>Ga0123342_1001046_pt1 | contig 46074 bp, 7 predicted proteins | sample Turbeawhitnodule_FD_89960 | JGI IMG/M metagenome (GOLD analysis project Ga0123342, IMG submission 89960) | Root nodule microbial communities of legume samples collected from Mexico - Turtle bean Mexico white nodule | ecosystem: Host-associated > Plants > Roots > Nodule | place: Mexico: Nepantla...
GACTGCAAACTTTAGCCCATTTGACAATAACAAGACCTTGCTTGTTAATGTCCCCAGTCCAGATAAATTTTTTGATCCCTTTATCAACTCGCCAAAGCAAATTACATGGCCATTTATACACTTGAAAGTTATAAGACAAAAAAGCATAAATAATAGAATTAACCAATTGCACTCTGCCCATTGTACTAAGAGTTTTATCTTTCCATAAAGCGAGTTTGATTCTGATCTTATCCCCAAGAGGCTGAAGGAATTTAGTCTTAAGAGCTCCAACAAAATTGGGAGCCCCTAAGTAGTTAAAGGGCATAGCTCCTTTATTACAACCAAGAACAGGCTTAACTTTCCTATTAATTGAGGAGCAAATTGACAAAATAATTAAATAATAGGAAAAAAAAGGTACTTAAGCCTAAAAACAACTTCATATGTTAGTCGTGTCTACTTTGAAAGACTAATCACAATGCTACAAAATTATTTTATGAGAATTTCGTGTAAAAGTGAGGTAAAGCCAATTCAACTTAACTAAAAAAATTAACTATCATGAAATTCTTACAAAGTTTAGAAAAACATAAAATATGTGCACAATTTACCTCCACAAAGTACCCATTGTGAAACCGACAATACCATGCTTAAGCTGCACAAAAACATTATTCAGAAATCATGTCATTTTTGTTCAGTTTCAGTACAGTTTGTAACCAATAGATAAACTAGCATGAAATATTTGTGAAAAAAAAATGAAGGAAGGCAAATCTTTGTGGTCCAAAACTGAAAAAAGATTAAATTTCTCAATAACAATGCCTGCAGTTAAAAAAATGGACTGTGGTATAAAGGTTTTTAATTCATAATCAATAAGTTGGCATGTTGTTAAGTTGAAGCTCAAGTAAACAATTTAATATTACCATCCATCTCTAGAGGGAGAAAATATAACACAGGTGAGAGGTTCACCTTTGAATACACTTTATGTTGGTAGTACATACAGAAGTTAATACCAAGGTTATAAGAATACATATTTGATAAGAAATGTACAACTAATTTGTAAACAACTTTTATAGTCCTAAAATATAAAAATACTCATTTCTAATAAAATGACCCTTTTGGCTCACGACTACAACACTTCCATTCTTTTGCAAACAAAACACTAAGAAACAGCAATGAAAACACAAAAGCATAGTCCACAGTCCTATTATTACCTAGTTCAGTAAGTTCATAAAATAAAAAGAAGCTCACCAGATACGTTAGAGCTTTTACTGGACCAGACAAGACAAACAAAAGTATAGTTGTTGCCACCTACAACAAAAATCGAATGCAACATTAAAAAGCTGATAATTCAATGAGAATAACAATTCAAGAATACTTCAAAATTTTATTTTAATCTACATACCAAGATATACACTGTCTTATGCATCAAAATATATATGTGTATATATATTTATACACACTGTCTGTTTAGAATATTTTACAGACATCCACTAAGATTTTATCACTTCATCATGCAATTCTATTCATAACATGATGTGACAAGGTAATCCCCGATTGGATGTCAGTACAAAAAATATTTTACACAAATTATAAATAAAACTCTTAAAGAATTATGGAACTAGCAAGTCTAACCAGAGTTTTCCTTCCAGCATCAACACCCCATCTCATTGACGATATAACTATTGGCAATGAGAAGAAACAGCTGAAGTAGTTCTGCAAACAGAAACAAAAATGAAACAGTGAGCGAAAAAAATCAATAAGCATCCAAAACATGAATTGAAACTTTTCTACCAGCATAAAGATACCATAAGAGTTTCTGTTAACATTAACCAAATTTAAACCCTGCCGCAGAAAAATAAATAAAAAGACCCATTGCTCCATTGAGGTCTGCCAAATAAAATTCAGCAATGGGTTTTTATCTATTTTTCTGGGGCGAGGGAAAAACCAACAAAAATAACACAGACCCATTACTCTCTTTTCTCAAGAAAATTCCACAAATAAACAAAGTTTCATTTGTTATCCACATTAACAAACCTCAATGGCAAGAGAATTGCTCAGGAAATAGACCAGACCGGTTAGTGCAGCAAACATGGAACATTCAACTAATTGCAGCGTTTTCTGATACACTTCTCCATTTGGCGATAAGTCGTGAAGTTCCAGCGAAACCCCCTTGTTCTTTTCTTCTTCTTCATGGTGTTCGGTTCTACAAACTGAAACTCCAGCTTTTGAAACCCAGATAAGATTGGAAGAAAGAGAAGATGGGGATTTGAGAGAGAGAAGAGAAGGGGAAAGGGGCTGGAGAGAGAAGCGAAGTGGCTTGGTTTTGGAATGAGAGAAGAAGATGAAGGGCGAAACTGGATGAGTGTTTTTGAGGGGAATCATGGAGGATAGTTGGGTCGTGTTTGGTTGTGTGGAGAATGGTTTAAAATGAAATGCTTCTTGCTGTGCTGTTTGGACTTTTGTCACAAAATAAAAATAAGTTAGTTTTTTTTCAAATTAATTGTGAATACGGTTTAAAATATATATAATGATAACATAAAATTAACACTCTTTAAAATCCAATTAATACCTGTAAGCCACTGAAGGAAAATTTTAGACTTTGAAACGTATAATAACATCAAAAAGATTATTTGAACCTTACAAAACAGTATTAGACATTATTGAGATTATAAGATAATAATTTGGTCGATATACTTTAGTATTCTCTAATTAAAAAATCTGAAATTTTTAATTTTTAATTTTAATGTTATAAGAAAAGTTATTTAACTGACATTTAAAAACTATATCAGGTTTTAAGTTGAATATTTAATTATAATTGAAAACTAAAAAAAAATATTTAAAATTAAATCAATTAAAAAAAAAAAATTTAAAATCATTTTAAATACAATTAAAATTGAATTTTTGATGAATTTTGTATTTTCGTTTCTTGATTAATTAGTTTAGTTCAAATTTTGTATTAAATAAGATATGAATGGAATTACATTGAATTTTTTTCCCAAATACGTTTTTTTTTATCTAACAGAATTGCTCAAATAAACATTTTTTCCAATTTATTTACCCATCTAACTAGGGGAATCAATCATGGGCTACTAGTATTGGATTCTCAAAGTTTAGGAAGAACTCACTGCCCAAATTCACTAAAGAGTATCATTCTACAACACTTGAAGCTTGACTCCAACATATAGAAGACAACTTTTAAGGTAGTCCCATGTACAAAGGACAATAAGGTTTCATGTGCTACCTTCATGCTCAAGGATGAAGCCAGAAATTGGTGGAAAGGAGATAGGAAACGTTTGGTGCAACTAGGTACTCCTTTAACTTGGAAGAATTCCAAAATTTCCTTCTTGCATGAGTACTTCCAAAATATATAGTTTCTTAATGTAATTTTGTTTGCAATTTAAATAGAAATGATAAATTTTATCCTTATATATACTTACTGAAACTCTCAAATAGCACATCAATTCAGAACCCTTTAAATTATTAGTCCAAGGCTATATAAAGACTCTTGAATTCAGGCTTTTATATATATATATATATATATATAACTTTTGTACCACCTATATATTGGCAAAGAACCAGTTGGTTCTTGAGGTGCTCATGAATACTAGTAACTTGTGAGCAAGACTAGATAATTCTCATGCCTCAGTGGTTGATGAAATGGACCTGCAATCAACAAAATTGGGGTCACTGATATTTCTAAAAAACAATTGATGTCAGGTGAATGATGGAAATCTTACTGTGTTTTTTACCTCCATCGAAACTGTTGTTCGCCCGAGAAATCAACTTCTCAATGTTCAAACTTCCAATTCCACTTTAGAATCCACTTCCGGCAACTTTCACAATTGAAGACGAGGCCACGCATGCGAAGCCTTACTGTGGTTCCACAACTGGAAACCTAGTTCAATCATTGACTTCAAACGATTTCTACTTTCCGGTCAGCTTCTCCGTTTACCAGTTTCGTCGAAAATCGCACAACAGAACCGATGTAGTTCGCCGGAAACCGCCGTTCACAATGTTTTCCACACCGTACCGAAGCCGTTCACAATTCCCACTGCTACGATTATCACCGTTCTCCAAACGTAGGATTTCATGTACGCGTAAAGAAAAAGGAAGAACAGAGGCGCACGAATAGCAATAAAGAACCAATGCTTGCTCAAATCGAAAATGAGAATGGAAGGAAATCACTTACGAAAAACTGATTTAGGTCGCCGGAATTCGCAACTGCCATTCGTCGGTCAACATCGCTGATTACTCTTTTCCAAGATCGCTCCACGAACAAAGTAGCTGAGAAACGCAATGGATTGATTCCTAAAAAAAATAAACAAAAACAGATGGAAATTGCTCTCCAAACAAACTCCATCATTTCGCACCAAACAAGTTGATTTTATGAAAAAATAAGTGCTCCAGTTGCTTAGCATCAAAGGCACAAATTGCAGAGCAAAAGATAATCGGCGGAGACAAGATTTGTAGAGATGAACATACCTTGAAAAATCAACTTCTCGGAATGCGATTCACCTTTGAATATCCTCGATTGCACTATTCCCGTCACTGAATTCAATCAATTGCTCCGGTCATAATAGTCTGCATACAGTATCCTTGCATGAGAGCAAAATCGATGGTGTTGCGTTCGTATGAGAGAACGATGGTGGAGGAGCGTATATAGGACCGTGTGAGAGTGAGAAGTGTTTCTCTCACTGAATAGTAAAAAAATGTACTGAGAAGAGGAAGAAGAAACCAATTACCTTCGTGAAGAAGCAACAGAAGAGGTCCGTAATGGAGGTGAAGAAGCAGCTTTTAGGTGGAGGAGGAGAAGCAAGAATAGGTTTCTACAATGGATTAGGCTAGAGGAAGAGAAAGCGGGAAAGTTAAAAAATGTGAAGTGATTTTATGAGGTTTCAAAATATTAAAAAAAATAGTTCTTTTGTGAATTTTTAATAAAAATATTTATATAAAATAAATAATAAATAATTAGTTTTGATTAAATAAATATTTAAGATTAAAAATATTTAAAAAAAATTTTACATGTCACAACTTATATTTTGCGAAAGTTTTAAAATAAATCTTTGGAAAATAATGAAGGTTAAAAAAATCTTCGTTATTTTGTTGAGGTTTTAAAATAAATTTTTTAAAATTAACGAAGTTTAAAAAAATCTCTATTATTTTACGGAGGTTTTAAAATAAACCTTCAAAAATATACGAAGGTTAAAAAAACTTTCGTTATTTTGTAGAGATTTTAGAAAAAACCTCCATTAATTAAATCAATTCCTAAGGTTATATTAATCTTCGCTAAATAACTTTTATTAAAACATTTCTTTCTTGTAGTTTTAACAAACAACTTAGTACTACTCAAACGAGTTATTGTGTAGTAAATAAAAAATTTAACAATTTTTTGAAAATAGGGGAAAACACAAGGGATGATTGAATTGTGTTTTCATCAAGTTCAAAAATATTTCACAAGTATCGTCTAATTACTGGTGCTCGGACGATAGTTTAATTTATGAAAACTTTTAGATTGTAACTTTTTTGTCTTATGCATCGTATCAAATACAATCACTACTCTACTAAGTCACTTGTCTAAGTTAGTTTTCTTATTGATTATAACACTTGATCAAATCCTATCTTTTGCGTTTGATGGATCATGCTATATGCAAGTTAAAATCTTAATTGTAATGATTGAATAAACTAAAATTTTCAAATATGGGTTTTCATAATAACCACCCTTCCTAATTTAGTATAAACAATAATTACATGTAATGTAGAGATATTAGGAAAGACAAAAATGCACACATTAATTTATATTGGTTCATCTGTTGCAACAAACTACATCTAGTTCTCAAACAACAAATTGAGTTCCATTAGGCAGACTAACATTGTATTTTGTTTTACTTCATTAACAAATTATTATTATTGTACTACCGAATTGCCGAATAGTCGAGAGTCTGCTGGTAACCCTTTTGGTATGTCTTACAAAATCCACAAGGGACCCTAAAACGTCATTAACCAATAATATGTCAAATCATGTGCAAAACATAATTAATGCGCAATTGGGCCCCTTCTAGACCCTACATGCGAGCTCATACCGGTAAAGGTCCAACTAGAATGTATAAATAGATAGGCACCCAAGAGACAAATGAATGATCAATCAACCATATTGAGCATCGGAATATCTTTCTAGGTACTCCCACCACTGATAAGAATCGGAGAACTAAAGATGAAGCCGAGAAGCCCAAAGACCAACAGAGGGGAAGAAGCACTCTGTAGAGGAATTTGACTTTGTAAGAACAATAATTAATTTTTTCAATAAATATTAGAAAATTTATATATTTAAATATTAAAAATATAAAGAAAATATTAAGATGGAGAAAGGAAAACAGTGAAAACACATTAGTAAAAATAAGTGACTTTATTTTTTTTTTAAATAAATAAAAATAATAATAACAACCATGATTAAATGATATATGAAAATCACAAATGAAAATAATAATTAAATAATAAATAATAGATAGTATCTAATGTATACCCCTTTAAAGTCCAAAGCATCTAAATAGAAAATATTTTACATATATTCCCATTGTATTTTTTAACATTATTACATAATTATAAATTGACACATATAGGTTAGTTGACATTAATAGTAATTTTCATATTTATATTTATCATGATTTTTAATCGGTTAACGATATCAATTGTTTAACATCAACAATAGTGAAACTCAATTGCGAAGCCTAAAATTTGATAAGGTAATTATATATTCTAAAATCGAAGATAGATACTTAAAACTTCACGAAAACATAATTTAAAATAGACTAAATTACTTTATAAGTTTCTGAATTATTTGATAATATTTGTAATTGGGTTCTTGCACTTTTTTTTTATTGAGGAGCTTTTAAACCTTTATTTGTTTTACTTAGACCCTTTTGTCTATCTAATTGTTGTAATACAAAATTAATTAACTGACCAAGTCAATTGTACAAGTTAGAACAATGTTGATGTATGGTTTAATCTGAATACACTTGTGAAAAGAAAATATTTAAGTTAATGAGCATGCAAATTTTATAGATTAATTATTTTTTCATAAGAGTTGTTGGATAGAAGAACCTAATAAAGTTCAAAAACTCAATTCAAAATAAAATTTAAAAAGATGTGTGATAGTTTATTAACTTATGGAGTAATTTAACTTTTTAAATAAATACAAGTTATACATTTTTATGTTATAAAATATTCACTTAGCATTAGAAAACAATTTTAATGTCTTGCTGTAAAAAAAATTAAATTCGTTTTAATATGTTAGCACCACTTGCATGTGAGTATTATATTAACTGTTTTTATAACTAAAATAATCAAGCAAGTTAATAAAAAGGTTTAAAATAGTAAGTTATTAAAAGCCTGAAACAAATATTTTGTATAACTTTACAAAATATATTGTATTGACATATAGGTTGATATTTTCTATGTGCTGTTGTTAATAATTCTTCACAAAAATGCTTAATTTGAAAATGCACAGTATCTCAAATTAAACAATGAATTATAATAATAATATTTTCTTTTCAAAATGACTCTTGTAGCTTCGTTCTCACGTCTTCCCGTCTTCTAAGTCCTTCTTCAACAAAAAGTGGAGTGGGTACCCGCGAAGGTGCTCCGACGCTCAAGTTAGTCTGAGTACAATATGTCGATTAGTTAAGAGTGAAAGATTACCTTTGACGTTGAGTCTTCTCTAATATTTATAACTTTGGAATGAGTCTCAATTGTAATGGGTCTTGGATTTCAGACGAGGACCCAATTGTGACTTAATGATAGTTTATACCTAAATTGTTTTAATTACAGTCAATCATGTGTTTATTGTTTATTCTTAGATTTATTCGGTCTTGTCGACTATTCAGCCTCTCGACCATCCTGTAATAGAATATTTTATCTCAATAAATTTAATTTATCATCAAGAAAAATTATAAATCAACAATACTTCAAATACAATAATAATATAGTATCTTAATAAATTTAAAGTTGAAATAAATATTATTATTATTGTTAATTAATTGGTAGATTATTATAAATAAGTGAGGAGCTATAGGACTAAGATGGGGCCCATTAGGGTGCATGTCAGACAGGCAACATGGGCATAACTTAGTAGGTTAATTGCATTTAATCATTTATGATTGAAAAGAAAGCACATAGACAAATCTCTTTCTTTTCTTTATTTTATTTTTCTTTTATCTTTTTTGGGTCTCTTTCACTTTTTTTGTTGGATGGCTCGATGTAAGTGTATTTTATTACTAGGATCCCAAATCATTTATACCTTAATTGATTGCAAACACAACAAAATAATTCGTGAGCAAAGACCAAGGAAACATCATGATTACCCTAATATTTATAAATTACGACAAACTCAAGAGATTTACCATAGAGAATATAAAGAAGAAGAAGAAGAAAAAAGTTAAAGAAAAAAAAAAGGAAAAAAGGGTGAGACAATGCAGCATTGCTTAAGCAATATACTATTCTGCCTCTTTGTCCCAATGATTCAATAGGATTGTGCATGCTAGGGAGCGTGCCACCACCACCATTATGTGTCTCATTCTCATGCCACACTTTCCATACAACAAAATCTTATAAACAAAACTTAAATTCACTATTTTTTTTTTTGTTTAGTTCTTACAACAATTTAATTACACATTTAATTTATTTATAAGTAGATCACTACTAACAATGAGATTGATCTTGTGGACAATTGTTAAATGTTATAAAACTTAAAAGTTAAAGTATAATTAGATTTTTATAAATAATAGATTTTTGATTTATATAAGAGTAGTGACATCATGTTTTAGTTTACTTTATATAGTTCCCACTTCATTATATTATTTTAAGATTTTTTTTTTCAATTTTTAGTCTAATATAAATATTTTATAATTCGTTAGATTTTACATCGACTAAAGATAAATACATTTCATAATATATGAGTGGATGCAAATCTTATCTTATAAACCGATTTTTGAAGGTTGATTTAGGTTTAAAGTTCAGTTGTTAATATGGTATCATAATTATAATTTATCTTAGCAAAAATTTGTTGGATTTAAGAGGTTACCCACTATCGGACCATTCGTAAATATATAGTTGCATGAATAAATTGACAACATCGACGTGAGAGAGGTGTGTTGGAGATCATATATCGACTATAAATAAGAACATAAGTGGATGCAAATCTCACGTAAAGTTGAATTAGACTTAAATTTCACTTCTTAATATAATTTTATTTAATTGTTAGTGGAAATAAATGTTTTAAAAATAAAAAATTATTCTTATAACTCAAAATATTCTAAAAGAAATTTTTTATAAAATTTAAATTTTTAAAATTATGACTCTAGCTAGATAAAGAAGATGTATTTAATGTGTACCCATTAAAATAAAAATTATAATTTACATGGTACTATTAGTGACGTTGGGATTGGTGACCATTTTGAAGGCACTCAAGGAAGAATAAAATGCATTGACTTTTGTTCATCAATGATTATTTTCTTATGAATGCATCTTCCTCAACACCCGAATCAATGGCACAACAAGATGTTACTGAAAATGAAGGATCTGAGTTAGCCATGTTCATTTTTATGACCTCTTTATGATCTTTCACGTAATGAGAAGTGATTATTTATCCTTTTCAAATCACATCTTATTGGTAAAATTAAAGCGTATAATATAGTATTTATGTTCATTATAAAACATGTTTTGGGTCACTCTTGCTTCGTTAGTAACCATTATTTGATTCTAAATTTTTTATTACATAACCAGTAAAATAATTATATTCTATGAATCAAACACAAAAGTAATTAGCATGCCAAAGAGTTGTATTTGGTTTTAATTAAATGAGATTTTGAGTTAGAATCTATGTTGTTAGTTCAAACAAAATTATTATGGGTAGTCCGACAACGAGTGACTTGATAAGGTCAACAAATACTCGTTAAGATAGACTTTAAATAACTTTGATACTATATTATGAAGTGAACTTTAAGTCTAACTCAATCTCATAAAATCAGTTCATGGAATGAGGTTTGCACCCAGTTATATATAATTAATATTATCATCATTGATGTGAGATTTTTAACCTAATTTAAAAAAATCTTAAGAAATATTGTTATAATTTAATTTTAGAAAAACGTGTATGACATAAAAAATAAATAATATGATACGACGTATATATGCCTATCTCGAGAGAAAAATGCTTTAATCAAATTTGACTTCTTCTGATGTGTGAGTGATTAAACAATATGGGATTGAAAAATATATACATATACTTATTGTGACCACCAATTCAAACTTGGCCTAATATTAATATTGACTAAATCACAACATTCTACGTTTTATTTATAACTTTTTTTTTAATTTTCTTTAAATATTGATTTTTAAATTATAATATATAATTATTGAATGTGAACTCATTTTATGAAGTACTTTTTTTATAGAATTGTGAAATTTAAAGTTTATTTTCTAAATTGTTATATGAACAGAGGTTATCCTAAATCTATTGAAAGAGTCAGTCACTATATTAACAATTCATAAAGAATAATAGCCTAAACATGAAGTTATGTTAAAAATTTCAAGAGACTCAAACTATTATAATATATAAATAAATATAAATCTTATTAAAAAATTTAGGAGACTTATCTGAAATTTTCTTCGTATTTTTGAAGAGATTTGGAAGAAAAGTTTGATTATGCGTTATTTTTTTATACAAATTAATAAATTATATATGTTGATTATGTATAAAAAATATGTTTTAATATACATATATAATATTTATAATTTGTTTATTAAATTATTAATATATATTTTTATATTATAATAAAATAAATAAACAACAAATTAATTTAAATTGAATTATTAATATGTATTTTTATTAATATTTAATATTAATTTTTAATTCTAATCTACATTTCTAAAAGATTATTTTATAATTTTTTAAATTTTATTATAACTATCAAATAATTCACAATTTTTCACAAATCTTATTTTTATTTTCCATCCTATTTCTCTTCATCTAAATCATCTCACTTTCTACTTTCCTTTTTTTCTTTTTCACTCACATCCATTATTTAATCCAAACAAACAAAGTAAGTACAAGACTAAGTGAGATTAAAAATTAATTTATAATTTTAAGATTTAAAATTTAAATGTCTTAGTGTTGATAAAAAAGATGGGTCCAGTTGAAGATTTTAGGGGAAAAAAGTGAAGAATGTGTAGAAGGATGTTGCCAAACAGCCATAATAGTACCTGTTTTGGTGAGACAAAGAGAGTGGAAACTGCTTTTTCGTGTTGTCACTTTGCTATGCCTATACAAAACACTTTCTATCAGATTTGAATCCAGGGTATAATTTAGGTTAAATTATCAATACTTTTTCAAAACAATTTTAATAGAAACACAAGAACACACAATCACGAATCAACTAAAAAAAATAAATGACACAAGATTAAACATGGTTCAATCGTTAACAACAATCTACGTCCACACACGAGCAATTATTAAGTTTTATTTATTTCTTGTTGTGTACAAAAATACAGGCAATCTCTTTAAGTAAAGATAATAAAAGAAAAAATGATTAAATCACTCACTAAACATGGTGTCTAATCAGCCCAACCCAATTCGTTCTGATACCCAACAAATTTAACTCAAATAAGGGTTTATTAGATTTTTTATCATTATAATATTTTTTAACTTTGCTCTATTTTTTTAATATTATCAATTTATCCCACTTTTTTAAAAGATGAAGATATCACTTATTCATATCACATCTCACTTAACACGACTCTTATTGTTCATGTCTGTGTTACTGTTCATTACCATTAATTTGATGGAACTAACTATGCTAATTAGCTTTTAAAAACATAGAATAAAAGAAATTGAAAAGGAGTTATTAAACCGAAATATAATTTGTGATATTTTAAAGTTATAAGTAATTTTTTTTTTTTGCAAATGATCAATGATTCAATTAAAAGAGATAGTTTAACTGGTTTAAATTTCAAATGTAAATGAGTTGGAATAATGATTTTGGTTTCATATAAAACATAAACAATATTGCAATTAAATATGCAGCTACCCAAATAAAAAATTAAAAAAAGGAAATAAGTTCTTGTCAAATACTTTTTGTAGCAATAAGTTTAGTGATTAAAGTGGTCTCTGTCCATCCAACTCTTTATGGCATTGATATCACACATTTGAAGTTCCAATGGGCCATGGAAATAGATCCTCCTCCCAAAAGAAAAATTATTGTGATGCAATAATAATGGTAATAGATAAAGAAATAAATGGGACAATTAAATTAACAACTACACTACCTTTTGAAGTTTATTGTTGTTAAAATGGTGGCTCTTTGTTCCACTCCCCACATGTTATGATCACTTGCTATGCTCATAGAAATGAAGGAGTCCTTATGTGGAAAAGACAAGATAGAGAATTGAATGAATACGGCACGCCAAGCCTCTCTCATCTCTTGCCCAATCATGGATCAACTTAGTCTCTTACCTCAATCAACTCATGCTTCAAATTGCTCACCATTCATTCTCAATCTCATGCTTCAAAACCATTTATTCACACCACTCATCTCTTGATTAGGGAAATATTTAATTAAAAACACGTTATACATATATGAAATAAATGAAAAACATGTTTACAAGATTTTTTTCAAGAAGCAAATTAGACATAGGAAAGAGAATGAGAATGACAATCACTTAACTTTTATGAGTGATTAGTAAATTTTTATGATTGGAATTTTTCAATGACAAGTTTATTGGGAATAAGGGAACGAATCCTCTATTTTCAATCTCAAATCCATTTAAATGATTTTAGTTAACACATTTTAGATATTGTTAGTTTGGAGTTTTGATCTCTATTACAATTTTAAGAGAGAGAAAAATATATTTAAATTATTTTTTATCTTGATTCATACACAAGGTGGTGACGGTGACTACATAATCTAAATTAATTAAGAATTTCTTACACAATTAAATTATATATTGATATTGTAATGGATGATAAATTTGTGTTGATATTGTAATTGATATTCTTGAATCACTTACTTGTTGGGTATGAAGTCATGACCAATTGGGTTGGGTTGAGTAGACACCATGTTTTAGTGGGTGGGCTTAATCATTGTGTCCCTTTTATTATCTTTATTTATCTCTACTTAAAGAGATCATTGTACTTGTAATTGGTGCGTAACAAGATAGAATGAAAACTTAATAGTTGCCCGTGTGGATGTAGGTTGCAGTTGACGACCGAACCACGTTAAATCTTGTGTCGTTTATTTTTCTGCAGTTGATTCGTGATTGTGTGTGTTGCTTCCGCGTGCGTTTTCCCATCATTACTTTCTTTTGATTTTGGTTGGACTATACAAACACAACACTCATGTATTCTCAACACTCATGCATTTTGAATATAATAAAAAATATTATATATATATATATTAATTATTGTGTCATAAATATATTAGTTTATTTTTCTTTTTATTTAGTTTTTTTAAAATTAAAGAAAATATTATTTTTTACTTAAGTAGCATGAGATCATTTATAACATAATCTAAATTAAGAATTGTTTACACTATTTATTGACACTTTTAATAGTTATGGTTATAGATGATAAATTTATGTTGAATTGAATCATAATGTTGTAAAATGAATTTGAGGAAAGAAAACAAGGTGGTTGTGAATGTTATTGAGAGAGGGAGAGAGGCAGAAGGTAGATACGTGGGTGGGACACGTGGTTATGATCGAGGAAGTATGGTTTGGTTTGGGAGAAATGAAATGAATAGAATAGAATAGAAGGAATGATGGTAGGGAGCAAAAAAGAGAGTGGAGAAATGAATATGCGTGCCACACTGATGTTACTATGAAGGGTTGCTTTCTGAACCCACTAATCCAAGGGGACACATGCAAAGTGGGTATTGGGGTGTAGGATTTATTGTCAAAGCTCTATGCCATCTATGCCAATGGCATGCAAAAGTCAGGGGAAGAGAGGAACTCCTTGGGAAAATGTTGTTGACAGTTCATATGAAAGATTGATGGGTTTTCAAGAGCAGATGATTCCAATGCACTTTTTTTGAATTTTGTTAGGGAGGGAGTGAGAAAGAGGGTCTCTGTAGTGGCACTTCAAAGTGGTACGGTGGGGAATGGAGATATAGTGTTTGATATTCACACTCAAAGAAACATACACACATAGTTATTTATCAACATATGCAATGCATGCAAGTGTATTAAGTGATGAAAAGAGTTTGTTCACTTCTTCACTCAATTTTGCTGTTTCACTCTCTTCCCTACATAATAATGCCTGCAGGAGCTAGTGCTTTATTTTTTCTTTTCTTTTCTTGCATCACCCTTTTTCTCTTCCTTCCTATCACTGTTTTTCCTGCAAAGAAAACGTAAAGGAAACGCCTCTGTGCTTCCTCTCTCTCTCTCTCTCTCTCTCATTCACTCACTCTAAACATCACCCCTTTATTCATTCACATTCAAATTCTCTACCTTTTACTCATAGCTTCAAAGGGGAGGCTGCTTCTACAAGCCAAGTATTTGGTCCCTTTTCTTGTTTTTCTCTTTCTTTCATAGACCTTAGCTAGCCCCTTGCCATTTTTTCACTTTACTTTTGAGGCTCCATCTGAAGCCATGAAGGAGAGGAACAAAGGTGTGGAAGCTTACGCCAATGACATGGATTGCTACTACTCCTCCTCCTCTGAACTCCCATGTAAGAAACACCCTTCTTCTTCTTCTGTTGGTATATGTGCATATTGTCTCAAGGACCGTTTGGTCAAGCTTGTGTGTTCTGACTGTGGAGAGCAAAGGCTTTCTTCTTGTTCTTGCTCTGATGAGATGATCTCCCACCGCAATTCATGCACTGTTGAGGTGGGAAGCGTTGGAAGGGTATCGTTTCTCATTGAGAATGAGAAGAATGAGACCCCAGTTCTCCAGCATTTGAATCCCAGTAAGGCCAAAGATAAGGAGGAGGAGGTTGTGGTGCTGAGGAGGAGCAGCAGCAGCTGTGTTGAGATCAAGAGGCATGGTGGATTTTGGAGAATTGGGAAGTTGTTTAGGAAGAAAAAGGAGAAGGATTGTGGGAGAAGTGTTGTTGGGTTTGATGAAAGGAATGAGATGTGGATGCTGGATCAAGGGGGTGTGTCTAGGTCCAGGTCACTATGCAGCTTCAGAGGGGGAGGACTATTTGGATCTGAGGACGGTGGGGATTCAGTGTTGTCAGGTGCCAGAAGCTCAATTTCTGCAGCTAGGAGTTCTGGGGTTAATGGGGGTTTGATGTTGGAATCTGGGAGAAGAAGTGGATACAGTGAAGCTGAGCCAAGAAGGAGTGGTTTTGATGGGGAGAGGAGGGATTTCTTGTTTGATTATGAAAGTGGCAATGATCTCAATCTCAAGGGTGGTGGGAAGAAGAGTGGTGGCCTAATGGATGGTGATGGGGGATTCTATGGGGCAAATAGGCGTGTGTTTTCACTCAGAGAGAGTGATTTCAAAGGCATGGATGAATCTAGCTTTATTGACTTGAAGCTTGATTACTCAGCAGAATCCAAGCATGAGTTTTCTGGTTCAAAGATGAGAAACCTTGGTGACGCCTTCTCTTCTTTTAGAGGTGGCAATTTCATGGCACATGATGGGGGAGGCTCTTATGGGGGCTTGGTAGGCGATGGAGTTTTAACCAATGGAGGGTCATGTAGAATCACTGTGAATGACAGAGGAATCAAAAGGGGAAGGAAAAGCATGAAGGGTTGGAGGTGGATTTTCAGATACCATTCAAATTGGGGAAGCTCAAGGAAAAGAGATGAAGAGTTCATGTTCAAAGCCTGAGATATAGTAAGTAGCACCATCAAATACATATGCAAAAAAAGAAGAAGAAAACATCTTCCTGGTAGCTTCATAAGGGTAGTCTTAGTCTGTGGTTTAAATTATCTGTAGTTTGGTCATTAGCCATTATCTTTCATGTGTACTAATGGTTTTTCAGTAAATGAGGAAAGTTCATACTTCTTGGAAAGGTCCTTGCCAAATATTTCTTATTCCATCAAACTTTAGGGAAGAAGAATCAAAGGAAAATTCCTGGCAACAACAATAACAGTCCTTAATTATGAAAGAAATGGTCACAAATTTTGCAGTTTAGAAAAGTATGCAATAGGGTAAGGTAATAGACAAATGATTGCAATCTCTACAACCTAAGTGGTTGCCAAATTTGACACTTGACCTGTTGCTATCACATATCCATATGACATAGAATTCAAATGCATTTATTAAGCCTTCACAAGTGAGACTCAACTCATTACTGTGGCAACAGCTTATCTTTAAAGCTAACTCATCTGCATTATTGAAAGAAAGGGCCAGGAAACTGAGATGTGGGGATTCTCTTTTGACTTGTCCATTTCCTACTTCCAACTTTACTAATCTTTTCTACAAACACAACTATTCTCAGCAACACTTCTTCTGAATGTAATAGCCAATTGTTTTATAATCATGCCACTGTTACAAATTCTTCATCATGGCAGCTCAATTCTAATATCCTCATAAATCTTCAATTCACACAACAATTAATATATTCAGTAATTCAAATTCTCAACTACTTTAATTAAAACACACAAACTAGGATACTAGCTAATCAACGTACATTCATGGAGATGTCATGTCTTATATCCTTGACACGAGTTATGTTGTTGTCTCATTTTTTGTATTATAATAAGTTCAATATGTACAAATTTTGACTAAAAACTAGACGTACTCTACGTAGGTTGGAGTATCCCAAATATTTCCATTTATATTATTTTTTATTATTGATTAAAAAAAATGTAATATATATGTACAAATTTTTAAACTATATGTATTTTTGTAGGATTCTTGCAATACCAAACATTTATATTTTTCAGTTCAATGTGTTTCTACCATTTTTTTTAAAAAAAAGCAATTAAAACTAATTACCATTCGTCATATTTCAAATTTTAGTAGGATTATTAACAACATGTACATAATAATTTACTAAAAAATCAATGTAGAAACTCATTTTGTATTTAAAAATGAAATTCTCAAGACAAGTGTGTTAACAACTACAAAATCATAAATAAAAGGCAGGAATTATATAAATTTTTGTTTTTAATAAATTTTAATTAATAATAAGATTATTTAATATTTAATGACGTTTTAATAACACTTTTTGTCCCAAAATAATTTATAAGAATTAATTTGATTTGAATAATAGAATAAATTACTTGCGAAGTAAATGTGTGTATTTAAAAATTTCATCAATCTTATAACCAAGTTAATTTTACTCACTTTAATTTTTTTAAGATTAATTATGTTTTAGTTTAGTTCTTGATTAGGAGTGATTATAGATTTGATTCGACCGCTAGAAAAATTTATTAATTTCTCAATTTAAAAAAAATACTTTTTATATTTCTAGATTTTGTTTTTAAAATTAAAAACAGTTTGGTAAAAAACTATTTTATTGTTCCAAATTAAATGCATACTGATTATATATAGAGATTAACTCAAACTTGTTACCTTAATTATATAGAAATTGATTAATTAACTTTTACAAAATTACTCTAACTATAAACATTAACATTTGACATATACACACTTTTATTTTATTTTTAAATCATAATTGTAACAATTCATGATTCAAATTTAACAACTCATACTCATATTATCAAATTTAGCAATATATAATGACAACTATTATAAAATTTAACAAATAATTAAGCTACTTGCAAAATAACTATTATAAAAGTTAACTATTATCAAATCTATTTTTATCATCAATTATATTTCAAATTAAACAATAATATCAATTTTAATAATAGCTTACACAATTTTCAAATTCTCAAAATTAATTAAAACTCATCATATTATAATCTAACTATGGATTATCATTATTAAAAATTTCTAACCTTTATTATAATAATCTATTCATTTATTAAAATGTTCCAAATTATGCATTTTCAATTATAATGCAATACAATTTTTAAAACATACACAATTTCCTATTTTTTTTATCAACATCCCCAATTTTGTTACAATGTCATTTAATTTTGTTAAATATGTTTTAAATTTTCAGATTATTCAAAATATCATAACTTAACTTCACGCATGCTCTAAAATTATTTCAATTTTTTATTTTTTCTAATTTTACCGTAAAATTTTTTAATTAATAAAAATTATGCATTGAACACTTTAAAAAAAAACTGAAATTTGGTATTGAGAAATAAGTTATTTCTCAACTCATTTTTGAGTGTGAATTATAATTTGTGTTGTTTAAGTAAATAACATGAGGGATTCATTATTGAGGTTAACTTTTATTTTTTCTTAGTTATTGAAAAAAGTCACGGGCTTCTTAAGCAAGAGAATTTTAAGTCTTTGTAGTATCAACCGCAGTTCTAAACAGAACACAGAACACCCTAATTTATTATATCAACACTCAATTTATTAATCATTAAAAAAGTTGACTAGGAATTGAAAGACAGCTAGGTCATGAATAGAATAAACAACTAAATCCTGCAAAACATACCTAACATTACCAATTTTTAATTTGATTTTTTTTTTTACTTTTTCAGTTAAGGATGTTATTACTACTAGTAGGAACATAAATGACACAATCTGTACTTTTTATTTTTATTATTAATATATTGATATATATTTATATTTAATATTTAAATATCTATTTATTTAATTTTATATTTTTAAAAAATAAAATGTTAATAATGGATAACAACTTAAAAACAAATGATAAGAAGATATAAAAACTATAATATGAAAATATGAAAAAAAAGGGTTTCACCATCATACTGTTGCATGTTTTAATAAACTGTTTTATGTTTAATAAACTACTTCGTTTCGCATTTAATTTAAAAACTACTCCATATTTAAAATTTAGAATTATAACTATTTTATAAAATGACAGTATATTAATCTTAAATATAAAATAAAAAAGCAGTTTTAATTAATTATAAAAATAATTAATTATTTAATAAATACTTGCAAAATAAAAAAATAACTAAAATATCTAAAATAAAATATTAATAAAAATAAATTTATTTACATGAAAAAAATCCCTTTATATAAAGATATATAATAATATATTAATGTAGTTGTTATTTCTATCATGCCTGCAGTCTTGATTGAATACACATTATTTGTTGATAAAATTAAATGAAATGATGTGAGAAAAAAACTATTAATAATATATTTTGTTCTTTAAAAGTATGGTCTAATCTCTTCAAACTTTACATCTCAGCAGTGTACACTGATCCCCAAATCTCCCTTTGCATCCTTTTAGGCTGAAACTTCCAAACAGACAAAGCCAAAGCCAACAAGGCTGACCAAATTGGACCATCTCATGGCCACTACCCAGCATCAATATTTTCTTCTCATGTGGGTCCCACATGTTGAAAATTTCAACTTTCACTATTACAACTGCAATACTCACTTGGTCAATTGAACACGTTTAGTAATGTAATACTTGGTCATCATGAACCATATCAACATAAACTTTCATCTCATATATATATATATAAGTTCATGTGGACATTCTCCAATATCCACATTAAACAAAGTTATTCTTAGAATCAAGATTAGGGTGAGAGAATGTATGTGACTAGGCCTTTGTCTCTGTTCAAGAAGTCTTTAGATGCTCTATCATGGCCTCCACCAGAAGGTCCCAATTCTGGCATTTTGGTCATCCAAGATGAAGAAGATATGGAGCCAATCTCTTGTTTTGGTTTAGGAGAATTCCATGAGGTGAAGGAGTTGCCTTTCCCTCAAAATTTAAACCTTGAGTTGTTCTATAGATCAGGTATTTCAGTGAATAGAACCACTCACTACCACCATGTTGCCTTCATCCCAGTTCTCAACCAGCCACTGTCTTCCAACAAATACTATGTGATAAATCTAAATAAGAAAAAAAGAGGGTAAGCCTTCATTTCATTAAGCAAGCTAGATTTTCCTTGCTTTGTTGACCCTTTATTCTTCACTTTCTAACCTGAACAGCAATTATATAAGATGAGGGTGATTCAAATGCAAATTTAAGGTTTTATGTTCTTGACAGGTTTAAGGTTAAGGATTATACTGATGTAATTTGCTTTTGGTTGTGCAGGGAAGCATACATTAACTCAAAGGAGGAGGATTTGGACACATTCTGTTTCTACAACGGTGTAACTGATGAAGCACTACATCCAATAGATATCAGTGACACACACCAAGAGTTTGAGATATATCCCAGAAGAAGCAAAGTTACTTTCAGGAGTGGTTTTTCTGCTAAGTCTGTTGCCCCGTGTGGTTACCCTCCAAGATTTTTGAGTAGAAGATGGAAAGTGGGTGCTTCAAGTGCTTCAAGTCTAAGCGAAGCATCAGGTTTGAATGAAACCCTCCGTGCCAGCAAGCCTGAATTCAAATTCTCCTTGGAAAAAAAGAGTTCAGACGCTGTTGCTGTGGGAAAATGGTATTGCCCCTTCATGTTTATCAAGGAAGGAGCTCACAAAACATTGAAGGAAGAAATGAGAAAGCCAATGTTTTATGAGATGACTCTGGAGCAGAAGTGGGAGCAAATTTTTTCATGTGGGAATGAGAATGAAGCAGCAAAGACTGTGATTGTGGATGCTGTGGTTCAAAAGGAAGTGGTTGTAATTGGCGGCTGGGAGATGCATGAAATGGATACTGCTGAAGGTTTTGTGTGGTTCCATAGTTTGAACAATGTTGGAGAAAAGAGAAGTGTGGGATTGAGCAGTGCAGTGGTTGAGAGAATGGAGTGGGAGCAGAAAAGAGTAGGGTGGAATGGGGGAAAAGAGAAGCAAATTAGAGTGAAGAAAGTGGAAGAATTTAAGGGGGCTAAGGGGTGGACAAAATTTGGATGTTATGTGTTGGTGGAGACTTTTGTACTAAAAGCATTGGATGGAAGCACATTACTCACCTATGCTTTCAAACACCATGATGAACTTAGAAGTAAATGGGAATGATGAAGATTTTTGGTATTGGTTTAAGACTATGTATATGCCAAACTCACCCAAGCACCAGTGGAAGAAAAGAATCACTGGTTTTGTAGTTTACTTTCAATTTTGTGAGATTTTATTGACTAAGTTTGTTCATTCATCTAGTTTCATTGTAATCATTTCGACATTGTTTACATATTGTAAGAATAAACCATATTCTTTCTCCTTGGATCGTCTATTGAATCAAGTGCAGTAGGACTGTTTCTTCCTGTAGATCCATATCTTTTTCTACCACCTCCATACATATCATGAAAATACATTTTTATACTTTTTTGTCACCCTCATAAACTAGTTTCCGACTTATGTAATCTGGAATACATTTGAAAAAAGACTTTCGGATTACATAATCTGGAAGCTAAATAAAACTTTCGGATTATGTAATCCAGAAAGTAATAATGCATCTCAAAAAAGGCTTTCGGATTACATAATCCATAAGCTAATTATAAATTTGAAAAATGAGTTTCGAATTATGTAATCTGAAATATTATAAAGGGACATTTTTGGAAATTCAAAAATTTATGGAAGTGAGAGAAAAAAGTATGGAGGTGCAGGAAGAAACAGTCGCTTAGTAGTGAGATTGTTTCTTTTGGACCCATCAAAAATTTTTCTGCACTTTATCAAATAGGTGAATGACCAAAGGACCAATCTAATTCGTCATAATTCTAAAAAAAAATTCCATAATACATTTTAGAAAAAATATTCAAAAAAATATATTCCAAAATGTATTATATACCTTTCAGGAAGTTTATTCCAAAAATTTTGTTCTGGAAACAAAATACATTCCATGAATTTTAGAAAGTATGTTCTGAAAAAGTTTTTGGAAAAATTAATTTAGAAATCATTAATAAAAAGGGTAAAATAGTCTTTTCGAAAATTGATGGATGGAGGAAGAATTTTGATTTTTGATAGGGTGCATGAAGAAATACCCTCATAGAGATATACCTATATTGGGCCATGAGCCTTAACTACATATACATCTGGGCAATTGCTTGCTGCAACCAACACTTTTGAATCTGTACCCAACATAATTTAAAAAATTTCAAAAATACCCTTTATTTCGAAAATAAAAATTTAGAATTAAAATTCCACAAAAGTAAATTCAGAAGAGATTATTGTTTTCTGGAAAAAAAAAAAAGGAATTAAAAATAATACATTATAACAAAATTTATCGAAAGAGATTATTTTGTTACAGAAAAAAGAGGTCTAGAATGTAATTTTATATATAATTTTTTAAAGGTATTTTTGTCTTTTCCCTGCAATTGAGTATTGAGTGCAGTGATATGGTGCAGGAAGTACCATACATATGTATTCAGTGACAAACTTGAAAACGGAATACAATGACCTATTGAGTGAAATCTTCTTCTCAAAATCAAGTTCTACAATTAGAGATTGAAATTGAATTTAGCACTCTAAAATTTTGGTGTAAATTAATTATTTAATTTATGATTATTGTGTTTCTAATGTATTTGATTGAGTTTAAATATAGTTAATCTATTTGTACTTTGGAAAAATTAGTTTTTCTTATAAAATTTAAATTTGATTATTCTGAATTGTGATTTAAATATTTGTAAGTATAAAACTAATATTTTAATCCAGATTTAAAATTTATTTTTCAATTTTTTTATTAATTATCTTAATCTAATTATCATTATCTTAATTTCTTCCAATTCACAAATCCCTTATTTATCAAAAATAAATTAAACAAGAAAAAACAGTAAGCAGATTTGAGAATAAGAGTACCCAACCTGTGACTCTGATACTATGTTAGTAGGTGGACTTTAAGTCTAACTCAACCCCATAAAAACAACTCATAAGGTTGAGATTTGCACCCACTTATATACAATGAAATGTCCTAATCTCTAGTCAATGTGTAATCTCCAACACTAACATTTCCAATTACTCAAATTTATTTATTTCAAATTGTATTTTAAAATTTATTCAATTACCGTACAGGTAGCTTCTCTTTTATCAAGAATTTGTCTCCAAATAAGTTTCCAAAACCAACAAAAAAATTACTCCAAAATCTAAAAATTCTCTTTTAATCGGTTTATAGAAGAATATATATATATATATTCTTCTATAAACCGATTAAAAGAGAATTTTTAGATTTTGGAGTAATTTTTTTGTTGGTTTTGGAAACTTATTTGGAGACAAATTCTTGATAAAAGAGAAGCTACCTGTACGGTAATTGAATAAATTTTAAAATACAATTTGAAATAAATAAATTTGAGTAATTGGAAATGTTAGTGTTGGAGATTACACATTGACTAGAGATTAGGACATTTCATTGTATATAAGTGGGTGCAAATCTCAACCTTATGAGTTGTTTTTATGGGGTTGAGTTAGACTTAAAGTCCACCTACTAACATAGTATCAGAGTCACAGGTTGGGTACTCTTATTCTCAAATCTGCTTACTGTTTTTTCTTGTTTAATTTATTTTTGATAAATAAGGGATTTGTGAATTGGAAGAAATTAAGATAATGATAATTAGATTAAGATAATTAATAAAAAAATTGAAAAATAAATTTTAAATCTGGATTAAAATATTAGTTTTATACTTACAAATATTTAAATCACAATTCAGAATAATCAAATTTAAATTTTATAAGAAAAACTAATTTTTCCAAAGTACAAATAGATTAACTATATTTAAACTCAATCAAATACATTAGAAACACAATAATCATAAATTAAATAATTAATTTACACCAAAATTTTAGAGTGCTAAATTCAATTTCAATCTCTAATTGTAGAACTTGATTTTGAGAAGAAGATTTCACTCAATAGGTCATTGTATTCCGTTTTCAAGTTTGTCACTGAATACATATGTATGGTACTTCCTGCACCATATCACTGCACTCAATACTCAATTGCAGGGAAAAGACAAAAATACCTTTAAAAAATTATATATAAAATTACATTCTAGACCTCTTTTTTCTGTAACAAAATAATCTCTTTCGATAAATTTTGTTATAATGTATTATTTTTAATTCCTTTTTTTTTTTTCCAGAAAACAATAATCTCTTCTGAATTTACTTTTGTGGAATTTTAATTCTAAATTTTTATTTTCGAAATAAAGGGTATTTTTGAAATTTTTTAAATTATGTTGGGTACAGATTCAAAAGTGTTGGTTGCAGCAAGCAATTGCCCAGATGTATATGTAGTTAAGGCTCATGGCCCAATATAGGTATATCTCTATGAGGGTATTTCTTCATGCACCCTATCAAAAATCAAAATTCTTCCTCCATCCATCAATTTTCGAAAAGACTATTTTACCCTTTTTATTAATGATTTCTAAATTAATTTTTCCAAAAACTTTTTCAGAACATACTTTCTAAAATTCATGGAATGTATTTTGTTTCCAGAACAAAATTTTTGGAATAAACTTCCTGAAAGGTATATAATACATTTTGGAATATATTTTTTTGAATATTTTTTCTAAAATGTATTATGGAATTTTTTTTTAGAATTATGACGAATTAGATTGGTCCTTTGGTCATTCACCTATTTGATAAAGTGCAGAAAAATTTTTGATGGGTCCAAAAGAAACAATCTCACTACTAAGCGACTGTTTCTTCCTGCACCTCCATACTTTTTTCTCTCACTTCCATAAATTTTTGAATTTCCAAAAATGTCCCTTTATAATATTTCAGATTACATAATTCGAAACTCATTTTTCAAATTTATAATTAGCTTATGGATTATGTAATCCGAAAGCCTTTTTTGAGATGCATTATTACTTTCTGGATTACATAATCCGAAAGTTTTATTTAGCTTCCAGATTATGTAATCCGAAAGTCTTTTTTCAAATGTATTCCAGATTACATAAGTCGGAAACTAGTTTATGAGGGTGACAAAAAAGTATAAAAATGTATTTTCATGATATGTATGGAGGTGGTAGAAAAAGATATGGATCTACAGGAAGAAACAGTCCTACTGCACTTGATTCAATAGACGATCCAAGGAGAAAGAATATGGTTTATTCTTACAATATGTAAACAATGTCGAAATGATTACAATGAAACTAGATGAATGAACAAACTTAGTCAATAAAATCTCACAAAATTGAAAGTAAACTACAAAACCAGTGATTCTTTTCTTCCACTGGTGCTTGGGTGAGTTTGGCATATACATAGTCTTAAACCAATACCAAAAATCTTCATCATTCCCATTTACTTCTAAGTTCATCATGGTGTTTGAAAGCATAGGTGAGTAATGTGCTTCCATCCAATGCTTTTAGTACAAAAGTCTCCACCAACACATAACATCCAAATTTTGTCCACCCCTTAGCCCCCTTAAATTCTTCCACTTTCTTCACTCTAATTTGCTTCTCTTTTCCCCCATTCCACCCTACTCTTTTCTGCTCCCACTCCATTCTCTCAACCACTGCACTGCTCAATCCCACACTTCTCTTTTCTCCAACATTGTTCAAACTATGGAACCACACAAAACCTTCAGCAGTATCCATTTCATGCATCTCCCAGCCGCCAATTACAACCACTTCCTTTTGAACCACAGCATCCACAATCACAGTCTTTGCTGCTTCATTCTCATTCCCACATGAAAAAATTTGCTCCCACTTCTGCTCCAGAGTCATCTCATAAAACATTGGCTTTCTCATTTCTTCCTTCAATGTTTTGTGAGCTCCTTCCTTGATAAACATGAAGGGGCAATACCATTTTCCCACAGCAACAGCGTCTGAACTCTTTTTTTCCAAGGAGAATTTGAATTCAGGCTTGCTGGCACGGAGGGTTTCATTCAAACCTGATGCTTCGCTTAGACTTGAAGCACTTGAAGCACCCACTTTCCATCTTCTACTCAAAAATCTTGGAGGGTAACCACACGGGGCAACAGACTTAGCAGAAAAACCACTCCTGAAAGTAACTTTGCTTCTTCTGGGATATATCTCAAACTCTTGGTGTGTGTCACTGATATCTATTGGATGTAGTGCTTCATCAGTTACACCGTTGTAGAAACAGAATGTGTCCAAATCCTCCTCCTTTGAGTTAATGTATGCTTCCCTGCACAACCAAAAGCAAATTACATCAGTATAATCCTTAACCTTAAACCTGTCAAGAACATAAAACCTTAAATTTGCATTTGAATCACCCTCATCTTATATAATTGCTGTTCAGGTTAGAAAGTGAAGAATAAAGGGTCAACAAAGCAAGGAAAATCTAGCTTGCTTAATGAAATGAAGGCTTACCCTCTTTTTTTCTTATTTAGATTTATCACATAGTATTTGTTGGAAGACAGTGGCTGGTTGAGAACTGGGATGAAGGCAACATGGTGGTAGTGAGTGGTTCTATTCACTGAAATACCTGATCTATAGAACAACTCAAGGTTTAAATTTTGAGGGAAAGGCAACTCCTTCACCTCATGGAATTCTCCTAAACCAAAACAAGAGATTGGCTCCATATCTTCTTCATCTTGGATGACCAAAATGCCAGAATTGGGACCTTCTGGTGGAGGCCATGATAGAGCATCTAAAGACTTCTTGAACAGAGACAAAGGCCTAGTCACATACATTCTCTCACCCTAATCTTGATTCTAAGAATAACTTTGTTTAATGTGGATATTGGAGAATGTCCACATGAACTTATATATATATATATGAGATGAAAGTTTATGTTGATATGGTTCATGATGACCAAGTATTACATTACTAAACGTGTTCAATTGACCAAGTGAGTATTGCAGTTGTAATAGTGAAAGTTGAAATTTTCAACATGTGGGACCCACATGAGAAGAAAATATTGATGCTGGGTAGTGGCCATGAGATGGTCCAATTTGGTCAGCCTTGTTGGCTTTGGCTTTGTCTGTTTGGAAGTTTCAGCCTAAAAGGATGCAAAGGGAGATTTGGGGATCAGTGTACACTGCTGAGATGTAAAGTTTGAAGAGATTAGACCATACTTTTAAAGAACAAAATATATTATTAATAGTTTTTTTCTCACATCATTTCATTTAATTTTATCAACAAATAATGTGTATTCAATCAAGACTGCAGGCATGATAGAAATAACAACTACATTAATATATTATTATATATCTTTATATAAAGGGATTTTTTTCATGTAAATAAATTTATTTTTATTAATATTTTATTTTAGATATTTTAGTTATTTTTTTATTTTGCAAGTATTTATTAAATAATTAATTATTTTTATAATTAATTAAAACTGCTTTTTTATTTTATATTTAAGATTAATATACTGTCATTTTATAAAATAGTTATAATTCTAAATTTTAAATATGGAGTAGTTTTTAAATTAAATGCGAAACGAAGTAGTTTATTAAACATAAAACAGTTTATTAAAACATGCAACAGTATGATGGTGAAACCCTTTTTTTTCATATTTTCATATTATAGTTTTTATATCTTCTTATCATTTGTTTTTAAGTTGTTATCCATTATTAACATTTTATTTTTTAAAAATATAAAATTAAATAAATAGATATTTAAATATTAAATATAAATATATATCAATATATTAATAATAAAAATAAAAAGTACAGATTGTGTCATTTATGTTCCTACTAGTAGTAATAACATCCTTAACTGAAAAAGTAAAAAAAAAAATCAAATTAAAAATTGGTAATGTTAGGTATGTTTTGCAGGATTTAGTTGTTTATTCTATTCATGACCTAGCTGTCTTTCAATTCCTAGTCAACTTTTTTAATGATTAATAAATTGAGTGTTGATATAATAAATTAGGGTGTTCTGTGTTCTGTTTAGAACTGCGGTTGATACTACAAAGACTTAAAATTCTCTTGCTTAAGAAGCCCGTGACTTTTTTCAATAACTAAGAAAAAATAAAAGTTAACCTCAATAATGAATCCCTCATGTTATTTACTTAAACAACACAAATTATAATTCACACTCAAAAATGAGTTGAGAAATAACTTATTTCTCAATACCAAATTTCAGTTTTTTTTTAAAGTGTTCAATGCATAATTTTTATTAATTAAAAAATTTTACGGTAAAATTAGAAAAAATAAAAAATTGAAATAATTTTAGAGCATGCGTGAAGTTAAGTTATGATATTTTGAATAATCTGAAAATTTAAAACATATTTAACAAAATTAAATGACATTGTAACAAAATTGGGGATGTTGATAAAAAAAATAGGAAATTGTGTATGTTTTAAAAATTGTATTGCATTATAATTGAAAATGCATAATTTGGAACATTTTAATAAATGAATAGATTATTATAATAAAGGTTAGAAATTTTTAATAATGATAATCCATAGTTAGATTATAATATGATGAGTTTTAATTAATTTTGAGAATTTGAAAATTGTGTAAGCTATTATTAAAATTGATATTATTGTTTAATTTGAAATATAATTGATGATAAAAATAGATTTGATAATAGTTAACTTTTATAATAGTTATTTTGCAAGTAGCTTAATTATTTGTTAAATTTTATAATAGTTGTCATTATATATTGCTAAATTTGATAATATGAGTATGAGTTGTTAAATTTGAATCATGAATTGTTACAATTATGATTTAAAAATAAAATAAAAGTGTGTATATGTCAAATGTTAATGTTTATAGTTAGAGTAATTTTGTAAAAGTTAATTAATCAATTTCTATATAATTAAGGTAACAAGTTTGAGTTAATCTCTATATATAATCAGTATGCATTTAATTTGGAACAATAAAATAGTTTTTTACCAAACTGTTTTTAATTTTAAAAACAAAATCTAGAAATATAAAAAGTATTTTTTTTAAATTGAGAAATTAATAAATTTTTCTAGCGGTCGAATCAAATCTATAATCACTCCTAATCAAGAACTAAACTAAAACATAATTAATCTTAAAAAAATTAAAGTGAGTAAAATTAACTTGGTTATAAGATTGATGAAATTTTTAAATACACACATTTACTTCGCAAGTAATTTATTCTATTATTCAAATCAAATTAATTCTTATAAATTATTTTGGGACAAAAAGTGTTATTAAAACGTCATTAAATATTAAATAATCTTATTATTAATTAAAATTTATTAAAAACAAAAATTTATATAATTCCTGCCTTTTATTTATGATTTTGTAGTTGTTAACACACTTGTCTTGAGAATTTCATTTTTAAATACAAAATGAGTTTCTACATTGATTTTTTAGTAAATTATTATGTACATGTTGTTAATAATCCTACTAAAATTTGAAATATGACGAATGGTAATTAGTTTTAATTGCTTTTTTTTAAAAAAAATGGTAGAAACACATTGAACTGAAAAATATAAATGTTTGGTATTGCAAGAATCCTACAAAAATACATATAGTTTAAAAATTTGTACATATATATTACATTTTTTTTAATCAATAATAAAAAATAATATAAATGGAAATATTTGGGATACTCCAACCTACGTAGAGTACGTCTAGTTTTTAGTCAAAATTTGTACATATTGAACTTATTATAATACAAAAAATGAGACAACAACATAACTCGTGTCAAGGATATAAGACATGACATCTCCATGAATGTACGTTGATTAGCTAGTATCCTAGTTTGTGTGTTTTAATTAAAGTAGTTGAGAATTTGAATTACTGAATATATTAATTGTTGTGTGAATTGAAGATTTATGAGGATATTAGAATTGAGCTGCCATGATGAAGAATTTGTAACAGTGGCATGATTATAAAACAATTGGCTATTACATTCAGAAGAAGTGTTGCTGAGAATAGTTGTGTTTGTAGAAAAGATTAGTAAAGTTGGAAGTAGGAAATGGACAAGTCAAAAGAGAATCCCCACATCTCAGTTTCCTGGCCCTTTCTTTCAATAATGCAGATGAGTTAGCTTTAAAGATAAGCTGTTGCCACAGTAATGAGTTGAGTCTCACTTGTGAAGGCTTAATAAATGCATTTGAATTCTATGTCATATGGATATGTGATAGCAACAGGTCAAGTGTCAAATTTGGCAACCACTTAGGTTGTAGAGATTGCAATCATTTGTCTATTACCTTACCCTATTGCATACTTTTCTAAACTGCAAAATTTGTGACCATTTCTTTCATAATTAAGGACTGTTATTGTTGTTGCCAGGAATTTTCCTTTGATTCTTCTTCCCTAAAGTTTGATGGAATAAGAAATATTTGGCAAGGACCTTTCCAAGAAGTATGAACTTTCCTCATTTACTGAAAAACCATTAGTACACATGAAAGATAATGGCTAATGACCAAACTACAGATAATTTAAACCACAGACTAAGACTACCCTTATGAAGCTACCAGGAAGATGTTTTCTTCTTCTTTTTTTGCATATGTATTTGATGGTGCTACTTACTATATCTCAGGCTTTGAACATGAACTCTTCATCTCTTTTCCTTGAGCTTCCCCAATTTGAATGGTATCTGAAAATCCACCTCCAACCCTTCATGCTTTTCCTTCCCCTTTTGATTCCTCTGTCATTCACAGTGATTCTACATGACCCTCCATTGGTTAAAACTCCATCGCCTACCAAGCCCCCATAAGAGCCTCCCCCATCATGTGCCATGAAATTGCCACCTCTAAAAGAAGAGAAGGCGTCACCAAGGTTTCTCATCTTTGAACCAGAAAACTCATGCTTGGATTCTGCTGAGTAATCAAGCTTCAAGTCAATAAAGCTAGATTCATCCATGCCTTTGAAATCACTCTCTCTGAGTGAAAACACACGCCTATTTGCCCCATAGAATCCCCCATCACCATCCATTAGGCCACCACTCTTCTTCCCACCACCCTTGAGATTGAGATCATTGCCACTTTCATAATCAAACAAGAAATCCCTCCTCTCCCCATCAAAACCACTCCTTCTTGGCTCAGCTTCACTGTATCCACTTCTTCTCCCAGATTCCAACATCAAACCCCCATTAACCCCAGAACTCCTAGCTGCAGAAATTGAGCTTCTGGCACCTGACAACACTGAATCCCCACCGTCCTCAGATCCAAATAGTCCTCCCCCTCTGAAGCTGCATAGTGACCTGGACCTAGACACACCCCCTTGATCCAGCATCCACATCTCATTCCTTTCATCAAACCCAACAACACTTCTCCCACAATCCTTCTCCTTTTTCTTCCTAAACAACTTCCCAATTCTCCAAAATCCACCATGCCTCTTGATCTCAACACAGCTGCTGCTGCTCCTCCTCAGCACCACAACCTCCTCCTCCTTATCTTTGGCCTTACTGGGATTCAAATGCTGGAGAACTGGGGTCTCATTCTTCTCATTCTCAATGAGAAACGATACCCTTCCAACGCTTCCCACCTCAACAGTGCATGAATTGCGGTGGGAGATCATCTCATCAGAGCAAGAACAAGAAGAAAGCCTTTGCTCTCCACAGTCAGAACACACAAGCTTGACCAAACGGTCCTTGAGACAATATGCACATATACCAACAGAAGAAGAAGAAGGGTGTTTCTTACATGGGAGTTCAGAGGAGGAGGAGTAGTAGCAATCCATGTCATTGGCGTAAGCTTCCACACCTTTGTTCCTCTCCTTCATGGCTTCAGATGGAGCCTCAAAAGTAAAGTGAAAAAATGGCAAGGGGCTAGCTAAGGTCTATGAAAGAAAGAGAAAAACAAGAAAAGGGACCAAATACTTGGCTTGTAGAAGCAGCCTCCCCTTTGAAGCTATGAGTAAAAGGTAGAGAATTTGAATGTGAATGAATAAAGGGGTGATGTTTAGAGTGAGTGAATGAGAGAGAGAGAGAGAGAGAGAGGAAGCACAGAGGCGTTTCCTTTACGTTTTCTTTGCAGGAAAAACAGTGATAGGAAGGAAGAGAAAAAGGGTGATGCAAGAAAAGAAAAGAAAAAATAAAGCACTAGCTCCTGCAGGCATTATTATGTAGGGAAGAGAGTGAAACAGCAAAATTGAGTGAAGAAGTGAACAAACTCTTTTCATCACTTAATACACTTGCATGCATTGCATATGTTGATAAATAACTATGTGTGTATGTTTCTTTGAGTGTGAATATCAAACACTATATCTCCATTCCCCACCGTACCACTTTGAAGTGCCACTACAGAGACCCTCTTTCTCACTCCCTCCCTAACAAAATTCAAAAAAAGTGCATTGGAATCATCTGCTCTTGAAAACCCATCAATCTTTCATATGAACTGTCAACAACATTTTCCCAAGGAGTTCCTCTCTTCCCCTGACTTTTGCATGCCATTGGCATAGATGGCATAGAGCTTTGACAATAAATCCTACACCCCAATACCCACTTTGCATGTGTCCCCTTGGATTAGTGGGTTCAGAAAGCAACCCTTCATAGTAACATCAGTGTGGCACGCATATTCATTTCTCCACTCTCTTTTTTGCTCCCTACCATCATTCCTTCTATTCTATTCTATTCATTTCATTTCTCCCAAACCAAACCATACTTCCTCGATCATAACCACGTGTCCCACCCACGTATCTACCTTCTGCCTCTCTCCCTCTCTCAATAACATTCACAACCACCTTGTTTTCTTTCCTCAAATTCATTTTACAACATTATGATTCAATTCAACATAAATTTATCATCTATAACCATAACTATTAAAAGTGTCAATAAATAGTGTAAACAATTCTTAATTTAGATTATGTTATAAATGATCTCATGCTACTTAAGTAAAAAATAATATTTTCTTTAATTTTAAAAAAACTAAATAAAAAGAAAAATAAACTAATATATTTATGACACAATAATTAATATATATATATATAATATTTTTTATTATATTCAAAATGCATGAGTGTTGAGAATACATGAGTGTTGTGTTTGTATAGTCCAACCAAAATCAAAAGAAAGTAATGATGGGAAAACGCACGCGGAAGCAACACACACAATCACGAATCAACTGCAGAAAAATAAACGACACAAGATTTAACGTGGTTCGGTCGTCAACTGCAACCTACATCCACACGGGCAACTATTAAGTTTTCATTCTATCTTGTTACGCACCAATTACAAGTACAATGATCTCTTTAAGTAGAGATAAATAAAGATAATAAAAGGGACACAATGATTAAGCCCACCCACTAAAACATGGTGTCTACTCAACCCAACCCAATTGGTCATGACTTCATACCCAACAAGTAAGTGATTCAAGAATATCAATTACAATATCAACACAAATTTATCATCCATTACAATATCAATATATAATTTAATTGTGTAAGAAATTCTTAATTAATTTAGATTATGTAGTCACCGTCACCACCTTGTGTATGAATCAAGATAAAAAATAATTTAAATATATTTTTCTCTCTCTTAAAATTGTAATAGAGATCAAAACTCCAAACTAACAATATCTAAAATGTGTTAACTAAAATCATTTAAATGGATTTGAGATTGAAAATAGAGGATTCGTTCCCTTATTCCCAATAAACTTGTCATTGAAAAATTCCAATCATAAAAATTTACTAATCACTCATAAAAGTTAAGTGATTGTCATTCTCATTCTCTTTCCTATGTCTAATTTGCTTCTTGAAAAAAATCTTGTAAACATGTTTTTCATTTATTTCATATATGTATAACGTGTTTTTAATTAAATATTTCCCTAATCAAGAGATGAGTGGTGTGAATAAATGGTTTTGAAGCATGAGATTGAGAATGAATGGTGAGCAATTTGAAGCATGAGTTGATTGAGGTAAGAGACTAAGTTGATCCATGATTGGGCAAGAGATGAGAGAGGCTTGGCGTGCCGTATTCATTCAATTCTCTATCTTGTCTTTTCCACATAAGGACTCCTTCATTTCTATGAGCATAGCAAGTGATCATAACATGTGGGGAGTGGAACAAAGAGCCACCATTTTAACAACAATAAACTTCAAAAGGTAGTGTAGTTGTTAATTTAATTGTCCCATTTATTTCTTTATCTATTACCATTATTATTGCATCACAATAATTTTTCTTTTGGGAGGAGGATCTATTTCCATGGCCCATTGGAACTTCAAATGTGTGATATCAATGCCATAAAGAGTTGGATGGACAGAGACCACTTTAATCACTAAACTTATTGCTACAAAAAGTATTTGACAAGAACTTATTTCCTTTTTTTAATTTTTTATTTGGGTAGCTGCATATTTAATTGCAATATTGTTTATGTTTTATATGAAACCAAAATCATTATTCCAACTCATTTACATTTGAAATTTAAACCAGTTAAACTATCTCTTTTAATTGAATCATTGATCATTTGCAAAAAAAAAAAATTACTTATAACTTTAAAATATCACAAATTATATTTCGGTTTAATAACTCCTTTTCAATTTCTTTTATTCTATGTTTTTAAAAGCTAATTAGCATAGTTAGTTCCATCAAATTAATGGTAATGAACAGTAACACAGACATGAACAATAAGAGTCGTGTTAAGTGAGATGTGATATGAATAAGTGATATCTTCATCTTTTAAAAAAGTGGGATAAATTGATAATATTAAAAAAATAGAGCAAAGTTAAAAAATATTATAATGATAAAAAATCTAATAAACCCTTATTTGAGTTAAATTTGTTGGGTATCAGAACGAATTGGGTTGGGCTGATTAGACACCATGTTTAGTGAGTGATTTAATCATTTTTTCTTTTATTATCTTTACTTAAAGAGATTGCCTGTATTTTTGTACACAACAAGAAATAAATAAAACTTAATAATTGCTCGTGTGTGGACGTAGATTGTTGTTAACGATTGAACCATGTTTAATCTTGTGTCATTTATTTTTTTTAGTTGATTCGTGATTGTGTGTTCTTGTGTTTCTATTAAAATTGTTTTGAAAAAGTATTGATAATTTAACCTAAATTATACCCTGGATTCAAATCTGATAGAAAGTGTTTTGTATAGGCATAGCAAAGTGACAACACGAAAAAGCAGTTTCCACTCTCTTTGTCTCACCAAAACAGGTACTATTATGGCTGTTTGGCAACATCCTTCTACACATTCTTCACTTTTTTCCCCTAAAATCTTCAACTGGACCCATCTTTTTTATCAACACTAAGACATTTAAATTTTAAATCTTAAAATTATAAATTAATTTTTAATCTCACTTAGTCTTGTACTTACTTTGTTTGTTTGGATTAAATAATGGATGTGAGTGAAAAAGAAAAAAAGGAAAGTAGAAAGTGAGATGATTTAGATGAAGAGAAATAGGATGGAAAATAAAAATAAGATTTGTGAAAAATTGTGAATTATTTGATAGTTATAATAAAATTTAAAAAATTATAAAATAATCTTTTAGAAATGTAGATTAGAATTAAAAATTAATATTAAATATTAATAAAAATACATATTAATAATTCAATTTAAATTAATTTGTTGTTTATTTATTTTATTATAATATAAAAATATATATTAATAATTTAATAAACAAATTATAAATATTATATATGTATATTAAAACATATTTTTTATACATAATCAACATATATAATTTATTAATTTGTATAAAAAAATAACGCATAATCAAACTTTTCTTCCAAATCTCTTCAAAAATACGAAGAAAATTTCAGATAAGTCTCCTAAATTTTTTAATAAGATTTATATTTATTTATATATTATAATAGTTTGAGTCTCTTGAAATTTTTAACATAACTTCATGTTTAGGCTATTATTCTTTATGAATTGTTAATATAGTGACTGACTCTTTCAATAGATTTAGGATAACCTCTGTTCATATAACAATTTAGAAAATAAACTTTAAATTTCACAATTCTATAAAAAAAGTACTTCATAAAATGAGTTCACATTCAATAATTATATATTATAATTTAAAAATCAATATTTAAAGAAAATTAAAAAAAAAGTTATAAATAAAACGTAGAATGTTGTGATTTAGTCAATATTAATATTAGGCCAAGTTTGAATTGGTGGTCACAATAAGTATATGTATATATTTTTCAATCCCATATTGTTTAATCACTCACACATCAGAAGAAGTCAAATTTGATTAAAGCATTTTTCTCTCGAGATAGGCATATATACGTCGTATCATATTATTTATTTTTTATGTCATACACGTTTTTCTAAAATTAAATTATAACAATATTTCTTAAGATTTTTTTAAATTAGGTTAAAAATCTCACATCAATGATGATAATATTAATTATATATAACTGGGTGCAAACCTCATTCCATGAACTGATTTTATGAGATTGAGTTAGACTTAAAGTTCACTTCATAATATAGTATCAAAGTTATTTAAAGTCTATCTTAACGAGTATTTGTTGACCTTATCAAGTCACTCGTTGTCGGACTACCCATAATAATTTTGTTTGAACTAACAACATAGATTCTAACTCAAAATCTCATTTAATTAAAACCAAATACAACTCTTTGGCATGCTAATTACTTTTGTGTTTGATTCATAGAATATAATTATTTTACTGGTTATGTAATAAAAAATTTAGAATCAAATAATGGTTACTAACGAAGCAAGAGTGACCCAAAACATGTTTTATAATGAACATAAATACTATATTATACGCTTTAATTTTACCAATAAGATGTGATTTGAAAAGGATAAATAATCACTTCTCATTACGTGAAAGATCATAAAGAGGTCATAAAAATGAACATGGCTAACTCAGATCCTTCATTTTCAGTAACATCTTGTTGTGCCATTGATTCGGGTGTTGAGGAAGATGCATTCATAAGAAAATAATCATTGATGAACAAAAGTCAATGCATTTTATTCTTCCTTGAGTGCCTTCAAAATGGTCACCAATCCCAACGTCACTAATAGTACCATGTAAATTATAATTTTTATTTTAATGGGTACACATTAAATACATCTTCTTTATCTAGCTAGAGTCATAATTTTAAAAATTTAAATTTTATAAAAAATTTCTTTTAGAATATTTTGAGTTATAAGAATAATTTTTTATTTTTAAAACATTTATTTCCACTAACAATTAAATAAAATTATATTAAGAAGTGAAATTTAAGTCTAATTCAACTTTACGTGAGATTTGCATCCACTTATGTTCTTATTTATAGTCGATATATGATCTCCAACACACCTCTCTCACGTCGATGTTGTCAATTTATTCATGCAACTATATATTTACGAATGGTCCGATAGTGGGTAACCTCTTAAATCCAACAAATTTTTGCTAAGATAAATTATAATTATGATACCATATTAACAACTGAACTTTAAACCTAAATCAACCTTCAAAAATCGGTTTATAAGATAAGATTTGCATCCACTCATATATTATGAAATGTATTTATCTTTAGTCGATGTAAAATCTAACGAATTATAAAATATTTATATTAGACTAAAAATTGAAAAAAAAAATCTTAAAATAATATAATGAAGTGGGAACTATATAAAGTAAACTAAAACATGATGTCACTACTCTTATATAAATCAAAAATCTATTATTTATAAAAATCTAATTATACTTTAACTTTTAAGTTTTATAACATTTAACAATTGTCCACAAGATCAATCTCATTGTTAGTAGTGATCTACTTATAAATAAATTAAATGTGTAATTAAATTGTTGTAAGAACTAAACAAAAAAAAAAATAGTGAATTTAAGTTTTGTTTATAAGATTTTGTTGTATGGAAAGTGTGGCATGAGAATGAGACACATAATGGTGGTGGTGGCACGCTCCCTAGCATGCACAATCCTATTGAATCATTGGGACAAAGAGGCAGAATAGTATATTGCTTAAGCAATGCTGCATTGTCTCACCCTTTTTTCCTTTTTTTTTTCTTTAACTTTTTTCTTCTTCTTCTTCTTTATATTCTCTATGGTAAATCTCTTGAGTTTGTCGTAATTTATAAATATTAGGGTAATCATGATGTTTCCTTGGTCTTTGCTCACGAATTATTTTGTTGTGTTTGCAATCAATTAAGGTATAAATGATTTGGGATCCTAGTAATAAAATACACTTACATCGAGCCATCCAACAAAAAAAGTGAAAGAGACCCAAAAAAGATAAAAGAAAAATAAAATAAAGAAAAGAAAGAGATTTGTCTATGTGCTTTCTTTTCAATCATAAATGATTAAATGCAATTAACCTACTAAGTTATGCCCATGTTGCCTGTCTGACATGCACCCTAATGGGCCCCATCTTAGTCCTATAGCTCCTCACTTATTTATAATAATCTACCAATTAATTAACAATAATAATAATATTTATTTCAACTTTAAATTTATTAAGATACTATATTATTATTGTATTTGAAGTATTGTTGATTTATAATTTTTCTTGATGATAAATTAAATTTATTGAGATAAAATATTCTATTACAGGATGGTCGAGAGGCTGAATAGTCGACAAGACCGAATAAATCTAAGAATAAACAATAAACACATGATTGACTGTAATTAAAACAATTTAGGTATAAACTATCATTAAGTCACAATTGGGTCCTCGTCTGAAATCCAAGACCCATTACAATTGAGACTCATTCCAAAGTTATAAATATTAGAGAAGACTCAACGTCAAAGGTAATCTTTCACTCTTAACTAATCGACATATTGTACTCAGACTAACTTGAGCGTCGGAGCACCTTCGCGGGTACCCACTCCACTTTTTGTTGAAGAAGGACTTAGAAGACGGGAAGACGTGAGAACGAAGCTACAAGAGTCATTTTGAAAAGAAAATATTATTATTATAATTCATTGTTTAATTTGAGATACTGTGCATTTTCAAATTAAGCATTTTTGTGAAGAATTATTAACAACAGCACATAGAAAATATCAACCTATATGTCAATACAATATATTTTGTAAAGTTATACAAAATATTTGTTTCAGGCTTTTAATAACTTACTATTTTAAACCTTTTTATTAACTTGCTTGATTATTTTAGTTATAAAAACAGTTAATATAATACTCACATGCAAGTGGTGCTAACATATTAAAACGAATTTAATTTTTTTTACAGCAAGACATTAAAATTGTTTTCTAATGCTAAGTGAATATTTTATAACATAAAAATGTATAACTTGTATTTATTTAAAAAGTTAAATTACTCCATAAGTTAATAAACTATCACACATCTTTTTAAATTTTATTTTGAATTGAGTTTTTGAACTTTATTAGGTTCTTCTATCCAACAACTCTTATGAAAAAATAATTAATCTATAAAATTTGCATGCTCATTAACTTAAATATTTTCTTTTCACAAGTGTATTCAGATTAAACCATACATCAACATTGTTCTAACTTGTACAATTGACTTGGTCAGTTAATTAATTTTGTATTACAACAATTAGATAGACAAAAGGGTCTAAGTAAAACAAATAAAGGTTTAAAAGCTCCTCAATAAAAAAAAAGTGCAAGAACCCAATTACAAATATTATCAAATAATTCAGAAACTTATAAAGTAATTTAGTCTATTTTAAATTATGTTTTCGTGAAGTTTTAAGTATCTATCTTCGATTTTAGAATATATAATTACCTTATCAAATTTTAGGCTTCGCAATTGAGTTTCACTATTGTTGATGTTAAACAATTGATATCGTTAACCGATTAAAAATCATGATAAATATAAATATGAAAATTACTATTAATGTCAACTAACCTATATGTGTCAATTTATAATTATGTAATAATGTTAAAAAATACAATGGGAATATATGTAAAATATTTTCTATTTAGATGCTTTGGACTTTAAAGGGGTATACATTAGATACTATCTATTATTTATTATTTAATTATTATTTTCATTTGTGATTTTCATATATCATTTAATCATGGTTGTTATTATTATTTTTATTTATTTAAAAAAAAAATAAAGTCACTTATTTTTACTAATGTGTTTTCACTGTTTTCCTTTCTCCATCTTAATATTTTCTTTATATTTTTAATATTTAAATATATAAATTTTCTAATATTTATTGAAAAAATTAATTATTGTTCTTACAAAGTCAAATTCCTCTACAGAGTGCTTCTTCCCCTCTGTTGGTCTTTGGGCTTCTCGGCTTCATCTTTAGTTCTCCGATTCTTATCAGTGGTGGGAGTACCTAGAAAGATATTCCGATGCTCAATATGGTTGATTGATCATTCATTTGTCTCTTGGGTGCCTATCTATTTATACATTCTAGTTGGACCTTTACCGGTATGAGCTCGCATGTAGGGTCTAGAAGGGGCCCAATTGCGCATTAATTATGTTTTGCACATGATTTGACATATTATTGGTTAATGACGTTTTAGGGTCCCTTGTGGATTTTGTAAGACATACCAAAAGGGTTACCAGCAGACTCTCGACTATTCGGCAATTCGGTAGTACAATAATAATAATTTGTTAATGAAGTAAAACAAAATACAATGTTAGTCTGCCTAATGGAACTCAATTTGTTGTTTGAGAACTAGATGTAGTTTGTTGCAACAGATGAACCAATATAAATTAATGTGTGCATTTTTGTCTTTCCTAATATCTCTACATTACATGTAATTATTGTTTATACTAAATTAGGAAGGGTGGTTATTATGAAAACCCATATTTGAAAATTTTAGTTTATTCAATCATTACAATTAAGATTTTAACTTGCATATAGCATGATCCATCAAACGCAAAAGATAGGATTTGATCAAGTGTTATAATCAATAAGAAAACTAACTTAGACAAGTGACTTAGTAGAGTAGTGATTGTATTTGATACGATGCATAAGACAAAAAAGTTACAATCTAAAAGTTTTCATAAATTAAACTATCGTCCGAGCACCAGTAATTAGACGATACTTGTGAAATATTTTTGAACTTGATGAAAACACAATTCAATCATCCCTTGTGTTTTCCCCTATTTTCAAAAAATTGTTAAATTTTTTATTTACTACACAATAACTCGTTTGAGTAGTACTAAGTTGTTTGTTAAAACTACAAGAAAGAAATGTTTTAATAAAAGTTATTTAGCGAAGATTAATATAACCTTAGGAATTGATTTAATTAATGGAGGTTTTTTCTAAAATCTCTACAAAATAACGAAAGTTTTTTTAACCTTCGTATATTTTTGAAGGTTTATTTTAAAACCTCCGTAAAATAATAGAGATTTTTTTAAACTTCGTTAATTTTAAAAAATTTATTTTAAAACCTCAACAAAATAACGAAGATTTTTTTAACCTTCATTATTTTCCAAAGATTTATTTTAAAACTTTCGCAAAATATAAGTTGTGACATGTAAAATTTTTTTTAAATATTTTTAATCTTAAATATTTATTTAATCAAAACTAATTATTTATTATTTATTTTATATAAATATTTTTATTAAAAATTCACAAAAGAACTATTTTTTTTAATATTTTGAAACCTCATAAAATCACTTCACATTTTTTAACTTTCCCGCTTTCTCTTCCTCTAGCCTAATCCATTGTAGAAACCTATTCTTGCTTCTCCTCCTCCACCTAAAAGCTGCTTCTTCACCTCCATTACGGACCTCTTCTGTTGCTTCTTCACGAAGGTAATTGGTTTCTTCTTCCTCTTCTCAGTACATTTTTTTACTATTCAGTGAGAGAAACACTTCTCACTCTCACACGGTCCTATATACGCTCCTCCACCATCGTTCTCTCATACGAACGCAACACCATCGATTTTGCTCTCATGCAAGGATACTGTATGCAGACTATTATGACCGGAGCAATTGATTGAATTCAGTGACGGGAATAGTGCAATCGAGGATATTCAAAGGTGAATCGCATTCCGAGAAGTTGATTTTTCAAGGTATGTTCATCTCTACAAATCTTGTCTCCGCCGATTATCTTTTGCTCTGCAATTTGTGCCTTTGATGCTAAGCAACTGGAGCACTTATTTTTTCATAAAATCAACTTGTTTGGTGCGAAATGATGGAGTTTGTTTGGAGAGCAATTTCCATCTGTTTTTGTTTATTTTTTTTAGGAATCAATCCATTGCGTTTCTCAGCTACTTTGTTCGTGGAGCGATCTTGGAAAAGAGTAATCAGCGATGTTGACCGACGAATGGCAGTTGCGAATTCCGGCGACCTAAATCAGTTTTTCGTAAGTGATTTCCTTCCATTCTCATTTTCGATTTGAGCAAGCATTGGTTCTTTATTGCTATTCGTGCGCCTCTGTTCTTCCTTTTTCTTTACGCGTACATGAAATCCTACGTTTGGAGAACGGTGATAATCGTAGCAGTGGGAATTGTGAACGGCTTCGGTACGGTGTGGAAAACATTGTGAACGGCGGTTTCCGGCGAACTACATCGGTTCTGTTGTGCGATTTTCGACGAAACTGGTAAACGGAGAAGCTGACCGGAAAGTAGAAATCGTTTGAAGTCAATGATTGAACTAGGTTTCCAGTTGTGGAACCACAGTAAGGCTTCGCATGCGTGGCCTCGTCTTCAATTGTGAAAGTTGCCGGAAGTGGATTCTAAAGTGGAATTGGAAGTTTGAACATTGAGAAGTTGATTTCTCGGGCGAACAACAGTTTCGATGGAGGTAAAAAACACAGTAAGATTTCCATCATTCACCTGACATCAATTGTTTTTTAGAAATATCAGTGACCCCAATTTTGTTGATTGCAGGTCCATTTCATCAACCACTGAGGCATGAGAATTATCTAGTCTTGCTCACAAGTTACTAGTATTCATGAGCACCTCAAGAACCAACTGGTTCTTTGCCAATATATAGGTGGTACAAAAGTTATATATATATATATATATATATAAAAGCCTGAATTCAAGAGTCTTTATATAGCCTTGGACTAATAATTTAAAGGGTTCTGAATTGATGTGCTATTTGAGAGTTTCAGTAAGTATATATAAGGATAAAATTTATCATTTCTATTTAAATTGCAAACAAAATTACATTAAGAAACTATATATTTTGGAAGTACTCATGCAAGAAGGAAATTTTGGAATTCTTCCAAGTTAAAGGAGTACCTAGTTGCACCAAACGTTTCCTATCTCCTTTCCACCAATTTCTGGCTTCATCCTTGAGCATGAAGGTAGCACATGAAACCTTATTGTCCTTTGTACATGGGACTACCTTAAAAGTTGTCTTCTATATGTTGGAGTCAAGCTTCAAGTGTTGTAGAATGATACTCTTTAGTGAATTTGGGCAGTGAGTTCTTCCTAAACTTTGAGAATCCAATACTAGTAGCCCATGATTGATTCCCCTAGTTAGATGGGTAAATAAATTGGAAAAAATGTTTATTTGAGCAATTCTGTTAGATAAAAAAAAACGTATTTGGGAAAAAAATTCAATGTAATTCCATTCATATCTTATTTAATACAAAATTTGAACTAAACTAATTAATCAAGAAACGAAAATACAAAATTCATCAAAAATTCAATTTTAATTGTATTTAAAATGATTTTAAATTTTTTTTTTTTAATTGATTTAATTTTAAATATTTTTTTTTAGTTTTCAATTATAATTAAATATTCAACTTAAAACCTGATATAGTTTTTAAATGTCAGTTAAATAACTTTTCTTATAACATTAAAATTAAAAATTAAAAATTTCAGATTTTTTAATTAGAGAATACTAAAGTATATCGACCAAATTATTATCTTATAATCTCAATAATGTCTAATACTGTTTTGTAAGGTTCAAATAATCTTTTTGATGTTATTATACGTTTCAAAGTCTAAAATTTTCCTTCAGTGGCTTACAGGTATTAATTGGATTTTAAAGAGTGTTAATTTTATGTTATCATTATATATATTTTAAACCGTATTCACAATTAATTTGAAAAAAAACTAACTTATTTTTATTTTGTGACAAAAGTCCAAACAGCACAGCAAGAAGCATTTCATTTTAAACCATTCTCCACACAACCAAACACGACCCAACTATCCTCCATGATTCCCCTCAAAAACACTCATCCAGTTTCGCCCTTCATCTTCTTCTCTCATTCCAAAACCAAGCCACTTCGCTTCTCTCTCCAGCCCCTTTCCCCTTCTCTTCTCTCTCTCAAATCCCCATCTTCTCTTTCTTCCAATCTTATCTGGGTTTCAAAAGCTGGAGTTTCAGTTTGTAGAACCGAACACCATGAAGAAGAAGAAAAGAACAAGGGGGTTTCGCTGGAACTTCACGACTTATCGCCAAATGGAGAAGTGTATCAGAAAACGCTGCAATTAGTTGAATGTTCCATGTTTGCTGCACTAACCGGTCTGGTCTATTTCCTGAGCAATTCTCTTGCCATTGAGGTTTGTTAATGTGGATAACAAATGAAACTTTGTTTATTTGTGGAATTTTCTTGAGAAAAGAGAGTAATGGGTCTGTGTTATTTTTGTTGGTTTTTCCCTCGCCCCAGAAAAATAGATAAAAACCCATTGCTGAATTTTATTTGGCAGACCTCAATGGAGCAATGGGTCTTTTTATTTATTTTTCTGCGGCAGGGTTTAAATTTGGTTAATGTTAACAGAAACTCTTATGGTATCTTTATGCTGGTAGAAAAGTTTCAATTCATGTTTTGGATGCTTATTGATTTTTTTCGCTCACTGTTTCATTTTTGTTTCTGTTTGCAGAACTACTTCAGCTGTTTCTTCTCATTGCCAATAGTTATATCGTCAATGAGATGGGGTGTTGATGCTGGAAGGAAAACTCTGGTTAGACTTGCTAGTTCCATAATTCTTTAAGAGTTTTATTTATAATTTGTGTAAAATATTTTTTGTACTGACATCCAATCGGGGATTACCTTGTCACATCATGTTATGAATAGAATTGCATGATGAAGTGATAAAATCTTAGTGGATGTCTGTAAAATATTCTAAACAGACAGTGTGTATAAATATATATACACATATATATTTTGATGCATAAGACAGTGTATATCTTGGTATGTAGATTAAAATAAAATTTTGAAGTATTCTTGAATTGTTATTCTCATTGAATTATCAGCTTTTTAATGTTGCATTCGATTTTTGTTGTAGGTGGCAACAACTATACTTTTGTTTGTCTTGTCTGGTCCAGTAAAAGCTCTAACGTATCTGGTGAGCTTCTTTTTATTTTATGAACTTACTGAACTAGGTAATAATAGGACTGTGGACTATGCTTTTGTGTTTTCATTGCTGTTTCTTAGTGTTTTGTTTGCAAAAGAATGGAAGTGTTGTAGTCGTGAGCCAAAAGGGTCATTTTATTAGAAATGAGTATTTTTATATTTTAGGACTATAAAAGTTGTTTACAAATTAGTTGTACATTTCTTATCAAATATGTATTCTTATAACCTTGGTATTAACTTCTGTATGTACTACCAACATAAAGTGTATTCAAAGGTGAACCTCTCACCTGTGTTATATTTTCTCCCTCTAGAGATGGATGGTAATATTAAATTGTTTACTTGAGCTTCAACTTAACAACATGCCAACTTATTGATTATGAATTAAAAACCTTTATACCACAGTCCATTTTTTTAACTGCAGGCATTGTTATTGAGAAATTTAATCTTTTTTCAGTTTTGGACCACAAAGATTTGCCTTCCTTCATTTTTTTTTCACAAATATTTCATGCTAGTTTATCTATTGGTTACAAACTGTACTGAAACTGAACAAAAATGACATGATTTCTGAATAATGTTTTTGTGCAGCTTAAGCATGGTATTGTCGGTTTCACAATGGGTACTTTGTGGAGGTAAATTGTGCACATATTTTATGTTTTTCTAAACTTTGTAAGAATTTCATGATAGTTAATTTTTTTAGTTAAGTTGAATTGGCTTTACCTCACTTTTACACGAAATTCTCATAAAATAATTTTGTAGCATTGTGATTAGTCTTTCAAAGTAGACACGACTAACATATGAAGTTGTTTTTAGGCTTAAGTACCTTTTTTTTCCTATTATTTAATTATTTTGTCAATTTGCTCCTCAATTAATAGGAAAGTTAAGCCTGTTCTTGGTTGTAATAAAGGAGCTATGCCCTTTAACTACTTAGGGGCTCCCAATTTTGTTGGAGCTCTTAAGACTAAATTCCTTCAGCCTCTTGGGGATAAGATCAGAATCAAACTCGCTTTATGGAAAGATAAAACTCTTAGTACAATGGGCAGAGTGCAATTGGTTAATTCTATTATTTATGCTTTTTTGTCTTATAACTTTCAAGTGTATAAATGGCCATGTAATTTGCTTTGGCGAGTTGATAAAGGGATCAAAAAATTTATCTGGACTGGGGACATTAACAAGCAAGGTCTTGTTATTGTCAAATGGGCTAAAGTTTGCAGTC
>Ga0123342_1001047_pt1 | contig 46066 bp, 29 predicted proteins | sample Turbeawhitnodule_FD_89960 | JGI IMG/M metagenome (GOLD analysis project Ga0123342, IMG submission 89960) | Root nodule microbial communities of legume samples collected from Mexico - Turtle bean Mexico white nodule | ecosystem: Host-associated > Plants > Roots > Nodule | place: Mexico: Nepantla...
GCTTTGTGTTTTGGCAAACTGAATTTCTTATCATTTGTTTCTTGAAGTAATTTCATTCTTGCCTTAAAAGTTTGCGAAAACCCTCTTTAAACAATTCACCCCCCCTCTAGTTTAAAGCCATCCTTTCTAACAGGAGAGGGTTGCATAGAATTCATAGAAGACTAGATAAGGCTTTATGTAAAGGAGTGTGTCTGGATGAATGTAATTCTTGTACATATCAGGTTCTTGTTAAAAAAAATTTAACCATTTCTCTATTCTTACTAGTCTTGTTAGTAATTCTTTAAGGAAGGTTAGCAATTTTTATTTCTTTTCTATGTGGCTTTAGTACATGAAGCTTATTCATGATTCTTGGGCTAATAAGGTTTTTAGTTGTCCTATGTTTATTTTTCAACATAAGTTAAAAAGGTTGAAAATTGAGCTCCAAGAATTGAATAAAAATTCTTTTGGTAATGTTCACAATGCAATTCTTCTTAAGTAGGGTCTCCTCCTTGATATTCAACAAACCTTAAAGATTGCTAGTTTGTCCGATATTGATGGGTTTCTCTGTTAAGAAAAGATTGCTAAGGAGGAGCTTGACGATGCTCTTCACTGTCAATATTTGTTTTGGAAAGAAAGGGCCAAGATGCTTTGGTTTAAAGATGGGGATAGAATACTACTTTTTTTCCATGTTGAGGTCAAGAGGAGAAATAATTATAGTGGGATTCATCGTCTACGGATTGATAATGAGGTTATTGAGGATCTTAAACTCATCGAGGATCATATTTTGGACTTTTATAAAATCTTTATGTTGAGTCTATTTCTAATGTTCAGGATACAAGCAATATGGAAGATTTTATTGGTACTTATATTTCTGAGTTGGTTTCCTCAGAGAAGAATATGATGTTGATTAAATGTTCTGATTTTTTGGAAATGAAGAATGTTGTTTTTAATCTTAATGGTAATAATGGTCCTAATCCTAATTGTTTTGGTGGTGTTTTCTATCATTCTTGTTGGGAAATTATTGGGACAGATTTTTGCAATGTTGTTCAACAATTTTTTAAACAAACTTGGGTTCTTCCTTGAATGAACAGTAATGTGGTATCTCTTATTCCTAAGATTCAGGGTGTTGAATCCATTAATGATTACATGCCAATTGTTGTTGCTAATTTCAAATTTAAGATTATATCCAAGATACTGGTGGATAAGCTTGCACTTGTGGTTACTAGAATCATTTCTCCTAATCAATATGGGTTTTTGCAAGGTAGATAGATTCAGGATTGTATTGGTATTGTTTCTGAAGCTATTAATATGATTTCTAAAGAGGTTAGAGGAGGTAATGTGGCTTGCAAATTTGAAATTCATAAAGTCTTTGACACTTTGAGTTGGAAGTTCTTATCATTAGTTTTGACACGCTTTGGTTTTCACCTCTCATTTGTTGGTTGGATTAGTACAATTCAATGTTCAACTTTGCTTTCTATCATAATAAATGGCATTTTGGTGGGTTTTTTTTTCCTTGTAGTAGAGGTGTCAGACAAGGTGATCCTTTGTCTCCTTTACGCGTATCTTCTTAAGCTTGCTTGGAACTTTCCATACAGCAACAAACCTTGGTCTTTTCTCCTGAAAACCAGGGTTCTTAAATCAAATATACGAGTTTAGAATGGTTTATAGATCCTCATCTCTTTGGCTTGGAATTAAGAAATTTTATTCTACTATACTTGATAATACTTCTTGAACTGTTGGTACATGTACTTTTATTAATTTCTGGAATGATAAATGGTGTTCTACCACTTTTTTATCAAATATTGCAGGATTATCTGATAGTGCTAGCATTCTGGATACAGTCTCTCAGTTTTGGACTAGTTGTGATTGGAATATTCCCTTGTATTTACAGCAGATGCCTCATTTTTTTAATCATATCACGGTTAGGGAGGAACATGATCTCCCTAATTAAATTCTAGATGAGTCTGGTCGTTTCACTCTTAAATCGGCTAGGACTTTTCTCTTGGAATCAGGAGTTCTCTGTGGTTGGGGTAAATTCATTTGGTTTTCATATATTCCGCCTTCTGAAACTCTAGTACTCTAGAAAGTTTTTCATGGGCGGTTTCCTACATATCAACATATTCAAAATAAAGGTTTGCATATATGTTTTATGTGTACACTTTGTGAAAAGCACGAGGAATTTATTCAGCATTTATTTTTTGAATATTCTAATGTTTTGCATATTTGGAGTTGGCTTCGGCAGATTTTTCTTACTTCTCATTTCTCTAATAAGGATGATATTCTTTCTTTTATTAAAAGTGATGGTAGTCATTTGGTTAAATTGATTAAGCTTGTTGTGATAACTTTTTCTATTTGGATGATATGGCATATGAGGAAATATGCTATATTTCAGGATAAGATTGGTGTTTCTAAAGCTATTTCGGTAATTAAAAATTTAACTTGTCTAGTGGAAATTCGTCTAAAGCTTCAATGAAGAATGCTATGTTGGATTTCAATGTGATTAAGTTTTTGGTATTAATACTCGTACTCGTAAATTATGTAAATTTTATAAAACTATATCATATTTCATAACATTGCGTCCATGATTTATGTAAATTTGTCTAAATTGAACTTTTCTTCGAAATTTTATGCACAAATTGCTAACAGAATAGGTCATATAATCACAAAATGTAAGCTCAAAATATGAACTTAGTTAATTGCAGTAATTCGAAAATCAAGAGCAATGCAACATCTTGCTCAAGCTTTTTCAGTCTTTAACATCCAGGCTTTTGCAATTTATCAACTTTTTCTAGTTTGTTTTTGGATGGGCCTTTTTTTTCACAAGATCACTAACACTTTGAAGTTCTCAATTCTAAAATTTCATCCAATTTGAAGATGTATTTAAGTCACAATAATATTTTTTTCAATCCAGAGTAAATTCACAAAAAAATGGTAGCAAAGAAGAAACCTAAAGAATTTAATGAAATAGAACAAAACTTCAAGACACAATGGAATCAATGTAATATGACACTACTACTGATCTAATAGCAAGTCAAGAACTTAAGATTCAAAACGAAAAGGCACCAAATGCTTATACACTTAATTTGACTCAAATCACTTTATTAAACAATTTATGTGCATTTAATTAGAATTTTTTTCCAAACACTTAGTAAACTAGGCACAACTCATGAATTGATGTCAAATTTGGAGAAACAAGAGGTAAGACATGACATGAAAAGGTCATAAATTGAAAATCAACACCTAATAACACTTTTGCACCCATTAAAATCAACAAAAACTCAAGAAATTACTATACATCACAAAATAGTGAAGAACCTAAGTGAAACTTTGTTATTTGCGGTTCAAGAAAGAATTGAAGAAGTTGAAGAACCTAAGTTTCCTCAATTTGATTTTGATTATGATATTATGGCTGAAAGAACTTTGAGAGAACTTATTGCATCAGATGTTGCCATCCAAACTATGCATTTTATATCTTGATCAAGATGTTCAATGTGAATTAAAATCTGGTTTAATACACTTGTTGCCAAAGTTTCATGATCTTGCACACCCACACAAGCATCTAAAGGAGTTTCACATAGTGTGCACCATTCTCACATCTAGAGGAGCACATTAAACTGAAGGCATTTCCATTCTCACTCCAAGAAGCAACAAAAGATTAGTTGTACTAATTACCAACATGTTCAATGACTAGTTGGGAGAATATGAAGAGATGTTCTTAAAGAAAAATTTACAAGCATCTAAAGTCATTTCTATTACAAAGGAGATATGTGGGATTAGACAATTGGACAGAGAAAGTTCCTACAAGTATTGGAAAAGATATAAGAGACTTTGTACAAGTTATTCATGCCACCAAATCCATGAGTAGTTGCTTATCGAGTATTTTTATGAAGGGTTGAAGGCCATTAATAGGTAAATGATAGATACTCCTCTTATTCATTTCCAAAGTGAGTCACTCCATGCAAAACAAGTCCTACATTTCTCATTTCTTTGATTTTTCAAGTGTTTATAAGCTTCAATACTCCTTCACTTGTTGCTTGGTCATGTGACCTTGTAGGTGAACATGTAGACTCTCTTCTTACGTCTCCAATTAAGGTCTTGTTTACTTTCCTAAATGAAAGAGTTGCACCTTGACTTCCAATTAGGCCTTAGACTCTCCAAAACAAGTTCCTATTCATTTTTAGAGGATTAAAAATAAGGAAAAGATTTTAATGTTCTTCTCTCAAATGTTGGTTCTTCCTTTGTGAGGCTTTTATCTTCTCCATTCTTCTTAGTCAACAATGTAGTGGTTGGATATTTTTTTATCAAACGATCTACAATTAAAAGGAAGAAACTTGCATGAAGTGCAAATAAAGAATAATTGTTTGAATAAAGTAATGTATTTCATCTAAGTATTCAAAAGTAGTAAGATTTTCCAGAGTTTTAACTAATCATCTGACAAGAATTAAATATCATATAAAAGTATATTTAATTTGGATTCATGTCTTAATAATCTTTAACTTGACTCTATAATTTAAGGATATTTAACTCGACGTCATTTTTTTTAGTTTCTCTAACTTGGTTTCACATCTTGAACATATGTTCCTTAGTTTACGCCTTGAGCATCTATAAATTGACATTGTGTTTAGAGCAAATTTTTTCCAACCCCAATTTCACTAATAACATCAATAAAGTAAATTACAACATTCAAAGTATTGTCTACGTTAGAACTTGGAGGTTTCATTACGATTTTGTTCTTTAAAGACATTTTGGTGATTCAAGAAAAGATAATGTATACGAACTAATTGATTTCGACTTTTAAACAATGTCACATTTTATCATATAAAAACTTGTAGACCAAATTACATCAAATATTAAAAGTTGTACACCAAATTAAATCAGGAGCGTAAAAACTTCAAACAAGTACTAAAAGTTGTATACCAACCTATATAAAGAACCTAAATGATGGTGTTCGCTAGCATTGAAGAGAGTGCTCCAATTAGCTTACAATGAAGAATTTGCATTATTCTACAACGTGCACCATCATCTAGTCGACTACAATAAACATTGTGCACCAATATCTTCTTGATTTAGCACCAAATAGTTGTGTACCATCTAATTTGTAATGCAATAAAGAATTCACATAAATCACTGCTTAAGTACTAAACAGTATGTACTATCTAATTGGTTAGACAATTAAAAGTCTGTACCGATCTATTCATGGTTTAACACGAATCTTTGTGCGCCAACCTCTTCTGTAACCCTTGTGCATCAATTTATGGACTCTTTCTTACAGCACCTCTATATCTTTTCTCACCTTCGTAAACTTTTGATATTCTAAAAATGTCTATGTAATATTTTGGATTACGTAATTTGGAAGTCTTTTTTCCAAATTCATAATTAGTTTTTGGATTATGTAATCCGAAAGTTTTTTTCAGATGTATGATTAGTTTTCGAATTACATAATCTTGAAGTCTAAATTAGCTTCCAGATTAGCCTTTTTTCAAATGTGTGTCCAGATTGCATAATTCAGAAGCTACTCTCAAATCCCGATTTTCAGATCATATAATTCGAAATACCAATTTTTAAAAATATATTCTGGATTACATAATCCGTAAGCTATTTCCAAATCCAATATTAACTTCTGGATTATGTAATCCAGAATATGGGGTGGCACAACAAGAATAAAAATATTTTTTCATGTTTTGTATGGGGTGGCAAAAGAACATATGAAGGTGCAGAAAGAAACAGTTCAATTTATGCAGTAATCATTATGTATTGACTTTTTCTTCCTACACCTTCATACCTTCTTGTGCCACCCACATACTAAATGTGAAAATACTGTTTTATCCTTTTTTTGTGTCACCCTCATACATAATTTGGAAGATGTTTTTGAATTCGGAAGTGTTCTTTAGATTTATAAAATCCATAACCCTTTTTTGGATTTGAAATAAGCCTATGGATTATGTAATTCGGATATATTTCAGATTAATCTAGAAGTCATTCTCATATTTAGAAAAGACTTTTGGATTATGTAATCCGGAAGCTAATCACACATCTGAAAAAAAAGGCTTCCAGATTACATAATCCGGAAGCTAAACTTATGTATAGAAAAGACTTCCGGATTATGTAATCCAGAATATTAAAACAGGGTATTTTTGGAATACAAAAAACTTATGGGAGTGGCACAAGAAGGTACGGAGGTGCAGGAAGAAACAGCCTTATTTATTACACTCTGTAAAGCCCAAAACATTATTCACCAATCTCTATAAAAATAAGGCTTCTTCTTCCTGCACCCCATGTTTTTCTTCCTACACCCCCATAATTTTAAAAATTCCAACATTACCCTTGACCTAAAATTTGAAAATGGCACCGTTCTGCATTTCCACAATCACTGATCATCTTTATCCTTTGGTATCAACTGCAATGTCAAATTTAAATAAAGTTTACTACAAAACACTACAAAACCTACTATAATTGTTGACCCAAACACTAAATAAAGTTTAAATATAATACCAAGCAAAACACTACAAAATCTTGACCCAATATAATTGTTGTTTACTAATTTGAGTAACACAAACACAAACTCATTATTCCGGACACATCAATCCGGTACAATACCGGATCCATAAATTCGGAAGCTTACCGGATCCTGAAATCCGGAACATTCTCGAAATCAGAAATTCAGGATTTTACCATATCCATAAGTTCGGAATGTAAAAAAATGATTATGGAAACATAAATCCATGGAAAAAACGAATTTGTAAATCCAAAAAACAAAGAAATTTACTTACCTCTTTGTGAAGAGCACTCTAAATCACCAAAAAAGAATGTGAGATTGAAAGAAGAATGTTGTGGAGGTGCCGCTATACTATGTGGGAGAGAAAAACGCTGCGCAAATGAGAAAATCAACGTTGCCTTCATTTTAGGGTTTTTTCATACTAGGGATATGTTTGGAATTTTGAAAACTAATAAGGGTGATTTCGTCTTTGTACAAGAGTGTGGGGTGCAGGAAGAAAAAAGTGGGGTGCAGGAAGAAATTGCCTAAAAATAATCTAATAACTCTTGGATTAAGTACTAATAGCCGAGCTTCGATCTTTAATAAACAAAAAACTAATAATATACAATAACAACTCCACCAAATGAGGCATCATCTCAAGTAACACTCCCACTTTACATTTATGAATATTTACTCCAAGTGAAATATCTTTTAGAATCATTTCATACTAAGACATTATCCACGCGAAACTATCTCCTCTGATTTCTAAGCTCAACATAAGGATCTCTTACCTTCTAAACATTCATTCAACAACACTCCACATGTTCATAAAAACATTGAGTTTTACAATAATTACCTTATAAGTTATATTACTAATAATTCCTAATTGATTTGATTGTATTAATAATAAAAAAATGGGATTTTGCATTATAAAGAACCAACAGGCCACAACTTGTAACATTCGGTAATTTATTAGATGATGCACTTCAGAGAAAATATTATCGCTATATAGGGAAAGGATAATGGATGTGTATTGCTTGAGCCAGTAAAAACCCATTTGTCAAAAGGCAACCTCATCAATCCCATCTAAGTCCACCATTGTAATTAAGCATATATATACAAGTGATGGAACAGAACTACAGTGACAAAAATATGCCCCTTAATAAGAATATCTAAATTTGTCATATTTAGCAGAATTACACATGGACATGATGTTTCATTGGGGTCCTTGTGTGAGTCTCTGCATTTCACTCTGGTCAGTGAGAGTATCAATGAGAAGGGGTGGTGCATACTGGGCTGTTCCTTGGTGCTCTTCAGAATCCTGGCAGAATGAGAGAACTATGGTATCAATTGACATCTCCACAACTGCAAAGAAAAGGGTTGCAACAATGTATCCAAGAGCCCAACAAACCTGCATTACACAAAATAAGGTTAAGACAATTGTTGAAAATTCACATTTGATGGTGAACTAGTAGACTTTAATATTTAAACTCCCCAGCACTTGGTCTCTTAAATAAAAATAACTTTATTGAGAAGTAAATATGTAAGAAACTATAAATTAACTTATACATAAACAAATTTTAGATTATAGAACACGTATTTCAATCTTTATCATTTCCTGAAAATATTTATGGAGAAATTTATCTGCACATGCTTTTATTCATGGCAATGTTGAATGCAGGAGTTAGTCACTTGTAATGTGTTTTTGCTTTTTTGGTTCTCAATCCAGCAAGCAGACAATTGGTTGCTTCTCATAAATTGTGCTTTGGAACATGAGCTTCTCATATATGAAAATTGTATATAATAACAGACCATTATATTGGCAGAGAGGTATGAAATTTAATAATAGAAGATGAACAATTTGAAAAACTTTCCCCTATGAAGAGCAAATAAATTTTTTATGTTTAAATATTGAATTAGTGATTAATGATCCTAGTCATCTAGTCACAAAACTAGAACATAGAAAACATACCACAACAGGTAAGAGTGGAGACGATGTCTTGTTATGAGCAGATTTGTACTTGTGAGTGTCTAACATGAGGAATGCAAACAAAGCACATGAGAGGCTGACACACAGTTTTCCAAGGAACAAAATGACATCTCCAATCACGTTAAGACGACCAATCTTTAGAATATTATTCATTATCAGATCTGCCGCAATAGAAGAAGCACCAAAGAAACTTTTGCCTGTTATAGCAATCTGCAAGTGCCAAAAAGACACTGTTAAAAACCAAGTAAAAAAAGGTAACAAAGTCTGAAGAAACTATTGCAAATTATAGCAATCTAAGAAAATCTAAGGTATATGTACGAGCACGAGTCAGCAGCAGATAAGACAATCTAAGGTAAATAACTTCTGCCAAGACACTTTTATCATCACGTTTACTTTTTCACAGAACTACAATAGCATTTTCTCGATGCAACCTACTAGAATACAGAGCTCTAGGACATGTTTTGCTTTCTACGATGCACACCTTACAAAAAACACACCAAAGCAGGGAAATCAAATTCAGCCTCTATGGAGCACTTAAATCACAATGCAACTGAGTACAAGCGAACCAGCTTTCACTTGCATTTTCTCTTACTATACTATATCCCTATTCTCAAATAATGTATTGCACCACAATAACAAAACACATGCCATCACAATGCATGCATAAAAAATCTTCTTTACTGTAGATTAACAAAATTTACCATGATGTAAGCATTTCGATTTACTGATTTCATGGTCCATTCAATACACTTGAGAAGACATTGTGAAGATTGGTATGCAGCCTTGCCTATGCAACTGTCGTGCCCATCACTTGAGCCTTTTAGTTTGCGACGAATAGCTTCAAGCAGAAAGCGTATTGATTCTACAAATGATACAATCAGAGAGCCAAGAGCCACAGACCCGAGACTGTACCGCATAAGCCGCTTCATGGAGGAAAAGACAGAAAGAAAAGGAATTTCTGGCTGCATTGTGAAATGTGAATCATATTTAGCAGCATAGATAAAAAGAATTTTGTATGTGAAAACCAAAATACTTAATTAATAGATGATCTCATTCATATACATAAACCAAGAAAGCACAAGAGATTTGCAAGTTAGGTATGAATTAGGCTTTTACAAAGCAGTGAATCCACCTCGACTTCTTGACATTTGAAACAAATAGTTAAACACAATCCTGCACCATATTATTGTTTTATTTGATAAAATGTGTCTTTGAATAATTCATTACGGTACTTTATACTGATCAGGAACCAATTCTGAACTCAAACAATTTACTGTGCCATACTTAAGCCGGGAGCAAATTCATTCAATATAATAAAATTGGTGTTCTATTGACTGCATGAGAAAATCACTGAATTATCTAAATTGCATTATGCATTTTGGACAAGGCATACAACTTACAGATGTTTCACCATGGGCCCAGTAATACGACGCAACAGATCCAGCAATCACTGTCGAGGAGCAAGCTATGAAAAATTGTGTAACCCAATAACAGCCAAATAGGTGGAAAAGGATGGCAACTCCAATATGTGGTGTGTAATGAATGCTATAACCACAACAACGATCACAGTTCACCCGTTTTGCAGCAAGATCATATGTGCAGCAGTTAGAGTTGCAATTATTCTGAACAACCTGGCCAGAGCTGAACATATGAAGAGAAGCTGAAATCCAGAACATGTAAAACACAACAAGGATACCGTATGGTATGAGTGGGAAAATAATGAGGGCTTGAACTTCTCCTATCACTTTTGCAGCAACCTGTGAACAAGCATTAAATCAGTTAAATTGATTGACTCTGTAATGGAAATAATTAAGCATTATAATTTCAAGCTTACTGGTTTTCTAGCCTAGGCGTTGTGACGACAGGATGTAATAACACTACACATCATATGGGAGTAAAAGTCGCAAAAGTGTGTGGGTTAGGTGGGTAGAGATCATTCAATGAGGATGAGATGCATAGTATATCTACACAAAAAAGTGTTAAAGTTCGTGAAAAGTACAGCTGTCAGAGAGGAGGATAAAAGTTGCAGGATTTATTCATTGTTAAATAAGAGGAATGATAGGTTAAATCTATATGGCCATAGTTGGATAAAGCTGTCAATATTTCCATTGTAATATGGAAAATAAGCAAAATAGCACTGGCTTCAAAGTCTTATTTCCCCCGCACAGATCTATAAGTGTACCCCAACTGCTCCTCCGTAGCCAGTAAAACTATACTCATAGTGTATGGTACTATGAGTATTCATATAATTGATTTATACTGAGATCTTTGGGCTAGACCATGGTAACACCTTCTCTCCAATTACCATGTAGGAAGAGATTTTTGACATCCAGCTGATAAAAGGATCAACATTGAAGAGCAACCACGGCTAAAAATAATCTGACTAAGGTCATCTTGGCCCTTGGAGAGAAGGTGTCACCATAGTTTAGCTGAAAGATCTGAGTATAAGCTTTGCAACCGAATAAGCTTTGATTCGACCAACAGTGCAATAAGGAGATCAGACACAAGGGGAAAGCCCAAAGGGGACGAAGGAGGTGGCATCAAAGTAGAGTCAAAAGTTGGCCCGTGTAGATGTTGTTGACAATGACAAATCCAAAGATGAGGCGGAGGTGTTGGGGCATAGTCTCAGAGGGTAAGGAATTGGACTTAATGTAGAGAGAACATTCAAAGAAAGCAACATCATCAGAGATCAATAACAATGAAGGGAGGGTAAGAAACATTTATACCCTATTTGAAACCTAGGGTAGCCTAAAAAGAAACTTGAGACTAAGCTAATAGTTTATCAAGTTTTGGATGATGAACAAAAGAGGTAGATCCAAAGATTTAAGGAGTTAAAGGATGGATAGGGTTGACATGGAACAAAATAGAGCGAGATATTTGGTTGTTGAGGACAAAACGCATGCGATTGATGAGATACCTAGAGATGAAAACATCACCCCATCAATAAGGTGTCGATTCTTATGCTCTACCACCCCATTTCGTTGAGGGGTATATGCATAGGAAGTCTAATGAAAAATACAGTGGGAGGACGTGAAAGTGTGAAAGGGATGGGAAAGGTACTCATGAGCATTATCACTACAGAAAGTAGGAATAGAAACACTAAATTGATTTTTAACTTCATCATAAAAGGATTGAAAATATGAAAAATAACTCAGAACGACTTTTTATTATGATCAACCATGTACATAGAAAATAATCATTAATAAAAGTAATAAAATATTGAAATCCTAAAGTAGACTTAACATGACTCAGTCCCGAAATATGTAGTGAACTAAAGCAAAGGAGACAAGGCTAGTTTAGTGATACACTAATGAAACGAACTACGACTATATTTTCCTAATTGACACGACTCATACGAGAAAGTAGATAACTTAAACAGACATGGTACAAGTGTTGAAAGGGGAATCCACCACCGAACCAGCATGAGTAAAAGTCCATAGTAGATGAAGGTCATGAGACTTACATCCGATGACAATCATCCGTCTCAAGCTTCGGTACTATAAGAAAACAGGATCTTTAGTAAAAAGATAAGACAGGGAACGGGTGAGACGATTAAAGGATATAATAAATTAAACATAGATAAGGAGACTAAGAGGACATTGTCTAGGGAGAGAAAAAGAAGATGGACAATACTACCACCACAAGAGTTAGCGCAAAAGCCAGTAAAAGACCAGAAGTGGAAAAGGATGACAAAAGAGACTTGTTACCATGTATATGATAGGTGACACCAGAGACAAGAACCCAAGGGCCAAGAGAGGTGAAGTAAAACAGATTAACACATGAGGTGTTTGTCGTACAACAAAAGCAATGGAGCTAGAGGCTTGATGTTCCTCATACCATTTTAGGAAGTCGTGGAAGAGAGACAGAGGTCCAAAACTATCAGATGGGGAGGCACCAACATCAAGTGTAATAGGGAGGACAACAAGAGTAGCAATAGCTGACTGAGGAGGGTAACCATGTATGGCATAAATTAGTTAATGGTGTGACTGAGCTTGATGGAAAACCATCCAACCCAAATATCCACAAAATAAGGAGATTGAAGACCTAGAGTTTTGTTCAAGGACTTATTAGCATAAATAGACCTAATTGGGCTTTTATCTATCTTTTGTAAGTCCAATAAAAAGGACAAATATAGGAGGAAGAAATGTACAAGTATATCCAAGAAGATCTCCATACCATAAAAGAACAACTAGAGCATTAGGCAACAAACTACAAGAAGACTAGAACTCAACTGGCTTCAACAGGACCACGTCATCATTTTTGGGCCAAACTCTACTTTAAATAATTGTATAGTGTAGATTAGAATTTCATGGGCCAAGTAGTATAGAATAATACGGCTATGAATTTGGGTCAAGTAGAGTAGGATTTTGGGCTTGTATGTGGACATATGATAGATTAGGGTTTTGTCAAACCTAGCTAGGGTTTTAACTGGGCTTCTAAAGGTTCAAGAGAAACCCTAGGCTAGTCATACAAGGAAAGGGGTGTTCTAACTTGGGCTCCAAGCTAGGGTCTTGTAGTTTGCCTTCCAAGTTTCTCCTGTGTGGAAGGTATGACTAGACTTGGGCTCCAAGTTTCAACTAGAAGCTTCCCTCACACTCTTCCTCTTTTAGATGACCAAACCTCCTATAAATAAGACTACCCTCTCGTTTTTTTTAACTTGGAATTAGTAATGAAATGCTGCCCATTTTAGGTCATTCTACTTGTTCCTAAGTTCTCCCTGGGTTATTCCCCTTCAAGACTCTTTCCCATTGAGTTGGCCTCACCTCTTACTCTCACATATTCCTCTATTCCTCTTCAAACACGAAATTTTAATGCTTCCACAAACACATTTCCTCCGATCTTCGTCCAAAAAGATAAATAAAAAAAAAAAGACTAGAAGAAGAGGTTTCCATCAGAGTTTGTACTATTAATGGTCACATTGGGGACGAGGCGGATGACATACCAAGGCAGATGAATCACTAGGGGGCATAAAAGTAGGTATGTCAAGTGGTAACTTGCATGGCACATGCAAAAGGGTGGATCTAATCAAGTTCAATGTGAGCATGGTTAAAGGTCCCAAAATCTGATCACGAACTAAGGAATAATCATCAGGAAGCCCAAACACTGCCATTAATATAAAGAAAGTTTGACATTGCTCGAGTTCCTTAACAGGAGTGGCAAGAAGAGGAAATAGTTCATTCAAGTCATGTAAAAGTCCATGAACCTTGCCCAAGTATTCAACCGTGGGGCTATCAAGGCATTATGGGGATGATACTTAGAATATCCTAGGAAACACCATAGGGGCATTAAGTATCATTGGTGTACAATAACCGGGTTTCCCAAACCCTCGTACAGGTATCATGGGCACGAACGATCTCCTTCAAGGGAGGATGAATAGTTTACATAAGAACACTATAGACTTGGGCATCAACTTTTGTGGTCTAACTTGTCAATGGAGTGGAAATTGACATAGTGAAGATAGAAGAAAGCAACAGTAAGAGAGAGAAGAAACCACCCACAAAGAGAGGAAAAACTTCAAAAAATGCCCAACCAGGAATTCAAAACCAAATGGAAAGAGATGGTGGACCATGGGTCTACCATGAGGGCAAGGATTCAATTGGCTCTAGATACCATGTAATAACATAAGAATATTCATATAGATGAATGGTCGTGTGTTTGAGCACAACCATGGAACATATATAAATTGTACAATATATTATAGAGAGATGGGCCTAGTCCCACATATTGAAAATACATTTAATAAAGTGGAATGATAGGTTCTATCTATATGGCCATAGCAGGAAAAAACTATCAATATTTCCATTGCAAGATGCAAAATAAGCAAAATTAGCAATGGCTTTGAAGTCTTATTTTCTCAACACAAGTACATAAATGTACCCCAACTGTTCCTCCTTCATAGTTTATGGCACTTGATAAGGTCTAAAAAAAGTTACATAGAATTGCTATTAGATATAAATTCACTGAATAAAAATAAACAATCAAATCATAGTTAAATAACTACAAATCATAAAGTGATGCTTGCCTTCAAGACCGATGTTGCCATAAGGATGCGTCGAACAATAGCAATTGATGTAAGGAAGGCAACAACCATGATAAAGGTCATAAGTATAGTGACAGCTCGTAAATGAGTCAGCTCCTAAACGTGACATAGTTTCATTAGATCTACAAGAAAAAGTCAACAATAGCGAGAGACAAAGAAGACTCAATTAGGATGTTACTTACCCTCCCATATACACTAATGTAAGGGTCATGTTCACCAATGATGGGAGAAATAGCATCATCTCCAATCCATCCAGCTGATGTTTAAGAAAAATTAATTCAGTACTATTGATAGACGTTTGTCCAACAACCCAATAACAAAACAATAAAATATTATTTGGCTAAACAGTAATATCAGAATAGGTGCCAACTAGAATCACCAATAATGTATAAACTAAGTGAGAGAATAATAATTAATAATTCTTCAGTCAACATATCTCCAAGAAAACTAGGCAGTATAGCACTTTCAGTACTCCATATTTATATATTTCATAAGAAATGCATCCCAATAATTTGATGTGTTTTTAAGTAGTACACTTAAAGCTAAGTATTTTACCAAAACATGTGTAGAATCGGTCGGACCTATGTCTGGCCTGGGAAGCTGTTCTTTGTTTGATGTAAGTTATAAAACAAAAAGTATCTGCACTAAGTGCCAAACAATGGTTTTGCTCTTGCCTCATACAAAATCCAACAAAGAATTTTCTTGTTGATAGGATATAAAAGTACAGTTGATACAAGGGCCTCATGTGAACAGCAAACTCAAAAGTTAAGAGAGGCTATGCTGCTAGAAAGGAGCAAGAATTAAACAAATGGAATGGATAAATTAGAACAAAGGACATTAATCCAAAAAGAGTACTAGTACTATTTCAATATATATATATAATGACATTTTATAAGAGCGCCGATATTTTATTAAAAGAAATAAAACTGAAACAGCCAAAAAGAGTTGCTGACCTTTTAGGTAGTAGAACATTGTGACAGATATTATTAGAACATTAAAGAGAACAACTGTTATCCAAGGCATTGCAGCAACAAAATGTCGAATCATCATCAACCAAATCACAGACAGAAAAAGAGGCAAAATCCCTCCACAAACAATCAGCACAGGCCATGCCTTTCCTATGTCTGCCATGTATCTCTGCAAATTTAGGTCATGTCACATTCAAATTCCACAGCACATAGCACACAAGATACTGAATGGCAGAACATCCAAAATACAGATAATCAACGTTTGGTAGGGATCACAGTAGGAGAATAAAATTGAGAAAATAGGGGAGATGAAAATAGATATGTAATCCAGAGTCCACACATAATGCATATTTACAAGCTTCATAATTTTTACCCCATCACTAAACTATTAACATTTTCAATCCAACCCAGATCCTTTCCTTTTAAGCATTGCCCATCTGGCTAATACATGGGAGTAAAGGGAGATGATATTGTAGTCAATGAACTACGCAAAGTAGCTGTCATAAAAAATAGCATAGAGAAATGCCAATAATACAATATGCACACAGATAGAACATGGACTTTTCTATGAACAAATCACAATCATAATACCCATAAATAAATAAAAAAAGTAGAAGCAGAATAAATTTAACCTTTAAAACAGCAGACCGAGAATTAATAGACTTGTGAATAGACTTATCAATAACAATGTCTTCATTGATGTTAACTCCGCCCATCTGTTGCCAATGCTTCAAAGACGTGTTTGATGCTCGAGCAATAAATTGGCAACTCCAGTAAACTAGACAAAAATAAGCATTTTAGAACCAGAAACAATAAAAATTCAATATATAGGAGATTGACAGTTCTTTACCAAACCCACCCACCAAAACCCACAAATAAAAGGAGAAGCGAGAAAAAGTAAAATGTGACTTTCGTACAAGGGGCATACAAGCATCCATGGTTAAAAATCAAAGCAATGCACTCACAGAACCATTTGCTAGCATACAACAACAAGTGAAATTATGAATGCATCAAAATGGAGTAGTTTGCTCACCATTTACACTAGGAAATATGACAGGATAGCATGGACCCTGAAGTTGAAGAGAGGAATTTCTCATTTCTGGTGTAAGGAACTCGAAATAATCATAGTTCCTATTAGCCCAATCTGTCATGGAAAGACGAATATCTCCTTCTGGATAATCACACACCCAATTAAGGGAATCTTCGGAAGGTATAGGGCACTCAGACAAGCATATACTGCGGGCATCCCCCAGTTTGAATTTGCTATCCTTCAATCCACTCTCATAAACCTGATTAGGATTTTGCCAATATCTGAGCACCAAGTCACTGAGGCCTGGGTGAGCATTCTTGTCCCCACACACATTCCCTTTGTAGTCGAGTCCATAAGTAAGCCTGGTAAGTCACAACGATAACAGCAAAAAGGAGAATAAAAGTTATGGACTTAATGCTTCTACATAGTCATCCACCAGTTATCTTAAAATCAGAATTTCATGTAATCTGAACCATGCCTTGCACAGAAATGAGAAAACCCATTTACGAAGAAAATGAAATTATTTTTTAGAAATTCTTAATCGGGAAAACTAACCAAAGCCTCAAAACAGAAACAAAAAAGGGAAAACTCATAGACTACAAGCTACAAAAATGCATCCCTTACAAAGATATAATATAAGCACTCAAAGATAAAGTTGGAAACTTTAGACTACTCACCTTAGTGGGTTTCCTTGGTTGAAAGCAAAGCTGGAATTGACAACCATTGCTACCGAAAAAGCTATGAAGATCACAAGCACAGTGATGTCCCTGCATTTCCTGTTGCGTCTTATGATTCCACCCATTTGGGTAACTCCGTCACTCGATGGGAACCTACCTATGACTGCACCCAAAGGACCCCTCATTCTTCAAGTATGTGTGCCTCTACCAAGTTCCAAGCTTTGACTCAATTTAGCATTGGGGGAGAAGAGAGTGAGGAAGAAGGGCAAAGCTGAAAGAAGCTAGGGAGTGTGAAAAGCTGTGTGAATAAGCAAGTGCACTTAGATTTGGGTTTATATAATATAATAAAAATGTTAAGCTTATGACATGCTAAGACAGAATGTCTAAAGTGGGTGTTTTTTTAAGGGCATGTTCTGTGGCTTCTGGAAGACAACACTCGACTTCCTCGGCTCAGGCTCACACTGTTCCAAGACAAAAAAAAAAGGAAAAGAAAAAGGATGGAGATTCCTTTTACAAATTACATGAATTGAAAAAAGAATTTAGCATTTATATTTTAGTCAAACTGAATTAAATATTTTCTTTTATTTTATATTTAAATTAAGTTTTAATATTTGAAAATTATGGATGGAAAAAATAAATTCATATCATAATTTAAATTGTTTATTATAATTTTTAAAATATAATATAATTGATATATTAAAATATATTTATTACAATAAAATATAAATTATGTTGAAAAATATTCTCTTACTAAATTTTCGATCACAAATAGTAGTTTTAATTTAAAATGAGAGCCGTTGGCTAAGAGGAATATTTAGTGCCTCATCTTTCTAAATAGTTAGATATTAGTTGTGTGAGACGCATTTTACTTTCTTGTTTTATTATAAATAAATTGAAAATAGTTATTTTAGATTATGTTAAATACCGCTCATCTCTTTAATTTTAAAACAGATATTTATATTTATTTATGTTTTTAATTAAATGATGCTTGTTTATGTAAAAACCGACATAACCTTATAATATTAATATTTTTTAGTTTTGTTCAATATTTCCGGATATTCTCCTCATTCTCTTTTGTCCTAAATGTGCTTTTTCAACTTTTACTCGGTATAACATTCAAGTTATTAATAAATGTGTAATAATTAACAGTAACTTATTATCATATTTACAGTGAATGTGTTTAAGTTAAGTGTCGAAATTACTTAATATATCTGTGGTTAATGTTTAAGTATGTAATTATTTGTCTAATTGTAAATTATATTAACAAGGCACGATGATAATATTTCAAATTTCAATATCATCTCGATCTACGGTAGGACATTGGAACCCTAAATTGGTGGAGCTTCTATCTTAAAGAGTCGAAATTCATATACTCATTGATAGTGGTGACAATTCATGGTTAATACTATCTTCACCATTTACAATGTTTTCGAAAATAATCATTGGTTATTTCAATCCGTTGGTCCGCTTAGGTATGTCCCATATAACTTGTACTTTGTGCTAGTCAAATGTGGAGTGGGACGAATTGACCCACATAATCCACATAACTTTACAATGTATAATTTTTTTTTTTTGCATCCTCATGTTTTCTCCACATAGTCTCATATTTCACATTCTGAAATTTTTAATAACATCTTACTACGCATGTCTCATGAAAATAATATTATGAGACAATTTACCTAATGCATCTAAATAAAAAAAATTCAAAATTTTTATTTAAAAAAATATTATTTTCTTAAAATATTTCTTATGTGGGCTGGTCCGCAGGCCTGCGGGCCAACCCTTATGCGAGACGAGCTAGAAAAATCATCCCACAAATTCTATGCGAGACAGGTCAACCCGACCCGCTTTTTGCGGGTCAAGTGCGGGACGGGCCTATGCGAGTCGGGTCAGCCCGCATTGCCACTCCTAATTTTGTACCGGTCGGGACTGGACGACCGGACAAACGACCACCCGAGTCAAATAACATTTACAATGTAATAAATAGCAGTTACAAATAATGTTGAATGAGTCAAATGCACATTTCAAAATATCCAAGAAATATCCCAATATAACGATAAAAATTGATCACACCGAAAAATACACTCCCCTGATATTAGGGAACCACTACACATGTTAGTTGTCAACTAAATATCCAGCTCATAGAGGTAAAAGCCCATGAGTCAACATTATAAATAGAACTTTGGGTGAAAGAGTAAGGTACGTTTTTATATTATACCAGAACACACATAAATTCTAGCACTAACTTGAGCGGCGGAGTGCAATCGTTGGTACCCCCGATCGGCGGAGCACCAACGGCGAAGGAAGGAAGCCTGAAGAAACTCAAAGATCACCGACATGTCATCAATTGTGTTAATTGTCAAAGGGCTATGTAGGTCCCTCATTCCCACTACAAGTACAAATTCCATACTTTATAGTCTTGTTAGAGAAAAAATCAATAGGTATATTTTCTAAGGCACTACTTGTATCAGAGTAACTATTGTTCATCTGGATAAAAAAGGAAATAAAGTTTTTGTTTGTATCCAACAATTCATGCGGAAAGAGTGGCGAAAAAAGGTGAGAAAATAGGGATTTGGTTCTTTGGTGTAGTGATTTGCAGAGAAAACCACAATTAAAATGTGATTTTACAATATTATCCTTTACTTTTTAAATAAAACATGTCATTGAACATGTACCATTTTGGAGTTTCCCATACGATTATAACTGACAACGGCTGACAGTTCATTGACCGATGACTTCAATCTTTTTACGAAGACCTTGGCATCATGTCGGTGACGAGCTTGGTCGAGCACCCTCAGACCAATGGACAGGTCGAAAGAGCGAACAAGGTCATCCTTAATGAACTGAAGAAACGACTTGGTACGACGAAAGGGCAGTGGACTGAGGAGCTAGTCGAAGTCTTATGGGCGTATCGCTGCACTTCCAAAACATCAACATAAGAGACACCTTATAGCCTGACCTACAACAAAGAAATGAAGACATAATTAATCTGAAGGGATTTCCATTTATCTTTGTAAGGCTTTACCTCAAGATTGGAATCATGCTACAACTTTTCTTATTGAGAGATCTTGGCTAAGGATAAAAATCCTAGATATTTGAGGTTACTGGGTTATTTTAAGTGATAAATTATCAAGATTTGTTTGAGTAGTTGGTGTTTGAGGATGGACCCAGGTATAGAGTAAGGGAATTTTAGTTATGTCTTTCAAAATCTACCCCAACGATCCAAAAGCACATTCATTTAGGTTATGTTTGGATTGAAGAGTGGAAGTGTGAGGATTTGAGGGAGTGGATGTGTGAGGATTTGAGAGTAAAGTATGAAGAAAATTAGTGTATTTGGATTGAGATATGTTAGAGTGGATTTGTGAGAAAAATTTATTGAAGTTTGTGAGTGATGTGATTGTTGTGAGAGTATTTTTAGTTTTTTGAAAGGTGTAAAATGTAAGATTACAAATTTACCCATGTCTTTAACAAAATAGAATAATCAAATATTAGGTTTTTTTTGTAAATTTGGATGAATTAAAATTATTAGTAGTATAATCCGATATAGTTCAATAATTAATTTCTGGAAAAAAAAATAAGAGTTACTTGATGAAAAAATAATTTACATGTAAAATTTTGAATATATGTAAAAACTGTCAAATGTTATCTAGAAATAAATAATTTAAATATTTAAAAATTTAAAAATTGTAATTAGAAAATCCTTTTGTATTAAATGTAAATAGTATTATTATACTTATAATAATAATTATTGTTCTTGTCGGTTGACCTGGTCACCGACTGACTCTGGAAACAAGTTGTGACTCTGTCTACCTCTGTTGGAATTTGCTCCTTCCTTGGGATGTTGGAATGTGGCTCTGTTTGAAACAGAGGGGACGCTACCTATTGATTGCACTCTGATGATCAAGTCAGTACATGGCTTATAGAAACAATGAGTAAGTAAGCAAGTAGTTTCAGTCTTAGAAATAGTGTACCTTTACTAGGAATCTCAAGTCCCTTTTATAGACTACTTTTAAGTTACCTCTTGTAACAACCTTCTCTCACGAGAACCTTATCTCTAGTGAAAGCATGTTTGATTAGTGTTGCAACTGCACAAAATCTTATCTCCTTAGAGTGGCTAAAATCTTACAGAATAACCACCAGAGTATCAACTCATGTACCAACATCAGGGGTCCAATTTGTCCCTTGGAGGCATACAAGCCTCCACGTACCATGCATGCAACCTATTCTCCTAAACCCTAGCGCTCTTGGGCTTAGGCTTTATAGAGAATGTTTTACTTGTGCTAGACACCACATGTACTAAATGTACCCCTATGTTCACAAATACCCTTCATTAGTAGCTTTATGCTCACATATAAAAGATTACTTCAACTACGTCATACTGACCAAACGTGGTCCATTTTACTGGCCCAACAGCCGAGCTGACCTGCCTATACCATGCACCGAGATTTGACCCTCGAGAACTCGGCCCCAAGCACTCTGTCTAGTACACAAGCCCCCAGTCTCGAGCTGAGCTTGCTTCATCGAAGAGACTATTGAGTGCTCTGGTGGCTAACACAACAGTTTCTCAGGGGGTAGGTGATAACCCAGTAAACCTCAACTAGCTTAGGCCAATGCATGCCTTAATTAACTGATGGTAATATAACGAACAACCTTATCAACGTAATGCATCTGATTAAGCATGGTAAATCATAGTGCTATCGGTGGATCTATATTATGGACGATATGTACCTTCTAGCCGCAAAGGAAGTTTCACTTGCTCGAGCAGTAAATAGCTACGTGAGCAAGGAATTAATTTGATCGTGCAGGACTTTGTTCACTTGGAAAGTTTAACTGCTTTCCTCACACATCCTTCCCCAAGATCAGGGGTGACCTGAGCATCTGACCTAGGGTCGATCTCTATACCAAGTTTGCCTTAAATGGCATTTGGCGGCTTAGAGTATCTAACTTGAGTGTTACGCACTAAGTTTACTCTTAACACCTTTATGGTGCAACTCTACCTCCACAAGGTTATCTTGCTTCTTTTCCTCAAAGTGCCCGAGCTCAGATGGTTTCACCAACGCTGAGGTCGATTGCTCTTTATACCCTTAGCTGCGTGCTTCTTAGTTACCGCTAACTGCGATTTAGTACCTCCTGGACTCAAAATCTTACTGAGACAAAGGTCGTCTTTCTTAGCTCAAACCAAACGATGGCGAGCTTACAAACATGACTCGAACCCATACAAGTGCGAGCTTTCAACGTGGCTCGAGCCCATACAAGGGCGAGCTTCCAACGTGGCTCGAGCCCATTCAAGGGCGAGCTTCCAACGTCGCTCGAGCCCCTACAAGGGCGAGCTACCAACGTCGCTCGAGCCCCTACAAGGGCGAGCTACCAACGTCGCTCGAGCCCATACAAGGGCGAGCTACCAGCGTCGCTCGAGCCCATACAAGGGTGAGCTTCCAACGTCGCTCGAGCCCAAACAAGGGCGAGCTTCCAACGTCGCTCAAGCCCATACAAGGGCAAGCTACGATTAGGGGTACCTGAGCTCAGAGTTTCTCTGAGCAAGAGGTATTCACACCTGAATCGCTATGAACCTTTTTGTTCCTTTAAGGGAGATTTCACTATGGTTCGTGCCAATACAATGGTGAACGACGATCAGGGGTACCTGAGCTCAAAGCCTGTCTGAAGAAAATGTATTCACGCCTGAATTGCTATGAACCTTTCTCTTCCCCCACAAAACCTGAATCTAAATGACTGATATCCTTTCATATATTTGCTTGTGAAGAATACATCCACATCCTCTTATATATTTGCTTGTGAAGAGTACATCCACAAAAACAAATAAACCCTTAAGTTCAGATAAACACCCAATATTTAGTATAATTTTTCTTCATTTAAAGAGTATTCAAGTAATTAGTACGAGTTCATGAAACAATTATTAACTGATTTAAACAAGTGCACACGTCACAGATTAAACCAAGTGTGCAAAAAATTCAAATAAAAACTTATCAAAATTTCATGGATTTTCCTTACATGTCTAATGTTACCATCATGCTGTAACTATTTGATACCTATGCATATCGTTTATCATAGATCGTCCGATGCATAAAACTTTTGGATAATTTACTTGACAAGTATTCTATATCATTTAATGCATATATTGAGGACCAATTATGTATATCAGAATGTTCAGCTCAACAAACAGAGATAAATACAGTATAAAAATTATTCCAGATAAAATATAGAACCATTGAAATTTTAAGTAATAAAAATATTCAAGTATATAACCTAATCCCCTAATAATAATTTTTATTTCTGGGTAGGAGGAAGTGATGTGAGTTTTGAGAGTAGCTCTCAAAAGGATTTATCAATTTGTTCAGTGATGGAAACGGTGACCCTTTAAAGCACCTGGTCTTTCCTTTCTTCTAAAATCTTAAAACGTTTATCAACCAAAGATCGTTCGGCCATAATTGCTTTATTAATCATTTCCTTGACCTTGATAAGTATGACTTGATTCCAGTTAGTTGAATCAACTACTTCATTGATTGGAGCAGTGTCTATTGCATTGAAATGGGCATCGTCTATTACATCGAAATGGGCATTGTCTGTCTCATCCTCTCCAAGACATATTATTTCAGTTTTATCACACGAATGACTCTTGGCAGCCTCTGACTGAGTATGTCTTTCTTCCAATAAAGTCTTTATTTCCTCAAGAGAGGAATTGTGGAGAATAACCTAAGACTCATATTTGAAGGGATTGCACCATCTTCCACAAGGCAAAACCAGACTCTTGTAAGACCATTGTTGTCAAATCGTCTGGTGAGTAAGTGTGTGCTGGCCTTTGGAAAGAGATTTGTTTAACTAAGGGGTGAATCTAAAAGACTTTGGTACTTTGATTCCCAGAGGTGAAGTCTTCCAAAGTATGTTTTGCAGGATTATCTTGTCATGCAGAGGTAGCCTCAAATAAATTCCTCGAGAGTCCTAAGAAAGCTATGTTTCTTGTTCAACACATAACTCTAGTCCATGGGTACAACTTTTGCAACTTCTTTTGGATGTTGAAGACATGGAGTAGCATGCTCCTTTAGCTTTCTAAAGTTTATGGTTGGGAGACGAGGACATATTATGTGAGGTGATCTCAAAGATTGTGTCCTGAGTCATCCTCATAGAAGGGGGAATATGGAATACATGAGTTTTTACCTGATGCTTGTATTGAATGTTCCCAATAATACTTACATCTCTAGGATCAGGTAGTAAATCATTTCTATCAAATTGGGCAGTTTCTTTCTGCACCCCTACATTTTTCTTCCTGCACCACCACAATTTTGTAAATTTCGAAACTGACCCTCACAATTTCGGGATCTGAGAGTGTGTTACGGATTCATCAATCCAGAAGTGAATCATGTTGCATTCCAGATGAAAGGGTGTTCCGGAAGCAAAGTTTGCATAAATTATTGATTTTCGGATTGCTGAATCCGGAAGCTTAATTTCTATTACGAATTGGTGGATCTAGAATGATTTTTTTCAATTATGGATTTCTGAATCCGGAATGAATATTTTAAATTACGGATTTGCAGATCCAGAATGGTTTTTTCAATTATGAATGTTTTGCATTTTTTTATTTTGGATTAACACTATCATTCATGTACTACTAGAAGCATCAATCCAGGAGATTACCGAATGCGTCAATCCGAAAATTTACCAGAAATACCAATCTGAAAATTTACCGGATTTCATAATCTGGAATACAAAAAAAAAAAAATAAACGTACAATTTATAGAGGAACACTTTTGTCTTTGCGCAACCTTGTGGGGGTGCAGGAAGAAAAATATAGGGGTGCAGGAAGAAACTACCCTTGATAGAAAGGTCCATGGGCCAGAAGCCCAAAATTTTTTCAGGTTTGCCATATTTGGTCAATCTTGAGGTGGTAGGGTGAGGTTTGAAAGGACAAGGTAATCTAATGAGGTTTGTTGGATAAATGGGTATTTCTGTTTCTCTAAATTGGATCCGGGTGATTATTAAAAGCAAATGCCTTTTCTATTTGAATTAGAGTGTTTGTACGGATTGGGTGACTTGGAAAGGCAAGAAAAGATGAGAGTTGGTTCTTCACTGCTTTAAGAAGATTTGCATAAAGAGTTAAGCCATCTACTATCTTACCCATTGTCAGCAAGTACAAAGCAAATCAGAAAATCGATTTTCTTGTGTGTGAACCGATTTTCACACATAAAATTTTTGGACAATCGATGTTAGTATTTTGAGGAATCGATTTTTGATATTTCATGTGAGAGATAATCAATTATTTAAATGCAAAATTCGATTATTCCTTTGTTTTTGAATATTTTATTTTTTTATTTTTTTATGTATGTATTAGGACAAAATATCTAATCAATTTAGAAATACTTACCTCTCAAATGTTGCTTATAATGGAAGGTCTATATGAAAAGTTTTTCTTGATAGACGATGTATGTTTTCATTCCAGCATTCTTTCCAGTTTGCTTTGCTGCTTGTTTTTCTTGATTTCTTCCCTTGTTTTTCCATCCTAGGAATGTACACCTTTTTTCCATGGTGAGTTGCAAGCACCCATTTCTCCATTTCCAGTGCGGGATCCTTTTGTTAGATCTTTCAATATCTGCACAAGGAAGAATTTTTTCTTTTGGTACCTACACTTTATTGGGTCCCTTTTTGTTAGCCTTTTTCAAGGGTTCCCGTTTTCGAACATACAAACCACTTTATAGGAACTTTAGAAGAGGAGGCTATAAAAATCCCTTTTATTATGAGATTTTTGCTTTCATAACCAAGTTTTGTATCAATCAAATCTTTTATATCAATATCCTTTTCACATAATGTCTCCCTTAATTTGATAGTTTAGAGTCTAATCCTGAGATTCTTTATTTTCCTTAAGCATGATTAATTTTTGTTAATCCTTTCTAGATAAATATTTTGAATTTCAAGTTTATTTTTTAGATCTAAATTTTTATTATTCAGCCTAAGATTACTTTTAATAAGTTATGCATTTTTATCAGTTATTCAATTTTCCATTTTCCCCACATTCAATCTCTTTGCAAGTTTTTCTAAATTTATTTCTTAGACATTTATATGCATATGCTAATTCAGTATAAATAAAAATGACCTCTTGATAAGCCTTTCTAAGAGATGTAAATCAAGAAGGTTTACCTCTTTAGTGAAGTCACCAACGCAAGGATTTTTCAAAGAATCTGTCACAATATTGTCACATATTTCCTCATCAAATTTTTCTGATGCTAGATTGTCTACCATGAAACATATGTGATCAATCTCGATGTTAGATAAGTCTGAATTGCTTCTGGATTCTTTATAAGATACAACAATAGTCTCCTACATTTCTTTGAGACTAGTTATACTAATAACTTTTATCAGTTCTTCTTCAGATAATGCACCTATAAGAATATGTCTAACTCTAGCATTAAGTTGATATCTGTTCTTTTGTTGTTCACTCCAAAATTCTCTTGTTAGCAACTTTCCAGAGGAATTAAATAGAGAAGAAATACCCTCATTAATAATAATCATCAGATTTTCATCCATGTAATTCATAAAGTTTGTAATCTTCCCTTTCCATAGTTCACACTTCTCTCCCTTGAACAAACGTGGCTTGTTGATGATTTTTGTATCGAACTGCAATAACCCTCGAGGTTAACTCTAATACCAATTGAAGGTTCAATTGGCTCCAAAAAGGGCGTTGAATGTAGCCTAAACTCAATTTGCGAAGTATCAATAATAACAACATTGACTAATAAAGAGTTCAGAGAGAGAGACATAGACACATAGAGAAAAATTTATATTGGTTGACCTACCAACAAGGGCTACATCTAGTCCCATTGAGCAACCTACTCAAGATCCTTTCACTATCACAAGTATTCTACACCTCTTCAGGTACACCAATATTCTTACACCTCTACAGGTCACCAAGTATTCTTACACCTCTACAGGTCACCAAGTATTCTTACACCTTTACATGTCACCAAGTATTCTTACACCTTTACATGTCACCAAGTATTCTTACCTCTTCAAGCAACTAATCATAATCTCATCTCTCAATATATTGAGAAAACACTCTCATTCAGAACCCAATTATGAAAGATTTACAAAGGTCACAACCCAATTTTCACAGGTCGCTCTACAATATCATATATGGATGTATATGCACAAATTCTAAATACACAATTGTAGTAGTATTTTTGCACTCTTAGATTACTAGTATATTACTTCTTTGTTGTGTTCTTAACCTTTGAGGTCTTTATATAGAATTCTATGTATGATCGTTGAAACTTTAAGGTTCTTCACTCTTCATAATAGTCGTTAGATGCTCGATATAGAAACAATTGTTTCTGATTGATCTTTGTGTGTCTTGAGCGTGTTAGGAATTTAAAATACTCTTTTTATATTTGATAATTATTGTTTAGCAGTCAAATTAAAAATATTCCATTGTAGACCGTCTAACGAGGTGATAGATTGTCTAACAAGATGATATATCGTCTAACGCCAAAGAGAAGATAGTATAGATAAGGTCAGATGATCCCAAGTCATCTCCTAACGAATCCAATCCAATAGTGAATCCCATGAAATCAGTATTGAAACTTATCTGCAATCAATGAAATTTAGCAATGACGGTAAAAGAAAGGGGGATTGTGATTTTTCAGCAGGAAAATATAAAACATGATTAAAAATAGTAGAGAATACAGGTTGACACCCAAGTTTATTCACCACACATTCTTTATTGGTTTACCTAAGATTATCATCCTTTAACACACAAATGTCAAACTTAATCAAGCAAGCGTCAATCAAATTCAACAAATTTCTTATCAAACTAAGAAGCATCTAATGATGTATTTAGTATCTCACTAGTTTCAAGAGTATACTCGTGAAATGTTGATCTTCTACATATTGAACTAAGCGAACAAGAGATTGATTAAAACTAAGAGAACTAAACAAGAAATCTAATTAAACAAAAGAATTAAATTCTCAACAAGCATTAAAAAGCAATTCCTTTAATAAAAACTCGATTCCAAAAGATAAAAAATAAAGCCTAATTTGCTACAAAAAATTGAAGAATTTAATGGGAAATCATAAGGGAATCAACCCATAAGGTTTGAGCATTCCATGCAGAAGAAAAAATAATAAAAATAGAAAAAGAAAAAAAAGGTCTAAAGTGTGTTATGCGGCTATGAAACGCGATGCCAAAAAATGTTACCCATTGTTCATCCTTCAAAGTCTCTTTTATAATCTTCTTTTCTTTGCACAAAATTGAATTCAAAATTTGCCTTAGGATATTGTTTTACAATTATCCAACTTTTCCTTTCTTTTATTTCGAATTATCAAGTAGATATCTTCTTTCCCAATCATTTTCAGATCTCTTTCAAATATTCTGTTTCAGAAATCGATTCAAATTTTCACATTTATTATAATGAAACCCAACACTTCTGTGAGAGATATTTGAAGAAGATTTACTTCGAAGGAGATTTGCTCTATTTTTAGTGCGTAATACATGATATTTTTAATTTCAGAATTTCGAGAGAATATCCCTGTAGAAGATTTGCTTCCAATTCTTGTTCTGCAACTTGGACTGTCACGTTATTTGGGTCACTCGTAGTGGTAGACACTTCTATGATATTGTCTAGTCAGACACTTCTATGATATTGTCTAGTCAGACGCTTCTATTAGACCGTGTGGTCAGACGCTTCTATCAAACCATCAGGTCAAACATTTCTCTCAGACCTTCTAGTCCGTCTTCTCTGAGATATATTAGATTGTTTATTGCGATTAAAACACAATATTAGCATAAATAACAATTAAGGCCAGTAAACCCAATTAGATGAATGTCAATTAAAACAATGAATTTATTCATGATTGTAGTCTTAGAATCTATGATTAAAGCTTTAAAGTTTGAATGGAATTATATTCATCAATATTTTGCAAATATGAACGTTGAGGCTTTAATACTCTTTACACAAATATTTGCTCGAATCTGCTACATTGTTCTCCTCCTTGAATGTGCTAAACACTTGAAATGGAAATTTATGATATAATGCAATCTGTGCATTCTTGAGTCTTTATAAGCATTTCAAATTGTTCCCTTATCTGTTTTTATTTTGAATGTTGAAGCTTGAATCAAAGTCCAATTCAAAAAATATCCCTACAAATGATCAAAGCAACTGTTAAATTGTCTATGAAAAATTTAAGTCGTAAAATACAATTTTTATGACTTTTTTTTAAATTCTAATATTTTGGAGAAAATACAATAAAAAAATATGAACAAAACAAATATATAAAAAAAAATACAATTAATCTAAAAAAATTATAGAAAGTCAAGAGATATCACATTCTAAGAGATGTTGTCAAAACCTAAATATATATGTTTATTATTTGTTATAATCAAAGTATAGGTTTCTTGGACCTAACATATAGAATAAGTTTACACTATCATGTATGCATGGACTATGCGTATTCATATAGGCCAGATCTCAAAAATTTTAATTTTCAATATGTTGCCATTCATTTGAAATGCATTAATTTAAATGTGTGGCTATTAATTCTAGGATTATAGAATTCATATAGCTCATATCAAACACGCTACGTGGAGCTCGTTTTATTTTGTCCCTGATTCAACATAATCTGTGTTCATTTCGTGCAATGGAAACAATAATTTATAAATGCAGAGCGAAAGGTTGAATAGTATTTTTTTTATTTACTTTTATTTATTTTGATCTATAACCCGAGGACTTCTTTTTTCATCAACGTTATAAGTATTAGTCATGAAATCCAAAACATAAAGAGTCTTTGCTACCAAAATTGGAGAAATTTCGAATGTACAAAGTTCAAAAACATTGAATTTTTGAGTTTAGTCTTACTTTGGGTATCATAAAGTATTTAAAAGTCCATGGTTGGCTCATGAACACATTGCATAGAGTAAAATTATAATACACAGCGTTGACAACAGTCGCTTTCATCTGTAAAAATAGTTTTATGTCATATATATCTTTCTAAATTAACTAATTTCTATAATATATTTTCTGTCATAAACTATGTTAGTCTTTCATATCCTACTAAAATAATATACAGGGTAGTTAATATTGGGAAGACTCTTTCACGTCAAATTATGCAATTTCTCTTACGATTCATTTTTCTAATCGTGCAATTCTACGATTGACTTTGTCATTCAGTTCCTCTGACAGTTCATAGAATTACTCTACCGAACAACTACCATTGTAACATTCGTTTTCTGCTTCTTCGTTTATTAATTAAGCTCCTAATCATACTTTGTCATGGTCATGCCCTTCTTGTTCATAGGTCTTTACTCTCACAGAAACTCATCTTCTTCAACCCTCTACTTCAGAGAAAGCCCAAAAACTTGAGCATCATGCTTGCTTAAGATATTTGGAAGTCATTCCTTCCATAACATCACAATGTTGTTTATTTGGTTCTTGTTGTTCTTATACATGACTACAACTTCCACTGCTGCTTTAGACAGTTTAGCAGTGAGCCAATCCATTCAAGATGGTAAAAATGAGACTTTGGTTTCAGCAGGTGGGATTACTGAACTGGGTTTCTTCAGCCCTGGGAATTCAGCAAGGAGATATTTGGGAATATGGTTCAGAAATGTATCCCCTTTGACAATAGTGTGGGTGGCTAACCGAAATACCCCTCTTGAGAATAACTCAGGAGTTTTCAAACTCAACGAAGAAGGGATTCTTCAGCTTCTCAATGCAACAAACAGCAGCATTTGGTCTACATCATCCAACGTATCAAGCAAAGCAGGGAATAATCCAATTGCTCGACTAATGGACTCGGGAAATTTGGTAGTGAGAAATGCACAAGAAACCAACGAGGAGGATGTGTTGTGGCAGAGTTTTGACCATCCATGTGACACATATTTGCCAGGAATGAAGCTTGGATGGAACTTGGAAACTAGTCTAGAAACTTTTATATCATCTTCGGTTAGTGATACCGATCCTGCTGTGGGAGAATATACAATAGAAGTTTCTCTTAGAGGGTATCCTCAAGTAATGAACTTCAAGGAAGGTGTTTTAGTAGCCAGAGCAGGTTCATGGAATGGCTTGTCACTGGTTGGAAATCCAGGTCCAACTCTTGAAACGTCACCAAAACTTGTGATTAGCGAAAAAGAAGTGTATTATGAGTATGAGCTTCTTGATCAATCTGCATTTTTTGTGTATATACTAACCCCTTCAGGCACAGGAAAGAGTTTGTATTGGACAACAGAAACAAGAACAGCACATGTGGTCTCAACTGGGGAGCAAGATCAGTGCGAGGATTATGCCTTTTGTGGTAACAATTCTATATGCAGCTATGATGGTAACCATCCAAGTTGTGAATGCCTCAGAGGGTACGTTCCCAAGTCTCCTGAGCAGTGGAATATATCAGTCTGGCGCAACGGTTGTGTTCCAAAGAACAAATCTACTTGTGAAAATAGTCATACAGATGGCTTCATCAAGTACACATACATGAAATTGCCAGACACTTCTTCATCATCGTTTAATACAACGATGAACCTTAATGAATGTCATAATTCATGTCTTGGAAACTGTTCTTGTACAGCATATGCAAATTTAGATGTTCGTGGTGGAGGAAGTGGATGTCTACTTTGGCTTGATAATCTAGTTGACATGAGGAGTTTCTCTCAATGGGGACAAGACTTCTATGTCAGAGTCCCTGCTTCAGAATTAGGTACTCAATATTTTGTATATTGCATTCTACATATACTTTCAATTGTTTAGAATTGAAATGCACGATAAGTAGAGACATTAGTTGAAACAAAGATCTATGGATTGCAAGATCTCTAACAACTGCATAGAAATTAATTATCATTGCATGCTTTTAGTTTTCCATATTAAGTACAATGTATTTTTTCCTTCTGCATCATGTCTAAAGAAACTACTCTCATCTCATCCTCTAGCTTCAGTCAGTAGATATGTTTATTTTAAAGTTGGCGAGTGATCATATTCTGCTTCTTTTAGATCACGCTGGCCAAGGAAACCTCAAGAAAATGATAGTAGGAATCACTGTTGGTGTGACTATCTTTGGATTACTCATCTCATGTGTATGCATATTTATAATTAAGAATCCAGGTAAGTATATAGATAAAATTTAGCATTTAATCAAGTCAATTAGACGCAAAAGAAAATGTCCATATTATGTGTTATTTTCCAACCAACTAGGTGCTGCAAGAAGAATTTTCAACAGGCATTACAGAAATATAGTACCCAGGAAGGAAGAGATTGATTTACCTACTTTCGATATGTCAGTCTTAGTTAATGCCACTGAAAATTTTTCAACAAGAAACAAGCTTGGGGAAGGTGGATTTGGACCAGTATACAAGGTGATAAAGAAAATTGATATCTAGTCCATGTATTTTTCCTAAGGACATCCTAAGTTTCTAACTAAACCAGAAATTATTTCAGGGCACACTAATAGATGGGAAAGAGATTGCAGTGAAGAGGCTTTCAAATAAATCTGAACAAGGGTTGGACGAGTTCAAAAATGAAGTGGCATTGATTTCCAAACTTCAGCACCGTAATCTTGTAAAGCTTTTTGGTTGCTGCATTGAAGGAGAAGAAAATATGTTGATTTATGAGTATATGTCAAACAAGAGCTTGGACTACTTTGTTTTTGGTTGGAGCCCTTATGATTTATTCTACACATCTTGTAACAATCTTTTTATTTCCTACATATAGTTTAGGAAATTATGGAGACAACAATTGCTAAATCTGTGTGTATGTATTTGACTAGATGAAACCAAAAGAAAGCTCCTAGATTGGCATAAGCGTTTCAACATTATTAATGGCATTGCTCGAGGACTTCTTTATCTTCATCAAGATTCCAGGCTGAGGATTATTCACAGAGATCTAAAAACTAGCAATATTTTGTTAGATGAAAATTTGCATCCCAAAATATCAGACTTCGGCTTGGCTCGATCACTTTTGGGAGATCAAGTTGAGGCAAACACAAACAGAGTGGCTGGAACATAGTGAGTTAGATTCTATATATTAGTATTCTTGGATATTGTGATGCCAAATTTTAATTATTTTACTTTGAAACTTTTACTTTCAGTGGTTACATACCTCCTGAGTATGCTGCACGTGGGCATTTCTCAGTAAAATCAGATGTGTTTAGTTATGGTGTAATAGTTTTAGAGATTATAAGTGGGAAGAGAAACTCAGAATTTTTGGACCCATGGCAGGACAATAATCTTCTAGGATATGTAAGGATATTGATTTGATTATGTTGCTAATTAGTATAACTTGAGTTATTTCAATTGCACTGAATCAATAATTATTACCATTTTTAGGCATGGAGATTGTGGACTGAAGACAGAGCCCTGGAATTATTGGATGAAGTGTTAGAAGAACTATATTGTGTGCCCTTTGAAGTCATACGATGCATAGAGGTTGGGCTATTATGTGTGCAACAAAGACCAGACGATAGACCAGATATGTCATCAGTGGTTTTAATGTTAAATGGTGAGAAATTATTGCGAAAGCCAAAGGCTCCAGGATTTTATACTGAAGTAGATGTTACATCTCATGCGAATTCTTCATCAACAATTCTCAAACCCAACTCTCATAATCAACTTTCCATCACAATGTTAGATGCGAGATAGCAAATGTGAAGGCTTTATCTACCATTGCTTGTTTAAACATACATGTATTTATAATGTAAATAAATTCTGGATCATGTCAAATTTTTTGCTTACCTGTCATTCTATCTTTTAAACAACAACAATACTAGCTCCTTCAATCTCATGATAACTCTATTTAATTATTAAAATAATCACAATAACTGTCATTTTTCACTACTTTATCATTATTTTTTAAATATTATATAGATAAAGATAAAGGTATATTTAGTTACTATTTAGATTTAGGAAGCTAAGAGAGAGTATATATATATACATATATATATATATACATATATATATATATATAATATAAAATATAAAGAGAGAGTGTGTGATAGCATCTTCTTCATTCGTTGGAGTTTTCTTGGATAGAGGTTGGAATTAGCAGAAGCAAATGGAGGTGATGAGTCAAGGAGAGTGTCATTTGAGCCATGGTTTTCTTGGAGTTGACGTGAGGTGTGGGGAAAATGATTGGTTCGGCTAAATAACTAAGAGAATGAGAGAAGAGAATAAAAGATGTTTATCCTAGAGAGGCTAGACAAGAGAGTGATAAACTTGCAATTTGACAGCATAACACTCATATATTTGATCTACCAAAACATCTCCTTCTATAGGTGAAGGAGGCCGGCCAAGGATTCCAAAAAGAGGTGGGAAATTTTAAATACAAAACGTTTGAACTTGGCGCCTAGAGCAACTCACAATGCAAGTGTGACAAGGTGTGACCTGTGTGCCTAATTAGGTTTAGGAGACTGACCTAGGGTTTAATGTGAGCTTTTAGAAACCTAATCCTAACCCTAATCTACTCAAGGCCAAAATACAAACCAAAATCCTACTCTACTTTCAAGTAAGAAAATTAAATCCTACTCTAGAATTTATACTAGGTTATGACACCTTCAAACATGTATAAGAGCGTGTTGCTGAGCAAAAAAAAATGTATAAGAGAGTGTCTCTGCTATTAGTAGCAGAGTCTCAATCTTCTTGTATTCTTCTTGCTATAACTCTAGTGGTTGGTTTTGAGCTGAGGCCTCTACCATCAGAGAGAGAGAATAAATGAGAATTTTTTCCACATAATATGTCTTATATTTCCACAACATAAAAAAAAACCCAACAAGTGGTATCTATAGTCATCATTCTTATAGGACCTGTAGAATGGAAGAAGAAGGAAAATTCTTAGAAGTAGTTATTCCACTTTCCAATGGAGAAAGCTCTGGTCTATGGAATGTAATAATACAAACTTATCTAGAAGGACTAGATGTCATGTTTATTTATTGGTATTTAACAAATAATCCTAACTCGAATCATGACCCTAAAATTGCGAAATATTTGAAAGGAGTATGAGAAGGAAACGAGAAGATTCGAGGCATGAAAATTTTAAATTTGATAGCAAAGTTTGAGCTACAAAAAGGTGAAAAAGTTTTAGACCTCAAACAAATTGTTAAGTATCACTAACAAGATAAAATCATTGGGCATAAGGGATTTTCTGATATAAACAACTTAAAAAAAAATACAATCGTGCCAAAAAGAATAATACGAAGCATTTATTACTTCCTTGGAAAATGCAAATGATCTATCTAAAATTACTTTGGTAGAAGTGATACATTCCTTGCAAACACAGGAGTAACAAATATTAATGAGAGAAAATTGTGTTGTTAAAGAGCTAAATATGCTTTTCTTTACAAATCCCGATGTCATACATTTTCAACTTTGGATGGATTATCCACTTCGTACAACACTGCACTTTATACAAATTCAAGGAAATGCACACTCACCAAGAAGAGATTAATACATCCAACTATTGGGATGTCATGTAAAGAAGAAAATGACATTTATTTCTACTTAAAGTGCATCTAATGTATCCTTCAATACGAAGCTTATCAAACCAAAGAAAGACATTAAGAAAGAGTTGAAGTTGCTCAACAACCAAAACTCATTCTATATAAAGCAACTCAAGAAGAAGAAAGTAAGAGACTATGTTGTATTGTATTGAAACTTTATTGAAATTTTTGCGCTTGTCAAAATGCTTCATAAAAGAACATTTTGCGTGTTCTATTAGCTAACTAGAAGAGAATGTACAAATATTATATACATTAACAGACGACAATCCTTTGTAGTGAGCAATTTGTGTGATCTATTGATCACCACTCATACGTCTCTTGTATCTTAACCAAAAATGGTTGTTTGGCAAGGAATACTGAATTATTAGCTAGGAGTGACTGCTATTCAAAGAATACTCGTTGAGTTAGGTGTAGGTTGTGAAAGAATACTTGATTGAGTCATAATTGACTTATGAAAGAATACTTGGTTGAGTTAGAAGTGACTTGTGAAAGAATACTTGATTGAGTCAGAAGTGACTAGTGACTTAGTTGAGCCAGGAGTGACTTGCGAAGAGAATACCGAAGGGATTAGATATAGACCGGAGTTGGTACGAGGCGAAAGAATACTCACATTGTACTTCACATTATTAGTTTGCTTAATGGAACTCAATTTATTGATTAAGAGTTGGATGTAGTTTGTTGCGGCATACAAACTAATATAAAAATTACCTTATGTATTTCTTCTCATCTCTCATTTATTTTTCATTTTATTATATTATCGTCTCTACTAACTCGGAAATGAGAATCATTATGAGAATAGATGTTAAAAGAGAGCTTTTAGTCCACTAAATTAGTTAAACTGTAAAATTGTATTTGTTATATTGTCCTATATGCAAAACTCTCTATCTAATCACTTAGCAAACAAAACTATTAATCATAATCATAACAAAATCTCAAGCAATGGATATGTGGATCTAGAAGAACTTAAAATAGTATCAAACGTAATGGATATGTGGATCTAGAAGAACTTAACATATTCCTAATATAGTATCAAACGTGTACTTAAAATCTTAACAGAGAGTCTAACGTTGAAAATGGAACATCTGGATCACATCTTCCGTTGAACCCAACTTTTTCCAAAGCACGCCATTAGACTTCAGTTGTGAAGAGAAAGGAAAAAAAGTCAAAGAAATGCCAAAATGAAAGTAAGAAGTGAGGAAAATTTGCCCGGCGGCCCTGTTAAGTATTATATAAAAATAATATTGAGATATACAAAAAGCTTTAGGTAATTTTTTATTACTATTTTTATTATTATATTAAATTTAAAATTATTGGTCTTTTACATAATTGTAAATAATGGAAGAATTGTTCACCTCAGATCGTGTTTATGGGATCATTATATAATTAATAACATAAAGAGATTCTAATTAATGTCATGGTGAATCCTTAAGCCCATTTTTCACCACACTTGGTTGAGTTCTTCCTAATTCTTTTCTATGGCTATCTACCCTCATAGAAGCTCTTCCTCCTCAGTTTAGTATTAGTGGGAGAGCAAAAACTTGAAGTTAAAATGTTATTTATTTGGTTCTTATTATTATCCCACTTGTCTAGAATTGGCAATTCATTAGATAGTTTAGCAGTGAGTGAATCCATCCAAGATGGTAAGACTTTGGTTTCTGCAGGTGGAATCACTGAAGCTGGTTTCTTTAGCCCAGGAAATTCAACTAGACGATACTTGGGTATATGGTACGCAAATGTATCCCCTTTCACAGTGGTGTGGGTGGCCAACCGAAACACTCCTCTTGAGAATAAATCAGGAGTTCTCAAGCTCAATGAAAAAGGGATTCTTGTTCTTCTAGATGCTGCAAACAACACCATTTGGTCATCATCCAACATCTCAAGCAAAGCAGGGAATGATCCAATTGCTCAGCTCTTGGATTCTGGAAATTTTGTAGTTAAAAAGGGACAAGAAACCAATGGCGTCTTGTGGCAGAGTTTTGATTATCCAGGTGATACATTTATGCCAGGAATGAAACTTGGATGGGACTTAGAGACTGGTGTAGAAAGGTTTGTATCATCTTGGAAAAGTGTTGATGATCCTGCTGAGGGAGAATATGCTCTAAAAATGAATCTTAGCGGATATCCTCAAATGATGATATTCAAGGGACCTGATAAAGAGTTTAGAGTTGGGTCGTGGAATGGATTGTCTCTAGTGGGAAATCCAGGTCCAACCTACGGCACGGCACCAAGATTCGTGCTCAATGAAAAAGAGGTGTATTACGAGTACGGGGTTGAGGATAGTTCGTGGTTTATCGTATATAAAGTGACCCCTTCAGGAGGACAAATTTTGTATTGGACAACTCAGACAAGAAATGAACAAGTTGTCTCAAATGGGGAGCAAGATCGATGCGAGAATTATGCCTTTTGTGGTGCAAATTCTATATGCACTTATGATGGTAGCCATCCAAGTTGTGAATGCCTTAGAAGTTATGTTCCCAAGTCTTCTGATCAGTGGAATATATCAATTTGGCTCAATGGTTGTGTTCCAAGGAACAAATCTAATTGCACAAATAGTTACACAGATGGCTTCTTGAAGTACACACACATGAAATTGCCAGACACTTCTTCATCACGGTTTGATGCGACTATGAGCCTTGATGAATGTCAGCAGTCATGCCTTATGAACTGTTCTTGTACAGGTTATGCAAGTTTAAATGTTCTTGATGGAGGTAGTGGCTGTCTACTTTGGTTTAATGATCTAGTTGACATGAGGAATTTCTCAGAGTGGGGACAAGACTTGTATATCAGAGTCCCTGCTTCAGAATTAGGTACTGAACTGTTACTTTTTTAATTGTTTCACTATGTTTCTGATATCTTTTCTAGTTCAATTTTTGTTTATTATTCCATTATTCTGGGAGAAAAAGGTGCTTTAGGGTAAGGCAATGAGAACATTGAAAGGTGAGTTGCACAAACTTTCTATTATAAGAGCATGAAATTCTTCCCAAGTGGATGCAGTACTTGGAAAGATCTTAAAGTTGATTGATTTTGCTATCAGCTGCATACAAAATCATTAGTAATGCATGTTACCTTTTATATGTTATTTATTTTTCAAGTTAAATACAATGTGTTTCTCCCCTACTCAGTCTTAAGAAACTAGGCACCCTTTCTCACTCTCAGATTTAGTAAACATAGTTGTTTCTTTTTAAACTTAGAAACTAACTACGATCTGTTTATTTCAGATCGTGGAAAGGACAAGAAAAGCATTGTAAGAATCATTGTTGGTGTGACTATTTTTGGATTAATCATATGTGTATGCATACTGGGAATTAAAAAGTCAGGTAAGTATATAGATATAATTTAGTTTCTATTACAGATCATTAGGTACGAAAATAAACATGTGCATATTTTGTGGCCATGTTTACACACTGTTATGCTCTAACTCATTAGGGGCTGCAAGAAAATTTTGCAACAAGCATTACAAAAATATGCAGAGGAGGGTAGACACAGATTTGCCAACTTTCGATTTCTCAGTCTTAGCCAGTGCCACTGGAAACTTTTCAATTGAAAACAAGCTTGGGGAAGGGGGTTTTGGACCAGTATACAAGGTGATAGAGAAAACAGAATTCCAGAACTTATATTTTCCTCAAATACTTTCTAACTGTAGCAGAAAATTATTTTTCAGGGAACATTGATAGATGGGAAAGAGTTAGCTGTGAAAAGGCTTTCTCAGAAATCTTGGCAAGGGTTGGACGAGTTCAAAAATGAAGTTGCATTGATGACCAAACTTCAGCATCGTAATCTGGTAAAACTTCTTGGTTGTTGCATTGAAGGAGAAGAAAAAATGCTGATTTATGAGTACATGCCGAACCATAGCTTGGACTACGTTGTTTTTGGTTGGAACTTTTTATGATTTATTATTCTAAGTTACAATTATTCTATTTCTTATTTATAGTTTAGGCAATTATGGAGACCTAAACTTCTATGTAAAATGTGTGTATTTGACTAGATCAAAGTAAAAGGAAGTTGCTAGATTGGCGTAAACGTTTCAACATTATTACTGGTATTGCTCGAGGATTGCTTTATCTTCATCAAGACTCTAGGTTGAGGATTATTCATAGAGATCTAAAAACTAGTAATATTTTACTAGATGCAAATTTGGATCCCAAAATATCAGACTTTGGCTTGGCTCGATTGTTTTTGGGAGATCAAGTCGAGGCAAAAACGAATAGGGTGGCTGGAACATAGTGAGTTAGTTTTTATATAATGTGATTCTTTGATTTCTGCTATCAAGTTTTAATTGTATTACTTTGAAATTTTATTTTCAGTGGCTACATGCCTCCTGAATATGCTGTGCATGGACATTTCTCAGTGAAATCAGATGTGTTTAGTTATGGTGTCATTGTACTAGAACTTCTAAGTGGGAAGAAAATCCGAGAATTTTCGGACCCAGAACACTGCAACAATCTTCTTGGACATGTAAGCATACTGATTTGACCATATTGCTAATTAGTATAAAATAATTTGTTTAATGGTATTAATTGAATTCTCATCATCTTAGGCATGGAAATTATGGAGTGAAGACAGGGTACTGGAGCTACTAGATGAAGTGTTAGAAGAACAATGTGCGCTGTTTGAAGTTATACGATGTATACAAGTAGGTCTATTATGTGTGCAACAAAAACCAGATCATAGGCCAGACATGTCATCGGTGGTTTTAATGCTAAATGGCGATAAATTATTGCCAAAGCCAAATGTTCCTGGTTTTTACATTGAAATTGATGTTACTTGTAAAGCAAACTCTTCATCAGCAAATCACAAACCACTCTCAGATAATGAACTTTCCATCACAATTTTAGACGCAAGATAGAATAGTGAAGCAAGTAAATGTCAACGCTTCACCTTCCTATGTGGAATATGTTAGTTATTTGAGCATACACAACATGATTATATAAATTGCTATTCCAGTTCTGCCTTTTCATTGTTCCATGTCTCCTAAAAACTGTGTTTCTGTGTTTTTTTTTACATGACTACCATAAGTGCCTATATTTTAATATGAAATATTACTGAAATTAGATACTTATGACTTTATATGTTCTCCAATTCGTCTGACATGATCAACCATTATTTACTAATAAGATCATCTGGCAAGTTCTCTAAATCATATGTACAAGGCAATAAATAAGTTCATCAAATAAAGATTACTAGACAAAGATCTTCATAATGTATGAAGTCTAATAACAATGTTGTTTAAAATCAAAATGCATAATTAAAGTTGGAAACTCAAATGTTTGAAACATTAATAAATGACATCTTTAGAACTTTCATACACATTGTAATCAAAAAGAGATTTTATATAGAAAGTATACATCCTTACATTATTTTCAAAGAAACATGATATGCTTTAAACTACATTTAAATATTACTCTTATTATATTTGTTATATGTTTTTGAATTTTTTCTTATTAAAGAGAAGTCAAAACCTCCTTCAAATCCAAGTCTTCCTAATCAGGCTTCCAATCAGCACACATCAATGGATGCAATGCAAAATCAAAGTAGTTGACAAAATGTTTTGAAGAAAATCGAATCATAACATATTTGTTGAAGCATCAATCATCTTTGATGACCAACAAGAAGGCATCAAGATGAAGAAGAATACTACACAAATTTACATGAAAGTGTTATACAACATTCTAGTGTTCGTTAGTATAGTGTCAGTTGTTCCAACAATCCTAAAGTCATAAAGTTCTTTCCAATGACCCAAGATTCAAGAAGTTATTATACTATTAACCTAAAATCACAAATGACAGTCTAATTAGGTATGATACTACTGAAATATTAATCGATGTCCATGTTAGCGCAAATGATTGCTTATAACTCCCAATTTTGTTTCAATAACATGATTTAATTGTATGTTATGTTTTCATGATCTACGAAATAAATTGTAATGCTTTTAAACTAATGAAAGTTTTTTAACAAACTCTTACCCCGTCACTTTTTTTGAAGCAAGACTTTACTTTAGAGGCTACGAGCCACCATCGAAGAAATCAAAATGATTACGACCTTACCTATAAATGGTGTAATCCTAAAATACTAATCATCCAAAACCGTTAGTCTTTCACTTACCTATTTAACATGATCATCAAAGTACTGGACTACATAGGTCGTAAGCAAGTCACATAAATCAACTACCAACATCTAGTTCAAGTTGTTAATCATAAAATCATCCACAACTTAGTATAAATGAAAATTGATGCTAACTTGATATAGACGATCAAGTGTTGGAAAAAAAGTAGTAGGATCTTCACCTAAGTGTGCATCATGAAGAATCAGGGAAACACTAAATTGTTTGTACAAACTAGAGATTTACAAAGGTCATGAACTGTGTACAATACTTGGTGAAATGATTCGTGACTTACAAGACAATACTTGCACGACCAGTGCGACATAAGAATATATACATCTATCTAAAGACAAAAATAAATTTAATCATGTTTTCCAATTGCCTTTTACCATATATATGTTTTTTTTTTCTTTTTAATTCCATTTGTTTCTCTTACCTTCTTCTACTTTAAAATAATTAAATTTTAATTACCTTATTTAAAAATTTAAATCTTTCATCATTAAATTTTATTTTATTAAACTTTTTAATATTATATCAATTAATATACTTTAATAAATATATAATAAATTTTTCTATGTTAAATAACCCTTTTTATGCCAATTCATCTGTATTTATTATAAATTTAAATTCCTTTTAAGATAATTTTTTCTAATAATATTTTTTTTAACCATTTTTTAATTATGTAATTTCAAAGTTTTATATAAAAAAATGGAAAATTATATTAGATTCGGTCTTTCCGTGGTCTATGTAGACTAATGGGGTTCAGAATTCAGTTTGTGTAAAAGAAATTGGCATGGTTGACTAAATAATGCTGACAAAGTTGATTTTTGTGATTTAAAAAAATTAATTGGTAAAACAATTCGTGAAAAAGTCTATAAAACATAATTTTTTTAGAGGGATGATAGTGACAGGTAAAATACATAAAATAGTAATGTATTTTATCATATTGTGAAAAAATAGTAATGCATTTTATCATATTGTGAAAGTAGTATTTTGTGTACAATAAATTAGTATGATTGTCTAAATAATGTTGACAAATTATTATTTTTTTAATTAAAAAAATTGAGTAAAAAATTCGTGAAAAAGTCTATCAAACATAATTTTTTTTAAAGGGGTGATAGTTACACCTTAAGGTAAAATACATGAAATAGTATGATATACATTGTTAAACTAGTTGTTAAATAAAATAGTAATGTATATTATTATATTGTTAAAGTAGTCGTTAAATGTGTGTAATTTTTTGGAGAGCTTAAAAGTGTAGTTTTTCATTCACCCTATTTTTATTTCAATTATTTTAAACATTGAAATATTTATAAGAATAATATTTCTTAGAACAACATTCTTACTATTAAAATAGGGTTTTCACCAAAATGGTGCATTTTTTTTTCATATTTACGTAAATGGGCAAAAGCAGAAAAAATTACAGAAATGGACAATTCTTGGTCAAAGTTGTCAATGGTGTAGGCAACATCAATTAAATTTATTAATCTCTCCACTTTTTATTTTTTAATTAAAGTTTCTAACCGGGTTGGCAACTTCAGTTTAAATAAAATTGGATACTGGAAGTTCAGTTGATTTTTTTTAAATAATTAAATTTTTAAAAAAATTAAAATTTTTATATAATAATAATTTTTTAAATTAAAACTATTCAAACTAAAAAAAATTAAAACTAATTTTTTTTTTCACAAGAAACAAAGTTATCCAAAATTAAGTTGGATTAAAAATAGGTTGTGTAATAAATGTAAAATATTTAGTATTTTTTAAATAATGTTAAAATTAAAAATACTTTTGTTGTTTTTTAAAAATTGAAATTATGTTCGTGAAGTAGCGTTTATAGTTGATATAGTTATAAATAAATAGGTTAGCGTTTAAACAATATTTATAAAATGATAAATAAGTACAATTCATACATGATTATAAAATAGAGATGTAGGAAAAGTTGTCATCTATGTGAAGTTGGGCCGCATGGTGGTCTTCTTCGTTGTCTTCGTGGTCGTTGTTGTTCAGATGGAAGGGTAGGAGGGGTGGAGGTGGAATGTCATCATCAGTGCCTTCAACTTCATTATCATCATTCTGATTTCCGGACACCTGTGAAGGTATTGTTGGTCGATAATACTGCATGTATGACATTGGATTGTAGGCAGATGGGGGTTCATGGTAGAGGTTGCAAAGGGAATTGATGGACAAGCAAAAAATTGTTGTTGAGAGGGAGATGTTGAGTAGTTGAAAGATGGTTGATGGAATGACGATTGAAATGACATGTGAGGTTGATCCCTATATCCGAACAACTGGGTCGGTTGAACACCTGTCGGACGAAAAGATTGTTGTTGAAACGATTGAACTTGAGAAGAAGACCCGACATGATGTTGATAGTGAGGTTGAGTAGTATCATGTGGCATATCATACTGTTTTGAAAATATGTGTTAATTTTGGATGAGTGAATGAAGAATAATAAATAATTTTGTAATTGAACTTACATCTTCATCGGACGATGACTCTATAGGCGAGATGTAGCGAATAGTATGGTTGATGTACCATTGCATGTATGTTGACTTGTCATGCAAATAACCATTTCCATTAAATTGATTCCCCTGAATTAGACGATTATGACGGTCATTCCACATAACTATCCATGCCACATGATATTGTGGCCAGTATCGATCAGTTCGTCCTCTAATATCCTCTTTGTGAAGTTGATCAAGATTGAATGGGTCACTTGGAATACTCTGTCGAAATCTAAATTGACGCATAACCCTATCAACCTGATGAAATTCAACCGTAGCGAAACATATGAGAGGAACTAGCGCTCGTGCAATTGGGGAAACCTCAATAGTGATCAAGCGCCTAACATAATCCACTCGATATGGAGTCCAAAGAAACTGTAAATAAATGTTTGAAACATCAGTAATATGAAATTTTTAGTTAAAATGATATGTTAGTTTATATATTGGTTACAACCTCTTTAGCTTTAATGCCATCAAACATTGCTCGTATTTGAGGAATAGTGGTTCCTCCTGTGTGTGTCATATGCATCCTCCGAGTCCACCTAACGTAAGCAAAGGAATATTAAGAAATTTGTTTTCTTGTCTCAAAAATTAATAAAAAAATAGCATACCTTTTTCCGAGTGGGAAACCAACCCCTTGTTGAACTTCTTCATCAATCAATGGTTGAAGTTGTGGAGAAATGCATGTTAGGCGTTCCCATGCCCAACATTATAAAAGAAGTGTGCAACCTCCAATATTATCTTGATTAAAGTCTATTTCGTGATCGAGCACAGGATACAAAGAAGCCAATACAGCTGACCCCCAACTATAATTCCTAACGTTGATAAAGTCAGCCAACAATAATTGATACATTAAATGTACCTTACTACCTAAAGAATCAGACATCAATAGGCTCCCAATAAATGTTAATATGTGGGCTCGAGCATGTTGAGCAATAACATCATCGGTTGCATGATGCGGCAGTTCCTGAAAAATGTTGTTAAGCCAAGACAAACTAATTGCATTTCCTTTCACCGCTGTAGCGGGTGGTATAAATCCGAGGAACTGCTCACACAACGATACTAAATCACCAGAATCCCGGTGACAGCCTGTCCATCAACAGGTAAACCCAATATGAGTTCCACATCCTCCAAAGTAACAGTTGTTTCACCGAGAGGAAAGTGAAAGGTATGAGTCTTTGATCTCCACCTTTCCACTAATGTTGTAAGTAGTACGTGATTGAAGTCAATGTTCTTAAATTTTAACAAATGTCCAAAACCAGAATGATCAATTAACTGTTTGACTCATTGGTCAAGTATGTCCTCATGCTTTAGTATCCAGATTGCATCTCTTCTGGGTCTCAATAGTCTTTCATTACCTTCTATACGTCTTTAGTAACATGTTTATCTTGAAGTCGCAATAAGGACATATTCGTGGGAAGGCGATAAGATGCCATAAAATTCTAATAAGATGGTTCCTGCAAATACAACTATATTTTATAGTACCTTTATACATAGTTCCTATTGAAAAAAAAAATTCCTTTGTAGAGCTCAAATATAAATATATTTTAATTAATTTTATTTTATCTAATTACACTTTAAACTATATTATACACCATTACACTTTATAATAACATCTTTAAAAATATTGTCTATTTTAAAATAATATATTTTATTATAATCGTAATTATGGTAGATTATGGAATAATATATATATATATATATATATATATATATATATATATATATATATATATATTATAAATTGGGGGGGGGTGTATTTTTATAAAATTTGTCCCAATATATATTATAATCTGTTTGGCAGAGAGTATATTGTGTAGTAATAA
>Ga0123342_1001048_pt1 | contig 46050 bp, 27 predicted proteins | sample Turbeawhitnodule_FD_89960 | JGI IMG/M metagenome (GOLD analysis project Ga0123342, IMG submission 89960) | Root nodule microbial communities of legume samples collected from Mexico - Turtle bean Mexico white nodule | ecosystem: Host-associated > Plants > Roots > Nodule | place: Mexico: Nepantla...
TTGCCGCCCACTTCAAGTTGTCATCAGATCAATGTCCAAAATCAGACGAGGACAAAAGGCGCATGTCACATGTCCCGTATTCAAATGCAATTGGAAGTCTCATGTATGCTATGGTATGTACTATACCTAATTTAGCTTATGTTGTTAGCATTGTTAGCAGGTTCATGCATAATCCAGGCAAGGCACACTGGGAAGCCGTTAAATGGATACTTCGTTATCTGAAAGGTTCTCCAGATCTTAGTTTGGTATTTGATCAACATATAGCGATCCCAGAGGAGTAGTTGGCTATGTTGATGCTGACTATGGTGGTGATTTAGATCGAAGAAGGTTACTTTCAGCCTACATTTTTACCCTATGTGGGTCTGCTATCAGTTGGTATTTTTCACTTCAAGCCATTGCGGTTTTTTCCACCACTGAAGTAGAATATATTGTTGCTACAGAAGGTATGAAAGAGGTTATATGGCTTCGAGGCTTGGTAAGTGAACTTGGTCTTCAACAAGATGTTTTTGTTATATTTTGTGATAGTCAGAGTGTTGTCCACTTAACCAGGAACATTAAGTATCACTCAAGGACCAAGCAAATTGAAATTAAACACCATTTTATCCGAGACATTGTTGATACAGGAGATATAATTGTCGAAAAAATTCATACGACCGAAAATCCTGCAAACATGTTGACCAAGCCACTTCCATCGGCTAAGTTCGATCATTGTCTGAACTTAGCTGGTATTATCTATACTTAATCAAGGCTTCATGGCGAGAGAGTGTTCCAGTCAAAGGCAAGTCAAGGTTATGACTCACCTTTCCATTTTCTTGTCATAATTGGGAGGTTACTTGCCACACTTAATTGAAATCAAAGGAAGGTTACTCACCACAATTAAATTGTAATCAATCAAATGGAGGTTTCTTACTACAATTAATTGTCATCAAAGGGAGGTTAATTACCATTAATTGTATTTATTATTGTTGTCTCCTAGAACCACCATATATAGTGGCTTCCTTCAAACAATGTAACACACAACAAACAAACAACACACACTTGCTTTCTCTCTCTTTTCATATACTTTCTATTACTGTTCTTGGGTGTAAGTGTTTAACCCATATAGAGAGGATTTTTTTTAGGGTTATTTATCTATTAGTCTGAGAGGAATTCATTGTACTCTCAGTACCATTATAGTGGAAGTTTTGGCTCTCTCATCGGTGGTTTTTTACCTCTATTTAAAGGGGTTTTCCACCTAAAAATTTCTAGTATCATTCTCACTTTACTTTGTTACTTTAATTTCCCATAATCTTTGGTTGAAATTATTACGCTTCCGCACACGTTATCCTTACAATTTTATATATTTTAGACTTTAGTTTTCGGTTAGGACTAGGATTTCAATACCATGTTTTTAGTTAAATTTTTAAAAATAACTAAAAAATTCTTAATTTTATAAAATTTAACAAATTAATAATTTAATTAGTTATTCCAATTATTTTAGAGCAAAAAACAAATAATTTTTTTCAAAAGAATCCACCTAGGCACTTGTAAAAATTGTTGATCAAATATCTATTTAATATTAAAGTAATATCACTTTAGTACAATTATATCACTTTTACACGATTTCTTTTATAAAGTTGTGCTTCTCTAATTTGTTTTCAGGATGATTAAAAAAAGCGAAATTAAATCTCCTTACAACACATGGGTCCGTATCCATTTTTCGCAAAATCTGAACCTAAAATTATTACCAAAATATAATATTGCATATACATGTTTGAGTGAGAAAAATGGAGAATGAAGTTGCATGTTTATTGGAAGTGACAAAAAGTTAGCTTTGGTAGTAACTGAATAGAGAATGTTGAGGAAGCAGTGGGTGAAAATTTGAAGTCAGCAAAAGAGAAGTACTTGTACGAAAAGAAAATGTTTTCGGACTTATTTTCGGAAGTTAAAACTTATACATTAAGGCAAAGAAATAGGAGTACAATAGTTGGATATAAATATTAAATAATCTTATATTTTCTCCTTGTCATTTATTATTTTTATTTAATTTTGATTTGACATGTAATTCTTACCGATTAAAAGACACGTGCACGTGTACTTGTATCAAAATAAGTTTATTGTGTCATTGTGCTAATGTGATGGTCAAAACCAGTTTCTAGTGTAAAAGATTATAAAACATTAATGGATTGTCCGATAAAGAGGAGGGAGAAAAAAGGGTTTAGTTTAGGAAGAAGACGAAGAGAATTATTTTTTTTTTATCTAATACTTAATCTATATTATTTTTAAAATATTTTATCTTTATTTTTTATTTATTTAAACCAAAAGCATCGTCTCGCCGGAAGACTTGAGCAAAGGTACTAGGAGCTTGAGTATATTGATCTTGTAAGTACAAGTTCTATTCTCATTTTTTCCACATTCATAGATTAAGTAGTTAGAGTTATACTTAGTTATTTTTCGTATGTTGTAAGATTTATTAGTTAAGCAGGTCACCCAGAGGATGTGTGTGGGGTATTGGTGGTTCTTAGGAGCTCCTCAATTACTTTGGTTCATAACCACAAATAAGTGTCGACTCTAGTAGTCAATAGCCCTTACATAAGATGGAGATGCAATTTGAATGACAGTCCTTGCAGTAAGAGTTTAACGAGAAGTTAGAGTCTCTTACTCGTTCTTAATAAGAGACTCAAGAAACACCTTGTACAATTCTCGAGGTTATTCAAGTGAGCACTAAAGGAAGTTGTGTTGTTGCAAATCCTTCAACAGATCTTACTCGCATTGATGTACCAAACTAGTGTGAGTTATATGTTGAAGATAACCCCTCGCGTCTAGTGGCAATTGGTTGACAAGGAAGGTTAATCATTCATAGTGTCCCTCTACAGTCCAACGTGTAGTGGCTGATAGAAGCTCAAGATGCTATTGTTCGAGTGCCCCTTCCCAGTACAAATATTCAATTGGTGGGAGAGGTTTTAGTAACTTTTTTGGCTTGGCTTAGACCTTTGGTCCTACCAATCTCAACACAGGCACGTGTATTACATTGTATTATTTTTTGTTTAGTTTTTATTGTTATAATTTTTATCAATGTTGAACTAACATTTTGCCTTTCGTTGAAAAAATGTTCCATTGTACTAAGCAGATTCTGAGAGAACCTAACCTATTATTGTTGATGATCAAATGGTAGAAGTTGAGGATGATCTCATATCTTAGCTTCTAACCATATTATCTAGGTTGAGGAGGAAACCTTTACAGATACAAAGACCACAAAGTATTTGAAGTTGATACTATTATTGTTCCTCTATGCATTTCCTTACCATTGGAGGTTAGGTTACCTCCATATTAATCATTTCAGTGATACAACTATGGGTCATATAGGTGATCATTTTATGTTTTTCTTTGTTTTTCATATTATAATAATTACATTTAACTTATAAGTCATTGTGTTATGTATATAGACAAATTGAGTGTGGAGTCAGGAAAATCATAAATATATGAATTTGTTGAGCCTCAATCCATGCAAAAATTTGGGAAGATAAAAGTCCAATACATTGATGGGTTAGCTTTCTAACTTGTATTTATTTTAAACTAATTAGGTAATCATAGAACTAATTGTTTATCATTCATTATAGGTCCATTGGCAGTTAATTGTAATTGTATATAGGGATTACATAGTGGTGTGGTCTTGTTCACTTAAAAGAAAACAAAGTTAGGAAATTATATTACAAAGGTAAATTTAACATTTTTCATTACATTTAACAAGTATAATTGTATTATATAACCTTACTATAATTAAAGTTGTGATTGACACATATTTTAAGTGGAAGGAGGTCATTGCAATTCATATACCCTAAGGTCAGACAACTTTTAAAACATTCAATAGTTATTTTATTTAAAAGTTGCATGAAATGATTTTGTCACTTGTTTGTCATTTTAGTGTAATAAACAAGTTAATTTGTTCAAATATAACTATTACATGATGTATTGGATAAGAGTCCTCCTGAACAAAAATAACAAATAAAAGTAAAGTTCAAAATTATTTTTATGAGTATTACACAATAATATGAGTCAAAATTTATAGGTCTTTAATGATCGAACTTCATTATCCCAAATCATATCTAATAAATAAATAAAACTCGTTAAAAACCTTCTTTTTCCTACAAATATAGTATAGTTAGATTTATTTTCTAATATAATTAATTTTTATGTTAAATTATACTTTTAATTAACTTTTTTTACAAAATGATTAATTTCTATTTTGTGTATACGCCGAACATAATTTTCTATATTTCTGATTAAGTTAATATTAATTAATTTTTTAAAATAAATTTCCAAAATTTACATAGACTAGAGTGCATGATCATCTTAAATTTTATATATACTTTTTTACAAATATGCTATCAATTCACGTTGATTGATCTATAATCTAACATCAATACATCCTTTCTTACATTAAATATTGTATTTATTATAAATTTACTTCTTCTACAATCACGTTAAACGTTTCCTTGATATAAATAATCTTAAATATCTAATATATAATATAAAAGATCAGTATTATAAAATAAATAAACAAAAACAATACCTATAACAAAAAAGGTAAAGGATTCAGATTCATTTAAATAAATAAATATTAATTTAAAATATAATATAATAACTCTGCATTTCAGTATAACAGTGTAGCCAAATTATTACTGAATATTTAAAGGTGGATGAACTCAGTTCTTGATACTTTTAAACATGAAACTAGGTTAGGTATTTATAGGTAGTTTGATAGATATGGATAACGAATGACCAAACCTAACAAATCTTATTAAAATGATATTTTAAAAAAATTAAGTTTAGAAATTTTTTTATAATATAGTTTGAGTTAATCTGCTCTCAATGAGTTCCTGTAATGCAGTTTTGAAAGAGAAAGATTGGTTTCTTACGTATTAATTAGATCCACCGACTGAATAGTTGAAATGAAGAGTCTATTCGAAATTATAGCAATGGCTCTTCACTGTTCTCGAGATTTCTAACTATAGTACTTGTATGAATGCACATCAACACATATGGCATAATAATTAATGAAACCATCTAACAGGTTTAAATCCACAGACAACTTCTGACAACTATTTACTCATAAATGTTCCAACAGTAAAACACTGCAACTCTCTGGTTATATCAACTTCATACAACTGAATCATAGTTTCGGAATCTGTGAGCCTTGTAGCATAGGTGATACCTACATTAATAGTTTTCATTCTCATTTATTTATCATTGCAAAGTTTCATCATGTTACCTACTTCATACTGCTAATAAGGAAATATAAAACTATAAACGAATAATAGGTTGGCAGATAGATTAAAAGTAAGGTAAAAAAATGAACCAAACTTATATTAATCTTTTAGGCTGCAAAAAGAATTTAAAATTGCTTTTACACATTTGTAATTGTAGTTTTTTATTAGTTTGTGATTTTTGAAAAGATGAACCGCAAGTTAGTCCTTCAAAAACTATTGATATATTATTTGTTTCGATCTAAACTATTGATACGTTATTTGTTCTGATTTCAACTAATGAAATAAAATAATTAGGTTAATTGTCTAGAAGTATTGTTGGTTTGAAGTTTTATTATTAGAAGGATTATTGGTTTTCGAGTTTCAAGTTTTATTATGATTTTGTTCTTAACATACTTCTAAGGGAATATGCATTTAAATTGTTATTGATATTGTGTGGGATTATTAAGAACAAATCTTCCTTCAAGATTTAATGGGAACAAATTTCTTCTAGTTGAGGTTAAAAGAACAATGATTAGTTTATTTTAACTTTTGGAACCTTTTCGATTTTCTCAATCAACATTAATGTTCCGACTTCAAGTTCATTGAGATGATATTACTATGATCAATCATTGCATCTGAAGTATTGTTTATTTTGGAGGTTGAAACTCCATTAGGAATTTTTTTTAAAAGGCACCTTGAAGGGTTAAGAAAGAAAATTGTATTTAAATTATACCATCGATCTTAACTCCTAAATATTAAACATGTCTCATATTTTTTTAATGACAAAGAATGAATTAATAAAAAAAATGGAGCACTTGAAAGGTGTTACAACCCTTATACAAAACCATGTAAAAGACCATCAAGTCTACTTAACAAAGCAAACGTAAACTTCATCGCCAAAAAGGAATAGCAAAGCTCCAAACAACATAACACCAAAAAAAGAAAACAAACTCATATAAACCACACAATGTGGTATGTTGAACCTGAACAAAACTACTGCAGGTGCAGGGGTTTTGACCATCATGAGGTCTTTTTTTTCGTTTTTACCAAAATGTGGTCGCTTTCAAAAATTTACAAATATGGATAAGTCGTGCCAAGTTGACACAACTTTGTCACGTTACGCCAACCCCTGAAGTCGTGGCACTACTTCAGGTTGACGTGATAGAAGTCGTGTCAAGTTGGCACGACTTCAGGCTGACGTGGCAAAGTCGACTTCTATATATGAAGTCGTGCCAAGTTGACACGACTTGCCTCAGGTTTGTAATTTTTTTTTTACAGCAACCCTATTTTGGTAAAAACAAAAAAAAAAGTCTCATGATGGTTCAAAAACCGCAACTGCAAACACTCTGACCAATTCCTACCTCACCATCTTCTTACCTCCTCTTACCTCATAACATACCCCCTACCTAATTCTTCCCATACCACAAAAGACAAGACTTAGGATCAATACACCACTGAGCATAGGTGAAAATAGCTAACATTTTCTTATTTTCACTCAAAACTAGACTATTAATTGTGTTAATGTAAAAATCTCAATGTGATCAACTTTACATTTCTTGAAAATTATTATATTTCTCCTTCCAAATCTTACCTACCATTGTAATCTACATACAACCACATATCCCATTCATCTTTTTGGTTGACGCAAGACAAGCTAAACCCCAAAAGGTGTTCTTTGACACTTCTTGGTGGTAGATTGATTCTCCCCAATCCACTAACAACACAAAAGGTATGAAAAATCTTTTCTTGCTAGTATGAAAAATCTTTTCTCATTAGTACTTGAATGTTGAAGTCCATCAAAATCTTCAATTACATCATCTATTCTTAACCACATTAAAAACATCAGCAAAAGTTAAGCAAATGTTATTATGAATCCTAAACATGATTTGCTTAACTTTATTCATCTCTTCTATGTATTCATTTTCCACATCTGTAGTATTCCTACAATTAATCTTTCGTATATTGTGATTCTTTCGTATTCAACAAAATAATAAAGAAGACCATACTTGATTATAACTTTCACAATTAATCTTCTGAATAATTTTCTGTATGTCAAATTTTCATCTTGATTAAGATTATCATCTACATTTAAGTTTGTAATACTTTTACATGCATAAACATACCAATTTAAATGTGAAGTCTCATAACTGTTCATGACTTTAGGTTGAGTACTTACACGAAGTTTTTTCAGTGTCATTCTTGTCTTTCTCTATTTTTTTAAAAAAAACTCTAAAGATTTACTTGTTTCTTGTATGTGGTAGCACTTTCACATTATACAAACTTTTTAATTATTGCTCTTCTAGGGGCACCATACAAATTTATTCTTCATACTACTTTTTCCCTTAAGCACTTCATTCATCTTTATTTATAAATGAAAATGAATCTAATCGTAAGCACTATTTTTTTTTATCGGCAAATCGTAAGCACTATAGTAGCGAGTATGCTCTTCACCAGCAATGCCATGGGAATCTTAAAGAATGACACCAATTTGAGATAGTGTGAAACCCTTTTTTCACAAACTTGCTAATGTTTTCTTCCACCTAAAACAATTAGTAACTAAAGTAAATTACATCATTTGTGAGGAAAACATATTACAAGAAAATAAAATAAATCTCCGAATATAAATACAAATATTAAAGAGAGAAAGATACATCTTAGGAAGTGATCTTAAGCCAACTCAAAAGAAACCAAACAAACTTGGATTTTCAAGAATGGAAGAGAAAATATAATGATTAAAGAAAATGAAAGTATAGAAAACACTCAATACAAGAAAATCATCAAATAGAAATCAATTTTTAGATACTAAAATAATTAGTTACAATAATAACTAAATTAGAGACCATTTTATAAACTAAAAAAAATAATTTCTAAATTAGTTTCTATTATTGTTAAATGGTTTCTAAATTGGTAACTAATTAACAACCAAAATTTTAACTACCAATTATTTAGATTCTAAATTTGGTAGCAAAAACATTGTTTTTAAATACCAATTTTGAAATCATTTAACAATAATAGAAACTAATTTAAAAACAAAAAATTTATATAGTCTCTAAAATATCTCTAATTTAATAGCAACTAATTATTTTTAATGTCTAAAATTAGTTTCTATTTCATGATTTTGTTGTAGTGACTTTCTAATGTGATTTAACGTTAAGTTTAAATTAAACTTTAAAGAGATATAAACAAGTTAATCTTTCAAAATGTTTGAAAAAAAAAATATTAAATTTCATTAATTGTACTTATTTAATATTTTATAAAAAAAATACTCATAATATTTTTAGTATATTATCATGTTATAATTTTATTTTATTTTACATTTTTTAATAAACTCACAAAACAAGTAAATATATATATATATATATATATATATATATATATATATATATATATAAAAAAAAAATATATTATAAATAATATATAATATTAAAAAAAAAAATTCTTTTTTTTTTTTTATATATATAAATTCTTACCATTTTATAGTAACTATTTTTCAAACTAAACAATTATTTATAATAAAAAAAAACTACCCAAAAATAAATAAAAATGACCTAAAAAAAATTATAAAAATTATTTATATTTTTTTATAATTTAATAATATAATTTATTTTAATAATTATTTATACCATTATATAAAGAGATACATTATTTGGTAATTTCTTTTGGTGTTATCTTTTAATTAATTTTACCCTATAATAAATAAAAAATAATTTATTTATTTAATAAAATTAATAATTAAATAACTTTTATTTATTTTAAAATAAAAAAACTAAATAACTTCTTTAAAAAAAAATAAAGCTACATAATTTTTTAATATTATTTTTACAAAATATTATATATATATATATATTTTATTTTTTTATTTTTTTATTTTTTTTTTATTTTACAAAATATTATATATATATATATATTAAATTGTATTATTTTTTATTTTTTATTTTTTAATTAATTATTCATAAAAGTAATAAAATTATAAATTTTAATATAATAAAAATGTGGAAGGACATGTGATTTTGTTAATTATTCATAAAAATAATTAAATTATATATATATTTTAGTATAATAAAGATGAGAATACACGTGAGTCAAAACTAGTGTTAATTAATAAAAACAAAGATTCTCCTCCTTTTGTATATAACTTTTTATTATTTTATTTTTTGAGTAATAGTTTTTTTAAACTAAATTACAATAGCAGTTTTAAAGTTACTACTATCTGAAAAATCAAAAATAATTTTCTCCCTTTCTCTTTCTTAAAGTGTTGTGTTCTAAACATATTTTGGTATTCTTTTAATGACTTTAAATCTCTCTTTATAGCTTTCCTTTTTCTGTTGCAGCTCATGTCATTTGTCACGTTCACTACGATTGTCTCTTCTATCACTATGAGCACAATAATTGCTTCCTTGTATCACATTGTCACTCTCATTTTCTTAAAGCTTGCAGAGGACAATTTTTTGTTATGGAAACAGTAGATTCTTGCACCCATTGATAGCCTTTCACTGTCCAAATTTTTGGATGACTCTCAGGTTCCATCCCGCTTCCTCCCACCATTGATGACAGTCCTCCTCAAATCAACCCATATTTTCTTCTCTACCGACAACAAGATAATCTGATTGTTGCTTGGATGTTGGCATCGATGACCAATCCATTTTTGACAAAAATGGTGGGCCTCCAATTGTCGTCTCAAATCTGGCAAACCCTTCATACCCATTTTACGTCTAATATTTGTGCTCAGATCAAGAAATTTTGTTTGCGTCTCAAGACTTCGAAGCAAGATCGCTCCATCAACACCTATCTTCTCGACCTAAAGAAGATCATCGATTCTTTTGCCGCAATTGGTGCTCCTGTGTCCATTAACAACCAGGTAAAGGTCATTCTTGATGGTCTTTCAGAGGATTACGATCCTTTTGTTGCATCCATTATGTCAAGATTGGAACCCTGCACCATAAATGAAATAGAGGCGTTGCTGGTAGCTCAAGAAGAAAGACTGTAAAAGCATCGTTTTGTGGATTCGCTTACCTATTCCCTTGGAGCTACTGTTGCTTCTTGGAATCCATCGCATTCAAGAAACGGGAAATCAAATCACCATTTTCTTTCCTCACATGGTGGTCGTCTTTTCGATCCACTCCCACCCAGCCCTAGAATGTTTGGACCACTGCTCACCCTACTTGCCAAATATGCAAGAAACCTGACCACTCTGTCGAACATTGTTGACATAGGTATGACCAACCTACTCCTTCAACTCTTCATGCCAACTTCTCTCAATTGTCCATTCATGACACTGCCTCCAACACTGCCTCTCTTTTGAGAGCCCATTCATCTGTTGATAACCCTCTATGGTATCTGGACAGTGGTGCTATTCATCACATGACCAACAATTCATCCATTTATTCTGACAAGCAACCTTATGATGGCAGTGATCTTGCCAAAGTGGGTAATGGCAAAGGTTTGTTAATATCTCACATAGGTTATGCGAATTTTCGTTCTTCTACTTCTAGAAAATCTTTATTGTTAACTGATCTTCTTCATGTTCCAGCAATCACAAAGAATCTTCTTAGCGTTTCAAAGTTTTGTCGTGATAACAATGTTATTTTTGAATTTACCTCTAACAGTTGTTATTTTCTTGATCAGGAAACGAAACATGTTCTTCTACAAGGTTGCTTTAAAGATGGTTTGTAGATCTTCATACCTTGTTTTCTTGTTATGTTCATTCAATGTCTTTTACTACTGCACATGCTACTGTAAATCAATGGCACGAACGATTTGGACATTGTGTTTTCAAAAAAGATTCTTACATTGTATGATATACCTATTTTCAAATAATATTGTGTTTTGCTCTGCGTGTGTTCGTGGTAAGTGTCATCAACTTCCCTTTTATAGTTTTGAGCATACCTATTCTCGATCCTTAAAATTAGTTTACACTTATATCTCGTTTGTTGATGCTTATACCAAATTTACTTGGATATATCTTATACATCATAAGTCTCAAGTTAAAAATATTTTTCAATTTTTTATAAACCTTGTTGAAAATCAAATTGGATACAAGATTACTGTTGTACAATCTGACAATGCAAAAGAATATCTTTGTAACCTCCTATCTTCAAGAATGTGGTATTCAACATCATCTCTAATGTCCATATACACATGATCAAAATGGTTCTGTAGAAAGGAAACACCGTCATATTATTGATATGAGGATCACCTTGCTCACCACAACCTTTCTTTCTCTTAAATTTTGGGCTGAAGCCTTCGTTGTTGTTGTCCATACCATCAATGTTTTTCCTACAGATGTTCTTAAAGGTGACAACCCATATAATATGTTGTTTAAATGCAAACCTGACTACAAATAATTCAAGGTTTTTTGTTGTGCATGTTATCCTAACCTGCGTCCATATAATTAGTGTAAATTTACTTTTCGCTTTGCATGTTGCTTGTTTCTTGGATATAGTATTCGTCATGCAGGTTACATCTGTCTTACTCAAGAAGGAAAGACAATTGTCTCCCGTCATGTTGTGTTCAATGAAAAATCTTTTCCCTACAAAGATCATGCTAATAAATTTGTTGTTCCATCAGGTAATGCTAAGGTACACCCCAATTTTACTCCCATTATTACTCTTATTCATTCACCAAATACTGCTAATGATTTATCTCCTAAAGATCCTGCTTTAGTCCCTCATGCTCCCTCCATTACTCATTCTCTGTTGTCCTCTGACTCATCCACGACCCTTTCTTCTGAACCTTCTACAACTCCCACTAAAACTACACCTTAACATTCGCTTCATGTGATTCCTCATACAACTAATTCCCATCCTATGATCACCCGTGCCAAAGTAAGTACCCATTAACCCAAAGTGTATCATGTTTCAGTTGATTATATTCCCCTCATACCCACTTTTGTTAAAGATGCTCTTGCATCTCCTGTTTGCCTCAAAGCTATGTGTGAAGAATACAATGCTCTTCTTTCAAACAAGACATGGACCTTAACCCATCTTCTATCAGGTACCCCTTGTTGGTTGTAAATGGATTTTTAAAACAAAGCTTAATGCAAATGGCTCTCTACAACGGTGCAAAGCTCGCCTAGTTGCCAAAGGATTCAATCAAACAGCTAGAGTTGATTATGCAGAAACATTTAGTTCAGTTGTTCGTCACACCACAATTCGTCTTATTCTAGCGCATGTTGTGTCCTCTCGATGGTATATTCGCCAGATTGACATCAATAATTCCTTTCTAAACGGTGACCTCCAAGAATGTGTCTTCATGCAACAATCGTCAAGTTTCAACATTGTTGCACCGCACCTTGTCTGTCGACTTAACAAAGCCATTTATGGGTTGAAACAATGGCCTCGATCTTGGTTTCTTAAGTTAAGTACTACTCTCCTTCATCTTGGTTTTAAATCCACCAAGAATGATACATCTCTCTTTGTAAAATTTAGTCCTACTTTTTCTATTTTTGTATTAGTCTATGTTGATGATATTCTAATCACTGGTTCATCTGACACTGAAATATCCTCTCTTATTACTCAACTTCATTTTTATTTTCCCTTGAAGGACCTGGGCATCTTCATCATTTTTTAGCCATTCAAGTTTCTCCCACATCAAGTGGGAACATGCATTTGTCACAATCCCAGTACGTTCGTGATCTTCTCCAACGTACAAACATGTTGGCTTCTAAACCTTACCCCCACTCCTATGGTGTCCAACACTCGCCTCCATCAGAATTCATCCAAAACATTCAGTGATCCAACTTTGTATCATTTTGTTGTGGCCACTCTTCAATATTTTCTTGTAACTCGTCGTGAGCTTTCATACTCTGTGAATAAAAGGTAATGATTGATCTAGTTTTAAATCTGAAAAAACACTAATATCTCATCTGACTTGAACGTTGGAGTGGCTTTACCGGTATCCCACCTCTCACGTTTGACGAACAAATTGTGGAAGAAGACAAAAGAGAAGGTACGATAAAGGATATTCAATCTCTTGTAAGAACACATTTGTTAAATAGCTCCTTACCCATGAAGGGGTTGCACCATCTCCTGCTTGTCAAAGTCTAGGTGCTTTCCAGGGATCAATCAACTGAGCAGTGAATTTTGGAATATGGCTGTAGTCACAAAGTTAAATTTTTTACATCAGAAAAAGGGTACAAAACTTAAAATATTCTAAGTCTAGCTGTTTGTTAACATTTCAACATCTTAAAATATTCTAAGTCTAGCTGTTTGTTAACATTTCAACATCAGTAGTACTGCAGTGTTTGGATAAGTAGTGGTTGAATAAAATATATGACAAAATCAGTTTTACAGTGTAAAATATCTGTCAGTAACTGTTGAATTGTGATGTAAGTGTGTAGGTAAATGTAGCTACTAGTTAGGTGAATTTTGGATGGTGAATGAATTGAAATCCCAGATACTGACAATGTGTGAGATCACTGTAAGGTTCAACAAAAAAAAAGTATGGAAGAGAACAAAGCATATATCTAAAGTCAACATAAGTGGTGACACACTAAATATTAAACTTTCAATGTCTCTATTAGGTTATTCAAAAATGAAAAAGAAAAAAAAATATTATTTAATTTTTTTTTGTTATAATAGTTCTTAAATATACATTATCAAATTATCATTTAAATCCCACATTAAAGACTAAAATGAACATATAAATGAAGAAAAATAATTCTAAGTCTTTTTAGTGCTAAAAACTAAACATGTGATATAATTTCAGAAACTAAAATATCACTATTGTTATATTTATGATCAACTCAGCATATTCATGAGTGCCGAAAGTAGAAGCATATTATCATAATTTACATATTTGGTATATCACTATCAAAAGACAACTAGGTTTTAAAACTGTAATGGCACATGGCTATAGTACTTTGGTTGAATTTTTAATGAAAAAATTGGAAAGGATTTGAATTTTGTTGAAAATATTTGTAAAATATTAAATATAGAAATTGTGGAACTTGAGGAGAAAATAGAGATATTAAAAAAATAAGGAAAATAATCATCCAAATTCATAAATAAAATTATATATGTTTGAACATATAATCAATTTAAATTCCTAAAATATCTAACATGTAAACTTGAACTTTAAACCAACTAAACTAAAACAAACATAAAATATAAATGTTTTTTGGTAATAACAAAATCAATATTTAAAACTTATCTTAAAATTCAAATTTCAAATTTCAAGGAAAATGTCATAATTTTAACTCTTTTCTCTATATTTGTTATACAAATTTAACATTTTATCCTGATAAAAAACGTTTTAATAATAAGTTGTGATCTTGGCTTAAATGATTGTAGTCATAATCATTTAATAATTTGACTCTTGTGTCTTTAAATAACATATGTCAAGATTTATCATTTCAATTTTGTCTTGCATAAACTTTAACTTTTTCAAATTTATGTAACTTAATATTTTATCTCAAACATCACTTTTTTTTACTATAGTTAGTGTTTCACATGTGTTTTCAAGTCCACAATTTTAGTAAAAATTAATATATAACCCCTAAATACAAGAATAATGAATTTATATTTCTTTAATTTAACGGAAGATATATTTGCATTACAATTACTCAAAATATCATTCAATGCGAAGTAAGCTCTTCACAAACATTTATTAAAATAAAAATATAGAAAATATAGAAATTGCTGAGAAAATAATAAATAATGATCAAAATTCATAAATGAGAATATGTATGTATAAACTTACTACAAATATATAGAAATCCTTAAAATATATAACTTACTTAGAGATATGAAATTAATCAACAAATATAAAATCTTAAAAACTAACAAAATCATCATCTAAAACTTATTTAAAATTCCAAATTCGAACAAAAATATCATAATTCTAATACATTTAGGAAATGATGGAAAAGATTTAAAATGAAAAACTCTAAAAAAAAATTTATATATATATATATATATATATATATATATATATATATAAATTTGTAATAAATGAAGCATCCATGGGTTCTTTTCCTTTATTGTCGACTCATACTTTTTTGCTTTTCTAAATTCTTCACTTTCGTTTGATCAAAAGAAAAATCTTTCAGCCTTATAAGCCAAACAAGTGGGTCACTAAAGTACCAAACTATCCTTATCTCAACTTCAAATTACAAATGAAATTAAGTGTTACAAAGGGCATGACCCCACCAATTGTGGGACCCCCACCCCTAAGAATAACCCATATTATCCTCACTAAGGTCAAAAGTTTGTGAGTTGAGCTAGTTTCACATTCCCAAGAGGAGTGTGGGTGGGGTGGGTGTCTTTATATTTTTTTTTTTTTTGTCTTTACTTTTGTAGTTTTCCATTCATCTAACTAACATGTCTCATTCACCATACATTTCCTCTCATGCAATTTCCATAATTTTGATGTTAGGTTATTAACATTTTAGGTTATTTATTTAATCTTTTATGTTTAAGATTTTCGTGATTTTCATTTACATGATGCATTATTAGTATTGTTATAGAGATTATTTTTATCAGGAAAGAATAAATTAAATTGTTATAAAGATTGTGTTTATTTGTGGAATTATTATGCTTAATGTTAATCATGTAGTTATAAAAGATTAGACAAGAGTGTAACTATAATATTTTAATTCTTTATATATATATATATGAAAATTTTACTTTTAACATGTTTTATATTTATATTTATTATACACTTTAAATATTTTAATTTTTTTAATTTTTTTTCCAAAAGAAAATACATACATAATTTTGTTAGGTATATTTTGTATCTAGAATTATGTATACATAATTCTATTTTGTTTGAGTTTTAATTCAAGTTTCATAAGATAAAAAAGAAAATGATAATGTGAGAATTCGAAAAATTGTATATAATCCTAATGTAACTTTGATGTGATAGATTTATAAATATATATATATATAATAAAAAGTAAATTTGTAATTAAATAATATAAAAAAATATTGAAATAATAGTATTGGAAGTTATAATGTGGTTGTATAAAAAAATGAGATTATCCATATATCATTGTTCGGGTAAAAATAGGTTGAGTGAATCTAAAAGGTTTGTAAAACAGTTTAGTTCAAACTAAAAGAATTATAGTTTAATTTGGAAGAGATTAATTTTAATTGGTTTAGTTTAATTCATAATTTAAACTAAATCAACTCGTAATGATCGGTCTTATTTATAAAATAATAATTATATTAAAAAACTAAAATAATAATATTTTTTAAAATGTATTATAATTTATATTTATTTATATATCTAATCACTAGACTTAAATGGACTAAACTAAAAAAAATATAACTAATTTAAAAGATAGATAGAACTAATTGGATAGAATTTATTTGGGTTTTAAATTGAAGATATTTATCATAATAAACGTGGTATGTATTTTTATTACAAAGTGGTTATGTGTTTAAAATGGTGAAATGTAAGATGGAGTGATATAAATGGTAAGACATGATTATATGGTGATTTTTTATGGAAAAAAAAAACTTTAAGTGATAAAAGAGTACAAAAGGTAATCACAATTACATATAACAATTATAGTGATAATTTAAACTATTGTTTTTTTTTATTGTAATATGTAAAAGTTCATAAATGATAATAGTATTTTGAATAAAATATGCATGATAGTTCCCAAACTATTACTAATTAATTACATCTTAATATGCTTTGTAAGAAAAAAAAAATATCAATTGGAGAGTAGGAAAAGTAAGCAAATGTTTGGATGAAATTATTTAAAAGTAATAATTTTTTATTAATGGAAAAATATCTCCTTACAAGATAATAAATAAATACCAATTATTTTGGAAAACAAAGTAAACTAAAGATGTATTAAAAAGGTAAGTTAAGTAAAGTGCTATTAATATGAGTTTTAAGAAAACATCAACTTAGCTAATTAATTTTATTCAATGATCTAGATTATTAAAATCAAATTATTCTTAAATTCATCTACCATATGACATATTTGAATGAAATTAGAATAGTAAAATAATTAATATTTTTTAATTTTTAAAAAAAAATTATGAAAAGAGAAGTAGCAAATTGTCCAAATCCAATAATTCCCAATTGATTGAACCATGTAAAAACATAAGACCTAATGTTTTTCATAGGTACATGTAATGTTGGTAAGAACATTATGAGGCATAAGATAGTGTTGGGTCCCACTAATCACACATTTTGACCAGTCACTTTCCCCCAAAAATTTCAAAGTAAAAAACAAAACTTGTGATTTAGTTAGCTTCAACCAAAATCCTGTGGCAGTGTTGTAATTAAGTAGAACATGGAGGGCAAAGAGTGAGGCAGCTTCACTTCTCACACTCTCTTCTTCCTTCCTTTATTAGCTCTCCAACCTTAACCTGAAACCAAAAACCAAAGCTTTCAATTTTCTCTCACTTTGTTTTTTCTTTCTTTCTCTCTTTTCTCCTTTTTGTATACTTGTTTTCTTCATCGCTCTGTTTTGACCGTTGCTTTTTCTCAACGTCTTTCTCTGTTCACACACACTTCTCTCTCTGTCACTGATTCCTTTTCCACCACTCTTCCTCATCAAAACACTGTCGTTTTCCTTCACCTCATTGTCACCTGCGCTCCTCCCCCATCCAACCCTTTATTCCTCCTCTCCCTTTTCATCTTCTTCTTCTCCTCTTTAACCAGTATGCACACTTTGTCTGTGTTAGAAGGAAGAAACTGAGAAAGGGTATCATGCAAAATTCTGTCTTGCTGAAAATGAGTACTTTCTTTTTATGTTTATCTGCTTATTTCTTTATGTATTTTTGTTGTGAGTGTGTAGAGAGAGAGAGACAAGGAGGGAGGCAAGAGAGAGACAGAGATTTTCTCTTTTGATTTTATTGATGTATGGATTTTCCCAAATTTATATTTATTAATTTACGTTTGTTATTTTTTTAATCTGTTCTTTAGTGTCTGCCCTTTTTTGCTCATTTTGGAAGATGGTTTTCTGGGAGGCTTTAAGCTGATCTTCTGATTTTATTTCTACATTTGGAAAAAAGAAATCCCAGATGCAAAGTTGTGTTCTTGTATTCTGGTAGACTGTTAAGCATGCCTGTGTTTTCATCAACCTTCTTCTGGCTTGTAAATGAAGAAAAGTATCCAACTTCATTGGCATTGTTAGGTTTATTTGTTTCTAATATAATACTATTATTTTGTATGTATGTTTCTGGGATTACCCATGTTTGATGAACTTTTCTCTATTTTTTGTGACAGATTTATGATTTCTGTATGAATGTGGTGAGGCATAAGGAAAGGTTATCCTTTGGTCTCCTTTTCAATGCAAGTTTGAGGCATTCATTCATAGGGGACTAAGAAGAGATGGGATGTTCACATTCAAGGTTGGATGATGAAGAGGCTGTTCAGCTTTGTAGGGACAGAAAGAAGTTCATCAAAGAAGCTGTTGAACAAAGAACTCGATTGGCCACTGGACACATAGCATACATAGAATCTCTGAAAAGAGTTTCAGCAGCACTTCGCGATTACATTGAAGGTGATGAGCCTCGTGAGTTCTCATTGGACACGGTCATCACCCCACCTTTCACACCTGTGAAGAAGAAAAATGGCCCTGGATTCATTCCCATATCAGCAAAACCCTTTGCAACAACAGCAGCTATTGAGTTTGGGATCGGACCAAACTCCACTTTGAAAGTGAATTACCTTAGGCCTGGAGGTAACCCAGCAATTTCAGTTGAGGAAAGGCCTCAATCCCCTGAAATGGTCCGTGTTGAGACATATTATTCTCCAATGCAGCAGTATGGCATTGATGGCTTTTTCAACATGCAATCCTCACCAGTGAATCCCTCAATTTTTGCCTATTCTCCCAATAATAGGCCTAATATCCCTCCCCCTTCACCTCAAGCTTCCCAATGGGATTTCTTTTGGAACCCCTTTTCATCTTTGGACAGCTATGGTTATCCTGCAAAAAGTATTGACCACACTGCAATGGATGATGAATACAGAGGACTCAGGCAGGTTAGAGAAGAAGAAGGAATACCAGACCTGGAAGAAGATGAAACTGAACATGAAGTTTGTGTTGGAAAGAGAAATGTAGCAGAAGAAAGAACTAGACCCAACATGAATTCTTCCAAAGAAGAAGTTATTGTTGAAGATGTTGAAGATGATGATGATGAGGAGGAAGAAGAAGAGGAGGAGGAAGAGGAGGAAGAAACAGACATTGAAGATGAAACTGAGCATGTTGCCAAAGATTCCCAAGCTCATGTAAGTGCAAGTTTTGAAGTATCAAAAGCTCAAGCTGCTGGTCATATTGAATCCAGCCATAGAAAAATGACAATTGGTAAGCAAGAAGCTGTGGAAGAAACACCGGGTTTTACTGTTTATGTAAACCGAAGGCCAACAAGCATGGCAGAAGTGATCAATGATATTGAAACTCAATTCACAATCGTCTACAATGCAGCTAATGACGTTGCAGCATTGTTAGAGGCCAAGAAATCTCAATATTTGTTGAGTTCTAGTGAACTTTCAGGTTTGATTAAAGCAAACAGTTTATATTTTTATTTTGTTGTAAGTGTACTTCCATGTTCATACTTTCCATATTAGTTAGAATTATGAGTGAAGTCCTTATGAATGGAAAATAATCAATAGGCAGCCTAAAGTTTGATAATAAACTTCATTGTAAAAATCTTATTTCCAGAGAAGATCTTGCTTTTGAAAACCATATATCCAGAAATGATTTTTCATGTTTCCAATTCCTCGTATGATTTTAGTGAATCTTCTTTTTTTTCTGTCAGTGTTTATCTGTAAATTTTCATAAATATTAATTTGAATTTTATTTCATTAACAGGATCAAAGTTATTGAACCCGGTAGCTCTGCTTCGATCAGCTTCCTCACGCTCGTCTTCATCAAGATATTTGGTAAATTGTTCAAACACTAGCAAGGAAGGTTGTGACAGCACAAAGGGTCTCTCAGAGGAACATTGTATGTTATCAGGTAGTCACCACTCCACATTGGACAGATTAAATACATGGGAGAAGAAACTCTACGAGGAAGTCAGGGTATGCTACTGAACTTATCTTATGTTTGTGAGGAAATCAAATTTATAGAAAAAGGATTTCATTGAAGTTCTTATGTGTGTGATGTGCTTCGAAACAGATAGTTTTGCTACTTAAAAATAACCTAATAAAACTGATGCTTATGCTCCTTCTTGTAAACAGTTCAGAACTTAAGTCCTTTGCTCATTTTCTCAATTATGTAAGTCTCTCCTGTAGAATAGAGAAATGCTAGTTGCACACTCTCTGCCATTGGTTGAAAATCATGTTTATAGGAGTCCCACATATTTAATGGGTTTCTCTCCTGATTTTGTAGTTGTCAATGAATTTTAACCAATAAAAGAGTGTATGTTAGAAGAATGTTATTTTAGCACTCTTCGTCTAGAAATTCCTTCAGATTCTTATAGCCTTACCCTTGAAATATGAACAAAATCAATGATTCTCTCATGTTATGGATTCATCAATGGAAAATACTCCTCTTCTTAGTTCTTATGGATATTATTAGATAGCAAATAAAATAAGTTCTCATCTGAGTAATCATAAAAGAGGTTCAGCTTCAACATAATATGAAAAGGCATTATATCTTTAACTAACGAGCATAAACCTTTTTATAGATGTGTAACAGGATTTGTAACCTTTTTATAGATGTGTAACAGGATTTGGAAAAAAGGACAGCAGAGATCAATTCAACATTTTAAATTATATTCAGTTATTTTCTTTTGGTACTTCTTAAAATATTTATATTTTTTATCATTGTTACATTACAGGTCATTATGCTTGTGATCACATACGGTTTATTTTATTGTTTAGAAACTTATTAGTTACTGTGGCCACTTTCTTCTTCAACAGTCTGGAGAGCGTGTCCGAATTGCATATGAGAAGAAATGCAAGCAACTCAGGAACTTTGATCTAAGAGGAGAGGACCCCTCTTGTGCAGATAAAGCAAGAGCAGCCATTAGAGATCTAGATACCCAGATAACAGTTTCAATACACTCAGTTGAAGCTATTTCAAGGCGAATAGAAACTCTAAGGGATGAAGAGTTATATCCCCAACTTCTTGAATTGGTGCAAGGGTATGTATAAATGTCAAATAATGCCCCCATTTATCTTTGATTTTTAGATGAGACTAAACCAAAACCCTTAGGCCAAAGTTTGAAGTATTTCAGACTTCAAACATGCTTCTAGTATTTTCATTTGATCCTTTAAGAAAGATAGTTGAAATTTCTGATAAAGTTATTTTCAAGGACTTATATAGTTGAAATTTCTGAAATGTTTCTCTACCGTTAATTAGCTTGATCTCCTAAGAGTCGGTTATTGGGCGCCTATTAATCATTAATAGAGATTTAATAAAACTACTCATAATCTTAGCAAAAGATGAGGGAATATCTGCTTGTGATACTTAAAATTGGTTCTTAGCAAAAGATGAGCGAATATCTGCTTGTGATACTTAAAATTGGTGGAGGAAGATAGTAAAGGATTAGATAATATTAGTTAAAATTCAGAAGTAACAAACAATTAACTAGGATTTATCTCTTACTATGAACAATGAGACTGAACTTGAATGTTGTGGTTTGAGAACACTTAAAATTTGAACCAAAACAGTTTCATTACCTTCTGGTGACTTAGTTTTAGAGTTTTCCTTTATCAATCTCTGTCATCAACTTCTTGAGTGAAACCCAAGTGGTGTGGAGCCATCAAATCTCTTAACATCTACTTAACGTTGTCTAGATTTGTAGGACCACCATATTATTTTATATATATTCCTGGTTTTTACTTTTTACATGAGCAACACTTTAAAGAAAACAACCTACATTTGCCTTCTGAAAAGCAGATATATCATATATGAAACTAGCACCGCCATATTTGCTTACATCATGCTTGCTGATTCTTCAATTATACAAATGACAGGCTGGAAAAGATGTGGAAAGTGATGGCAGAATGCCATCAGAAACAGAAGAGAACCCTTGATGAAGCTAAGATTCTTCTAGCTGGCACTTATTCTAAATTACATGCTAGGAAACAGTCTTCCATGTTAATGATAGATCCAAACAGGCTAGCTCGTTCAGCCTCCAATCTTGAATTCGAGTTAAGGAACTGGAGAAACGCCTTTGAGTCATGGATCACTTCTCAAAGATCCTACATTCATGCACTAACTGGATGGCTTCTTCGGTGCATGAGATCTGAACCTGATGCATCCAAGTTACCATGCTCTCCTCGTAGGTCCAGTGGCACTCACCCTTTGTTTGGACTCTGTGTTCAGTGGTCAAGACGCCTAGATGCCATACAAGAAAAGGCAGTGCTTGATGGCTTAGACTTTTTTGCAGCAGGGATGGGGTCTCTCTATGCACATCAGTTAAGAGAAGATTCTAGGAGAAACTCATTTGGACCAAAACAAAATAATGGTAATATGGAACTTGTGGAAGCTGGTGAGGTGGAAGAGGTAATGGCTCCAGAGAAACTGGCTGAAGTTGCTATTAAGGTGCTTTGTGCTGGAATGTCTGTTGCTATTAGCTCACTGGCAGAGTTTGCTTTGGATTCTGCTGATGGGTACAATGAAGTTGTCAAGCAATGGGACAATGTCAAGTGTCAAAATACTACTTCTAGCAACAACACCAGAACATAGCTGTCTCATATTTTGTGTTAATTAGTTTAGGTTTGTTTAGAAATGGGTGTCTGAGAATGTAATTATGTATTTAACTAACCAATATAAAAGGTAGAATAGCAAAGGGCAATTGCACCCAATATTTTGTTAAAATTGAATTTATTTTTTCTTTGAAATCATCATGTTGGTTCCTAAATAGATGAAGTTTTTTAGAAAGAATATTTAACTCTTCAAATTTGATCCATTTATAAATAAGACATCCGAAATTTTAAGTTTGTCCAAATTGATTTTATGCAGTATTTAAAAAAAAAAACTCCCAAGAAGGATTTCCAACAATTTTTTACTATATTTTATATGAATCATGCAAAAATCACATCATAAAAGTTAATGGTTAGTAGATTGAGAGTTAATCATCTACAAATTTGAAGACTTTATTAATCATTTGTTTCCTTAAGACCTTATAATTTGTCTATTGGGAAGGGTCAAATCATCATTACTCAATCTCCTATTAAATGATAAGTCAACAAAGCAACATAATGCTGTAAGAAGATTTAGGTATGGCCTCATCATTAATTGTATAAGATCAGAAATGTTAGAAAATGGAAGCTTAGCAGAAAAAATCAAGGAATAGTAAAATACCAGTTGTTAGAAGTTGCCAAAGATTCTCATGAAAAAAAATCCAAAAATCCACAAGCTACTACTCCTGAGTCACATTCAAGATTCAAGAATAAATGATGTTGAGAAGGAAGAATTAAGAACATCAGAAGAAAAGATTCCAGGGTCAAAGTCTCAGTCAAAAAATAATTGCAATGAAAATGACAACATATCTAGATTTTCAACAAGTTCGGCAAACCTTCTAACAACTAATTTGAAGACTAGACCTCTATAAATAGGTTCCTTCAAGCAAAAAAGAAAACAAATGAAAAAAATGTTACACTTATAGAAGTGTTGTAAATACTTCAAGCACCAAAAACTAGGGATTTAATGTCAGTACTTTAAACAGAGAAAAGATAAATAAAGAAAATGGCATAGAGTTGTACAAATATTTTGGAAGTACTTCAAGCACCAAAATCTAGGGATTCCAATAATTATCAAATTTTGGCTACTCAAGGCATTTGAGTATTGTGGGGAATTGTATAACAAGAACCAATTTCATAATTTTAGCCTGTAACTTTTTTTTAAGAAAATGTTTCTATAAAATGAGATTTTTTATATTTTGTTTTTTTTAATTTAATAATAACTATACTAATATTTACCAACAAAGTTACATAAACAAAATTCTAAAAAAGTTCATCATGTTTCTTAAAGTAGAAAATTTTCAGTGGCAGTAAAAGTACTGTCAAAGGTAACTTTATTATGAAAACAAATTGAGCATGTTTACATCTTAAATAGCTCACCAACTTATGCAACCAACACCATTAAATAGCAATACTTTTATCCAATGGGAGAATTCAAACTAAGATAAGATTTATACTTATTTAATTTGGCATAAATAGTTATTATAGTTTGACAGAACATAATTGTATCATTACATTAAAAAAATTTAGATACATTCACCTAATTAAAAATAAAAAATTATTATTAATTAATCAAAAATCCTTTAGAGTATTTTAACTTTAAAATATTTTGACATAGTATAATTATATTTTACAAGATCTTATTTGTTAGTAAAAATTGTTCAAAATAATTATGTTTGAAATTAATAGTGTTTTCAAACTAATTATATTTAAAACTGGTGGTCCACTTTCAAAACTAATTGCCAAAATTCTCCATCAACAAAATTATAAAAGAAAAGCATAGTGAATAAATTGAATGTGATCTTTCTTGGTGCTTGAAAACAAAATAAATCCATTTCAAATTAATTTTATTCTTATCCTTCGCAGATATGCACAGTATAATAGTAAGAAAATCCTCCCAAAAATTATGTACAAGGCTTACAGACCCAGAGAAATCTCAGGTCATGGTTCATTTCCCACAACTCAAACCTGCATCATAATCCAATGAAAAAGTATAACTACTACTCTTAAACAATGATCAATCTACTGAAATCAATTCATGTATAGAAAAAATGGATCCTCTGGGAAAAATTTATGTGAATGGTACTTTTCCATACTCCTAAATTTGGACCATACACAAGAAAATGATGCACACCTTCAACATGCATTGAGCCTAAGGCTTTGTCATTGAGAGGAAGATAAACAAGTCAATGCATTTTCATTCATCAAAATCATAGCCTACATCGTCTAACTCCAAGTCAGCACTGTCACTAAATCCAGACCTGACACTGAGGAAAAGAATAACAGCAACTAGCTGTGCTACCACAAAATACTTAGCCCTTCTTTTAAAGGTTTTCTCCTCCTTTGTTTGTGGCTTTCTTTTAGGTTTAGTCTTGGGCTTTGAACCTGAGAGGAAAAAAATGGCAAATCAAACTACATTAAAAATGAAAGAATGTAAGTAGTGACAAAGCAATATAACCATCAAGATGCTTCGTTAGACCTCAACCATCAAGATGTGTTGACCCCTTAGGCATGCCTTTCGGTGCATTTTACTATAATTTTGATATAAACCACTTTATAGTGACCATTTTGAAATGAAACCTCACATTTTCTTATGTAAATAAATAGAATATAACCAAGTTCTCTCATTCTGCTAATCTAATCGATTTACATAGGACAAAGCTTACATGGCTTTCAAGGCATCAAATTAAATGGTTTTAAAATGAACCAAGCAAAGAAAGCATCTCAAATGGTTTCTATTGGCTTGAAAAAAAAGCATGTAATAAAGTGCCAAGAAAAGTGCTGTAGAAGGTTTTATAATGACAGTAGACATTTTGTTTGCAAGAAAAAAAGTTTTAATAAATAGATGGTATTAGATAGGATTCTTTTAGAAATTGAGCTGCTGGAATATAGATTTGTTTGATTAGATTGTCCTACCCATGGGTTTGGTTTGGCCACCATGATTTGATGTATTCTGTTTTCTCTATTTTTTCTTTTTTTTTTTTCAATGCATCTTTTACTCTGGTAACACATGATTGATGAAGTTTTAATGTGCCAACCTAGTTGGATGTCAAGTTTCATTAAGATGTTGTCTGGGGTAAAACCTTATTATAGTATTTCTTTGTTTTTCATTGAATTTCTTATATTTCAGAACTACATTCAGTATAATTTTAACATTTTCATTACTTATTACATCATTTTCCGAGAGCTTTTGCCATAGAATCTGACAAATTTTCTTCTCTGGCACTAGTTTTATACCTACAGTGGAATTTATGTATTTAACTTCATTTGTGTGACTTGATCTTTTTTTCCTGTCTTGTTGTCACCCACTGTTAATTAATTGGCCAATTTTTTTTTACAATTTTCAATTTCATTTCCTTTATATAAATTTTAAAATATTTCTTTAGACAAACTTTAAATTTATACTTTGAAATTAATATCATAAAATATAACAACTTACCTACTAGTTAATAAAAAATAATAAATAAAATTTTATTTGGCTCCATCCCTACAAAAGATTATCCCTAAATGTATGTTTTCCTTTTCAGATGATATAGTTTAGATTGAGCCATCAACAAAAGAGGTTAATTCTAAACTTGGTCCTTGGAGACAAACATTGAATTCAAAGTGTACAGAAGTAAGACCAAGTAGATGCATTGCAGTTTTATTAAGAAGCAGGAGGAAAATGATGTATAGGTGAAAACTAGAGATGCCATAAATGTTTATAAATAAATTGAAGTATCTGTGATCAATATTACAAAATAATGGAATAATTAATGAAAATGTCACAGAAAATACAACTTGGGTGGTTTAAAATGGAGAAAGGCTGTGACCGCAAGGGATCTAGCAAGCTTAAAAGGAAAATTTTATAATACTGCAACATGACCAATTGAACTTTAAAGGAGAGACAAAAAGTGGGAATAACCAAAATAAGTATATGTTAAAAAATGTGTGGTCACCAAGAAATGGAAAAATACAAATGAATGTATAAATGAGAAATTAGTCTGACACTTGTTGAGGAAAAAATTTATAGAAAATTAATTAAGATATCCTTAAAATATCTTACCTGAAGTTGAACGACCTTTAGAAGCTGATGATGATGACGATGGCTCTGCATTAAAATCTGGATAATTGGAAGGAAAAGCACTGACTTCTGTAATTTTTGTATTACATTGTTGCACATATCTCACCAAAATTGTACGTTCCAAAAAGTTGGCCCGCAAAATTGATGATTCCTGGTAGTACAAAAATGCAGCAATTCTAGTTAAAATATTCGCCTCAAAAAATATAATTTGCAGTGCTTCTAGTAAACAATTGCTGCTATCCACAAACAGCACTTATGTCAGGAGAAAAAATTGAAAAGGTATCTCAAGGGTGGAACAGTGCAAAAACAGTTAAAGTGCAAAGGACTTGCGACACTTGTGAGACAGCATTATCTGCACAAGTTTCCTCATTCATGAGTATTTCCCATTATCCAGTTATGCTTTAAGAACAACATTTCCCAACACAAAGGAAATGATGAATCACAACAAACTATCATTCTTGTATATTTAACCTTCTTTCATACAATTATACTAGGTAATGACATTTTTTTGCAGTAAGAATTCACTTCTAGCCCATAACTTTTTACCTGAGTATTGACATACTTACTAAGCACATTCAAGACAAGGTTATTAAATGTGCGCTTCTTTTGCCAACCAAACAGTCCTAGTTAATGAGTTAAGAGAAGGAGCAAATTATATACTTGAGATATTAAGAAAAGCTATGAAATGAAAGGGTTTTTCATTGAGTAAGAAGGTGCCTATGGAATAAAAGTTCAGCAAGAAGCAAGTTTCAATTGCAGACTCGCAAGTTCAGCCAAGTTCACAGAAAGTCTATCGAGTTTGCTCAAAAATGAGTTTGCTTCCCAGTCAACTCACCCAGGGTGAGTGGAAATGTAAACTTGGCTGAGTTAACGAGTTAACTTGCGAGTTTGATAACCATGCATGGGAGCATAAGATTTGACTATTATTTTTGTTGTTCAACAGCCTCTGTTATTAAATACAGTATGTGCTGTTTGCTGCAAAGTGGTAACAAAACCTGTATTGGAGAGAAGATTAACCAAAGAAATCAATCAATTTCTACAAGTTTCTTCCATAATAGTCGGATAAATTGTACTAACACAATTAAAGGCTCCGTTACTAGGAAGCCAAAGGAAATTTTGATGTTTATTTCAAAACACCAATTACACTCAGTTCAGGCAACCAAATTTACAGCAACACAAAAGAATAATAACTTTTCACGCACCCCACTGGCAACTGTCCCTTTCCAACCATGGTTGGTTGGTGGTTTTTCAATACGCACTCAACTCAGCTGTAAGTTTTCGTAACCAAGAATTACTTTAATGGTTCTATTACGAGACTAGTAAGTATTGGAGAATAGTTTTACTCTGGCTTTTATTTTTACTTTACCAGAACAGCAGTAGTTGAATAGACTGAGAAGATATTTGACAGATGGCTTCTCTAACTAACTTAAAGTCTGATAACATCTTCAGTTAGATTCTATTGACAATAGTCTCAAGTATTATATAAACATGTTGTAACTTCAATATAATTGGGAAATGAATTCTTTCACCAGACAGAGAAATTTTCAAACTCTCAGCTTTAAGTTTGCTTAACCATGAATTACTTTACTAATTCTAGATTTGTACTCAACAATTCTGGGATCCTAACTCTAGTACTTATAGATTCAATGATTACAATTCTTCCCTGTGTTAAAGCAAATCATCTATCAAATAAATGCTAACAGTTGAAGACATGCCACAACACACAGATTTCTTATTCAAATGGACATCTCATTAGTTGCCAGGGTATCCATGTTATCTTAAAAAATATATATCAAAAGCAGGGCGTAAATTATAATATAACTTCACTCACAGGTAAAGCTTGAAGAACAACTAAAGCATGAGCAAGAAAAATAGCATCCAAGCTTGATGGCCTGCATAAACAGGATATAGCATACAAAATACATTACCAGGAGTTCAAAGTCAAAATTTGATCTCTACATGAAAGGAACCCAAAATAGTAGCACATATTGCTATAATGGTGTATAACATAACATTTCAAGTGGCCAGCAGAGAACCTGTTTTCAAAAAGGTAGTTTTGCTCCCCTAAGAGAGTCGACAGAGCATCATATGCAGAGTTTGCTCTACCGTAAATCTGTTGACCAGGGACAGCTCCATAAGATAAAAAAATCATAGAAATACACACATTGTTAAATAAAAGGGAAATATTGGACCGAAGGTTAGAAAACTAAATAAAATTCATATTCTGTATGCAAGATTTAGAAATGGAACAGGACAGATAACTTGTCCTGGTCTCAAGTGTTGACTGATCAAAATTCAAGAGAAACTAACCTCTTCTTCCTTCGCTTCAGCATTGTCTTTATTTATTCCATGTTTCTGCTTCACCCAAAGAGCTTTCTTCCAACAGAGGACCTTCCCTATAGGCCAGGGAAGATCAGAATAATAGATCTTATAAGCAGAAGAACCACTACATCCCACCCACAGTTCATACTCCAGTGCATCAGCAAGCCATGTGGTGAGCAACACTTTGGTTGGTATCCAATCGGGTAGAGAAGAAACTCCACTATCTAAATCACCCACATCCCTTTTCAAGCACTCAATGATCCCCTCCTTCTCATTATTATATGCCACACAATCTCCAATCTCAAAGTAAGGAATCTGATCTAAACACCAAAAAATTCAGCCAAAATGAAAATAACATTAAAATGATACAATCAAACAAATTGAAACACCCATATGCCAAGAAAGAACAAGAATAGCAAAAGAAAGAAACTTAATCAGATGGGGTATGAGTGTACGTAAGATTACCCACCCAGAAGCCTCAAACACAATCAAATAACTAAAAGGCCAGAACTTTAAAAAAAAGAAGATAAAAAGGCTATTCTGCTTAAGATAAATGAACAATCATTGCTTCTTTCCTCACATAAAAGAAATGAAGATTGAGGTTTACCAGAATCAGGGTAGTTAGGGTGATAGTCCAAGTTGAAGGGAACTTCAGAGAACTTGAGAAAAAGGTAAGCAGATAAGCATTGAGGGCAACCCGTTGGGAGGCCAAAACACGGTTTTCTAACTACAAGGGTGTTCCTTTGTGTGCTCTCATTCACCTCTGTTGCCATGAAGAAGAAGAAGAAGAAGATGAAGAATATGATGGGCCAACACAAAACTGAAACTGAAAAGGTTTCTTAACTACATTGAAACAGAACAAGGGTTTAGGCCTTTCTGGATTTGTACAATGTGTATTTTGGTCAATTCCAAATTATTTTATCAATTTTAAAAATAAATATTTTTTATTTATCCAGATTCTCTATTTATTTATTTATTTATTCAGCTGTGTTACCTTTTTATTAAAGGTTCTACATGGTATTAAATACCCATTTTAGTCCTTTATCATGATGATAGAAACTAACATGATTCTTCTTTATTATGGTGGTTGAGAATATACCAATACATTTTTTCATGTTACTCAGAATTAAACATCACCTTCATTCTCACTCAACCTCACTATCATCAACATTTCTTTGTTAGAAAATTGTATAATAATTTATAATATTACATTATTCATTTGTTAAAAAAATTAATTTAAATTTAAATAAAAAAAATTTCATGATGTGATGAGAAATGATTGTTGTTATTTGAAGTGTTAGTGTAATTGAAATCTTAACTGAAATTTTAAGTTGTATAATGATACTTAATATTAATATGAAGGTTTTTATTTAAAAAAAATATATACTATCTTAAAATAAAATATATGCACTACTATAATATTGTAAAATGAGAATAGTGCATAAGTATATAATAAATATAAATATGTCAAATCAAGTATTATTAAAATGCATTTTTGGTGAGATGTATTCAAATTTATTATATTTAATAACATGCAAATTTTAAGGTTAATTAAAAATATAAAATTAATATAAATATTTTAAAATAAAATTATATATTATTAAATATAATATAAAATTAGTTAATTACTTTTTATATATTATTAACATTGGATTTATATTTTACAAAAGAATTTTAATTTATATAATACTAATTGTTTTTATTATTCAATTGAATCATTTTGCAACTAACAAAATGTATATGGGTGTTAAAAAATATAGAGATAATATTTTATAAGATTAATGTTGTATAATGGTTTTAGTAAAATGCATAAATAGAATCTATTTTTTTTTTAAAATTTTTAAGTTATGCATTATTATGTTACTTGACATAATAACAACAATCATTACTCATCACATAAAAAAAATATTATTAAAAAAAATATATAAAATAGGATGTCATTTAAATTTTGAAATTTTGTTGTCATTCATTCTTGAATTTCTCTTATTTCACTCTTTTTTTTTTATATCTTAAAATATAAGTTAAAACAATACTTTACTCTATCCTTTCGTTTCATCCAATTTAATTTAATATATTAACATTAATCTTACATTTTAAAAGACTGGTTTAATTATGTATATTATTAAATATAATAAATTTTGAATGCCAATTTAAATATTATTAAATAATATTAAATTGACGTGTAAAAATTTAAATTAATTTTATAATCATAAAATAAAAATTATATTTCTTAATAAATTATGCATAAAATTAGATAACATGTTTTGATACAATACCCATACCATATTATGAATAACAAAATAACAATCTTTTTGTCATTAACACTATTATTATACTTGAAACTGAATAAAACCTTCATAATCTGAACTTTATTTATTGTTTGGATTGAAACAATAATGGCACATAGTAGTGTTATTATGAAGGAGTTTAGTTTCCATGTTTGTCCCATTATGCCTCTCAAGATAGAGACCAAATGGAGAAAAGCGCTTTTCTTTCCTATTATTCATTAGCAGCAAAAAAAACATCCAAACAGAGCTTTTGTTTCTTCTTTTTTATTTATATTTAAATTCAAAATAAGTAAAAAAATCCTCTGCTCCTCTTCCTCATTGCACTCTTACGTTACAACCCAAACCTCAAACCCATCAATATCTATCTCTGCCTCTGCAATCAATCTAGGGTTTTCAAACAGTGAATCTTCACCACCTCAGGTTCTCCTTCTCTCTCTTTCTCTCGCTCTGTTATATCTTCAACTACTTTCTCTGTTTTGATTTCCACGTTGCTCTCTGTATTTCTGTCTTGCATGAAATTGTTCTTGTTTTCGTGTTATGGTGATGATAATCGTGGTAGGTTGTGGAGCTTTGTGCGGGATTGTTGTGTGCTTGTTTGGTCAACGACGGGGAGTATCGTAATATACGTGTTTCTTTGACCAGAAGACGAGCTTGTGTGTTGGGTAGCTTGTTTGTTTTTTACTTTTCTTTTTCAATTGAATGTGGAGGGATGGGGTGCTTTTGATGTTTTTTGTTGAATGTTTGTGTAATTTATGGTTTCATTAAATGTTTGATGCTGTGCATGGAGGGATGGATGACTGGGATCATAGTTGGAGTTCCTGTTTTTCAGGGTGATGTCATGCATTTAAGCAGCGGGACGTGGTTGTAATTTGGTTTGTGTTAATTAATTGATACGTGGTGTTGCCTGGTGAAATTGAGTTTTTACTCAATGCTCCTGGAAATTTGTGTGAAGGGTTTGGGTAATTGGCTTTTTTTACTACTAGTTGTATTAATTGGATGGATTTATTGTTTATTTTACTAACTTGTTTTACTTTTGTGGTGTAATTTTGTATTACTGTTATGATGTATTTCTTGATAAGAGATTTTAGATTTGCTGATTTTGGGTGGTCTTTAGGATGCAATGTGATATTTGTAGTTTTCACTACAAAAGAAGGGGACAGCTAATCTTCCAGTAGTATGGCAACTGAGAGTCCAATTAGAATCTCCGAAGCTGGGGGTAAATGGCCCTCGCATAAGGAAGCTACAGCTTTCGGTTCAACATCTCATAACATGGCGACAGAGGATTTGGGTATACTTTTGAAGGGCCATAGGTTCCACAGTGGGAGAAAGGATGTAACACCAAATCGCAGTGGCAGTGCACCTCCCAGCATGGAAGGCTCATTTTTGGCCATAGAAAACCTCTTACCCCAGCAGATCATCACCCAGAATGCAAGCTTTGCAGCTCTAAGCAGTACGACGCAAAATTGCGAGTCTGAAGAACAATTGCGAGCTGATCCAGCTTATTTGGCATATTACAGTTCCAATGTCAACCTAAACCCTAGACTTCCTCCCCCACTTGCATCCTGGGAAAATCGCCATCTAGGACGTCATATTGGGAGTTTTAGAAATAATTGGAGAATGTCTGCTGCAGATGATAGTGATAAAAGTTCTCTACCTTTGCCTCAAAGGACTCTTTCCACACACAAGGAGGAGTTGGAAGACGAATCACACCAACAGACATATGATGACGAATTAATTAGGGCAAGCGGAGTATGGCGTAGACCTGATGCAGCTTCATTGGCATCTCAACCTAAAAACGTGGTTGATTTAATTCAGGTGATTATACTGATTTTGTAAAATCCATTCAATTTTCTGCTTGTATTAATACATATTTAAGTCCCTTAATTTTCTTTCAAACCAATAGTATGTTTATCATATTTTCCCTCCATTTATTTTCTCTAGTTTATTTTTGCCTTGTGCTTATAGCACTGGGTATTAATCCCACAGTTATGGTATTTTTCTTTTCTGATTTTTTTTGTAGTTGTAAAGTATTTGACTTTGTTGCCTCCTTGTGTATAAATTTATGAGTGTGAATCATATTTTTGTTGTGCAATACTCAAACTTTCAGGAGGATTTTCCTCGCACCATGTCACCTGTATATAATAAGTCTCATTCCGAAAGTCACGGACTGGTGGATAAACCAATAGACTTAGAAGTCGGTTCTAGTTCTTCTCATGATCCCCCTATTACTACAGTAGAGGCTGCTAAACCTACTATAGGAAGGGTCTCATCAATTGTTGATACCCATGCCCCAGTTGCAAGCTCATCATCTCTTGAATCCACTGGCAGCATTGGTGTTAGTCACTTAGACATTGCAACTGTTGCATCTCAACTAAAGGCTCTTGGTGTATCTAATCTATCACACTCAGAAAGTCTGAGTTACGAAAAGACAAGCTTCCAGAACAATTTGATGCAAAGTCAGCAACAAAACAATGCATCTGATATACCTAGTGTCAATTCTCAAAATGTAAATTCTATGTATGTTGGTAGGGAACAGTTTCCTTTTAATTCAAGCAAGTTCTCCAATGTCCAGCCACTACTGCAGTCGTCTGGGTTTACACCTCCCCTATATGCCACAGCAGCTGCTTATATGAACTCAGCAAATCCATTTTACACAAATATGCAGGCCTCAGGTATGTATACTCCGCAGTATGTTAGTGGATACACTGTAAATCCCACAGTTTTTCCTCCATATGTTACTGCATACCCTCCTCATGGTGCTGTACCATTTGTTGTTGATGGAGCTACTAGTTCTAGTTATACTCCACTAACACCTGGGGTTTCAACTGGGGGAAACATTTCACATGGAACTGAAATGGTACAGGCAAACAAGTACCTTGGGCAATTTGGATTTCCTCTGCCGCCTTCTTTTGGTGATCCCATGTACATGCAATATCATCAGCAGCCTTTTGTGGAGGGATATGGTATTTCTGGTCATTTTGATCCACTGGCACCTAGAGCAAGTGGTGTTAACCAAATTAGCCCTTATGATTCACAGAAAAGGCCCAGTACTGGTACTTATTTGGATGATAAAAAAATACCTGATCAGAGATCTGCTACTAATATGAACTCCAGAAGAGGCGGATTAGTGATTCCTAGTTATTTTGGACACATGCCAAACATGGGTATTTTAATGCAGTATCCAAGTTCACCACATCCTAGCCCAGTTTTATCAGGATACCCAGAAGGAAGTCCCGGGCTTCTAGGTGGTAATAATGAAATAAAACTTTCCCCAGCTTCTGGTAGAAATGGAGGCATAATATCTGGATGGCAAGGTCAGAGGTCATTTGACAGTGGTCATGACCCCAAAATTGTTAATTTTCTTGAAGACTTAAAATCTGGCAAAGGTCGGAGATTTGAGCTATCTGATATTATTGGACATATTGTTGAATTTAGGCAAGTAACCTTTTAGCTGTCTTTCCGCCTGTCTAATTGATCAGTTTTATGGCTTTGATAATTTTTTTGCTGTGGTTTTTAACTCCAGCTCTGATCAACATGGAAGTCGATTTATCCAGCAGAAGTTGGAAAGTTGCAGTGTTGAAGAGAAGACATTGGTGTTTAAGGAGGTTCTTCCACATGCTTCTAAATTAATGACTGATGTATTTGGCAACTACGTAATACAGAAGGTTTGTTTTTGAAGTGATGTATATTATCATTAACATTAAGAGTTTTTATGAATAGTTGGAATGTATTCTGGTCTAACTTTTCCCTTTGCATGTGCTTAGTTTTTTGAGTATGGAAGCCCTGAGCAGAGGAGGGAACTTGCAGATCGACTGGTTGGCCAGATACTACCTCTAAGTCTGCAGATGTATGGCTGTCGTGTAATCCAGAAGGTATATAATCTATAATTTATGATAATTAACATAACTTTGGACATTAGTATACATTTATTTCATTGGCATGTTTAACAGGCCACAAGTATTGAAATCTGTGTGGAAGTTTTGATTATGGATTTTCTCTCTCTGACTTTGTTTCTGTCATTGAATCATAGCATTAACATTTGTAGTTTGACATGTATTAATTCTTTGGGCATATGAATATCATAGTTAGGCATTGGGGTTGGGGATTTAACAAATTATGTTCTCAAAATGGGATATCTGTTACTGTATAGAAAATATATTATTTATATTTTATGTCCATGCAGGCACTTGAGGTTATTGAGCTTGAACAGAAAGCTCAGCTTGTTCATGAGCTAGATGGAAATGTTATGAGATGTGTTCGTGACCAAAACGGTAACCATGTAATTCAAAAGTGCATTGAATCGATTCCAACCAAAAAAATTAGTTTTATACTATCTGCATTTTGTGGTCAAGTTGCTATTCTATCAATGCATCCCTATGGATGCCGAGTCATACAGGTAAAATTATTTCATTCCCTTTCTTCCTAAAAGAAAGTTGTTTTTGTTTGCTCATGAATTTAATCGTATGATTATATTTCTCGTAGAGAGTCCTAGAACATTGCACAGACGAGACTCGATGTCAGTTTATTGTGGATGAAATCTTGGAGTCAGTTTATGATCTTGCTCAGGACCAGTATGGTAATTATGTTACACAGGTACTTGGTCACTATTCTCTCCTAAACGATAATTTAATTTTTTAGGTTCAGATGTTTATGGTTCATAGTAAAAAGAAACTGTGACAAGTTAGAATGTGATGTCCTTTTATCAGTACACAATTGTAAATTACAGAATCTGCACACTGACTGAATAAATCTTTAACAGTCTCAGCAAGTGCTACATTGATATTTCACTCTCTATTTCTTTTACTCCCTTTTTGTCCCACTTTCCGTTTACTTTTATTTCTAATCCCTCTTAAATTTTCTGTTTTCCCAAACCTATTCCCTAGATCTCTGTTCCCAAATTTAATCATTCGATTTCCATATGCTTTCTTGTTGGAATTTTTTTTTTTTTTTACTTCTATAATTGAAGAGTGCATTCTCTCACAGTGAGTTTCCCATTACAAAAAGGGCTAATTACATTGACCCTACAAGATTTGTGCTAATTATTCTTAGAATATATTTAATTGAAAAAATGTTCTTTTCACATACCTCCCATATTTTTATGTTCAGAACATACACAGGTATACACAATAACCTTGAAAATAATAAAGCAAGGGAAAAGGGAGGTTGATGTTATTTTCCTAAAAAAAAGGGTGCAAGTGTAATTAACAGTAACCTCAAGGGAGATCAGCATTAATATCCCTTGTAAAAAAGTAGTAATGTATTCATGATCGAGGTTGATAAATTTTGAGGTTCACATTGTTAGTGTTAGTTACTTTGCTTTGCACTCAGTTTTTGTGTTCATGTTTTGCTTCCCTTTTATATGTCAATTTTTCTTAATTTCTTATGCTTTGGTGCTTTATGTCATCACAGCATGTCTTGGAGAGAGGAAAGCCTCAAGAAAGGAGCCAAATTATCAGCAAGTTGTCAGGACATATTGTTGAATTAAGCCAGCATAAGTTTGCTTCAAATGTTGTAGAGAAATGTTTGGAGTATGGTGATGCCATTGAACGGGAGATGCTAATTGCAGAGATATTTGGGCATGGTGAACAAAGTGATAATTTATTGGTAAGTTTAAACTTAGGAAGGAAAATTATGCATTAATTGTTATTAAGAGTATCTAGTTGTTCCATTCTTGAAAAAGGCTTCACTCACCAGCATATTTGTTTAGTTTGACGTTGAAGGAGATTCTCCACAAGCTTTGAAATATGTTTTAACAATAAATTTAGTTTTGGGAAGACTGTTTGATGCTTTTAGGGTCTTTCATGGAAGGAAAGCCACATTTTCTGGTTGTAAAATGTTCATATATTGTTCACACGGAATTATACTTTTATAAATGCCCGTAGAGCACTTTCTCTCTCACAAACAGTCATGGAAAACCATATTTGATTCGATGTGAAGATCAACTTGATTGTCACAAATAAGGTTAGTGTCCTTAGTATCTCCGTAGCTGCCATGGCACAATATTCAGCTTGTGATAGTAAACCTAACCACTGATACCTTATATGATTTACTGATATTGTGTATTATCAATGATTAAGGCTACAGCCAAGGAGAATCCCTAAATAATATCTATACAATATATCAGGTTTCCCTATTTACATGTAAATGATAAGATATGATCTCCAACAAAATAAAAAGAGCTTATAGGAAGGTCAGAACAGAAGCTACTTTAACAAGGTCAAATAATCTCTTCCAAGTGCCCTCAAGAGGTCATTGGTCTGAAATTGCTGTCTCTACTAGGTCAGCACATACTGCTGAAACATATTGGGGGCCCAAAGTCAATTTTCAAGGCTGGTTTGCGGCTCTACTACAAAGTATTAAAGACAAACAAATTCACCCAAAATCTTATATCAGATGGGAGCTGAAACTGTCTCTTAATTTTCAACTATGGCTAATCTATTGCAGTGTTGGTTGAATTGTCTTTTGTTCTCTAATGTTAGTGTGCGTAGTCCAATACGTTTTGAAAACCAAACACTCTAGTCTAAAGACTAGCCTTGTTACCTAGATATATGTTTTTCAAAGTTGCCAAACAATCATTAATTCTACATTTATCTTTCATATTTGATGTCAATCTCCTCAAAATATTAAATCATTACAAATGTTGAATTTTTTGCTTACTTCTAGCATGAACAGTGCTAAGTTACCAGCTAATTGGATCCTGTTGCAATTAATGCATACACCTTTGGGGTATGTACACTTACAATATTGTATTTTGGTTTTCATTGTAGATAATGATGAAAGATCAATTTGCTAATTATGTGGTCCAGAAGGTCATTGATATCTGTTCTGAAAAACAGCAAGCAATGTTACTTTCTCAAGTAAGAATTCATGCTCATGCTTTGAAGAAATACACTTACGGAAAACACATTGTGGCTCGGTTGGAACATCAATTTGGAGGTGTGTACTTCTAGTTCTTTGATTGGCAATATAGAAATTCTAGTTCTCTTTGGTGGAACACGTTTTGAATTACTGTCATATAATTGAGTAGCTTGGGTATTCATGGTAAAAATTCGTGATTTTTGACATTAGATCAAGTCGTGGTCCATGGTCTCATCTTCTATTGGTATGCAAACTATGTGCCTATACCATGTAATCAATGGTATGGACAAAATAGTTAACCACATTAAGTGTTAAGAAAAGTATGGAAAGTAAGATTCTTATTCCTTCTTTTTGTTTTAACTTTGTCAATTTACCTTTCAGCCAAATGAAATTTTGCAAATATTGTATTAGTTATTAAGATAAAAAAGAGACATTTGATTGAAGCTGTGATTCTGTGTCTGAATTACGCAATGGAATGGAGGAGACTATTGTGTAGAATTAATTTTATAGCACGGATAAAAAATAACATTTTTTAAAATGAAAATAAGAATACTAAAGCATCACTGTATAGGCTACAATCCTAACTAGGTTAGCTCTATAGGCTGTATTTTTAAGCATTCCTGGTACCATGTATAAAAGAAAAGAAATACACAAGGGGGGTGCACCCAACCAAAACCCACTGGAAAACCTAAAATATGGAAGCCTAAATCTATCTCTACAATAATCATAAGAAATACTAGGGGGAATTCCTTCCCACCTAATAAAATCAACACCTCTTATACCATAGTTAGCCAAACTATCAGCACACCTATTGCCTTCTCTATAGATATGAGAAAATCTGAAATTCATCCTTTTAGCATTATTCCATCTGTTCCTTTATCTCCTAGGAACAAACATATTATCATGGATAAAAAAAGCGGAGGTCTATTTAGTGGTTGCAGATATCTCCAATGCCTCATGGTTGAGTTTATGAGGCCATTCGATACCAGAATGTTCTAAGCTGTTATTGAAGTCTATTTAGTGAGCTTATCAGGTAATCAACTCGGGAATGGTCTATCCATGACGAGAGCTAGGTAGGTGTATTAAAAATCTCATATTAACTATGACCAAAATAGTGCATGTATGTATGGCAACTCCTATCTAGTGAGCTAACTTGTAGTTAGATGCAAACTCAAATTCTAAGGAAGCAATTTTTTCTTAAAACTTGTTAAAAATCATTTTCATTCTCGTTCTCTGTTTTCCTTCACCTCACTGTCCACCTACTTAACCAAGCACAGCTTAGAAATCAATATGGAACAAATAGGTTTCCTGTCATCCGTATTGCCTTTTCCTTTTTTTTATAAATTGTAGTATTAATTTCTTGAATTGATAATAACAAGTCAATTCAGCAAACAAGTCATTGTTTGGTGTCCAAATGCATAAACCCTCTCTCGAGAAATAAAATAAAGTATTAAATGAAGAAATTACCCAGTGCCTGGATCATGATGACTACCCATACTTATTTTTTTTTCCTTGTATGCATTCTTATCCTATATTTTTTGCTGACAGAGAATCAAACACCTGGCTCGTGATTAGAAGATAGAAGAAGCAATGTGACTGTGACGTTCAAAACCCACAGCTTCAACATATGTTCTTTTGATCACAGGAAATGGCTGAGACATTGATAGGTTCCTGTTGTTTTTACTCCTGACTGCATGCCTGCTCCTTGAGATAGCTTCTACATTTATGGCCTCAACATTAGTATATACAACTATACTTTTAGACTGTGTAATTATGCCATTCAAAATAATTGCTTCAAAATGTTATTTGGATATAATTATTTGGAAGGAAACCCTTCCCTTCCTGATGTATAAGTAACTGTGTCTTCGGTGCTTAGTGTGTGGTTTTCTTGAGATACAGGTATTCTAGAATTGTAGAACTGAATAAGTGCACCTGATCCTTGTGATGCATGTTTTAGTTGAGAATGATTAAATTGGTTGCCTTTTCTTTAACCACTCTGGCTGTAGAATATACTTATCTGACACCAGATTCCTTGCTCAGCCGATGAATCTTTTAATCATTTATCAGCTAAACTTTAAACTCTTCTATGGATTCAATAAAAATTTGATTTGGTTACATGAAAAAAAGGTGGTTTGTATCATACATTCAGTTTACCTTTATAAGGTAAATCAATAATAATGTCAAATTAACTTTACCTACTGAATTTGATTTATACTTTATTTAAATATGTTTATTTTTTTCCGAAAGATGTAATTTGTTGGTATTATAGAATTTCTCATTTCAAGCATTGGTCCTACTTCTTTACTGTCAATATATTTATTCTGCATCCATCTTGTAGGACGAGGAACAAGATAGTGATTATATTTTTGCCTGTCATAACAACTTGTGTTCGTGATTTTTGTTTATAATTATGTTTAGGATCTCGATGGCAGCAGGAGTTCATGTTGCCTTTGGTTTAGAAATAACTATTGCCCGACCACGAATTTCATTCAGAGTTTAAAGTTCACTTGACAAATAGTTGAAAGAGAAAACATGTTCCTTGTAATCGGATGTCCCTTACGTGTGCGTCGTCTCTCCTTCTATATCTCAGCGTCTCGATTTCTCCTATAACGAAAATACTTGTGATTTAATTCCGACGCTTAAGTCAATTTAAATTCAAATATAATGATGTGTAAGAATAAGTAAAAGGTGAGAAATTCACTACCCATTACCCTTGGAGTGTTTACCTATTTATAGTGATTGTATTGGATTTCTACTTATATGGATGATTAAGTTAGGTCCATATAGGTCCAATTGCCTATAGTCATGATTATGGGAGTTGTTTACTTTACATCCTTTATTAATTACACTTCAATCATTAATCCTAGACAAGTCGTCCGTCGAGATGTTAGATGGCGAGTATGATCTTCGTATCTCGGAATCTTCTAGTACATTAATTTCCCAAGCTCGAGTTGAAAAGCAAAGAGTCTAGACCAAGATAGGTCAAGTATGCTGTGAGAATTTGCCCAAGTGATGAAAGAAAATTTCATTTCCTTTTGTTGTCGTGTTGACATGTAGTCGAATCCGATAGGTATACTAGTCCTATAGGCTCGAGCAAAGATGACTTGCGAAGGATCTAAAAGGTTACAAGTTACAACTATTAGATATGACATGTTCTAGGATGTGAAAGGTCATGCAATCTAGACCATTGATGGTGAAGTGGTATGACGGTTGAGGTTAATGTGACTGTTCGTATTTGAGTTTTTTCTATTACTATAAATAACGTGGGGTGTGAGTTCCATAGCCCACCTTATTTTTCTATAATTTTGTCTGCGTGTGTGTCGGTCGAAGAGTCTTTTGATAGGTAACCATGACTTCCTATCTCTCTAATAGTTTGTTTTTTAGTGCGTCAAGTGGTGTCGACGAGGGAGTGCAAGACCATTTTGTGAATTTGTCTAGCTTTGATTCTAGTGACTCCAAGAACACTATCGTGTCTTCTCATATTAGTCATGAGGTATGTAATAGAGGAACTGTCAGATCCAAGAATGAGGGTCCCAAGCGAGCTTCATAGTCAAAGGCACGAAATCGGAAAAGAACCATGCCCACGAAGTCGACTAAGGATGGGTGGACAGTCGTGTCTAAGAATACTTCTCGAAGTATTGGTGGTTGTCCATGCTCCAGTTCTTCGTCGCTAATATTGATATACTAGAGGACAATGTGTCAGATGTCACTATATCATTGAAAAAAGGCAAGTCCTTCGACATCATGTGTCAGTATAGGAGGGTTCATTCAAGGATTTTATTTTCTTTTATTCCTCTCTAATAACGAACATTCATGTTTAATTCTCATTGGACAAGTTCTTTATGGGTGTGCTAAGAGTTTTTAACCTCGCGCCTACACAATTGAATCTGAATAGTTGGGCGTTATTGCAGGCTTTTCGATTGTTCTGTTCGGCTTTAGAGTTGAGGATGAAACCTTAGGTATTCTTGCATTTTTATAATACTAGACCAGGAGACTGAGTAGGATGGTTATGCCTTATCAATTATGCCTACTTGCCCCTTTTACCTCTTCCTACTAAAACTCAAGACAAATTTTAAGCTTGACATGATACTACATGTGATCGAGGTCGTTGATGAGGATAACTTTATGACCGTTGAGTTTTTCTTTTAGTTCTAACCAAGATGCATAGAATATAGTAGTTATACAATGAGATTTTATTGTTTATGAGAAGACATTATATAATGATATTTGATAAATGAGGTCATTATAATGTACACTTATAATAAATCCTATTAATGTGTTTATTACTTCATAGTTTATGTTATACAATCAGTTAGATATCTTCTTAATGTTGTTTTGTAGTTTAATGCGCTTTTATAAGTTAAAAAGTTGTTTAAGAAGTAATTTTCAATGAAAATGATAACCGAAATAGTAAATAATTGGTTTATTTAACTATTCACATGAACAAAGTTATAAATTATAATGTACATCTTGGAAACATTGTGGGTCTTGGTACTTCATATTTGTGCTATGATTATGTATAGAAAGAAAATTATTAATTTGTGTTGCGGGCTATGAAGCTCAGACACTCCTCTTAAATGGTGTGTCGGTGTCGGATACATGTATCAGACACCGACACTCATATGACACTTGTAGTACACGTATCCGTGAAGTGTCTAATTTAAAAAATATTTGTTGGATTTCTGACAATCCTAACATGGTTCTAACACAATTTTAAAAAGAAAAAATACATTAATTTTCTAAAAACTCAAACTTATTATATAAATTTTTATTATGATTATAAAAATAAGAAACAAATCTTTTTGAACCAGTCATGAAAAATATCTTTTTACTCCAAAAAGTAATCTGGAACATACTTGTCCATATAAATTTTATTGTCAATTTATATAATTCATAATTATATAATATATAAATTCGTGTTCAAGTGTCCTACATTTTAAAAATTATACGTATCTCCGTGTCCGTATCGTATTAGTGTCCGTAATGATGTTTCTGTTACATAAGTTGCAAGATATTCTTTATAAATGAGACATGAGACAGTATAAATATGTTAAATAATGAAAGCAGTGCTAAGTGAACCAATAAGAGAATATAAATATTTTTTTCAAATTACATTTAAATACAGGAAGCAAATTAGCAAAAGAAGCACGTATTATCTAAGTAAATAGATTTCAGAGATAAAATTAAAATAAAATAAAACTTTAAAAAAAAAAATCCTAACGACACAAATGCAAAAGAATGCAATAATTAAAATATATAAACATATGTTTTTTTTATCAGCAATAAAAATTAAATAAATGTGAATCACTTCAGAGGTGGTTCAACCCTTATACAAAATATACAATGAACAACTTTTAAACTAAAGCTACCAAATCAACCAAACCAAAGCACGAATCTTACTAAAAACCTAACATACGTCAAGAAACCATTCTTATACATTTCAAAAGTTTCAAGTACCAGCTAGAGAAGGAAAACGAGGCAGAACAAAATTTTGCATAAGTTCAAGACCACACCTTTGCTTGCACCATTGCACACACTTCTGACGCGTCAGCCACCCTTCCTATTGAAAATGATAGAGTTCCTGTGATTCCAGATTTCCCTCACAACCCCAACCCAAATTGTGCTTCATACATCACTAAATGAATCAGAAAACATGCTCAACCTAAACTGAGCAAAGTTTGACGAAGGATCAATGTGAGACACAAATGACACTCCCAGCCACTTAAAACAAAAACACCAAACCCACCAAGCAAAACAGCAAGCGAAAAACAAATGGCGGTGAGACTCTTCCTCCTTCCCACACAGACAACACAAAGAACTTTCCACCAACACCTCACGCCTTTCCAGATTGACCCCAGTAGCAATCTTATTCTCCAACACCCTCCAAGCTGTAAATAAAGCAGACGGTACAACTTTACAACTTCATAACTTACTGAAAATCGGAGAAAAATCCACCTCACAATCCCTCATAACAAGAAAATAGGCAGAGTTATGAAAACGTCTGAAGACCCCCAGCCTTCCAAACCCACATATCCGCCTCTCCCGGAGCCAGCCTAGCCTTAAGAAGTGCTTGACACAACTGATCCACCAAAGGCTTCTCCCAATCAAAAAAAGGTCTACGCCAGGCTAAATGTCAAACCCAAACACCATCAGACCAAGACCCAAGCTCAGCCACCTTTGCATCTTTGGTCGAACAAAGAGAAAACAGTCTCGGAAAGACTCTCTTCAGCGCATCACTACCTAGCCAACTGTCCTTCCAGAAAGAAATATCCTTCCCATCACCAACTTTTCATTTGAACCCATCTTCAAAACTTCTACCCCAACCCTCTGAAGCCCACACCACTTTCAAGTCTTTCCACCAAAGGGAACTCCTACAACTTTTTCCTTCCTCTCTCAAACTTCTCCACCCACCATATTTAGAAATGAGAATCTCCTTCCAAAGACCACCCTTATTCGAATCCAACCTCCATATCCACTTACCTAACAAAGCCAGATTAAAAAACTTTAAATCAATAATATCAAGCCCCCCAACTTCGCGAGGCTTACAAACCTTTTCCCAAGAAGCCCAAGCGATCTTCCTTCCTTCAGAACCCCACCCCCAAAGAAAATTCATTTGGATCCTAACCAACTTATCTGCCACCCCGAAAGGCAATTTGAATAAGGACATAAAGAATATCGGGATAAAAGAAAAAACAGACTTGATCAAACAAATCCTCTCGCCAACAACAAGCACTTACCTTTCCACCTGCTTAGTTTAGCCTGAACTTTTTCTATGACCCCATTCCAAAAATCATCGTGCTTGTGATTCCCACCAATAGGCAAACCCAAGTAAACAAAAGGAGAACCCATCACGTCACAATTAAGGATAGTTGCAAAACGCTGTAGCAAAAGTTGATCCAGCCCTGTTCCGCCAATTTTACTTTTCAAAAAATTAACCCTAAGCCCCAAGGCAAGCTCAAAGCATTGCAGAATCGCCTTAATATTGAAAATGCTTTTGGTGTTAGCTTCACAGAAAAACAAGGTATCATTCGCGTACTGTAACATGTTTACCTTCACTTTATCCCTGCCAACCTTCAAACTGTCAATCAGATTCTTTTCTTCGGCCATCCTTGACACCCCAGCCAGCCCTTCATAGGAAAGAACTCCTTAGTGTTGAAGATGGTTGCTGCCCCTTCAAGATTGTGTTTGATGAAGACTTCTATGTACATTTCATATGTATTGTGCTTTGCTTTAAGTGTGTCTTAGGTAGTGCTTAGAGGTTGTTTAAGAGTGGGCTTTTTGCTGAGTAACTCACCTCATAACCACTGGCCATGTGACAAGAACAAGCATAAGTTTTCTTAAACTGTTTTTCACATGTTTTGCAAAAAACACGTTTACTGCATAAAAATAAATCTGTTCTTTTCTAAATAAACAGATTCATTTTTACACTGATGTCTTGGCTAAATCTTGTGAAAATTTGATTTTGTGCATCATGTATTTTGACTAAGTCTTCTACCTTTCAAAACGACTGTGTTTAAATAGTTAAGTTTTTCTGTCTTCGTTTTGAAAAAATAAATCTGTTCATCTATAAATGAATAGATTCTTTTTGTCTCTGGTGCCATGTCAGCTTAAACGATTTTCAGTTTTATCTCAGCACCAGAATGGTTGACTAAGTCTCCTCACTTAACAAATTCTCTAACTGCTTTTGAAA
>Ga0123342_1001049_pt1 | contig 46039 bp, 8 predicted proteins | sample Turbeawhitnodule_FD_89960 | JGI IMG/M metagenome (GOLD analysis project Ga0123342, IMG submission 89960) | Root nodule microbial communities of legume samples collected from Mexico - Turtle bean Mexico white nodule | ecosystem: Host-associated > Plants > Roots > Nodule | place: Mexico: Nepantla...
GAGACAACAATAATAAATACAATTAATGGTAATTAACCTCCCATTGATTGCAATTGATTGCGGCAATTAATTTCCCATTGATTGCAATTGATTGTGGCAATTAATCTCCCATTGATTGCAATTGATTGTGGCAATTAACCTCCCAATTTTGACAAGAAAACGGAAAGGTGAGTCATAAACCCACAGTTATTAATATGTTGTAGAGAATGTTTACTATTTTCATCTATCAATAATAACAAGAAATTATGAATTTATCGACAAAGATGCAAAATTAAAAATTTATCAAAAATATTCGTTGATAATTGAATGTCAATCCATATCCATCGATAATTTGACGTCAATAAATAGTTATCGATAATTTGACGTTATCAATACACTACAAGAAAAAATGATTTTAACAGAGTTTATTTTTACATTATTCAAAATTAAAACATTTATTAAGTCGTTTACCCAAGGTTGCAGTTTCCCCACTAAACCATCCCAGGAAACATGTTTTGGAGTTTTTTTAAACCTCAAGAAAAGTATTTCAGAACCCCCATTAAATACCATGAGTTTAAGAATTTCTATAAAATATCATAAGTTTAAAAATCTTCGTTAAATATCATGAGTTTAACAATTATAACTAAAACTAAAATTGCACATAAAATATTGAGAGCATTTGTTGATTAACAAATGTTGTTGTAATTGGAGGGTGATATTTTAGGTTGAGTTTTCTTTTTCTAGTCTTCAATGAGAATCAATTTGGTGATTTAATCATCCATCACCCTAGTTTAATTTTTTAGGAGTTTGAAGGTTGTGCATTATCCTTAATTGACTTTTTTTGTTGAAAGTTGGACTGTCTGTAAATTAGGTTTCTGCCATGCTCCACGAGTTTTTGAAGATTCAGGTTGTGGTTTTTGTTCTTGACTAATATTGAGATGAAGATAAATTTATCGCGTTTTCCCTTTCCAATACTCGCTTTTAGATACTCTTCATATTCATTCTTTTGAAACTTGTCCTTAAATCAAGTTCAAACACTTCATAGTGAACCAATATATTGTGGAAGCATTCCAATAAAAGAGTCGCGATCACATCTTAGATTTTATAATCAATCAAACACTGTTACAGACTTTTGTATTTTGTTCTAGTGGTCCTCCCGCTTTTCAACTCATTAAATTGTACTTTAAATAATAAATAACAAGATTATCAAACTCTAGGGTTAACTCGTAAATCCTTACGAGTTTAAGAGTCAAATGAAGGTTGGCAAGCTTGTTTTTGAGTAAAAACAAAGTTGACTCTGTCAAACTCGACCAAACTCGCGAGTTTAAGGATGAGTTACCAAGTTGCGTAAAATAGATCTAAAATGGTGCGTTTCTTTGTGATTATGTTATATTGTTTTAGGATTTTACAGTTCGTCGCACAGCACCGTGCCACGTCGCTCGTCGCACTGCACCGCATCGCTCGTTGTATCGCACCGCTGGTCGTTGCACCTCACCTTGCTGCGATCCTTGTCACAGTGCGCCGTTCGCGAAACACTTAAGTCATGTTACTGCGGTGATGACTGATTGGGTTAAGACTTTTAAAATTAGGTTTGAAGTTTTAAAAATGGGTCGTGGCTTTTTCAAAAATGGATTGTGGCTTTTTTTTGTTCATTAGATTTGGAGGCATATTTTTGGACATCCTAACAGATTGGATTTTTTTTGTTTAATTTTAGGAGATTGGTTAATTGATTTTTTTTAGAATTAAATAATTTTTTTAAAGAATTAGATGAATATGACTTTTAATTATTTATGTTGTTTTAGTTATTTTATTGGTATATATATTGTTGAAAAAAAAATTGGTATATGAACTTATTTATTTTAATATTATGAATTTTGTATCATGAATTATTATTTTTTGTTAAATTTTTTTTATGTGGAATAAGAGTTTACTTTCTCACAGATCAGGACAGGAGTATGATAAGCTTGGATAACTCAAAATAAATTTTTGAACATTCATATATATCGTGTCACGTGATCATTTATACTATTATATCGTCATCTTCTGAATTAAAAAAAAAAGATATTATCTCCTTTCAAATAAAATGGAGATTGAATTGAGTTAAAAATAATTGAGAGATGAAAATTTGACATATATTAAAATGAAAAGTGATATTAGACCTTAGTGATAAGAAGGATTAAAATAAGTGTACTGAGGAGAAAAAAACGGAGCACTGTAGATTCTGGAGGATCCAGTGAAACATACATTTGCTACAAATAATAATAAATAAATAAAACAGATTATTTTCTCTTACTTACTTCTGAGTGCAAGCAAACATGCGCCATTTTCTTCGCATCCATCCAAATTCAATCAATTCGTTGGTTTTACCTTTTTAATATTATCTCAATTCTCACCTTAAACTAAAACACTAAGCAAACTTCTGCATATAATTAAACAGATATAAAAATCTGATAAAGATTAAATAAAGGTGAAGGTGAAAGATATTTATGTAAGTTTTACCATACAAAGGAAAAAAATGAGGATTAATAATATATGCATTAAATGTAAATGTTAAGTAAATATTATTATTAATTCACTTGAATTTAAGATTTTTAATGTGTGATGTAGCATGTGTGGTCACATCCTCATTGGTTTTATATCAGTGAATAGACACGTGAACTTTTTTGGGTAGTGTAGGTGCTGTTAATATTGAGATTCAATGGTCTTAAAATATTGTAAATCATCTTCATTTATCTTTATGTCTTTGTGTCAGTTTTTGAATGAGTTTTTAATAATTTTTTTTTAAGCTTTAGTAAAATTTAATCTTCGAAAAATATTCAAATCAGCAATAATTCAAAATTTAAAAATATAATATAAAATATAAATTATAGTATTTTTTATATTATTTATTAGATAATTTTTTTTTGTCCGTAGAGCATATATGCTCTGGTATATATATTGAATTGTAACTTCTTTATTTTTAATTATAATTTTATATTAATTAAATAATTAAGACTAATTGATTGAGATTTTTTACTTATATTTTCTGTTATTAGATACATAAATCAAGAAATAATTAATTATCGGAACAATTAATCAATTATGCACCTAAATATATGGTATCTTATCAAAATTCAGAAGTTGTGGCGAGCAATTTCTATTCATAACAAATCTTTCATTTTCTTTTTCACGTCAACTATTGTTTTTATAAGTCAACTATTGTTTTATTTTCCACTTCTTTCAATCCATAAAAAATGCTTATTTTAATAATAAAATAGTATACTCGTGAAAATTAAGAAATAAAATAATGAAATAAATAGTTATAAAATTTAAATGATTTATGTAAGTGGTGTGAAATATGATGATTGTCACTGACAACCTTAATTTATGTGTGGACATGTGAAACATCGAAATTTGTGGGTTAAGTTAACGTAAACATTAACAACTAATAATTAAAAAAGCCTACAGCAAGGATAATCAGTGTGGTTCAGTTGTTGTTGTCGTTACTTTAGAAGACAAAACGAGAGGAGTTATCGAGAAATATCAGTGAAAGAGATGTTTATAACGAAAGAGAGAAAAAAGCGAATAATACATTGAGCAATGAAACAGCAGAAAAGAAGGAAAAAAATTCGAAACATACATCACTCAGAACGTGCAGAATGAGAAAGATATTTACTTTACTTAATCTGGTTTATTTAATTGATAATAGAGATTAGTGGAGGGTTAGTAGGATGCTTTGAGGAGTGACTTGATGGTAATCTCGGGGCCCAAAACGGCGAGTTTAAAGTCGAAGCTAAAAGTATCGTATCGCAGGAAGAATTCCACCAGGTATAGCCTGCACAGGAGCACCACCAGATTCTTGGCCGGGCACTGTTTATTATCCGGTGTGGGCTCCTCCGTCTCGCGTGCATTGGACCACAGCACGTGATTCAACAACTTCTCTCCATCGGGCCCCACGAACCTGTTGGCAACAAACTCCTCCGGTTTCTCAAATATCTTAGGATCTTTGGTAGCGAACGGCTGATATCCAAAGATCATCTCGCCCTTCTTGATCTCGTACGCCGCATCGTGGCTCTCCACCACAAGATCTTTCCTCGCCTTGGCGTACTGGAACGGCACAGCAGGCTCTATCCTCATCGCCTCGTACACCACTGATTTAGTCAAAGTCATCCGATCCAACGCTTGGAGACTCACCCCGTTTTCTTCCTTAACAACGCTCCTGATTTCCTCCGCAAGCTGTTTGTGCAAACCTTCCCCGCCCAACCCGACCCATTTCATCAGAATCGGAAACTGGTTCACGAACCCTCCTTGGGCGTTGAACCCTAACGTGAACACGAGGTTGTGGCACGCTTCGTCTCTCTTAATCCCCAACCGCTCCGCTTCGTCCAGCACCGACGAACCTTTATACATCACAGTCTAAACTAGATAAGGAAAACTTGAGATTGTAATAACACGTTAACGTTAACTGATTCAAAGTAAATGACGATTGTAGTACCTGCGCTGGCAAAACCGTTGTAGAGTTTCTTGTAGCTGGATTTCACAGTCCACGCAGGGAAGGGGAGTGTTCTGATCAGGATATCTTCTACGTAGTTGAAAATCCAGGGTAGACCTAGAGTGGCGAGTGGAGCGAGCTGCGCTGCGAGCCAGGTGGTGACTAGGCTGGGGCCGTCGCTGCCGATTACGGTTGAGGTGGGATCTTGACCGGTGAGGAGGCGGAAGAGGAAGTTGAAGGAGGCGGAGCCGACGGAGGTGTTGAAGCTGACCTTGGAGGATTTTCCGGCGAGCTTGTCCTCGAGGTCGGCGAAGTGTTCGGCGAGGTTGTTGCGGAAGAGCGGGATGAAGGAGGCGTGCTTGGAGGCGAGGAGGTTGAGGTAGAAGGTCTTGATGAGCGCGTGGGAGGGCTCGGTGGTGTCCTGGAAGGCGCAGACGCGGTAGCCGCCGAAGAAGGAGGTGGACGGCATGAAGGTGCCGTCGAGAACGTCGCGCTTGTCGACCTTGGAGTTGTCGAAGAGGATTGGGAAGGAGACGGCGTCGAGAAGAGCAATGACTCTAGGGTTTGAGGAAATGAAGGGACCCGGTGGCATGTTGGTTCTGATAACTGTTGATTTGTACTTCTGGATTCGCGTGGCGAAGAACTTGTCGCGTCCCTGGTGGTAGAAGTAGTCGTGTCTGTCACTCATGGGTCCGAAGAAGGGGATGCCATAGCTTCCAGGGATCTGCTTCAGGGGAAGCTTGGTGCCGTTGGTGTCTGAAGAAGCCATTGATGATTGGTTCAACTGTAACTTGGTGCTTAGTATGTAGAAGGAGGGTTGAGCTCAGAACTATGTCTCAACAATCTATATAACTATGTTAAGAACTCAGCAGCGTGGGAAACGTGTGCTGTCGACCCTATAACTATTTTTTTAAATATTATATTATAGTTTATTTTCGTATATATATAGTTTGATCCCTTAATAATTGATTTAATGAGTTTAAGATTTAGGTTAAGGATTAAGAAGAAAGAGAGTTTATATTTTTTTTTTTCCTAACAAAATTGTGACGAGCACTGACGTAGATAATACTTTGAATGCGACAATATTTCGGATGCAATGATAACTCGAATGCGAATGCGGTGATTTAAGATCCTCTCCAACGCACTTAACTTTTGAACATTCAGATTTCTTGTAACTCTTTGCAATATAGTCGTTAACAATTAATCCAGCAAATTAGTTTTCAAGAACAAAACACACATAATATTTTAAAGCTGATTAATTCTGGCAATACTATTTCATATTTTAAGTTGGAATCGGAACAGAATAATATTAATATTTTTTATTATACGTTAGCTAGCTTTATCAAAATACTCACAAATATCTAAAGAAATGTAATCTCACATTAATTAAAAGATAAGAATATTACATTTTTCTTTTTTATCGAAAGTACAGTTAACAGTGATTGAGAGAGAGACGAAGGGAGGGGCCTACACGTTGGCACAAGGTAATAATTTAACGGATAAGATTGTAAAAGAAAAAGTAATAAGATAATAGAGAAAAAGAAAGTTTTTACCTTGTACGTCCTCATAAATAGACAAGGCTGTCACTGTAACTTTTAACTCATGTTTTTAGTTTAACCACTTTAAGTTGTGCAAATAAGAAACATGTATGGTGTGTCACATCAACTCTTATTGTTTGTTTTCTACAGACACGTGAAGGACAGGTTTTTTTTTTAATTTTGTTTAGTTGGAGGGAATACGAACAAATAATTTTAAAAACTAGTAGGACAAACTGTATTATTTTTATTCATATTTCTACACTTTTTATTAAATATATATTGTCATTTCTAAGCTATTTATTTTTTTACCCTGGATTCAAGGTTTATATATTTTTTAAATTGATTTTTCTAGAGTTTGATAAACACAAAATTTATGGACTTTCTTTTTATACTTTTCAGAATGGAAATTCAAACTTATTTTGCCTTCTTACATAGAAATTAAGGTGCATTTATATGAAGAGATCTATTGAGTAATTATTGAATTATTTATCATGTGAAGTCTTTTAATGCCTTTATCGTATCCTTAACTTAAATGTCATCAATGTAATCACGACACTTTTCAGATAAAAACAAAAAAATGTTTTGACAAGTTTCTTTACTTTAAAAATAATTTAAATAAAATAATTTATGATAATCATACAGAAATTTCTCCAAAGTAATATCAAATTACAAATTTAATTAAAAAATACTTAATTAATTTGAAAAATAATGATGGTATTTGCCATTACAGAAGAAGACATAATTTTAAAACTTGAATTGGATTTGCATGAGACATCTGGCAGATATTATGTTGTAGATATCATTGTTTTTTTTTTATATAAGAAGTAAAAAACAATGTCATCAAAGGAAAATATTTTTTCAAACACAAACTATATTTGTATTTATATTTATATGTGTATTAAGTATTTATAATATTTCTATATGATTAACCCTCTAATAAATAAGTATTTCATTTATATTTTATTTTTTTCATAATTTACATGTGTACACGGTTTTCTCTTGGTGTGTTTGTTTTTAGATGAACTCAATCAATCAATTGTAAATCAATCACACTCTTTAACTCTACTTTTTCATTTGTCTTAAATGATGTTTTGATGAAAACAAATACACCCTTAAGACATGTTTGGAAATGCGTTTTCCACTCCGGAAATCACGTTATATAGGTTAAATAAAAGATCATTTTAAAATGAAAACCAAAACCTATTTTCTGGTAACTACGAAAAAAATTGTCCGTGCCAAACACTCTCACGTGACTGAATCCATCTTAACTACTTTTATCTTTTTACAAACAGATCAACGGTAGAAAATTAAACACGGAACTTCATAATAAATCATTTGTTCCATTTGTCAACAACATGTTTGACAAGTCATCTCTGTCTTCTGTATTTGTCGTTTTGTGGAGCTGGAAAGTTTTGGTACCAGAAGTTATTATTACTTCATAATAATATAGTTTTATTAAAATTTGTATAATATGTAATTGAATTTAAACAAAATATGATAAAATAATTGTTTTGGTACAGTGCATTTGTAGCACGGTAATAAAAAATCATTTATTTAATTACTTTCAATTTGATTAAATATAATATAACAATAATATATGCGTGTTATATTGTTTTATTTTACTTCACTTTATCCTTTCTGATAGATTATTAATTTAAGTTTAAAATAAAGATAAAAATGGTAAAGTAATTAAAAGATCATTAAAAGATCGCATAGAAATAAATACTTTTAGTTAGTTTTATAGATTTAGAGGGTAAAATATACATATAAAAAATATAAGTATTTAAATATATAATTAGTAGATTCTAATTTATAATATACTATTAAGGAGTTAGAAAAATTGATAATGGGATGGGGTTGTACTTTATTGTTTCATTAATAGTAATTGATTTTGAAGTAGGTTATTGAACACACTTAAAATTAAATTTAGCTTTTTGAACCTAATTTAGACTGAGATTTTTAGTTCTACCCAAATATATATGTGTTTAACTTGCAAAATTAGGTCAAAATTGGGATATCTTTTATCCCCACCTCTTTTAGTTTGCAACCGCATTTGTTGGATTCATTTAATTTTGGATAAAGATTGTTTAGACTGGTATAAAAAATAAAATATTTTTTCATTAGACTTTTCAATATTTTATAAAAAGTTAAATACAATTAGTATGTTAAAAAACAAAAAGATATAAGACTTTTCTTTCTAGATGTCAATTTATTAACGTAAAAGAGAAACTTCCACAAATAAATAACAACATTTAAATTATAAAGTTTAACAAGTAAACGTTGAACTCTAAATCTCTAAATTGCTAAACTTTTGATAGTTGAAATATTTAAATTGTTTGTAAAGTGTTGGATACGATAATTATATAAAAAGTATAACGCACAAGGCAGACAAGAATTATTATTTGAAGAATAACCAAACCTAGTAATATTAAAAGTGCAAAGTATAGGCCAATATTATATGTTTCATATAATAATTGATGTTTGCCAACCACTAAAGTTATACTTTTTCTCCTTTTTTTTTAAAAAAAAATAAAATAAAATAACAAGAATTATAATAAAATAATTGTATAAATAAAATTACCCCATAAATTAATCCTAGTCGTTTTCAGAGCTCACTTGTAGTTTAGATCTCTGTAAGAAAAAATCTAAAATTACCTCTAAAAGAAAAAAAATCTAAAATTTGACATATGACGATCTGTCTGGTCTCGGAAAGTAATAGATTGTGCCAAAAAATGTTTGCTCACTGTTCCCATTCCAGTGACAAGTTCCACTTTCAATTGAAGTTACAATTCCACCATAATAAATTCTTAATAAAGTTATACTATTCTTACATAGGACCACTTTAGTGTTTATTTAGAAATGCAAAACTTGATGAAAAGAAAGGAGTTATAAATAGTATTTGACACTTTAATAATGAAATTAAAAATATAAGAACTTCAAATTAAAGGTAAAAGGGTTTTCCCATAGAGAGAAGATTATAAGAAAATATTTTCCCATTTGATTTTACAAATTACATGAATCAAACTACGTAACTAGCCTTAGAAGATGGACACATCTGGGGGCGGTCCATACACACTCATCCAAGAAAGTGGAACTCGCCATTTACCATCTTCAATTCCTGAAAAGGCAATCATAAGAAATATTAGCAACCATCTCTTAAGATTTTTTACTTGCAAATATGTTCACTCACTACTCAAAATTAAATCTTTAACTTGTCAAAAATGACAGATGTGGCTCATAGCAGAAATAGTAAGAGATATTGTATCTTAAAATAAGAAAGCCTTGGAAGTGAAAATACATGCTACAAAGATGTTCTAATACAAGAAATTCATCAGATCCAGAAAAATGAAAATAGTATCAGTAGTAGGACGATGGACAAAGGATTCAGAAAATATTAATTTTTAAAATCCACCTTTCCGAGCAGAAATATTATTCAGTGACAATTTTTGGGAGTTAAGAACAGTGAATCATGATATCCTTGAAAAAAGATATTACGTACAATCATTAGTTGTCATGATAAAACAATTTTTGTATGAATAGTAAAAATAGATAAAAAAAAAACAATAAAACAATATAAAAGACGACAAAGGTAAGTTAAGTATGAAAAGAATAAAAAGACACCAAAGAAAAAGAAAGCTCACCAGCGGTAGGGTTAGTGATCTGGAGAAGTTTACATGTTGCATCGGCTAATTGAAAAGCATCGGATATATTGTCCCCTTCCGAGCAATAACACAACAAGCAGGTGACCTTCAAACCTTTAGCCTGATACATCGAAATCAACACCTCATATCCATCAATCCATGCATCCCAATATTAATGTTTTATTTCTACAATTTTGTAATTAAAAAGGTAAGGGATAGCCATCCTGCTTTATTTATTTTTAAATGGTGATCAACTAAATAAACTACATTCTCTAGCATGGCCTCATCTTGTTTATTTATTCTTATAAGAAAACAAAATCCCAAATGCACCTGGCCTCATCTTTCGCAGCAATCAATCCAGGTAGAGAGCCTTAATCATTTTCATGCAAAAAAATAGAGCATACCATGTAATTAAAACTACTTCCAATTAGAAGGAGTTACTTTTAAAGAAAGTTTATGACAACAGGCATCAATCCAAAAAAAAGTTTACATACAAATGGCTTAAGGATTAACAAGAAATGTAGCATCATGAAATTTAAATGCATACAAGTTACCTTGAGAAAAGCAAAAAGTGCAGCAAAAGGCAAGCTAGCATAATAATTTTCTTCTTCTAGCTCATCTTCTACAGAAATAATATCTTCCAGTGTAGCATTTCCTTCAGCTAAATCACTAAGATATTTCCAATGCTTTTGAGACGGGTCATACTCCTGAAGTTTCTTCCATCCAAGCTGTTCACAGTTTTCATCAGTTCCATTGCTGTTGGCACTAGAAAGGTAATAGATCTGCAAACCACTAATGTGATAGCCAACAGATATATCAGAATGGAAAGAATCACAACAGTTTCCTAGAGCAAGTTGGATTTTTAAATGCTACATAAATGAAATAGTGAGAAAGCTCATAATCTACGGAGGGTAATTTGAACAGAGTTAGAATCACATAATTGAATGAATTAAATATCTTAACCACAAAGAAGGGAAATTTCAAAGTATACAGCTCCTCACCCTGACATGTCAACTTTTTGCCACTTTCCAAAATCTAAGCTGGAGAGAACAATAATATGCTTCTTTCCACTGCTGGCAAGAAAATCAGCCATGTTTTTTGCAAACTCAACCATCATACCCTACTCAAATGACCATATATTAGTGCAATTTCTTCTTTCTTACAGTTTCCAAAACTATTTGTACAAATTCCATCATTAAATTTAATAGAAAACATTAAAGTGAGGTATAATACAAAAGCATCAAGATTGAAATTAACAAGTGACATGCACAGTAGTTCGTGCTTACACCAACCAAACCACAAGTCAAATACCCACAGTTCTGTTATTGTTAATCCAAATGTTAAGCAGTAATTAATTATACATATTACTCTTTATGACTACCCTAAGAATCAATCTGGTAATTGTCATGCACTTTTAAATTAGAGTGTGAATTATTTCGGAATACAGTTGTTCTTTCATACCGTGCACATCCTTGAAATTTTCACCTCCATTTCAAAGAGGATAGCAAACGAACTGTATTCTTCGGAGGAATTACTTGGACAGTTAACCGAGTAACCCATAAATAAGAGCAATATTTTACAGGATAAGTTACTCGGAAGTTGAGGTAAAAGAAAGGTCAGTGATTAGAGGGATAGAATCATTCAAGGAACAATTGAGAAAAATATTGAGTTGAGAGAGTGTGTTATTGACAGGTTTAGAACCTTGGATTACAAACAAGGCAGAAAAATAGAGAAACGGAAGAGGTCAAACACAAGAGGAAGTGAGATCCCACCATTCATTCAAGAAGTTGAACTTCAGCTTTTCATGTTACAACACTAACCATAAAGAAATACACGCAGCCAGGGACGTTTATGGATTAGTAAGGCAACTACGATGATGTCGGACATGAAAATACATAAAAAAAGCTACCAGTCTAGTAATCCGTATATTAATAACCCTATGATAATCTATTGATTCACCCAAAGGAGATAATAATGTCCATCGTTGCAGGGAATAATAAAAAGAAGACAACAAGCATAAACACTAAATATCACAAACTTGAATGATAAGAAGGGGGCAGAAATTGACACTCAAGCACGCACAAATTTAAAATAAAAACGGTATCACTGAAGTCTCAGCTTGTCCATATTCAAAATTTACTCCCAACAACTAAGCATATAAGGAACAATCCACACATTGCAAGTCACTTAATGATCCGCTAGCTAGAAAATCAGCACATTAGATTCAGCAAGCAATATCAAATTAAAGGAACAAAATAGACGCTGCCTTGGGCAATACCTTAATCACCGGCGATCTCTGTTGGATGACAGTGAGAGCATTAGAAGGGGAATCATAGGCTGCAAAAAGTTGATGAGGAAGAGAATAGAAAATGAAATTAACAAGAGTAATAGTGGTGAGATAACAAATAAAGATCAAAACAGAACAAAGGAGGACCTTCAAGGGGAAGTGCAACGTCTCCTTGAGGAAAGGGTCCATAAGCATCATTTCCAACACAGGGCAAAACATTAGGATCGTCCAAATACCCAACTCTCTCTGAACCTATTGAAGAAATCAAAAGATCTGCAACTAGCTGCCCCACATTGCCAATCGACAGAGCAGGCTGAAAAAAACACACAAATTACAATGATGCAACATACACACACATGCACACTCTAAAGCACCAAATTAGTAGTTAACCACACACACATTCTACAGCAATGAAATGAAAAGTCAATGTTTTTTTCGCAGAACAGAGTGATTATAGAAAGGTATAAAAGATAGAGTAGTGAATTGGGAATAAAGAAAGGGCGAAACCCTAGAACATGAACGCACTAAAATCAAAGTGGAGCAATCCTCGTGAAGGTGCTTGCCCTCTGCTGGAACAAACTCCATTCTCAATGCTAATGCTGAAGTATTGTATTTGTCACTCCTTAAGCTCTTTCTTCCTTTGCTAATTGCCACCCTGTTTCTTTTCTCCCTTTTTCCAATTCTTCTGATCAACGTCAAGTTTTCAACTTGGGGAAGACGAAACAGAGGATCATCAGGTGGGCTTTTGAATCTGGACAACTAATGGGCTTATTGAGGCCTTATAGCGTACTCAAATTACAGGCCTCCTCTTATTAGCAAATTAAAACCCACACCCCACTACTTACTCTTCACACTCTCAATTTTTTTAACTATTTGTCGTACCCTAACTACCCTTTTCGATCTTTCCTCCGGCCTCCTACAATCTTCATTTCTTTTCCTCTCAAAATCATTTTAGCATTTTTGGATCGACAATGTTTGAATCAATGATGTTTTTTAAATTATGTAAAATATATTTTTTTATTAATGATAAAATTAATTCAAATTCACTGTATTTAAATTTATTGGAAATTGTAAAATTTTCTATCTTAAACACCAGATTAAGAAAATTGGTTTCGAACTAATTTTTATATGACAAAAATTAATTTCTACGATGTAAATATATTTCAATATATTACGAAAACTAGATTCCATAATAAATTTATCTATTAGTGTAGTAGGAAATTTAATTTATATAATGCAGTTAGCCATATATTACTAAAAAAATACATAACAGAGATTAGTTTTTAAAAACCACATTTTCATTTAAAAAATACAAAAAAAATATATGGTGTAAAGAGAAAAAAAATGGTTGCGATAGCATGGACCATCTATTTATTGGTATCATATGGCCCAATTTACATGCTCGATATATCCACTCTTTGGTTAAATTATACCCTTTCTTTAGTTTTTATTTATTTTTAATATGAACAACTCATTATTTAGTGTATCAAAATTGACATTGCTTTTATTTTGAAAATAGTTAATCGCTTAGAGTTAAAAAAATAGTTATGTCTAAATATAATTTTAACATGTTTTATTGGATAAAACTAACGTATATAGCAACTAAAAGCTCAGAACTTAGTTGATTGAATCAAAATCGTTTGATGAGATTAGCTAGTAAAAAGTGTATGTACTCAAAGCTTTGATCAAACATTCAGGTTATTACACTGAGCGAGTTAGAATAAACACTCATGTTTATTTTAATTAGTAATTTTTTTACATAAAATCTATCTATCAAGTTGTACGTGAAACTATATATTTATGGATGATCCAATAACATTTTAACAATGAATTGTCTGATAAACTAAACAAACTTTTATTAGGACAGACTTTATGAACTTTAAGTCTAATTCAATTTCATAAATCAACTCTCAAAATGAAATTTGTACATCCTCAAATACTATTATGAAATATAAATATTATTATAAAATATTTTTATCTTTAATCGATGTGTAATATCCAACCATCAATATTTTGCTTCAGAAGAATGCATATCATTAAACTCTTTATTAAAGTTAGATTATATATACATTTGTTATTTGTTGAATTGTATGTTAGATTTGGAAGTAATTTCACTTCCAAATGTGAATGGTTAAAATTCCTTAATTTACAAATTGATTTCACAAAAATAACTTACACTTAAACCATATTTTCTAATTCAAACATAACTTATAAGAAGCTTAAGAAGTATGATAGTTCTAGAAACTGGTATGAAACAACATCATAGATGAATCTTGGTTCCATGATTGATGAAGAGGGAAGATATTTTGTTTGAGTGATAGAGGAGCTTCACTTCACTGCATGCATGCGTAGCCATCTGTAGAGCACTAACAGGGATTGGTGGCTATCTTTTTGGTGAAATTATGAATGGGTTCTACTTAGTTTGAACACCCTTTTCTGTGTCCCAATTGCATCCAAATGCCAACATGGTCCAATAATTAGAAACATAACCCAAAAACATAACACAATCTAACGTTGTTTTTCAATCAAAAGTGCAAGTTTTTTGAATTTTTCTTTAAACTTGTCCATTTTTACATGTATGTTCTAACTTGAGTTTCGATACATAATACTTTAATAGCGTGCCAAGTGTACAACATTGGGTAGGATCAATGCTTCATTATGTATCATCCAGAACTACAAATGGAAGTTCTAGATCTCCTTGTAGTGCCTCTTTTACTATATCAACATCTTAAACAAATTAAATAATATTAATTTTATTTATTTTCTAATTTTGATACCTTTGTTAAGTGGAATGATATATTGAACACATCATTGCTCGTGCTTTGAAAAATGATTTCTCAACAATGAAAATATAAAATGAATATAAATCATACTCACATTTCATTCAACAATAACATGATAAAAAGGAATATTAATACTATTTTAGTCTCTATTAAAAAACACTATGTTGTACAAATTTTGTTATAGGACGCTCCAAATTTAGATTAACTTATTTAAATCATATGACAAAAAAAGAATACCATTGATGGTTTTTGTTTGTTGAGTTTAAAAGGGAGATTAATTTTACTTCTTAAAAAAATAGTAGAGCTACATTTTTTAGAATTAGAACATTAATGGTTTCACAAACAATGACTATTATAGTATATACACAAAATAATATATTAATAGCAATATTATTAAAAGAATGTTAAAGATTGGAAGTTGCATAAACTAAAACGGTATATTTCTTTTCTCGCAATAGAAAAAGGCTTATGCATCATCCTATCACCTTGCATATCCATCTATTATATCAACATTTCTCCACCTTTACCTATATATGTAGAGACATTTCAAGAACCTCTCCCATAACTTTCAATGTTGCTACACAAATGCAACTTCAAACAAAAATTTCAATATTTTCAAATTTTCCTCTTTTAAAAGTGCATTCTCTCAAAACAAAAAAGTATAATCTTCTTTGTTATTGTTCACTTATTCTCATTATTGAATGACAAATGCACATGGTGGCTCCACGTTAGTGGAGCTAAATACACATAACACCTTACACAAACCCAAATTCGAAACATTATCACATCCTGAACCTATTTCGTTTAGCAGTTTTAATAATGAGGACGATGACTTCAACTTTAACCACAATAGCAGCACCACAAGTAGTAATAATGCCTCTCCCTATTCTATGTCCCCATGGAACTTCCAACCCAATACTTATTCTCCTCTCAACAAGTCCCCATGGTTATTATTACCTAACTCACCCGAAAGTGTCTTCAACCACCACAACGAAGATAATCACCCTGAAACTGAGCTTATCGGATCGCTTGTCCGCGAAACAGGTCACATATATTCCCTGGCCGTTTCAGGGGAATTGTTATACACAGGCTCGCACAGTAAGAACATAAGAGTTTGGAAACAACTCAAAGACTTCACTGGTTTCAAATCAAGCAGTGGATTGGTCAAAACCATAGTAATATTCGGTGGCAAAATTTTCACTGGCCACCAAGATGGGAAAATCAGAGTGTGGAAAGTTTCTTCCAAGAATCCAAATAACCACAAACGCATAGGGAGCTTGCCCACGTTTAAAGAATACGTGAAAAGTTCCATGAACCCAAAGAACTACGTGGAGGTTCGGAGAAACAAGAATGCAGTGAAGGTGAAACACTTCGATGCCATTTCGAGTTTAAGCCTAGACAAGGAAGAAGGGTTATTGTACTCTGGTTCGTGGGACAGAACATTCAAGGTGTGGCGCGTGGCAGATTCAAAATGCTTAGATTCTATTAGTGCACACGATGATGCAGTGAACGCGGTGGTGACATTGTTTAACGGACGTGTGTTGACCGGATCTGCTGATGGGACTGTGAAGTTATGGAAGAGGGTGAATGGTCAAAAAGGGGAGAAAGGGGAGAAGGGAAAAAAGTCAAAGCATGTCTTGGATCGAATTTTGCTAAAGCAAGAGAATGCTATTACATCGTTAGCTGTGAATTGTATGGCCACGGTGGTTTATAGCGGTTCTTCTGATGGTTTAGTGAACTTTTGGGAACGTGACCAAAAGGGTGAATACTTGCAAGGTGATGTTTTAAAGGGACATAAACTCGCTGTGCTTTGCCTTGCTGTGGCTGGAAACCTCATTTTTAGTGGCTCAACAGATAAGAATGTGTGTGTGTGGAGGCACAATAAGAATGGTTTCCACACATGTCATTCAGTTTTGGTAGGTCACACAGGCCCTGTTAAGTGTATTGCCGTGGAGGAAGAATACTTGCAATCAAAGAAGTGTCATGAACAAGAACAAGGGTGGATAGTGTACACTGGGAGCTTGGACAAGTCAGTGAAGGTGTGGCGTGTGTTTGAACAAGTGTCAGAGGTAGGCACATTCCAAAGCAAGACCCCTTTGAATCATGTTGGTTCTCCCCATCATTCTTCTTTAGGAGGGTTAAATTATAGCTCACCGAGAACAATGAATGTTAATTCTTCAATGACCGGAATGAGTTATTCGTCACCGCAAAAGGCCATTGTTAGCCATGAAAATGACCTTAACAACCAGAATAGCGATGCAACCAAGAACACTCCCAATGACAATAATAAGAATCATGATCATGCTAAAAGTAGTGAAAAAGGAGACAAATATTCCAATTGGGGTGACATTCATGACAACAACTACAACAATGATAACAACAATGACTATGGTAGCACTAGAATCAATGATTCTCAAAGTAACAAGCGAAATAACGGTGATATCCCTAAGAATAATAACTTTACGGATAGTATCAATAATGCTAAAAGCATTAACAACACCAATAAAAGTGGGGATGCTAGCAAGATTGACATCAATAACAAAATAGGGGCATGTAAAAACATTGGTAATAGCAACAACAATAATGGTGCTATTGGTGGGCGCATTGACAATAACAACAACAAAAATTACAACACAGATAGTCTAAAAAGTAACAACAACAACAACAAAAATCATAATGTTGATGGTGCTTCTGTCAATAAGAAGAGCAATTACAACATTGATATTAGTAAAAGTAAGGACATTGACAACAATAGTATTAAAAACATTAGCAATGACAATGACAATAGATACAACAATCATAACATTCCTATTGGTAAACACATTGACATTGACAACAACTGCAATATAGGTGCAAGTAAAAGCATTGACATTCGCAACAACAACAATAATGCAGATATGGGTAGACACATCGACAATGACAACAAAAATCACAACATTGATAGTCTTAAGAGTAACAACAATAACATCAACGACTATAACAACGATGATGTTTGTGTCAACAAGAAGAACAATTACAATATTAATGACACTAACAACAAAGACATTGACATTTATCAGTACAACAATGATAGTACTAAAAGCATTAGTAATGACAACAAATGCAACAACAATGAAAACATCTATGTTGATAAAAGAATTGAAATTGACAATAATCGCAACACAAGAGCAAATAAACAGATTGACATCATCAACAACAACAACAATGTCAATATTCGTAGATGCAACGAAAATGTCAACGACAACAAGTATCACAATGTTGATAATCTTAAAAGCAACAATAATGATGGCCAAAAAGATAACAATGATAGTCTTCATGTCAACAACAAAAATTGCAATATTGATACTACAAAGAGAAAAAACTTTGACAACAACAACTACATCAATGATAGTACTAAAAGCATTGACAATAGCAAATACAACAACAATGATAACATTGATGTTGGTAAAGAAATTAGTATTGGTGGCAAATCCAACACAAGTGCAAATGAAAAGATTGACAATATTATCATCAACAACAATATTGATATTAGTAGACGCAATGGCAATGACAAAAAAGATCACAATGCTCATGGACTTAAAAGTAACAACAATGGTAAGAAAGATGGTGTAAATGTCAATAGCAAAAGTAATGGTATTATTAACACCACTAAGAGTAAAGATATTGACACTAACAATTACAACAACAATAGTGCTAAAAGCATTGTCAGTGATGATTACAGCAAAGACAACAACAATTGTAACATCAATGTTGGTAAAAGAATTAGCATTGACAAAAAGCACAACACAAGTGAAAATAAAAATATGGACACAAGTAACAACAAAAAAGCTGATATTGATAGACATATGGACAATGACAACAAATATCATATTGCAGGTTGTCTTGAAAGTAATTATGGTGGCAACAACATCCGTAACAATGATGATAATCATGTCCATGCCAACAAAATTTGCAACATTGATAGCACTAAAAGTAAAGACATTGACAATAACAACTACTACAGTTATGGCATTAAAAGCATGAGCAATGACAATGAGAACAAATACACCAATAATGATAACATTAGTGTTAACAACAATACTGATATTGGTAGAGGCATGGAGAATGATAACAAAAATTGGAGCTCTGGTGGTCTTCAAATAAATAATAGTACTGACAATACTAAGAATAAAGACAACAACTACAACAACAATAAGATAAAAAGCACCACCAATGACATTGACAACAAAAATGGTAATGTTGATGTTCGTAAAAGAATTAACATCGACAAAAATGACAATGACAATAGATATCACTATGTTAATGGTCTCAAAGGTAACAACAATGACGATACCAACAATAAGAATGACAATGTTCATGTCAATAGCAAAAGCAATTGCATCATTGGCTTTACTATGAGTAAAGATATTGGCATTGACAATTACAATAGTGATAGTACTAAAAGAATTGACAGTGGGAACGACTATAAATACAATAATTGTAAAAACGATACTGGTAAAAGAATTGACATTCACAACAAGTACAATACAAGTGGAAATAAAAAGATTGACATTAGTAACAACAACAATGTTGATATTGGTAGATGCATGGTCAATGACAACAAATATCAGAATGTTGTGGATCTTAAAAGCAATTATAGTGGCGACGTCATCCACAATAATGATGCTGATAATGTCAATGGGAAAAATGATTTTAATGTCAATAGAAATAATAGTAGAGACATTGACATAGACAGGTACGACAATGATACCATTGATGTTGGTAAGAGAATTAACACTAGCAACAGTTGGAATACAAGTTCAAATAAAAAGATTGACATCAGTAACAACAATAATGTTGATATTGATAGGTACATGGACAGTGACAACAAAAATCACAACTCTGATTGTCTTAAATGTGATAACAATGGTGACATTATTCATAACAGTGATAATGATAATGTCAATGACAAAAACAATTACAGCATTGATAGGTCCAAGAATAAAGTCAACAACTACGACAATGATATGATCAAAAGCATCACCAATGAAACTGACAACAAAAAGGGTAACATTGATGTTCGTAAAACAATTAACATTGACAACAATCCCAACACAAGTTTCAATAAAAATATTGACAACATCAACAACAATAACATTCATATTGGTAGACACAATGATAATAGCAGCGACAACATCAATAACAATAATGATGATAATGTCAATTGCAAAAACAATTTCAACATTGCTAGCAATAAGAGTAAAGACATTTTGATTAACAAGTACGACAATGATAACATTGAAAGCATCACCAATAACACTGACAACAAATACAGCAAAAATGGTAACATCGATGTTGGTAAGAGAATTGATATTAGCAATGGTTGGAATACAAGTTCAAATAAAAACATTGACAATATTAGCAACAACAATGTTGGTATTAGTACATGCAATGACAATGACAACAAATATCGCAACCTTCATCTTAAAGGTAACAACAATGGTGGTAACAATGATAAGAGTGATAGTGTTTATGTCAATAGCAAAAACAATTGCATCATTGACTCCACTAAGAGTAAAGATATTGACATTAACAACTACAACAATTATAATACTAAAAGCATTGACGGTGGGAACGACAATATATACAACAACAATTGTAACAACGATGTTGGTAAGAGAATTGACATTGAAAACAAGCACAACACAAGTGGAAATAAAAAGATTGACATTAGTAACAACACCAATGTTGTTAATGGTAGACACATGGGCAATGACAACAAATATTACAATGTTGATGGTCTTAAAAGTAATTATAGCGACGACAACATTCATAACAATGGTGGTGATAATGTCAATGGAAAAAAGAATTTCAACATTGATAGCACTAAGGATAAAGATATTGACATTAACAACTACAATAATGATAGTACTAACAGTATTGTCAATGATAATGACAAGAGTGTTAGAACTAAAATCACTAAAAATAGGGACAACAACCCCAAAATTGATGGTGTTGAAAGCAATGGGAACAAGTACAAGAGTATTGATGGTGGTAAAAACATTGAGTATGAGGATAACAATAAACAAAAGGATGGAGATATTGTTAAAAATATCAACGTGAACTATAATAACTACAGTGCTAGAAACATTAATAGTGACAACAATGTTCATAACAGAGGCAAAGATGGTTACAACTACAACAACAATAATGGTAAAAGCATTGATATTGGCAACAATCACAATACAGGTAAAAACATTGACAGTGACAATAACAATTACAAGAGTGATAGTCTTAAAAGCGACAATAACCATAACAATAATGATGTTTATGCCAATGAAAATAATACCTACAACAATGATAGAACTGAGAGATTTGGTAATGAAAATACCAACAAAAATCATAAGAGTGTTAGAACTAAAAAACCTATTATCAATAAAGATAATAATTGCAACAATGATGATTTTAAAAGTGGAAACAATATCAATAACCATGATGGTGTTTATGGCAATAACATCTATATGAATGGTGGTGTTAAGAGTGATGACAATGTTAGAAATATATGCATCAATGATAGTTCTAAGGGTTATACTAATCATGGTGGTACTTATGGAAAAAATATTTGCAACAATAATGATGTCAAAGGTAGTAACAATGATACTTTCAAGGTAAATGACAACAACATCAATTGTGATAATGTTTATGACAATAACAATCACAATAAGGATTATGCTAAAAGTAAGGGCAATGAAAGCTACAATGACAACACTTATAACATTAAGTGTAACAACAATGGTAATAGTAAAAATGATAGTGCCTATATCAATGGAAATAATATTTACAAGAGTGATGGCACTAAAAGCGGTAGCAATATCAACAACACATGGAATAATAACAGTATCAAGAATGATGGTGTTAATGACTACAATATTCACAACTATGATGGTGTTAAAAGTTGCAATAACATCAATAACCATGGTGGTGGTTGTGGCAATACTATTCAAAAGAATAATGATGCTAAGAGAAATGAAAATAGTAGTCATAACAACAAGAACAATAATTCTAAAAGTAGTAGCAATGACAAGATTAACTATGACGGTGTTTATGGAAATGTCAATAATAATCCAAACAATGGTGGTGCTAAGAGTGATGACAATGTTGGCAACATGAACACCAACAATAACTCAAAGAAAAATATCAATGGTAGTAAATATCATGATATTGCTTATGGCAATAACATTCACAACAATGATGATGCTAAAATCAATTGCAATAGTCGCAACACCAACAAAAATGATACTTCTAAAAGTAAAGGCCTTATTAATAACACACGTGATGATGCTTATGACAATAAAATTCACAATGTTGATCGTGTTAAAATCAGTGGCAATGACAACACTGTCACCAACAAAAATAACAATGATAATTTTAAAGGCAACAAAAAGGGAAACAACAATTATGATGGTGTTTATGGTAGTGAGAATGACATTCACAACAATGATGGTGTTAAAAAAGGTAGTAGTGATAATTACAAGGGTAACAATGATAGTTACAAGAAAAGTGATGATAATAACAACAAATGCAACAAAAGTAGTGCTTGTGGAAATGAGAATTACATCTGCAACAATGATGGTGCTAAAAGAAATGTCAATGACTACAACAACCTAAAAAATGATCGTTCTTGCGGAAATGAGAATTACATATGCAACAATGATGATGCTAGAAGAAATGTCAATGACTACAACAACCTAAAAAATGTTCGTGAATGTTTAAATGAGAATTACATATGCAACAATGATGCTACTAAAAGAAATGGCAGTGACTACAACAACCTAAAAAATGATAGCGTTTGTGGCAACAACAAGAATAGTCATACTACTAAAAGCAATTCCAACCACAACAACAATAACACTAAAATCAATGATAGAAGCAGTCTCAATGATCATAGTGCTAAAAGCAATCCGAATAACAATTCTAATTATAGAAACAACAATGGTTTTAAAAGCAATGAGAACAGTATCAATCACAATCGTGATGGTACTAAAAGCAATTATGATGTCGACAACAGTAAAAGTGATGCCAATAGCAATCATAATCATGCAAGCAATCTTCTCCAAAACAATAACAACAATATTGTTGACTATCGAAACAAGAACGAGAGGCAGTTGCAAAGTAGAAATCAGTATCGTGATTAATTATGTACAATATTTTATTAGTGTTTAGGAATATGTGTATTAAAATGCAAAGTATGTATATAAAATGAAATCAGAGTAAAGACTAGTAGATGAAAAGATAAGATAGTGAACCTTATATAGAATTGTGACTTTGTATAGTTACATCGGATTATGATATAAAGATGTACTTAGAACTTGAGAAAAAAAATACAAAGAAATGCATTTGAATTATTTTGCATCTATGATTAGGTGAGAAATGGAAAGTAATTCCCCTATATCATTGCTTTCATCCATCCCTCACCTTCATTGTATAAAAAATAATCAATATGATATATAAAGATATCTTATCTCATACGTAATTCCTCAAAATTCTAGTCTTACATTATGATAAGTTTATTTATATTATTTTAGGATATACTCTTAAGCTTATTGTTATTGATAAGTTTATTTATATTATTTTAGGATATACTTTTAAGCTTGTTGTTATGAATTAGAGTGTATGATTTTCTGACCTTGTATATATACACAGCCTTAATGTATACTTTTGATGATTCGTTTCTTTTGTTAATTTCATTTTATAATTTCTTTATCTTTTTTCGTATATTTCATTGACACTATTTTATGTTTTTCCCCTCTTTTAGTGTTTTGTAGGGCTCTCTCTTCCAATTTTATTTTTAAAAATGAGGTCATTCAAATATAAAAAAAATAGTGATTAATTATATTTCCAAATATTTTAACAAAATGGAAATGTGTTTGTTTGTTTATAATTATAATTTTGATTTATTTAAAAAAATAACTGCTTTTTATGACGAGCTATCTCATTTAAAATAGATTATATATTTTTTCCTTTTAATTATTTTGAAAAACTGAAATAAACTCATGAAAAGCTATTCAAATCTATTATTTTTAACGAAGAAATTATAAGAAACATTCTATAATCCATCATATTTGTCTTTTTCTATTTTTTCTACCTCGTTCGTTGGCTACGCTCATTTTACATGTATCTGAAGTGTGTGGAAATATAAATGTTATTGTGCACATTCTTTTATACGTCTTTGTGATATTATAATTATATTTGCAAAAACTAAATAATTTAACAACTTCTAATATTTATTTCCGATTCACAACTACTACATCTTGTTTTTATATCATACATATTCAAATATTATATTAGACATTCTTCGAGTCAAATCAAGAAGTCATATCCATCAATATATATGTAATAAAATATTTTTTATACTATTATCAACGGAATAAAATATCTAATTCAAAATAGTTCTAGCTATTAAATTCAACCATAAAAAATATAATATATATATATATAAACTAATATTTTCTATACCTAATTTCTGGATTTTTTTTACTTTTTAAAAATAAATTTTTCAGAAAGTAGAGTTTTTTTTACGAATATTTTGAATCAGATTTCTAACAAAAACATACTCTTGCATGGAGAGGTGGAAACTAACCTTCCTAAACAAAAGTATAAATTTAACTAATAAAGAAAATATGACTGTTATTTTTATTAAATAATTTAATGTGATAACAAATTTAAATTTTGATAAAAACAGCGTATTGTTTCTTGATTTATAAAAACTTGTTTAAATAATCTTAAGAATATTATTTTACCATTTAAGTAAAATTTAATCATTCTTAAAAATCCTAATTTTTAAGGTTTCATATTTCCAAAAATCATGGTTCTCTTCTTTATATACCAAATCCTATTTCTAGTAAACGCTATCTCCTAACAGATTTAATTACCCTCTCACAAATAAAAACTCGTAATTTTGGACATATTGTTCACGAGTATTCAATAGAGTTAAATTAGACCAAACTATATAAAAAAAAAAAACTGAATATAAAATTCTCTTGTTGTGAAAGTATCATTTTTCTTTTTATAAATTTTGGGTTATTTGTGACTTGTGAACCTCTCTTTGTAACATGTAATGAGCTCATTTTTCAAGCATTAGTTTTGGAACAAAGAGCATGTAGCAAGCAATTTATGATGCATTGCAGCGCTATAGTGCAGAATATACATCTCAAAGTATATTTTTTTATTAGAATAAGTGTTTTGTAGTCAGAATGGGACTTTTGTATCCAACTGTTTTACTCTTTTTTGGGCGTAAGTCTGGTGAGTAGGTTTTAATATGAATCATTTCTTGTATTATGATTACAGTACCCTTAAGTGCTACTTTATATTAATTCATTATTTGCCTCTAAAAAAAATTATTTTGGTACTCTTTCTCCTCAAACAATTACCAGTTTTCATTAGATAATTTTATTTCTTAAAAATTATGATCTGATACCCAGTTTTATCTCTCACAATTCCTTCTAATAATAAAAGATTATAATCAAATAATAAAAGTAAATTAGTAATATTTAAGGTTGTTAGATGATATGGAGGAAGTTCAAAAGATAGAGCTTATTAATGTCTGGCTGGAATGTAATTATGTTTTAGTTTGTGCTATGTTTACTGCTTGGACTAATGTTTCTTAGATGTTTCGTAATCAATTGAATACTTGTCTTAATTACGGTGTAAAAATCAGGTTTAGGGTTACTCATATTTTTCGTGAAGAAGATGTGAGTGCTGATAAGTTGGTTAATTTAGAATTTATTCATAGAGAATCTTTTCATTGGTATAATAGGCTATCATCTAGTCTCTTCTTAGAATTTTGTATGAATAGATATAGTTTACATATATATCGTTTTTGTTAACACATGAGTTTTGGTTTAATCCCCCATATTTTTGTATTTTCTTTCTTTTTTCATTTTTAATAATATATTTTTTTTCATGTGATGACAAATGATTGTTGTTACTTAAGGTGTTAACATAGCCGAAATGCCAAGTTGCATAATGATGTCCACCATAAAAGCTTTTATTTAAAAAAATTGTCTATTAGGTGTTCTTTATTTTATTTTCATCCAACATAATTGAAGATATTTTTTTATTTGTACTAGGTGCCATGATTTAAGTACATATTCTCATAATTCTAAACAAAATGTCATGTACATAAATCTTATTTCAATCTAACAAATGACAACATCTACCTCTAAAAAAATTATTGAATAGAAACCAATATGAGAGACAAAAAATAATTAGTTATTATAAAATTAGAGACCATTTTAAATACTAAAATAATTTTTGATTTCTAAATTAGTTTTTATTATTGTTAAATAGTTTCTAAATTGGTATGTAATTAGCTACCAAAGTTTTAATTATTTAAATTCTAAATTTTGTAGCAAAAACTTTGGTAGTTAATTAGATACAGATTTAGAAACTATTTAACAATAATGGAAATTAATCTAGAAACAATTTTTTTATTAGTATCTAAAATAGTCTTTAATCTAATTAATATAGCAACTAATTATTTTTGTCTCTACAATTAGTTTTTATTTAATAATTTTCTTGTAGTGTACAGTTAATTAGTAGAGAAGTTAAGTAGGGAATGAAACATAGTCATGGTTTCTGGAATTTGGTGTTTGCTAAACTTTAATTTGGCTCATTTGATTCTATAAAAAAAATAATTAAAATTATTGTACTTAAAGGGAAGTGATTTGTCTTTAATAAGTTTTAGCTTAAAGTTGTTAACCTTACGTAAAAATTACATTTGATTTACTTGCATTAACACGTATCCTTCAAGAATAATAATCGAACTTTGATTTACGATAATCGAAATATCTATGAAATTGTTATTAAAGTCACATTTACAAATAAATGCAAGTTTGGGGATACATGCAATAAGACCATGCGGTGGAAACATAAGTTCTAGCCTAATCAAGATTAGGTTAATTATCATTTCCTCCAAGATTTTTTCCTTAAGCATTACTGTTCAATCTCTTGGTCAATATTCGAAGAAATTTCTTGATGCTGAAGACTATATGAGTGATGATGTTTGGCTGTTAAAATTTCGTGGTTAGCAACTCCATTACTGTCTACAGTGCACTCATCGCAGTCATCTATAAGGCCACTGAATAAGATAAGAATACATATCAGTGTCCTCAAACATGTCCAACCACTTGAACCCTTCAAACATGTATACTGATTAGATGGTACCTGCAAGCACAAACAAAGATTCAATGCACTGCCGAGTAGTTTTATTTTATCCATTACAGTGCATAACTCAAAAACTGAATATTGTTATCATGTGTTAGCTTAATGAAAAGAAGGGTGACCTGAGTGAAGGATCATGTTGATACACAGGGTCATAATCTATCGTGGAAATTTCAGCACCCTGCATCCGAAGGAACGTGTAGACAGACACTGATGTGATTGAGTAAATCCTATGTTACGTACATACAAAAATTCCACTCAGCTGATTGCGGTGGTAATCCATTGTGTAACTGAAATTAATCAAGGAAACATGGGATTAAAAAACACAACAACAGTATTAAGAATTACGCTGTGTGATATGAGTTGCATGAAATGTTATAAAGTGTAGTAAGCTAGTAAGAGTATAGGAATGGATTATGATGAGATGATGAATATGTGGAGGAGAAAACATTATCTCACCCGCTCTAGAAAATAATTCTCAGTAGATATTTTATGTTCATTTGTCCTATAGTATGTGGGTTGAGTGGTTGCATTGCATCCCTTCCAGTTCCCACCACTGGAGCAGCTGGAAAAATACTGTATCCAAGTTACATGGCATGGTGTATTTGAGTAGGTTGTGGTGTGAATAATTTCACCCTGTTGCAAACTAAACATCATTAACTTTCCCCCTTAAGATGAATTACCAATATATTGTAAAACTTCGTTCACTTTGCTAATTAACTTTGCAATACTTGATACAAGGCTTATACAGACTCCTAGAGTGTGAAAAAATGCAATTAGTGATCACATGTGTATTTACAAGTTTCTGGATAACTCAGTTAATTAACAAAAACAATTTGTACGACAAGAACCAACCCTCACAAAGTCTATGTGGTAAATTGACCCGGAGTGGTCCAGCTCAACTCCGGCGTCTGTTCAGACACGCGCCACACCTTCACCGACTTGTCCAAGCTCCCCGTGTACACAATCCACCGCTGATCACCTTTCTGGCGAGGCTTCTCCTCTTGCGCCTGGTCCTCCTCCACGGCGATACATTTAACAGGACCCATGTGACCCGTCAGAACCGAATGGCAGGAGTGGAACCCACTCTCGTCGCGCTTCCACACACACACGTTCTTATCCGCAGACCCACTGAAGAGAAGGTTCCCCGCCACGGCCAGGCAGAGCACGGCTAGCTTGTGCCCTCTTAAAACGCCGCCGTGGATAAACCCACGCTTCTCGTCACTCTCCCAGAAGTTCACCATACCATCAGAGGAACCGCAATAAAGCACCGTGGCCGTAGGGTTCACCGCCAGCGCTGTAACCGCGTTCTCCTGCTCCAGCAAAATCCGGTCCAACACATGCTTTGGCTTCTTCCCCTTCTCATCGCGCACCCTCCTCCACATCTTCACCGTCCCATCCGCGGACCCCGTCAACACCCACCCTCCGGACATCGCCACCACCGCGTTCACTGCATCGTCGTGCGCGTTGATCGACTCCAAGCACTTGGAATCCGCCACACGCCACACCTTCACCGTCTTGTCCCACGACCCGGAGTACAACAACCCTTCCTCCTTGTCCAGGCTCAAACTCGAAACGGCGTCGAAGTGCTTCACCTTCACCGCGTTCCGGTGCCGCCGAACCTCCACGTAATTCTTGGGGTTCATGGAACACTTGACGTAGTCTTTGAATGTCGGCAAGCTCCCGACGCGTTTATGCTTGCTTGGATTCTTGGACGAAACCTTCCACACTCGGATCTTCCCGTCTTGGTGGCCCGTGAAGATTTTTTCGCCGGAGATTATTATGGTTTTTACCAATCCACTGCTTGATTTGAAGCCAGTGTAGTCCTTGAGATGCTTCCAAACTCTTATGTTCTTGCTGTCGGAGCCCGTGTATAACAAGTCCCCGAAAACGGCCAAGGAATATATGTGACCCTCTTCGCGAACGAGGGATCCGATGAGGCTGTTTCCAGGAAAGTCGTCTTGTTGGTGGTGGAAGAGGTTTATCGCAGGTGAGGTGGGTAATAACCACGGAGACTTCTTGAGGGGAGATGAAGAATCGCGTTGGTAGTTCCACGGGGACATGGCGTAGGGAGAGACATTGTTGCTGCTGTCTGTGTAGTTTAAGTGGGCGGCGTTGCTGCGGCGGTTGTATTGGAAGTTATCATCGTCGTTGTTGGAGGGGTAAGGCGAGTTGGGTTCGGAGTGCAATAATGCTCCAAATTTGGGTCTGTGTAAGGCGTTGTTGTGTGTGTTGGGCTCCACCAAGGAGCCTCCCTGTGCGTTTGTCATTCAAAAATGAGAAAAAGCAATGAAGGAGAAATCTTAAAAATATTGAGATGTGTTTATTGAGGTTGTGTTTGTTTGAGAGGATTGAAAGTTGAACAAGAGGTTGGTTACGCGGATATATATAGCGAGAGGTGGAGGGAGATGGGGCGATGGGTGCGCGACACGTGTAATGAACCGAAAATTGGAAGATTTTTTGTGGGAGAAAATGAACATTAGTTTTGTTGCGTAAGGAAGTGTGTTGGTTGCGCATATGAATGAGCCATTGTTATGTTTGACTTTTCAATTTCTATACCATGAAGGGAAGGGAAGGGATCGTCTAATGTTGACCTTTTTGTCTTGTCAAAAAGCCGCTTTTTAGCTGATGCCACCATGACGTGTAATTCCCACTTGCCCTCTCCCTTCTGCTGGACGGTTTCAATAGATCTTCCCCAATTCTTTTACTCATAATAATGTCACATTCTTAATTACTATATCAAATTATTAACTATTTATTTTGAATAAAAAGACAAGTGGATGATACGATGGCAGAACAATTTAAAAGAAATTTAAAAATGAGATCAAGAAATTTAAACATGTGACCGTGTCTGAGTTACATAGCACAATATATTAGACGGTTGAATTCAACACGTTGAGTGCGTAAATTTAAATTCCTCGTTCCCACTGTCTAAGGAATCCGTACAAGTGCAATGGCCATCCATGACCGAACATTCCGAGTGAAAATTCGTAATATTGCGTATACTACCCAAAACCATGCAATGCAACACAAAAAATGGAAATGAAATGTAACATGTCACCAGACAGAGACAAAGTTTTGGGATGTGAAGTCAAAATGTTTGTTGAACCATATATGTATGGCATTTTAGGGCAACATTCTAATATCCAAAACTATCCAAAATGTTCACACAGAAGCTATTTAATAACTGCTGAAGGCGTAATGTCTGCGCTGCGTCTTTCTCAAAAAATTGTAAGTCTACGTCTCTGATATTGCCATCAAACTTCAAACGTTGTTCAGGACCACTCATTTTCTTAAGTGTAACAAAAAGTCTTGCCCAGATCGAACTAATACGTGACCAAACATCTTCCTCGGTTGTCTTTCCCCTTTCATAGTATAAGATAATATAAATGTTACAGTGTGAACTTCAATCTACTTTGAATACGCAGTTTAAATATTGGTAATGGATAATTGCTATATAAGTAAAGTAGGTCACATCTATTTCATTCACTACCCAAAAATTTATGCCACTACTACTTCTTCCATCCCAAATTATATATATGTCTCCTTAAGTACTTTCATTTATTTTAAAATATTTTTCATTTTATAAAATTTTAATTTTTTTCTTCCAGTACCTATACTTTATTTTAATAATAAAAGATTTATTTTATTATTTTAGCTTACATATTTAATATATCTTAAAAAATATTATCTTAAAAATGAATAGGTGTAAAAAGAATAATTACATCAGGAAATCTCGCTGTGTGGACTAATTCTACATTTCCCAATACATAAGCATGACGATACGTTTACGTGTGTCCATATAAAATTAATTTATTTTTTATTATATATCTACATATTTTAAATATAAAAGTTATAGTGAATTTAATGTTAGCATGTATATATTTCAAATATATGTTTAATTTTTTTTATCAAATTCAATTTTGATTAATTTTAAAATGAGTAAACATTAAAATCCTAAGGTGAACGACTTTATAATATAAGTCTTATTAACTCATTTCGATATTTTTCACTCCTCCTTTAGACTTCAAGCATGATAAAAAAATCAAAATTTCATGAATCACTGTTTGAATAAATTATCTCATTATATCACATTAAATATTTTAAAGTTGAACTTACTAGATCGTATAGAGAGTTGTAACTTAATTATATATTAGATGACAATTCTTCTTATGAAAAATAAAACTAAAAATATTATTAGATTAAGTTTGAATATAAATAGTAAAAAAATGTATGATTTTTTAAGTAATAATCTGATTATTAATCAAATTTTAACGACTTATATATATAATATGGTTTATATTTATAGTTTTTATTTTTCACAATAAAAAAATGTTTCACTTGACATGTTTCCATAATTTTATATTATATATTTAACATGTGCAATTTCTATAGTTTTTGGCCTAGAAAAATGAGAAATATGCAATATGATTTAAAAAGATCGAGTATACAGAAAAGAAGAGAAAAGAAAAGAAAAATAAAATAATTCAAAATTTTACTTTTTCTTAAGAAAAAAACGAGGATATTTTTGGGAGATTTATAAGAAACTTATTTTTCCAGAATGAATCAGAAATTTTTTTTGAAAACCTCTCTTTTTATTTTAGTTTCTTAAAACGTAAATACTTTTATGACATAAAAACTGAAAAAATATATATTTTCACCCTTAAAAATAATGGTGTAATTTTTTTTACTATTTAGATTAAATTTAACTATTTTAATTCAACTTATTTATTTTTCCTCTCTTTCACTCATCTAAAAAAAAATAGTTCTTTCTTTCTTATTTTAAATCTATTCAAAATGAATATGTACATAATCTCTGTTTATATTTTTCTTTTACAAAAAAGTATATTTATCTTTTATTTCTGTCAATTCTATTTATTTTTATCTTTTATTTTCTATTTCACTTTTAATCTAAGCAAAATAAATATCCTTTTTCTTCCTGTTCATAGTGTCCTATGGAATTTTTGTTTTTTTTTGCTTCTCATCACATAATAAAACATCGAATCTCACACTTCTTAGTTGCAATGGGTATGCAAATGTTATCTATAAAAGCCATCGTTGAGGTTTCAACACGTAGTTAAAATAGGGAAATTTAAAAAATTATGGGGAGTTTATCTACTTATATATATGAAGCAGCTAATAATATAATAAAGGAGATTCTGCAGATGTCATCAGAAATCTACCGAATCTAATCATAATTCGTGTTTGGATTTGGACATTATTATTTATAATAAGGGTTTAAAGTTTAAAGGGAAGACATGGCGGAAAAAGAATCGGTTTCGTATAAATTTTCTTTGCAAGTGTATTGAATTCAATGTATATGCATGAATTATTATTTTATCTGTGATAGGTATAACATATGCTTTTTATATAATATTATAGTTTCCTCAAAATATAAGCAACCCTTTTTACCTACATTTTGACTTCATCAATTGCGTTGAGAATTGGGAGCCTTGTGCTCCCCTACATATGCGATCAATCATTTAAATTTTATACATTTAGTCTATCATGGTCATGCAATTAGGTTAAGAATAAGAAGTTATTGCATATTGTATTAATTGTTTTGTGACAGAGATTAAGTTAGATAAGCCACCACCCTCAAATTTATGATATGTTTCAGTTATTACATTATGTAAAAAAAATTAGTGTTTTCATCGTTTTTTTTTATCTAATAGTAAATGTTGAATTTAATAAATATAGTATAAAAACTATTAGGAGTTTGATTTTCAGAAAAAAAACTATAAATAAAAGATTCTACCAGAAAATCATGAAATAGAAACAAAAATTTTTAAAGACCAAAATAATTAGTTGCAATAGTAATTAAATTAGAGATCATTTTAGAAACTAAAAAAAATAGTTTCTAAACTAAGTTCTATTATTGTTAAATAGTTTCTAAATTGGTATCTAATTAGCAATCAAGATTTTTGCTACCAAATTTAGAAATTAAATAATTGATAATTAAAATCTTAGTTGCTAATTAGAATTATTTAACAATAATAAAAATTAATTTAGAAATTTTGTTTTTTTAATTTTTAAAATGGTCTCTAATTTAATAATTATTACAACTAATTATTTTGGTCACTAAAAATTGGTTTTTATTTGATGATTTTGTTGTAGTGTTATTGTAAGTTATAAATTAATATAATAGAACATCTAATAAAAAATTAAAATATTACATGTTTTTTTTAATTGAAGAGGCCATTTTATAAATTTCAAATAAAGTTTATTTGGCATTCTAAGTAAAAAAAACATTTTTTAAATAAAATATTATATCATAATAAAATAATAATTTTTAGATGTTAATAGATGAAATTATTATCAGGGTATTATGTTTCATGAAGAAAACATCATAAAAAATATTATTTTAACAATTATACAGTAGAAAGATATCAATTTACAATTTTAATGTGATATAATATAATATTAAAATTACTTAATTTGAATAAAAAGTATTGTTTTTCTTCAATTATAATCCGATACAAGATTCATCTTATCATATAAGGTGGCTAGAATAGAAAGGCTTGCACATGTGTCGGTTAAATCCATGAGTTTGGAATGAACGTTACGTAGGCGTGGTTGAGTTCATTGAATTGCACCATGCGCGATCTATTCAAGTTCGTAGTGGTGTGCAAGAGTTAAAACATTAGCGTGATTCATATTTCTCTGATACAACTGTATGAAGTCTTTCTCATTTTATGACTACCCATGACAAAAATATGTTCATTATTAATCTACACATACGTGTTAGACCTAAAAAAAAAACATATACGTGTAAGGTGTGAGGCCGAACAAGTCAAAATCACAGACCAAAACATGTTACCAGGAATTTGTCTCAGACACTTGGCAGAACATGCAGGCTTCATATTTGGCTCAAAATGCAAGGTTGCATGTTTGCTAGCTACCTCGTAGTTGCACCAACTCAACATGTGTTAGTGAACAACGATCCCTGCTACAGAAGAATAGAATATAAAAAAGTGAAACTCTCATCAAATCACAAACTTTTTCAACCATGTTCAAGCAAATACTCAGTATTATTCTCTTTTTTTCACTTTTTGCCTTTTGTGTCTGCTTATCATCAAACACGTTATCCCAAAGCCAAAGCACGATTCTCACATAACATACTTCAGTGGCAATCTAACTAAATTTAGAAGAAAAAGGCTATTGTGGGACTATAAAGTCCTAGTTTTCTAGCCAAAACTTACGAGCTCAACATTGCAATTAATTATCTGGGACAAGTGTCCCATTGAGCTGTCTCGGTTGCATCATAATTAACAATAAAGTTTTGAGAGATTTTTACACAGAGGCCACTTAATGCAATGACTCATTCGTTTACGTTTTTAGATAAAGGTTCTTACAAGAGTATTCCAATTAATGTCCACACATATATTAAAAGAAAGTTATCTCCAAACAAAAATTGAAAAACGAATAGCTAAAAAAATGGATCAGACCGAAGAAATTAAATGCTTTCCGTTTTAGAAAAAAATAATGTTGAAGTCTCTAACACTTGATTTAACATGAATAAATGTTGGTTAAAAAAGGACACAAATTTAATTATTATATGGATACCATGAAAGTAATATGATTTGTTCTTTTTATTTTTGTTTTCCTTTTCTACTTAAATAAAACATACCATAAATGTCAAGAAAATAAAACACCAGGACCTCTCTTGTTAGGTAGGTATTAAATTTTTAAACTTTCTCATGTGGAAGAAACTATTGAAAATTGACTTCATTATATTTAATCTTAAATTTGGAATAATGAATCCAATTTTAGTCTCCCAATTTTTTTTTCAAATATGATTTTAATTTCTCAAATTTACTGTTTAGAGATTAAAAATGACTTTTAAAAAAAAACCTAATTCTAGAGTCTTCAATTGTTTAAAACTAAGTATATTTTTTAAATTTTGATATGCTAAATTTTTTAAAACTTTAGGGGACCAAAATGATGTAATTGGTCTAGTGATTTCTGAACTTTATGTGTAAGAGAAGCAGATCAAACATTCATACAGGAGGCGCGTGATTGACAACATGCATCTACCTTTAATAACATCAGAAGATTAGAAGATTAAGTTATAATACTTTTGTTGAGTTAATCAATGGTTCCATAATGTATATATTTTGTTTGGTTCTACATTAGATGTGTTTTTCTCACTTATTAAAGATGTTAATGATTATAATTTGAAGTAAAACACAATTAAAAGTGATAAAAAATAACAAGAACACACTTCTAGTAACCTTATATTTCCATTTTCTTTTTTCATCAGTTTGTAGATAAGAAGCCGATTAATTAGCTAATGATTGCGTAGCAGGAACGTCAAAGGCTTTGAATGATTGCAATTTTCCTTTTGTGTTTATACTTTCATGATTGAAAAATTATGTTAATGTTGACAACGTGGCGTGATTATGAGATTCTTCATTCATCCCCGAGAAAAAGCAGTGCAAGAAGATATTAGCTGCTTCTTCTGTTTTCCACCAACACAACAAAATCATTCATTTCAGCTGTCCTCATTCTTTTTAAAGCTTTTTCAGAAGACATTCAAATGGCCAGCTCCATTTGTAACTATGATTCCAAACTGGTAATTTTTTTTGGTTTTGTTGCACTGTATATATAATTGGATGTTTATTGTCTAGATTATGCTGTTTAAAGCAGTTACAATGACAGTAGTAACTGATATAAATCAAATAAAGCAAATTTGACAGTACAATAAATATATATATATATATATATATATATATATATATATATATATATATGTGTGTGTGTGTGTGTGTGTAATATATTTCAATGGCATCTAATTTAAAACTTTTTACTAAAAACAGTGTGCATCAAGAATCCACACTTTTGTCCTTTTGAGTGTATTATAGAGAACATTTGGTGTATTTCAATAGCATCTAAAATTTTATATATATACATTATAGAGAACATTTGGTGTATTCCAACTCATTTACCTACCTATATATACAATTAATCTTGCAAAATATACTTGCATAAAGTGTGTACTTCATTTTTCTACAGTAAAAAAAGTGCAAAACAGAAAATGCAGGACTAGAAAAATGTACAGAAAATTTCTTTGATCTGTTGTGTTGATTTGTATCATATCCAGCAACTAGAAAACAAGCCGTCTGGTGCCACTGTTTGTGCATAGTTTTTGACCATATAGCTGCTAAATGAAATGTGTCAATATGATCAATTATCAGTATCACTCGACATTTCACATGTGGACAAATAAGTTTCAAAGTATGACCTATTATGATGTTCTTCATTATCTTATTTCATTTCACTTAACAAAGAATAACAAAAATCAACATTATTTCATTTTCTTTTGTAACTTTGTGATATAAGAAATGGAGGCATTACAGAAATATCAGAAGAGTGGTAGCAGTTCTAGAAGTTCCATGTAGTTGTAGATGGGAAATGAAGCATGGATCCAAGGTAGTGCTGTACACTTGGCAAACTATTGTAGAATTATTTGGACCATGTTGTCGTTAGGATGCAAATGTGACACAGAAGAGTGAAGAGTGTGTCCAACCAATCTAATCATAACTTGATGAAAAAGAAAGAGTAACCAAATAATAACATGGTAGCTAGCCACCAACCACTGTTAGTGCTCTACAGATGGCCATTCACTAACCATACCCCAACCAATCAACTACCCTAAAACCAGTGTCTCTCAGCAACGCATGCACGCAGTCAAGCTCCTCTTGTTGACTCAAACAAAATATCTCCCATATGTTGATCAATCATGGAACCAGGATTTCTGCATCCCTATCCCTAATATTATCTTAAATAATCAAAGATAATATCAATGCAGAATCGTTCGAATTAGTTAAAGATTTTGAAGTAAAAACTCTTAAACTTTTTCGACAGAAAAAAACTCTTTAAGATGTTACTGTATGAGAAAAACAGTGCCTGTATTGTAACCTATAATAATAGAAAAGTATGAATGTTATCTTTGAAAGTGTTTTATATTGTTTTATAGTAGATAGCTACTTGCATTATCACCTATTCTAACTTTTTTGCGATGGTATATCTTCTTCTTGAAAGTGGATTAATCTGATTCGTGAATTTGTTTCTGGTCCTACAAGTGTTAGAAGTGATTTTGTGGGGATGTTGGTGGTGGCAATATTGATGAAAGAAGTAGAGTGTACGTGTCAGATACTGGTAGTATACACAGGTAAAGAAGAATCAAGACAACAGATGGATGATAAATCAATAATTGCAATTTCTAGACCTCTCATCATACTTCTTCATCTTCATATTTTGCTCATGGTGTGCACTCAATTCAGAACTAGAGCCAAAATCCAACACATTTTAAAAAATAAATAATATATATATACTAAAAAATATTATTAAATAAAAATTAATTTTAGAAATCAAAATAATTAATTATTATTTAGTTAAATTAAAGACCATTTTATAAATTAAAAAATTATTAATATTTAAAGTATTTTTACTATTAATAAAAATTTACAAAATAATTTCTAAATTAATATTTAATTATTTAACTACTTATTAATTTATATTATAAATTATTTTTATTAGTTTTTTAAGACTAATTTATAATTAAAATTTAAATAACTAATTTAGATATTCATTTAAAATTATTTTATAAATTTTTATTAATAATAAAAAAAATTAAATATCAATAATATTTTAATTTTTAAATAATATCTAATTTAATTAATATAATAATTAATTATTTTTTATCTTTAAATTTAATTGTTATTTAATAATTTTTTAATGATATATATATATATATATATATATATATATATATATATATATATATATATTAGGGATGGCAATACATAAGTAAATTATTTTGTATTGATTTCAAGTAAGGATAGAAAACAAAATAATAATGACTATTTTTTATATTACATTTAATTTTAATATATTAAAATTATTAAAATTTAAAAATTTAAAAAAAATTATTATTTTTATTTGTTGAGATAAAAAATTTATTTGTGACACATTGAAAACTATTTTATAATAATTCAATATTGTAATATCAAAATTAATATATACAAAATAAATTATAAATTATAAATAAAATATATATTTTTTAATGAAAACACCATGTTCAAAATAAATAACGTAAAAAAAAGTTTTACATATATAATTGCCTTGTTTATACGGTTAATATTTATGTTACTTAATTAAATTTAGGGCCTAAAATTATAATTCGCTTAACTTGATAATGTTTTTAGTCCTAACTATATTAAATAATATTTTTTATTTTAGCGTTAAACTAATAATAATTAGTTATAAAATTTTAAAAAATATGTAAAAGTATTATAGATTTAACACTAACAAATAATTTTTCAAAAATTAAGGAAATAATATTTAGAGAAATAAAAATAGATAGTTACACCTTTTTTTCCTGAAATGAGTTGGTCATATTCAAAATGTTTCCTTTTTTAAAATAAAAGAAAAGGCAGTGTAATGTAATCAAGAGTGCAAGGGTGGATATATCAAGTCTTGAAATTGGGCCGATTGATATCCACCAACAGATAGACCATGCTATTCGCTACACTCTATTTCCTCTTTCACACCACTTTTTTTTTTTAAATCATTTTTATAAACTAATAAGTATAAGGCCCTGTGCGGTTACATACATTATCGAGATTAGTTCCATAATACATCAATGCGTAAATATATTACGAAAGCTAATTTCTATAATAATAAAAAATTAATTTAATTACAAAAGTTAATTTCTGTAATATATTAAAAAAAATGTAATGAAGATTATTTTTTATAATCTAAAAGGCAAGAGAAAAGGTCTGTTTGAGTATGTCAGAAGAGTCCAAAAGTTTATGGGTGTGAAAAGTATAAAGATGAGTCCGAATAGCAATTCCTCAAGCATAGTTAGGCCTTGTAAGTCTTCTGATGACTATTTCTTCCTTCACCTCCATATGTTCTTTTGTCACCCCATAAAAATATGAAAATACTTTTTTATCCTTCTTATGTCATCTCCATATTCTAGATTACATAATCCAGAAATTAATCTTGGATTTGGAAATAACTTACAGATTATGTAATCTGTAATATATTTAAAAAAAATGATATTATGGATTATATAATCTGGAAGTCTAGATTTGAGAATAGTTTTCGAATTATATAATTCATATACATTTGAAAAAAGGGCTTCCGGATTACATAATCCAAAAGTTAATTTAGACTTATAGATTATGTAATCTAGAAACTAATTATGCATCTTAAAAAAAGGCTTTCAAATTTCATAACCGGAATTTAATTATGAATTTGAAAAAGAATTCTAAATTACGTAATATGGAATATTATAGAAGGACATTTTTGGAATATCAAAAATTTATGGAGGTAAGAGTATAACATATGGAGGTGCAGGAAGAAACTATCTCTTCTAATAAGTGCAGTAGGGCCCGATGAAAAGCCCATTTAAATATTTTTCTTGGATCTTTCTTCCACACATTTTTTTAATGATCTTATATAAATAAAATACATAAAAAAAAGTTAAATAATGCTGAAGTAAAAGTAATTCATTTTTTTTGAAAATCATAAAATAAAAGATTAAGGAGAATTTTATTATTTCATATTTTTTTGAGGTAGCACAACGAAATTCCTACCATGGAATTTCTCTATTTATTGCCTATACAATTGTATGAATTCTTTATAATGATTTGTTGCATCATTTTCGAATTAGACTATTATATCTTTTATCATCAGATAAATATATTTTCATTATTTAATAAAAATATGATTAGTAACCATATAATTTCTCAGTTTAAAAATAATTTCACAATCTCTCAATCTTAAAAATAATTTCATAAACTCTCAAATCAAAAGTAGCCGCAACATACGTTAAATAATTCAAATGTGGACATATTCTTCTACGCTATCTAATTATTTTTATTGTTTTTCTCCATACATTCCTTTCAAAAGCACTATCTTTACAAAGCTATTTAATTTTTAAAATTACATCATCTTAGTATAATAGAAACGCCTACACATATCAAAATGCTTGTATAATTGTATTTATGGTAATTATACAATAACATAAAATAATTTTTTTATATAATCTTTTATTTAATAGAAAAAAACTTATCATTATCTCTTATTAATTATATATAAAATTAATTTATATTATATGAGTAAGTACAAATCTGATTTGAGAAGTAAATTTTGTAAAATAAATTAAATTTTTTAATATTTTAATAAGATTTGTTAAAACTATTTGTCATCCATTATCAAATTATTCATTATCAAACTATTGTTAAATTATTTATAAAATATTTAATGACACTTATAATATATTTATATATATATATTAATATGAGAAAATTAAGTTAGAAATTGTGGAAATTTTAGTTTAGAAGTTGATAAATTTGAATTAAGTTTAAATTTAACTCTTAATAATTTTATTTAAGAATCTCTATGATTAAATGAACTGGACAATGAGGTTAAAATGACAAATAATCCAATTTAATGGAAAATAAGTTTATATTTTTTGAAACATTATATCAGACAATGAATAATAAGTTTTAATAAATTGAGATTTATGCAATGAAATATATTTATATGGCAGTAAAATGTTGATTGTTGTATGGATTGAGAGGTTGATCTTCCGTTTCTTTGTTTGTTACGGTAAATGTGCATTATGTTTTTTGTCTTGCTTTGATTTTTGGTTTTCTTATTTGAGAGTCACAATTATCCTTTAATATCAGGTCGTTTAGCAATTTTGTTTTACATGACGTTTTTTCGTGAAAGTAGTGGATTTTTATGTTTTGTGTTGATAAGTTTACTTTTGGCTTAAGGTATTTAAAAATATTATTTGGATTCCATTATATATATAAATATAATATATATATATAAATATTGGAACATTTTTTATGTCTCTTTTATATTTATTTATTTCTTGTTTACTTATTTGTATTTTATAACTATGTACAAGTAGTGAAGTTGCTTTAGTACATAATATAATTGAATTATAAGCCGTAAAAAGTGATGAGTAGTTGGCAAATATCATTCATGATGGACCCCACCACTACCATGTATGTATCATGTGATTCATATATATCATCAATTCTTTCTATTTTAACATCAATTAATCAGTTGGTTTATTATTCAAATAATAATTATTTGTACCACTTTATATTGTCAATTATACTTTATGTTCTGGCTCTTGCTTTTGGATTTTAGATTAGTATGAATCAATTCAAATAATTTTTCCATTTTTTTCAATTCTTTTCTTTGTTGATAATTTTTTTCTTTATCTTAGAATTTTTTTCATTTTTATTGATTAATTGACTTGGATAGTAGATGAAAAATATTTTTCACCTTTTCTTGTTACTTATTGTGTGTTAAATAATTTTTTTTTTGTATTTTTACTTTTTTAGACAAGATATAAAAACGGATATTATTTTTTATTTTAAGAATATATAAATCACTCAACTTTCATATATTTAAACTCATTTTTATCGATCTTTGTCATCTTAAATTTTATATAGATTAGAGTCTCTAAATCATGAGTCTCCTTAATACGAAATAGACTTTACATATTAATAGTTTTCAAATAGTTTCTCTTTGTAAAAATTAAAGAAAACATTTTTATGAAAAAAATGTGATATTTTTTAAGAAAAATAAATTAGGCTCCAATTCAATAAAACTTGGGAATAAATATCTCCTCTCATGAGTAGAAGTAAAATTAATGTTAAAAATATCTTAACTAATCTAATGTTTTAAATATTTTTGAAAGAATTAATACAATAAAGTATTAATAAGTAGTTTTTTAATGATTATTGTTACATTAAAAAGGTATAATATTTTGGTTGTGATAAGGAAAAAGAGAAGCAATAATTGAATGTTCACACTCATCTTATCCTTGGCATAGTAAATTCAAAAGATTGTATTTTTAGAATCATATATATCCAAAAATCCGTGGGACCAGTAGAACAAAAGGGAAGAAAAATAGAACAAATATTAGGACAGAGCCAATAGTTTTGTCCCACAGAATATCTCAAACCTTTAAAGTATATCTAATTCAATTGACTGAGTCCTGTGTGCCACTGCATCCAAGGTGCTCTAAAAGCTCCTAGTTTGTCACATATCACTAGGCCTTTCTATTTCCTTCCTATATAAACCACACTCTCTTCACCAACATTCAAGCAAAAGCACAAAGCAAAAGCAACAAAACAAAGAATTTTTTACCTCACTAGTTTGCAGTTGCAGAAAAACATGTCTGCTGTGGTAGAGGTGTGGGTTGGGGAGTTCACAAAGCTCAGAGAGAAAGTACTTGCACGCAAGCCTTTCTTCTCCAAAGCCAAAGAAGGATCAGCAAGGGAACAGGAAGAAAAGGAAGCTCAAAAGAAGAGCACTGCAGTTAAGAGAGACAGTAGTGGAACCATGTCAGAGGCAACCATGTGTTTGCTTATGGATCGTTTTGTGCCTTGGTGATATGTTTTTCACTAAGATGTTCTTGCTGAGTTCAAGGAATGAGCAATAGCAGAATAGCAGACCTAATATGTTTTGTATATTCTATTCCTATTTGTCTATCTATCAGTTCTTATTTTGAGAGTTATGTAAGAGAAATGTTATGAACTATTGTACATAAGTACTGATCTAATCAAACATAATATTTGGTAGACCAATTTGTATTTTGAGTTCAGTTTTATGTTTGATGCCTATACTTCAGTAGTGCTGTTTTAGTCTTTAGTTGACTCAAGATATGTAAATATGAAATTATCATCTTTTTAGATATGTCAGTGGATTTCATCTTGCAGAAAAGTTAAAATCATAGCATAATTGATGGTTATGCAACCTAACAAATATTAATTAAAATCAATTAGACCTTAATTTCATAATACTTTACAAGAAAAGGTAAACAATAATGACATTCTCTGTCATAAGGGGGTACATGGACGTGCCTTTTGGTTCATTTGTTTAATGCTAATTGTTGGTTAAATTGTCATTGTCTTGTTTTTATGAACACAAAATCTGAATCTGCTGAATTTTCACTTATATCTTCCCAGGATATTTGTCAAGCCTAAAAAATATCAGGGTCAGTAGGTGACAAGAAGGTTGTACTCAAGTCACCCCCAGTTCATTGATTTTGTCACAAAGCTCCATTCAACAATTTGCATTATAAAGGGTGATGTTCAACAATTTGTATCATAATAAAAACATGTTTCAGCACAGTAAAAGCAAAAAATCTTTCATTCTGCAGCTATGTTGGCCATGAAAAATGATCCTGTAGTTTCTGGAATTTAATCTTTGGTAAACTTTAATATTCAATGATTTTGATTTTATAAAATCAATTTTAGTTAAAACTGTATTTTAAGTGAAGTGATTTGTGTTTAAAAAGTTTTATCTTAAACTTTGTGTTGGGTCGTGGGCCTGACCCGATGTTTGGTCATTTATGGGTCGTTTCTCGACCAGTGTATCTAAGATTATGAGGGAACACAAGTCAATGGATCTTAATCAATTAGACTTAGTCTTCCTTAATGACTTAATTAAGACAAAATCATGACTAAAGGTGAAGAAGTTACAATTCGGTCTATATATGCCTAATTATACTCTAGAGAAAAGACATCATCTAATATCATCTAAACATCTAATAAACAACACAGGAAGTACTCTCAACTCCTATTTCATATTATACTCATTATATTTATGTTCTTACTGACTTGAGCGTCAGAGTGTCATCGCAGAAGGAGTCCCTTTCATTTCCAAAGGCCTTTGAAGAGAGACCACAAGGAGTTCATCCAGATTTCGACCGAACTCAAGTTAGCCAGAGCACTTTGTAATAAAAACTAATACAAAAAATTTTAACCTCATAAAAATATAGATTTTGTTTATTTCCAATCAAACATATCCTTTGAGAATAAATTTAATTTTGGTTTATTATAATCATACATGAAATTGTGATTCTAAGGTCACATTTACAGAGAATGTTTGGGGAGAGAGTAATATAAGACTTATGTGGTGGTGGCAACGTGAGTTCTAGCATCATCAAGATTAGGTTGCATCATTTCCTTCAATGTCAACCCAGTACTATTGACTGATTCTAAAATGTGAGAAAAAAACTACAAAATTTTCTAGGAGAGGTGATAGTTATTATATTTTTATTCATAGCTTGCATCAAAAGTTGTGGATGTTATCTCAGACTTCTCATTTATCAAAGAGGGGTCCCATTTTTCCCACACCATAACCTCTCTGCCATATCTAAGAGCTTCATCAACAGTAGCAGGTTCCAACCCAGTAACCAGTGAAACAAACAGCTTTCTACCAGTTAGAGAATTGAACCAGCTCTTGAACTTCATACCAATGTATTGAAAAGCACGTTGAGCCAGTGGAGGATGGTTGGTACTTTTACCAATACCAGCGGTTTTATGGTTGTGGCTGATCACTGGATTGAAGTCCCAAAACCATTCACATTGTGTTAGAGGAACCTGTTCAATCTTTTCCTCAAACAGATCAAACTTGGTCAATATTAGAAGAAATTTAGTGTTGCTGAAGACTCTATGAGTGAAGATATTTTGAAAGAGATGTTTGGCTGCTAAAATTTTGTTGGTAGCAACTCCATTACTGTCTACCGTGTACTCATCATAGTCAGTTAAGGCCACTGAGAATAAGACTACATCAGTGTCTTCAAACATATCCAACCACTTGTAGTTTTCTCCGAGGCTTTTTGGATGCACTCTGATGAGCTGGTACCTACAAGCACAAACAAAGATTCAATGCATAACCAAGTTGTTTTATCATTACCTGCAGATATCTATTATTCCTTATGGATTTTATCATCCTAAATCAGCTAGCTTAGTTTTGATTTTGAATTAAAAAAAGGTGAAGTGCATAACTCTAAAACTGAAGATTGTTATTATGTGTAAACTTGATGGAATGAAAGGGGACCTGAGTGAAGGATCATGTTGATACACAGGGTCCAATGAGTCCTCATGACCTGACACAGGAAATGAAAATTCCATAGAAGAAAGGGAATTTGATAAGGTTATTCCCTCAGCATACAAGATGTCCATGTCCAAGGGTTCATAATCTATTCTGGAAATTTCAACAGCCTGCATCCGAAGAAATATTTAGATATTCATGAGATTGAGGTAATCATGTGTTCAGTAACCTCCATTCAGAATTTCTACCCAAGTGATTGAGTTGGTAATCCTCTATCCAATTTAAACTAACCCAGGAAGTTCAAATGGGATTAAGAAAAGACAAGATAAATACTTTCTATGAAGTAATAGAATATTATTAACCGTGTAAACTGTGTCAAATCAGTTATTCCAACTCTATTCCTAAGCAACTCTAGTATAGTTTATGGCAACAAAGTAGAAATAAAACACAACTTTTGAAAAGAAAATAATAAAGGTGCATCAAGTGTTATCAAGTGGAACCAGTTATGAGAGTAGAAAGGAATTATGATGTGATGATGAATATGTGGAACATTGTCTTACCCGCTCAAGAAAATAGCTCGCACTTTTTGGCAGATTTTTTATTTCATTTCTCCTTTTGTATGTGGCCTGAATGGCTGCATCCCTCCACAGTTCCTCCACCACTGGCGCATATTCACGAGCAGCAGCTGGAAATATTGCATCCAAGTTGCCTGACATCATGTATTTGAGTAGCCAATCGGAGAAAGTTCTTAGTCTTGGACTAATAGAATAGGTTGTCGAGTCAATAATTTCTCCAGTAATCCCTGTTGCAGAGTAAACATCAAAAACTTTTCCTCCTAATGTAAATTACAAAATATACTGTGAAGTTACTGGATGACTCGGTTAATTATCCTTATCAACAATTAACATTCTGTTTAGCAATGGATTGAATGGATAATTCTATTGAGATTCAGCCCTTATAGTTTTGATTCGTCAAATGGATAAAACCATTTTGCTTTATGGTGTTCAAAAAGAATGCAAAAGGAAAAGGTGTTCAATGAAATGTGGACAAATACTTCATTCAGACAGTGCAGATCTCCCAGTTAGCTCTTTATATACTCAGAGAAAAACAATTACCAGAAGAAGTTGATTCACCAACAAGTTGTTCGTTACTTTTTTCAAACAAACTCTCTTCAAAAAATTCTCGTGCCTCTAATATGATGCCAAGGTACCTATACAAGTTGCTTTGAATTACCAGCTTGATGTTTTGGAGCTCGGTTA
>Ga0123342_1001050_pt1 | contig 46028 bp, 17 predicted proteins | sample Turbeawhitnodule_FD_89960 | JGI IMG/M metagenome (GOLD analysis project Ga0123342, IMG submission 89960) | Root nodule microbial communities of legume samples collected from Mexico - Turtle bean Mexico white nodule | ecosystem: Host-associated > Plants > Roots > Nodule | place: Mexico: Nepantla...
GATATTTATACCAAAGTTTTAAGTCCTCAATCTTTTAAGAATATTTGTTCCAAGCTGGGTCTCATCAATATTTGCTCCCCAGCTTGTGGCGGGGTATTAAAGGATACGGATACCAGAGTTATAAAAGAATCCTAATAATAATTTGGTGTTTTTTCTAATTATCAGTTGTTTCTCTTTATAGATGTGAATAACCTTTATTTTTTCTTGTGTGTTATGATTCTAGTATTTAATTATTGATTCTTTTCCTCTTTAGTTAAACCTAGAATGAGTGTACTACTTGTATATATTCAGACCATTTGTTTTGATTTGAATAATAAGAAAGAAAAGATATTCATTCTCATATCCTTTGTCTTCAGTTTACTCTTTTGTTCATCTCTATTCTCTTTTGTTCATCTCTGTTCTATTTTGTAATATGGTATCAGAGCCATTTATAGCTTATCCTAGCGAGTGTTTGTTGGGCTTATCAGGCCACCCGCTATCGGGTCGTTATCAGACCACCCATCATATGTTATCCCACGCACGAGCTGTCACTCTCGGCGTGAGGGGGTGTATTGGAGATCTCACATCGTCTAGAGATAAGAGTATTTCATTGTATATAAATGGGTGCAAACCTCACCCCATGAGCCGGTTTTATGGGGTTGAGTTAGGCTTAAAGTCCACTTCGTAATAGTGTATTATAAAATTCTATTTTCACTATCTTACCCTTGTTTTTCTTGTTGTGTTTGAACTGCGATGATTGTACTATGTGCACAAGTAGATGACCATACAGGTGCAAGAGAGCCTTAAAGGTTTCAGAATTTTATTTTGAGTTATAGATATGTAAATATTTGTATTTCTATAAATCCTAATCATGTGTTAGGAATGTTTTGAAAAACTCCAAGTTTGTATAGAAACTGGTAGAACTTTTATTGTAATAGTTATATGTAAATTATGGGTGTTCCAAAATACATTCTTAATTCCCTTAACTCTATTTTTTTTTCTTTACATAACCAATTAATTAGTTTTTTTAATTTCTAATTATATTCTCAACCTTTTTCTTTTTTTAATAAACTACATATATTTTTCACTAAAGACCATCATCTAATCTTATAGGAATACGACACCCTTGTTTTATTTTAGTAAAAACATATGGTCAAAGAAAGAATCTATAAATCTAGATGTTCCACCAAAAAATTATTATATTTTTCGCTTCTCATTTTTTGATTCAATATGTTTGTATATTTTTTAAATTATGTTAAGGTAAAATTGAAAAAGAACTCCGTTGGTATTTAAGAAGTTATTAGGGTCTTTCCAATTTCATTCACAAAAGTTTCAAACTTCTGAAAATGGCAAAAAAGAATGGCAATTTTTCATTATTTTTAATTTATTTTTTTAATTTTATGATTTATTTCAACATAAAAATCACCCAAAATAATAATAAATATATTATTTTGTGAATCTCATAGTAATGCATTCAATTTCAACCTTGGAACACTTAAAATTCTGGGTGTTTCTTCAAACACTCCATGAAATTCTTGGACATTTTTTTATTTATTTTGAAATGAATTTTCAATAATATTTTTTATATTTGGAAAAATTAATTCCATAACAAGAAGAGATGTTCAAGAATTTTATGAAAGTGAAAAAAAAACTGAAATTTCTAATGGCGGGTCTCTCAAACAAGGACTGTTTTTCTTTTATTTGTTGGTTCTATTTCAGTGGACTGTTTCTTCCTACACCTCCATAGGTTCTTCTGTCACCCCATACACAACGTGAAAATATATTTTATCCTTCTTATGTCACCCCATAGAGTAGTTTTTGGATTATGTAATCCGGACACGCATTTGAAAAAAGACTTCCGGATTATGTAATCCAGAAGTTAAAAAAGACTTCCAGATTACATATTCCGAAAACTAATCATGCATCTGAAAAAAGGCTTTTGGATTATGTAATCCGGAAGTTAATTATGAATTTGAAAAAAAGACTTATGGATTATGTAATCTGGAATATTTAAGATGACAATTTTTGGAAATATGAAAATTTATGGAGATGGGAGAAGAATATATGGAGGTGCAGGAAGAAACAGCCATTTCAGTGTAGTGAAAAAAAAAACTGAAATTCCACTGCTGAAGGATTGGACCCAAATATTGGGCTTGTATTGGCAAAGTAAACAGACTGATCCAATGATATTTATACCACATGTTTTGCTTTTTATACCATCATTTGTTTTTTTTTATGTCAAGATAATTTATTCCCTTTCATCTCCGCATCCCTAATTTTTTTTCTGTAACTTCCACCAAAACTAATTTTCATTATATACTCTACTATATTACAAAAGTTAATTTCATAATTTTTTTGCATAAAAAAATTCAGTTTCCATAATATATTACTGAAATTAGTTTCTGAAAAAATTAATAAATAAATAAAGATAAAACATTAAGAAGAATAAAAAGGGTGCAAGCATCCTCTCCTTGGTTCCTCTCATAATAGGTTACTGCCTGTCAACGATATTTTGCAAGGTAAAGATTACAGTCCATTCTAATGGTTACTTAAGAGTATTAATGTCATGTTGTATTCACATGAAGTTCTTCTGAAACTCGACAATGACTTTCAGATGGTGCAAATAATAAGTTTCTTATGAAAAAAATAACTTATAAATTGTGTTCAAAAATATTTTTGGATTATACAATTTAGATGTTTTTTTAATGAAAAATGACTTTTAGATTATATAATTAAAAAGTTTTTTCATAATTTTTTTTTTTTAAATTGTATGATTTGGAAGTAAAAGATGACATTAAAATTACATCATCTGAAAGTAAAAAAAGCTTTACACTTCCAAAAGTCAAAAGTTTTTACATTACACAATTTTAAAGTAAAAAATTACTTGTAGAAAGTCATTTTTTCATAAATTAGAAGTGTAGAGCGGAGATTTTCATATTTATAGGAATATGGAACGAAAATTTGTGGTGTGAAAATAAATTCTTATTACTTAAAAGACATGAATTGAAATGAAAAAAAAAAGCCAACTCCTTCCTTCATCATATGATTGCACCCAATTACAGGAGAAAAGACGAAAATACCCTTAACAAAATGGAGTACGTATAAAATTACATTTTGGACTCCCTTTTCCAAAACACAATAATATTTTCTAGATAAATTTTTCCATAATGTATTATTTTCAATTTCATATTTTTTTATCCAGAATAGGAATTTGATTTTGATTTCCAGATTTTGATATCCATAACACAATAATCTCTTTCAAATCTACTTTTCTGGAATGCATTATTTTCAATTCCAGATTTTCATTTCCAGAATAAAGGGTATTTTCAGAATTTTTTAAATTATGTTGGGTGCAGTTTCAAAAGTGTTGGGTGCAGGAAGCAAGGCAATTGCTTCCTACACCCAACCCTTTTGAACCTGCACCCAACATAATTTCAAAATTCCAAAAATACTCTTTATTTTTTAAAATGAAAATCCAGAATTGAAAATAATGCATTCTGAAAAAGTAGATCCATAATAGATTATTGTGTTCCGGATATAAAAATCTGGAAACAAAAAATTAAAATCCCATTTCAGATAAAAAAAATTTAGAATTGAAAATAATATATTTTAGAAAAATTTATCTGGAAGAGGTTATTCGGAAAAAAGGGTCCAAAATGTAATTTTAAATATACCCCATTCTTTTAAGGATATTGTTGTCTTTTTCCCTCTAATTGGGTGCAGTGATATGGTGCATGAAGCAATTGCCAAAAAAAAGAAAAAAGCCCAAATGGATGCATTATAATTTTTGAACTAGAAAGAAAAGGGAAAAGATGTTAATTAAAATTATGATATGAAGTAATAAAATATATATTTAATTAAATAAATATGAAAATTTCATGACATTTTTTTCTTTTTCTTTTATAAGACAAACTTTTCTGTTCTAGAAAAATAGGAAAGAAAAAGAAAATAACAATATACAAAGGTGAATATTGATAATACACTTTAATTTTTCTTCATTTGATGAATTCACAAACAAATTTGTTTATAATAGTTTAACCTAGTTCACTATTACATCTTCTCACTTTCAATTTTTTTAGATTTTTCTATTCTTCAACTTTAGTAGCATTTTTAATGGTTTTTCATGGATATGGTCTAATTTAAATGGGATTTTTTTATTATAAATTTAGGCAAGTCGTATCTTATTGACACAATTTTATTAAGAAAAAATCGTGACACACGGTTTTAGGTTAGAGTGCGTTCTATGTGAAAGTTGTGCTACCATGATATGACTTTATCGTAAAAGTACTATAGTTATAGTTATAGAGAGACGACTTTAATTGATTATGCAAATAAGATTTAATTAAAGTCATGTATACACGACTTCAGCGTAAAACTAATCCTATTGATGTAGTGTCATCCATCCACGACTTCGATTATATGAAATTTAAACTAAAGTCAATGCAAAGCACAACTTTAGCTTATCTAAAAAATTGAAAAAAAAAATATTTATTATTTATTATTTGTTTTTTATTTTTTTAAATGAAATTATTAATTAGATTTTTTTTTATAAAATTAAGAAATATTTAGTTATTTTTTAATTGAAAAAATAATTTTAAAAAATGGTGTTAAAATTCTAAACCTAAAACATAAACTAAAAGTCTAAAATGTACAAAATTTTCTCAAAAATACTAAAAAAAAATTATTAATAAATGGTTTTTTTTTTTTTGAAAATTTGGTATCCCCAATCCCTTTTCGATATTGGTCATGACATTCTTTACCTTATTTCAAGCAACTTTTATTCTTAACACATCTCAATCTGATATCAAAAGTTATGACTATTTGATGTTTTTTCTGACAACCCATTATAAAAAAAATTATAAAATTTATCACAAAATCTTAATATTTTTAATAATTTAATTAATTAATCTATTTTAAATTAAAAAAAAAAACAAAAAATGTTTAGAAAAAATTTAGTAAACTAAAGTCGTGCTCAACATGCACAACTTTAATGTAAAATTCGTATAACTAAAGTCATGCATGGGTGGCACGACTTTAGTTGTATTATTGTTACACTAAAGTCATGCTACCATGATACGACTTTAATTAAGTCTTGATTGTATGATTAATCAAAGTCATCTTTATCCATGATGTAACACAACGTCCACGTGGAACGCCTTCTAACTTGAAGTTGTGTGCTTTGGACACGATTTATTCTTAATGAAATTGTGTCAACGAGACATAACTTATCCAAACTCATAAAAAAAATCTCTTTACGTAATTTACATTTCAAAATAAATCAAATTCATGTAAAAACGAATCATCACCTGCTAACATTTTTTCAAGCACATACTATGCATATGATCAATTCAAATAATAATGTAATAATGTAAAGAATTTTTTTTCGATATATATAGAATTAACAATAAATTGAGGAAGAAAATTGAGGTAAAAACAACTTATTTAAAGATATCAATTTCCCACACATATTCAAGATTAATTATCATGGGTTAATAATTTATTTAAATTATTAACTATGCATTAATCAATATGAAATTATGATAATGAAAACTTAGTTGATTTTAATTGGACTGGGTTTAGTCAAATACTTTTCTAGGATTTGAATCTCATCAATCAATACACGAGTTCAAACAATTCAAGTTTTAACCTCCAATCAATCACATAATCGTAATGAAAAGTTAATATTTGGAATTTAAACTTTCATAACGAAAGGCATGAACAACGATGAATAGAAAATAAAAAAATAAAGAAAACAGGAAGAAGATGAAACAAAAGAGAGAACATCATATAGAAAGAACTTAGATATAAAAATTATAAAAAAGAGTAAGTCTCCTTTTAATTAGAACTTTGTTAGTTTATTTATAAGTTTTGATTTTTCTTAGTTTATTTATAAATTTTGACTAGTATGTATTGTGAGCCTTGATGAAAGTAATGTGATACAACAATAGTTGTTTTAACATTAAATTTAATGAGTAATTAAACTATTTTGTTTAAACTTGAAAAAATCATAACATAAATATTTGAATCGAACAAATCAAATTTTTCATTTTGAAATCCTTGATAGAAATAATTTAATAAAATAAGAATCAACAACAAATTATATATGTAGTTATAGGAAAAATATAACACACATATGACATTGAATGTTAAATCAAAACATTTATGTTAAATAAGATCAATTTATTGGAATTGATAGGAAATGATAAAAATTCAAAAAAATAAATAGAAAATCTATAATATATTAAAAGATACGATAATTTACAACCTAATAAATTATCAACCTAATGAGTTATGGAATTAAGATTTTGTGACAAGCAACAACTATCTTTATAACAATGCTGAGGTATTTTAGAGATTGTAACGGTAGCAACTATATTTAGTTTTATTATGTTTTCATTGCAAGGTTAAATTATAAATTATTATATATTGAACTAGGGATGAACCATTTTAATTTTCATAGTGTTAGAACTTGTATTTATGTTAAGAGATATGACAATAATGTGGATAGGAAGAAAAGTCTTTTGTGATCTTGTGATCAAGTTTAAAGAGATTACATTGTTTTCTTCATTATTTTAATTTTTTTATTTCAATAATCACTTAGTGTGTGATATCTTATAAAATATATTTAAATGAAGATGTAAATGGTTTTACACTTATTTACTTAAAAGATGTGAACTTTCTAAAATTAACTCAATATTCAGTTTTTGTTTGAATTGAGTGAAGGAAAATAAGAGAATAAAAAAATGAATAACAAGATTGTAAGTGATTATAACTTATTTGAAATAATAAAAAATATAAGCTAATTTAATTATTTATCAATTATTCTAGTGGCCCTTATTCAAAAGATAAAGTGAAATAATAACATGTTGTATTAAGGAGAAGAGAGTGAAAAGAGAGGATAAATGACTAAAAAATGTGTAAGTAATTGTGATTGATTTTAAGAAAATAAAGAAATAGATGGTAATTTGATTATTTATCCAATTATTTGGTTTAAAAAAATAGTTAGTTAAAAAAATATATACAATGTAATAAAAATAATGTGTTGCATTCGGGGGAAAGAGAGTGGAGAAAAAAAAAATGAATTATTTTTTTTTCTAATACTATGAATAGATGATAATTTGATTATTATCCAATTATTGGAGTACCATAGGTTTAAAAAGTAAATAAAGTGAAATAATAATATGTTGTATTAAAAGGAAAAAAATAAAAAAAGCGGAAATTTAGTAAGTAATTATGATGATTGATTTAAAATAATAAATGATAATTTGATTGTTTGTCTAATTACCATGGTGTTCTTGTTAAAAAAAATAGGGAAAGTTAAATAGAAATAAGTACTTTGCAATGTGGGACCTCCAAATTTTGGAAAAAGATGATAATGACATAATTGATTATGTCCTTGAGAAACATTGCAAAGTGATGTCCTTTTTACCTATATAAATTCATTTTGTAGGTCTTTAATATGAAAAATACAAGTGAGACACGATTTGCATAGATTATGAAACATAGATAATTAATGTAATTATACAAAGTTTAAACCTTTTTTTAAGTATTTTTATTTTAATTTGTTTATTTATTACGGACAATTTGAATTTTTGTTATTTGTTAATTGAATTGTGAAAGTTGGTGATGTAACTCAACTCATTATTTGAAATACTCAAATTATCCTTAATAGTTTTTTTTTATTTTGAAATAAGAAGTGTTTTTTTTAAGAAAAAAGTGTTTATGAAATAAAAAATGTAAAAGACAAAAAACCATTTCAGAATAATTTTTTTAATATATTTTTTGACTTCCAAAATAATAAATTTGAAATTTATAAAATGTGTTTAGAAAATATTAAAAAAAATCGTATGTATTATTTCTAAAAGGGGGTAAAACAGTCCTTTCATATAATAGGTTGCAGGGAAATTTGTTAGGGGTGCAGAAAGAAACAATCCGAGATAGAAAAGGCTAAAAAAGACTTATAAAATTGTTCTCATCAAATCAATAAATATAAACAAAATTAATTATAAACAATAGTTTCATATGATAATATAGTAATACATTTATACTGCATGGACAATATATTCATAGATCTTTCTTCTTAATTTAGACATTTTTTTTTCATTTTATCTTTAATTTCTGAAATTTCACTACTCTAATTTATTTAAAGAAATAAAAAATTACTACAAAACATTTGTACATCATATTTTATTTATTTAAAACCATTTAACTTTGTCGGTAATTATCATATATAGTAATTCAATAATTATTATATATAATAATAATTTACAAATAATTAACCTTTTCAAATTATCAAATAATTAAATTATTTATGAGAGGTTTATGTTTTTTGAGCATCTCATGTTGGTGGGTGTATAGTCTTTGTCTCTCTCATTTTTCTTCTTTTTTTGTATTTATATTCATTTGTTCTTACACATTAATTATACATTAATTGTATACTCTGGACTTGGACATTGATGTTTGTACTGTTGGCCCAAAGTGCTTTTATTTTTCTTTTTTTGTTATATATTGAGCTTAAAATGAAGCAATTTATTTGTTATTAGAATTATAGTAAATACCAAAGTAAAAAATAAAAAAAGAGTAGAAAATTAGATGTTATATAGGTTGATAGCTTTTTAAGACACATACATCACACCACAAAAAATTAATTGTTATGACTAAATTAGATATCATTTTAGAGACTAAACAAATTTTGGTTTATAAATTAATTTCTATTATTGTTAAATGATTTTTAAATTGGTGTTTAATTAGCAACCAAAGCTTTTAGCAAAAATATTGATTTCTAATTAGACACTAATTTAAAAATTATTTAACAATAATAAAAACTAATTTAAAAATAAAAGTTTTTAGTCTCAAAATGATCTCTAATTTAGTCACTATAACAACTAATTATTTTTTGTCTCTAAAAATTAGTTTCTATTTCATGATTTTTTTTGACAGGTTAACTATGCTTATAAAAAAAATTACAACAAAATATTTTACATATTTTTTTTTATTTTATCTTTGAACTGTATAACTTTGTCAGTAGCTATTTATATATATATATATATATATATATATATATATAATTAATTACTATATATATAATAATTTATAAATAATTAACCTTTTCAAACTCTCAAATAGCTCTTTAATTGATCTTTTTTACATTAAATTTTACTTTCGTATGATATATTTTTTCTAATATACCACCACACACACAGAAAAAAATTATTTTTAACTAAAAAAACAATACAATGCACAGGAAGTTAATCATTTTAAACCTTTTATTTCTGGAAAATTTGTTTATGTTTAAATATTTAAAATGATTAAATAATTTGATATAAATAGTAAAAGGAAAAGACATTTTCTGATGAGTAAAAGAGATAATTTATTTAAACAATTGAAATTATATTACAAAAAATACCTTTATTATTATAACAATTTAACCAAGATTCAATTCATTATTGAATCCCATTTCTTGTTCAAGTGATTAAGCTGCCACTGGTGAAGCCACACACAGTATTCTGCAGACTCCAATTCAGATTCAATCTGAAAGATATGATGATACCAGAACTTAATATTCCATTCATGATTATAATTAAATAAGGTATAATTATTAATTATAAAATGATTAAGAAAGTTGGTCCGTGCAAGCATAATGAAGAGTTGAACATTTGGAAGAAGATATGATATGAGTGTGAAGTGGATGCAGACAAGTCCTCACAGAGCCAGCTAAGTTGGTACTGTGGATCAAGTAGATATAAATTGTACACAGCTGCATGGTGGGATACCTTTCTTTTAAAACATTTATCTTTAAAGTTTTTGTCAGGGTTACAATTTTTTCAAGAGAAATGTCGGAGATAGTAGAGGATTATAAAAAGTTGATTTTAAGTATAATTTAATTTTAGCGTTTTTTGGTACAAATAAATGTTTCATCTTGGTTTTCGATAAAAATACGTTTTGTTTCGTTTTTTTATTTTAATTAGTGTTTGGAATCTTTGGTGTGTATGAGGATGATTTCTTTAAATTTTTACATGTTTTTTTAGTACGGGTAGGGCTTTTGTTAGTTAGTTTGATGGTATCTGTTAAAAATTGGATTTTGTGTATTTTGCATAAGGATTAAACCATCCTGAAGTGATTTTCATTTATTTATTTTTTATTATTGATAAAAAAATATAATTTAATTTTATAAAATTGATTTATAAAGTAAATTTTATATCCATTTGTGATCTAATTAACTCAATAAATTTTGGTTAGAATAAATTCTGTTATGATATTATATTAAAAAATAAATTTTAAGACAGAAGTTTGTACCATTTATATATTATAAAAATTTATTATTATTTTTTTTTTAAGATTTGCAAACAAATAACATGGTTAAGTTGTCTCAGAAATTTGAGAATGAAACAAAGAAGAAGAAAGTTGAACTGTGGAATTTTCAGGTAAATAATGTTGGACTTGGGATAATTGTCAAATACCATTTATGCAAACATGTGCTCAAAGGGGGACCCCAAAGGAGTTCTTGGGTCCAAACCTTCATGGTGAATGAAAAATCAACACATTTCAAGTTTTCAACTGATATATCAGTAATTGGATGACACAGAAGTGGTGGCCTTACCACTGGCCTATAAATATCATCATTCTATAAGATTTCACAAATTGAATAAAAAAAATTGGTTCAGATTATTTCTTATTTTTTGCATTTCAGAGGAAAACAGACTGAATAAATCTTTGATCATATCAGACATACAGGCCATTACATGGAATTTTGTAACTATCTCAGAATCTTCATGTGATGTGGTAGGAAGGGTTTGTCTTATTTGCATCCAACTCAATGTTCTAAACTGACAGGATTGTTTATTTCTATCAATAAAGAAAATTGATCACCAGAATAAATGGCAAAAAAATGAAAAAAAAAAATGAAGTGAATTGAAAATAGACTGAAACTTGAATGATTGGAGATGCAAATTGAAAACCTGGACTTAAGTTGAAGCACTTAAAGTACATGAAAAGCAGATTTACAAGAGAAATAACTTCTGGGAAATGTAAATGGAAATCATTGAAACTGTAAAAGTGCTGGAAAACTAAGATATGCAGAGGTAAAATACAGAAATGAAATTGCAGAAGAATGTGAAAATTGCTGGAATAGAAAAACTAGAATTGGAATGATTAGTTCTTGAGACCCACTGTAGTATATTTGAGATTTTGTACCAGAAAAATGACTATTCCTTTTTACTGGTAAATGACTAAATTCTAACTCATTATATTATATAAAACTGATATATGCATAATTGCTGATATAACTCTTAAAAAAATTTCCTAATACATTGACAAATTTTATTTGTAAGTTTCATTTTCAGTGACTTATACAGCCTTGATTGTTCAATCTTCTTCACATTCTAATCAATTAAAATGTCTTTTTAACATAGGCAAAATAATCTGTCAAGAACAATAATTTTACCAAAAAACATCAATCCAAAGACTATTATAAACTATTTTTCAACACTTAGTTGAAAAAGATGGTGACTTTAACAGCTACTAGACTGGTCCTTAAATGAATTCACCAGCTTAATACAATTTGATAAATTATCTGCATGCAGAACAAGATTCTGCCATAACTCACCTTGTTTATGTATACACAGTAGGCTTAAGGTTTTCATATTGGTGCAATATGCCAGGGACTGTTTGGTTGAGTAAGGTTTTGGCTAATAACATTGATTTTTTTGCCACATTCATGCTTTCAAGCAAGAACATTCTGATTTTCTCAACTTTTTTCACCCATTCAGTGACACAAAGTATGTGATTAGGCTCCACCCTAACTAATAAAGTTACCTAGTTTATGTTCTTTGTACTTCCCCAATAACAATACATAATTTAGGCCTAGAAAAAATGCATGCTTTGGAATTAATGATTACCTTTGCCTCTAATGAAGAGTCAAACTGCTTAATGTGGCGTGCATTAGATTTGCCAAAGTTTCGGTTACAAAATTTTTGGAATTAAAGTGAAATCATAACTAACAATCAAACATTATTATTATTATGTTATTAATGCCCATGTCATATAATATTGTGTTCATTCTTTCCATCTTCTTGGCACGTATGTATGTGCTTTCTCCAACAATTATCTCATCAAAATCGATAAATCTGGTCATTATCACATTGTCTTCTAGCATGCAATATCTTCCGGAAAATCCCATGACAGTTTAATGTCACTTTCAATCTAAACATTTTCCTTTACACTGACGCAGTCATTTATCATAAATCACGGTCTTAATTTTCTCAAACCTATTTGGGTCTTTTTATAGAATTATAAATTGTATTGGAAGTTTTGATACGGTCCAATATAAATAAACGCAATAATCAAATATATGTTATTATTATTATAGTTATTAAGAGATATTTTTTTGACCAATAACTAAAATTAGTAAATTAAAATTAAAGAAAAAAAAAAAGTCCAATCGAAATGAAAAAATTAATTATTAAAGAGGTAGAAGATAGTCTTAAGTCTTCATATAAAAATATAAATGATCTATAGACTCATGTGGAACAGAGAGTTGACAAAGATTGAAGGAGTTTGTTTTGTAGATTTGTAGTCTAATATAAGGATCAAGGTATCTGCTTTACGTAGGAAGTAAGTTTTTTCTTTTTAGAAAAAAAAAGAGAGAGACAAAGAATATGAAAGAAAGGAAAAAAAATAAAGCCATGTTTTTGGGTACAAAGAAAGACATTGGTCATGGTATTCTATTTACTCATGATGGAGAACATGTAATTAACGCATACAATTTCGATGTAGCTTTTTTTGCCCATACCCAAAGAAAAAAAATGGGGCAAGCTTATAAAGTTGAATTCTGAAGAGTAAAGAATTACAAACCCAGGAGAATAATCCAAAAAATTATAGATACAAAAATTATAGTGGGTTGTTCTTTTTCTTTAAGGAAAAAAAAAAAAAGAGGGACAAAAGTAGATAAAAGAAAAAGAAATCGTCATTAGAGACAATGACCATGACTTAATTTGCTTTTTTATTTAAAAACAAATTGGTTAGGTGGGCATAACAATTGATTTAACAAGTCATAGTCTTTTTTGAGTATGAGTTGAAGAATAGAGAATTTTCTTTATAATCTCTTTCTAACTAATTTAAAAAAATCCAAATTAAATATTTACAATTTTTGTAAGAAAGGGTATGTATGGTGGGTGGAGTCAAGGATAGTTACCAAGTGGGTCTCAATGATCTACATTTTGCAGACACAGAATTCAATTTCAGGGTACTCTTGCCCTTCTTGATCAACAAACCAAAGAATAAATGGTGGAGTTGAGATTCCTTTCTACTGTAGCCATTTCAATTGTGATTTGTATATCACACCTAAAACTCAGGATTTGATAAACCAGATTTGGCTAGATTAAGAGAAACAAAAAGGTTGAACCAATTTCCCTTGTAATTAAACTTTGGCATTTACATGGCTTGTTACACATGATGTTCCAAAATCACCGACCACCTCTTAATAATAAGAACAAGGAAGAGAAACACTTGAAGTTACCACAAATTGCAGTGATAATAATTGGGGTCTAACTATGAACAGGAGTAGAGAGAAACGATGGCTATTGGCTACCGACAGTTTCATTAGTTGAATAGTGCTAATAAATGGTTTCTAATACGTTATAGCAAATAACACCTAAAACTTAAACCTATTGTGTTATTTTAATATAAACCCTTTGCTTCCGTGGATATAGTAGGACCAAACAATCAGATTTTGTTCCTCATTTCCTTCATATTTCATTTTTTTTATCCATATTTTAGCCCAATTGAGTGTCTAAGAGGACCCACATGATAAGGCACCCACAATTTACAATTTTTTATGTACCCTTAGAAGAAAATGTTAACGTAAGGGACGAAAATTAGTTAAGTGTAAAAGTATAATGAAGAAAAAGTATATTTAACCTATTAATTATTAAAAAAATTTAAGTTTTTGTTAAGTCAATAGTCACATTAATAAAAATCATGAAATAAAAATTAATAAATAAAAATCAATTGTAATTAGAGATCATTGTAAAAAAAAAATTATGATTTCTAAATTAGTTTCTATTATTATTAAATTGTTTTTAAATTAGTATGATTTTAGTAGTTAAATTTATTTTCAGTCTTACAAGTACTAAAAGTTAATTAATGTTTTATGAGAGTGGTGACTAAAAAAAAATCGAATTTTTAAATTGAATTGAATTCATTAATAATTTTATATACTTTTCATATATGTAGATATCATTTTATTTATGAGGGTAATTATTAATGTGATTAAAATATGAAAGAAGCAATAAATGGGATGATACATTAGAGGGGGTAGTTGGTTAGTTAAGCATTGATAGGAGGCAGAAAAAGATTTAGAATGATGACTTTATGAGCATATCAAAAGGAGAGTCCAAGGGATATTCTTTCTTTATATTTTGATTTATGTGGTCGTTAAAGTCCACTTGTTCATTTTTGCTTGGAACATTTTGGAGATTTAAGATCAGAAAAAAAAAGGACCTTAAAAAGTGGGAGATGAGTGATTGTGCATGAGACAAAATTAGTATGTTTGAAGGCAACTATTGATTATTATTGTGTTATGGATGAACGATCCAAATCAAAGAAACCAGAGGCATTGCACGAGACTGAGTAGAGCGCAAAATAATGCGCATGTTACTGCGAAAATGGAATATCAATAACCAAATCAACTTAAAGACTTGTCAAAGTTAGTTGTTTTGATGAAAGTCTACAAGCCAAGAAAATGAGAAATTTTCTGAACTTGTGTTTTTCCTTTTTCTGATTATAAAGAAAGAAAGAAAAAGGGAAAAGAAGAAAAGGGTCACTGGGTTTGTCCAATTTGACTGCAAAAGTTCTTCTTGTTTTAATGTTCTTGATAGAGATTTATTGTTAACTGGGTCATTAAGCTGAAAGATCTATAAACAAAATCTAAGTTGGTGAATAGTGAAAAGATAGCAACAAATTGACATGTTTTGGCTCATTAAAAAGAGGGGGGGAAAAAGTACAACTCATGAATTGAAGTTGTAGGGTTTAATCTTTCATAGAGTTAGGTTTCAGAACACATGAATTATATGATATTCCTTGAGTAACCTTTTTCTTTTTCCCCCTTTTTGTTTGAGAAAGTTAGTGTAGGTGTGTTATATTGATCCGTTTTTCATTTATACTGTGCAAGGAAAATTAAATAAAAGAAGATAACTTTAATTAAAGAGAACAATAAAGATAAGAACAAAAAAAGGTAGGTAGCATAGGTGTGTCCACAGTAGTACATACTCAATGTGGTGGGTAGGTCACATTTCCAACCCTTTTTCACATGTTCATGGGCATGCCAACATCAACAAAACCCTAAATCTAATGCACCTAGATAGAAATGAGATCTTTTATTTCTAGGTACATGGGAATCTGAAAACTCAAAAGATCCCAATACAGTTCTTCACTCACCAGAAATCTAATCTCAAAATTGTAAAAATTAGAAGAAAAAAGTTACACTTTTTTTAGGTATTTACATTTGGAGTAGTTGAAGGTTATATATAAGACGTTTTATAATATTTAAAATTGAATTATTATTTTACTTTAACCGAGAATTTCTTTATCGTTTTTATTACATATGTGAATATAAGAATAATGCACGGTGGTGGAGATAAGATATGCTGAACCAAATTTAGTTAAAAGACAACCACATAATGTTGAATTTTTCACATGGATGAACAGTTTTTGACTTTTTGAAGGAGCGAAATTGAAGGAAAACTTCATTTGATTTTGAGATTATGAACAGAATGGTAATGTCTGGGGCTCTAGGTATGCAGTTTCCTGAACATGGTGCCGAAAGAAGAAGAAGAAGATCAGAAAAGAAGCACAAAAATTTGACAACATGACAGACATGACTCCTTAATCAAGGGATTGTTAAGTGTGTCAGGGTGCTTAATTATATATGAGAGGTCCCATCGAAAACCGATATGAGCATCATTCCAAAGCGCTAAATTTCATGTCACTCATTAATACCTCACATGATTACTTCTTTGATCTTAGCCAAGGTTAATATTTTTGTCCATAAATCACTAAGTTTAGTTCTTTACACAATAATTAAACTATGTTGTGTTTATGGTTGAGTTAAACCCTTCCACATGTTTTGTAGTATAACCAATACAAGGATCACGTTCTTGATAATGACACTGTCAATAAATTAAGGTTGGGTAAATCATCATTATGGACAAAATATAGGGTAAATCACCATTATGGACAAAATATATTTTTGACAGTATAATTTGTAACATACTTAGTTTAGGGTTTACATTTAGTGAAATCTAGATATAAACAATCAAAACTTTAATAATAATAATATAAAAATATTCACGATCTTAAATCTAGAATATTCAATCTAATTAAGAATACGATAACTCTTATCTAATGTGTTTTCTCTCTTTTTTTCTTCTTCTTTATTTATATATATATATATATATATATATATATTCTGTATCAGATCTTATTATTGATCTAATTCAATAATAAAATTGTCTCCAATTAAGGTTGATTATTTGGAATCTCTTGATTTACGTTAATACGACATTAATGTCCTTAAATATGAATATCGGTGGACGACTTGTTCATACACAATATCGGAATTGACTCATAACACTACAGCTCCTAACCTCATACATAAGCAAATAAGGCTAAAAACCAATTTTACTATGACGATCTTCAAACAACATATGTAACTCTTAAGATAGGACTCAGCCCATGAAACTAAAAATAATCTAATCAATTATATAAAATCAAGTTAAACTATCACTTAAATTCTTATTAATATAGTTTGTATTTAAATTTTTATTAGTACAATTCATACGGATAAATATTTGTTAATATTAAAATTAACCCTATAATTTATGTTAAACTAAATCCATCAATACAGATCCTTTTAACTTTATAAATATACACTCCAAAATAAAATAAATATTTATTATTCACAATCACTAAATACCAAATCCTCGTTTAAATATCAAAACGTATATTTTCACTTTTAACCCGAAATTAAAAACCTAACTTACCAAAAAGGGACATCGAAAAGTATTCAAAGTGCAACGAGACTTTTCCATATCATACCAGAAAATAATTAACCATGTATGGAAATCAAATTTGAGAAATAGAGAGATGAATACTTTGATGTGAAAAGCATCTAATAAATAGTGATTAAACACATGATTTTCTTTTATTTTTTTTAAGGGACTCTCCCAAGAAGAAAAATGAGTGTACGATCTATTGGTTAGCTCATTTGATCATAATTCAGATTGGATCGATGATTTTGACAGAATATGCTTTTGTGTATGGAAACTGTACTATCATATGCTTCCCTTCTATTAAGAAAGTAATTAACTTTGCCATGTAGATTAAAATAAACCCATAATTAATTAACGTCTCTTGAACAGTTGTGTTAAATATATAATTCAACAAATGTGTTTGCCACCTGTATTGGGCACAATTTGGACTGTTCAGAATCCGTTTTTTTGTCTAAATGAATTTGAAGTTATTTATAACGTTATGCATAATTAAAACTCAATTTGAACGTTTTCTAATCAAAGTTAATCAACTCAATTAAACCCCAATAATAATCTATTGCAAGATGCTTACTTATTACCCATAAAGTTATTTTTATATATATGCCACTCATCACTCTTATTCCCTAATAATTGAAATGTTGTTAGAACTTGCATGGTTGTATATATTCTTTGGTAGGCACAACAACAAAAAAACTTAAAATTTACATAATGCTACTGATTTCAGCTACCAATGTTTCATCATCTCTTCTTATTTAAAAATAGTACAAACAAGTCAATAAATGAAAAGAAAACTTCATGGACAATAGCTAAAAATAGTTATCCACAAAATTTAAAAATGTACATAAGGTTGAATATGAACACTTGATTATATAAGAGTAGATGAATAACACTACTTATTACTATGATTCAACAATTCTAAGAAACTGCTTAAATGACCCCACAATCTAACTCTAGAAAGCATTTCTATGACATTAAAGAATAGGTGGGATCCAAAAAAGTTTAAAAGAACTCATTACTTGATTAAACAATCCATTGTTTTTTCGGTTGCTTTCCAATGATTTATGAATTACTACACGAATTGCTAATTTGAATAAAGTGAGAGCAACTTCAATTGGACTTGTCCTATATAAGAGATGGATCTATTTTGTGGATATAGGGGTAATTGTGTCCATAAAGTTTTATTTTTAAAAAGTTTATGATATGCATGTATAACTACAAATTGTTTAAATGATTTAAAATGTGATATAAAAGTTCAATATATTATATGAATTTCACGGGACATAAAGAGGGTTTAGTGGAAAAAAAGTAGGGTAAATTATGTTTTGGTGTTTAAAGTGACAAAATTAATAAGAGTATTTTAAGAAAATTTTATTTGTTTATTCTTTTATAAATTATAGATATGTTATTTTTACCCTCATTACTATGAGGTACACGATTAACAAATTTAAACACGGATGAACAAAAATTTGAAAAAAAAGTTATACATTTTCTTTCAATTTTTTCATTATTAATCCAATATAATTCATGACGACCATCAAGATATGTTCAGTCAAAATGTTCGTTAATTTAGTGTTTTTTTTATCTCAAACAATCACTTAGTTTTTTAGTTAAATTAGGGGAAGATCTCATTTGGAGATATACTAAAAGATGTTTTTGAAATTGAACACAACTTTCAAATCCAAAACAAAAAACGCTTATTAGAGAGAAAGATAAAATGTGACTTATAAACTGAGAATTACTTAGTATCAAGTGTGGATTCTTTAAAATGAAGAAACTAAAAAAAAGCTAAAATATTATTTTCAACTCAAAACATTAAAACAATATTTGTAAGTTTTTCTACTTACATATTATTTATTTTTATTTCTAGCTAAAACAATTTTTCTACTCACATTAATTCCTAACACACTCTTAGATAAAATGATATAACTACACTCCTTTTAGCATATTTCATTATTCATATAATGTTTTAAGCCATTAACCATGTTAGATTTTCATTTAACATTGTTAATAATGAGAGCATACATAAATATATTTTCATTTTATATAGAATCTACATTATTACAAAATTATTTTTAAAATTTTATTCATTAGTTTACCATTTTACATTGACTAGAAGGCATAATTTACTAAAAAAATATCATTTCATTCAAACTACCACATGTAATCCCAACCAATTATTTTGAAGTATCAAACTAATAATAGTGTACTTAACAACACTAGTTTAAAGATTTTGAATTATAAAAAAACTTCAGTGACTATGATTCTAAATGTTAAAAATACATAAATAATCAATTAAACTATCTATATGTCAAGAAAATATTGATTAAGATTATAATAATTGAAATGGTAGCAAGAGTAAGTAATAATTTGTGTTAAGAGGTTGGAAGAGAGAGAAAAGTACTTGTAAAAAAGTACTTAAACAAAAGTAAGCCAGGTTCAGAAAATATAAAGAGAATCTGATATAGAAAAGTAAAAAGAAAAAGTGATATTTTATTTTTCTAGCAAAAGAATTCTATATGAAGGTGTTTGGGAGTGACACTGCACAAGGCTCTAGGCTTAAAACACGTTCTCATAACCCATGTCATATATAGATTAGATTTGACTTTAATGTTACTCTTAATTTATATTACGTTGTTTTTACTCTAATAGAGGGTTGACCATAACCAATGTATCACTAATTTAATCCTACTTGAGTAAAAACATTTAATGCAACATGTATCAATCTCATATTAAAAAGGAATATTAAACCCCCTCCCAAAAATGTATTTTTTTTCAATATATAAATCAACTTCTATCTCCAATTTGTCTCTATTACAATTTCTTATTCACATGCACCAATTAAAAATTTAGTTATATATATATATATATATATATATATATATAAAATTTAGTATTTTTGGTCACACATTGTAGTATCCTAAAACAACAATAGGAAGAGTAAAATTTTCTAAATAACACTACTAAAAAATAATTAAATAAATATTAATTTTAGAGACTAAAAATGATCGGTTGCTATATTCACTAAATTAAATACTAAAAAAATTATTGGTTTCTAAATTAATTTCTATTATTGATAAATAGTTTTTCTAAATTGATATCTAATTAGTTAGCAAAGTTTTAACTTTCAATTATTTAGATTCTAAATTTGGTAGCTAATTAGATACCAATTTAGAAACTATTTATCAATAATAGAAACTAATTTATAAATCAATAATTTTTTAGTCTCTAAAGTAGTATATAATTTAGTCAATATAACAATTAATTATTTTTTTATCTAAAATTGATTTTTATTTAATGATTTTTTGTAGTGTAAAATTTAAACTTTTTTTTATATCAATTGCAACAATTGAATATTATTTTCACTTCATTGGAACACTAATTCAATAGAAATACGCTGATGATACTTTGTTTTTTTTCGCTGCCAACAATAAAAGTGTTTTCAACATAAAGGCGATTTTGCTCTGCTTTTAACTTGCCTCTGGGCTAAGGGTCAATTTCTCAAAGAGAAAAATTGGAGGGATTGGGATCAACCAGTTTTCGCTTCAGCGGTTTGCGTCGATGTTGAATTGTGGGATGATGACAACTTCTTTTATTTATTTGGGTCTGCCGATTGGAGGGTGTCATAAGCGAGGCGCTTTTTGGAGCAGGGTTATAGAAAGAGTGAAGGCAAGATTAAGTAAGTGGAAGGGGAGGTGTTTATCTTTAGTTGGAAGGATTTGTTTGATAAAGTCTGTCCTTTCTTCTTTACCGCTGTTTTTCATGTCTTTGTTCAAAATGCCGTCGACGGTGGTAGATAAGATAGTAAGGATTCAGAGGAATTTTCTCTGGGGTTGGGGTTCGGAAGGAAGGAAGATTGCTTGGGCTTCTTGGAAAAAGGTTTGCGAGGCTCACGAGATTGGTGGCCTTGGCATTATCGATTAGAGGGTTTTTAACTTGGCTTTGTTGGGGAAGTGAATTTGGAGACTGGGGACAGATAATGGTGGTCTCTGGAAGGAAATTCTTGAATCTAAATATGGTGGGTGGAGAAGTTTAAGAGAGGATAGGAATCGTGGTAGAGGTTCGCTTTGGTGGAAGGATCTGAAGGAGGTGTGGACTTCGGAGGGATGGGGTAGGAACTTTGAAGACGCGGTTAAGTGGAAAGTTGGTGAGGGGAGAGATATTACTTTTTGGGAGGACAGCTGGCTGAACTATGGTGCTCTGAAGAGGGATTTTTCGAGACAAAAGTTGCAAAGGTGGAATAGTTTGGGGTTTGGATTAATGAGGTATGGGTCTGGAAGGTTGAATGGAGAAGGCCATTATTCGAGTGGGAGAAGACTTTAGAGAATCACTTTCTTCAGGCGTTTCAAGGGGTGGGGTTGGTTTCGGGGGTGAAGGATAGATGGATGTGGGAGGTTGGAGAGTATCAAACATATTCGGTAAGTTCTGCTTACACTCTGCTTAGGCAGGATCGTGAGGAGGAATTGTCTTCTGAGTACGGTAAGTTGTGGAGATGTAAAGCTTTGTCTTCTACTCTGTTCACTGCCTGGAGGGTGTTGGAGAACAGGATTGCTACAACGGTCAACTTGGAAAGGCGTGGAATAGGTGTTAATAACCTTTTGTGTTGTTTGTGTGGGAAGGAGGAGGAGTCCAACTGTCGTTTGTTTTTTGCTTGTAGATTCGCTTGGCTTGTTTGGTGTCTTTGTTTTGAGTGGCTTGGTGTGGTGTTTGTCACTCACATTGACCCTATGTCAAGTTTTATTCAGTTCGGAATGTGTAATGCTTCTGGTCTGGTTAATGATTTATGGGGAGCAATCTGCGTTGGTGTTGTGAGCGAAATTTGGAAACACAGGAACAATATCATTTTTAACAGGGGAAAGGCCGATGTGACTGAAGTGTTCGCTTTGGTTCAAGTCAATGTCTGGTCTTGGATCTATTCTAAATCTCGTTTTAGGATGTTCTCTTTTTCTGATTGGTGTTTGGATCCGGCGACTTGTATGAGGATGGCTGTTTGAAATCTTACGTGAGCTTGTTTTTGCTAGTTTAGTGGTCTTGTCTGTTCTGCAGGAACATTTAGGAAGGGAGGAAGAGTTTTTCTTTAAAGTGTTGTTTGTATAAGGGTTGGATCACCCCTTAAGAGATTCATTTTATTTATTAATTCTTTTTGCTGATAAAAAAAAAACATAGACTCGTCTCGTGTTTAGCTCGCAAAATGCGGGTCGGGTTGGCCCGCCCCACACAAGGAGTGCGAACTCATTTTACTGGCTCGCCCCACGTAAGAAGTAGCTCGTAGGCCTGCGGGGCAGATCGCATAATGAAAATCTTTTTTTTTTTAAATTAAAATTTAATTATAAAAAAAATTGTTACTGAAAAAATAAAATTTTATCATTGTTTTAATTCATTCAATTAAGATAAAAAAAATAAAATTATAAAGACATGTATGAGGGTTCTTAGAAGTCTTTTATTAAAAATAATTAAAGTTTTGTTTTGCATATATTTTCCTTATATAGGTATGTAAATGTATGAGAGTATCTTATCAAAGTTTTGCTACAAAATATTTTAATGAAATCTCTTCTTTATATTATTTTTTATTAAAAAAATTTAAATGTAAAACTTTACTTAAAACTAAATTCATTATTATTTTTAATATTAACTTCTTTAGATATTAAAATAAAACATACTTTTTTTGTCGATAAAGTCCGGAAGTTACTATGCATCATATGATTACAACTTTAAGGCTAGGACCATTTGCCGATAGTCTTTGTAAAAAACCAACAACAAACCTTGATGAGCTAAGGCAACGTGCAACAAAGTTTATCCAAATGGAGGAGTTTAGGAAGTTTTGGAATCAAGTAAGGGTGGATGGGGGAGTTGAGAAGAAGCCAAGTGAAAAGGAAGGAGGACATCAATATAGAGGGGCAAGAGAAGAACCACATGGTCGAATCAAAACATAATAAACTGGTAACTAATCACCGGGAGGTATTACAAAAAAAAACAAAAAAAAATTATTTAAAATAAAGTCATTCTTCAACATCAACATTCTCATTATCATTATCATGTACGACTTCCTCTTCTTGCGCTTCATCATAAGGAATATCATCAACTAGAATGAGCTCGCCATCATGGAAATCCTTGCCCACATCAAAATTTCCTTCATCCAAAGGAATCTTGTAAAAATACTTGGCTTGTTGAAGAGCTTTAGAAAAACTTAGCTTATGTTGATCAACAACAAAGTTCTCGGCATCTAGTAGGTCTTTCTCTAATTTACTTATCTTAAGGTATAATTGATTTATCTTCTCAGCATCAGCATGTTTGGCAACAAATAAATCAGTTAGACCTCCCTTCAACCTCTTGATTTCACCTTGAAATGATAATCTTTCGGTAGACAAACCAACAATTTCATCCTTTAAAGATTCTTTTTCAGTTTCACAATGAGCATGGACATCCGATAGTTATTTGATTTGATTGATCAAGGTCAAGTTAATTTTAAGAGCGCATTCAAGATTTTTACTAGACTTAGCCAATTCTTTTTCCACATTTTCAAATTCAGTGGTTGAGACACCACTAGCAGTTTCTTCTTTAAGTCTTTTTGCAATAAGTAAAGACCGATTCGCAAGTTCGATAGCTAAATCCGTTAGAGAAAAAACATTGGCCGAAACCCCCGTAAATTCATCAGAAACAAAAATAGAGCTTTAGGAAGACATAATACCTTCTACGAATGGTAATGAATATCTCTCTCAGACACAATAATACAAAAGTAGTAGAAATAGTGGAGTATACCATTTGAGAACAAATATTTATATCATTTCTAAACCCCTTCCAAATGAAATGTCACAACATCACAATCGTTGAATTTTAATGCATCCAACGATCAAGGATTGTTAAGCTTTCACATCAACGACATATTAAATGTGATACATATGAAACAATACAATCTAATCATACAAAAGTGCATTTAATATATAGAATCTCATAAATGACAAAATCAAATTTCTTATGTCTGGGGCTAGTGTACTGTCTAGACCGAATGGCCGAAAGGTTGAAAGGACGACAATAAGACTGAAAGTTAAGAAAAATGAATAAATAATTAAATAGTAAAGTATTGTAATAAAGCTCATTAAATAGGCTCAAATATGTGCAGTATGTTTAGTAACTATAAGGTACAAAGAGTAAAAATCCAATTGGGTTTAAAGCCTAGTAAAGAAGTACTATAAATAGAAAATCAACTCAAGAGATAAGTAGAGTGAATTTTATCTGATAATTAACTAAAATCGATTTTGACTTTATTATCGAAGTCCCTTGCAGATACACACTAACCCAAAATAGAAGACTGAAAAACCAACAAGTACATATTAGAAAAAAAATTATTTTTGGACTTGTAAGAACGTAGATCATCTAACATTAATTATGTGTAATTATCGAGTTGATATCAAAATATTCACGGGTTAAGTTAATATCATATGTATATTAATTATAATATAATACTATTCACTTCTGTAAAAAAAAACAAAAATGATTAATATTTTCTTATAAATATCTAAAATATGTTGTCAGCTCTCATATAAAATATATTCAATATTATTATCACGTTATTTCTCTGACAAACATATTGTCTATAGAATATTATTTACATATGCCAAAAAACTTATACTACAGTACATATAGTCTATGGAATAAAAAATAAGAAAAATAATTGCCTGTTTGTTTTGCATATATATTTTTCTATCTATTTATTCACATATTCTTTTGCCTATAGATTTCTTTCACTAGTTCATTTACATTATTTTTAACCATTTTATTATTCCTTTTTGAAATATTTTACTCGTTTTGTTACTTTTCCTATTTTTATTGCTTATTTGTATATATTTTGTAATACATTTGAATTTTTTTTTACTTTCTTCAAAAGTTACTTATTTATTTATTTTGGTTGTGTTTAGTTCCTTAGATTGCGTCAAATAGAATTGGAAATAGGTGAATTTGTAGAGTTAGGACAAAGACATGAAAAATAAATGTATGGATTTGAATGAAGTAAATGATTGGGTGGGATTTAAATGCGCTTATTTTAGTGAAAGTAAAGGCATGAATTAAAATGTAAGGAAATAAATTATAAAAGTAAAATGCATGAATATAGAGTATGCCACACACCCATGAGGAGGAAAAAGAAAAGGTTTTGTTTTTGTAAAATTAAAAATAGATAAAAAAAATTAAGAATAATAAATCATACAAGAGATGGTAATAAAAAAAGTTACAAATTTGGAAATCTTGAATAACTTATAGAATATATAAATTTGAAAATAATTTACGAGGTAGTCTAAGCTTAATAAATTAATTTATGAGTTAGTAACTAATTTTCTATTTCTACAAAATTCTGTATTTTATATGAATTAAAATATATTTATTGTTAATTTTTTTAAATGAAATAGTAAAATAGATTCCATTATATTTTTTAAAATTATAGCATTGTATTGACAAAGGAAAAAAATATTACAAACAAAAGACACTTAAATATTTTGTTTAAAAAGAAGAAAGAATATAATATATTTATAATAAAGATTATAAAAAAAAAATTGTTTGATTTAATTGTCTATTTTATCTCTTAAGTATCACTACATCATGTAATTTTTTTAACATAAGTTATTTTAGACATTTTTATATTTGTTGATGAGTTTGTCGTATCATAATTATCTTTAATTTTTAATATGCATTTATTTGATTTAATAAGATTATTCTATTCCGTTATTGAAGTTTTTGGATTCAATGGTAATTAGGATTAGTATATTTTTAATAAGATTATTCTATTCCGTTATTGAAGTTTTTGGATTCAATGGTAATTAGGATTAGTATATTTTTAATAAGATTATTCTATTCCGTTAATATATATATATATATATATATATATAATCTTTTTAATTACTCAAATTATATCCTTATTTTAAGTTAAGTTGATTTACTAAATAAAAATATATAAATTTAACTCAATCTAATTAAACTAAATTTAATCGAATTAAAATCACTTATACGTACCCCTATAAAAAAAACATATACATTTAGGGAAGTTAAACATTTCGGATCTAGAAGTAAAATTAGTACCGAATTATTTTTTACTTTTTTAATAACGTTTTACATTCCTTTAAAAAATACGTGTCATGGGAACACTATTATTTTTTTTATGACGTGGATCTATATCACTCAGTACTACGTAAACGAGTATTACTTACTATAATCCTTTAATTTTTTAAAATACATAAATACTTTAAATAAATCACTTATATTAATTTGGTGACTATTATAATGTCACATAAATTCAACACTATTTGCCAAAATGCAATTTAATATTAATATTAACTTGATTTTACAAGTTTTATAATCGATCATCTCATACCAATACATAAAACATTATTTCTTTATTTTCTTTTATAAAAAATTATAATTTTTTAAGTAACGTTAATTACGTAAGCAATGTATGAAAAAAGTTTTAATACCAATCTGATATATTTAGAAAGAAAATAATTGGTGCCTTTGGAAGCTGAGTAATAAAAAGCAGAGAAAACACAACACTGATTAAACACTAAACCTGCATAAATAACTTTAGGTAAGGTAACATCATTTTGTACTAAGTAAAAAGACAAGATTAAGTGACAGTGAAGAGGAGTGAGATCAGAATTGAGATCAGAAATAAAAATAATAATAATGATGATAATAATATAAGAAGAAAAACGTGTAGCAGGAAAATCTATCACCAAAACATGACTATAAAGGACCCCTTTATCTCTGCATCTATTGCCCCTCACAGACACACACACTCTCTCTCTCTCTTTTTACTCTGTTTCTCTCTCACTCTCTTTCTCTGTCTAGAATGCCTCTATTCTACTCTGTCGGTCACACTCTGATAGAAAGATTGTAGAGAAGAGAAGCATTCATAAGCACCAATTGTGAGAGACAGAAGAGAGAAAGCAGAGAGAAGCATTTTTCCATGTTTGGGGGAGAGAGATCTGCACTATAAGTGTCATTGCCAACAAGGGCATTGCAGATTTTTATTGCCATTTCAACACCATACAAAAAGCACACATCTTCACTCATCCTCAAAACTTTCACTCTTTCAACTTTTGTTCTAACTTTCTCAGAACACAGACCCTGCTGTGAGAATGGTTGATTCAGAGCCAAAGTTCTTCATCCCGGAGTCAATCCAGGGCGTGAATTTCGACGTGACGGCTCAGATGAGGATGGTGTGGGAAGTGATAAAGGCGCCGCTGATCGTGCCGCTGATGAACGTGGCGGTGTACATTTGCCTCGCCATGGCCCTCATGCTCTTCATGGAGAGGGTCTACATGGGCATTGTCATCATCCTCGTCAAACTCTTCTGGAAGAAACCCCACCAACGCTACAAGTTCGAACCCCTCCAAGAGGACGAGGAACTCGGCAACACCAACTTCCCCGTCGTCCTTATTCAGATTCCCATGTTCAATGAAAGAGAGGTCTGCAAGATTCTCCACTTTGTCTTCCTCTCTCTCTCACTCTCTACATCTGCAAAATTTTATTCTCCATACATGTTTACTCCTTGTTGTGTAAGACACATACTGAAGATCCCACATTGGAGAATGATATAATTAAAATATTGCATATAAATGATTGAGTATTAGTTGGGCTTGACTGTTACAATGCCGTGTGCATCCAGATTTATGCTAGCTTCGAAACTAGTGTTTGTACTAATATATGTATATTATTGGGTTTGGTTCATTATTGGGTCAGGTGTACAAGGTGTCAATTGGAGCAGCTTGTAATCTCTCATGGCCTTCAGATCGTCTCGTGATCCAAGTGCTGGACGATTCAACTGACCCTACCATCAAGGTATTGCGTAGTTCCTTTTTTTTCCACATTTTTCAGTTTAATTTTGAGCTATTAATGTGAAAGATTTATGTAACTGTGCTTGTGCATTACCATTGGTGTTGTTATTATTATTATATTAGTATTGGTATTATGTTGTTGGATTGGAGTATAATGTTATATGGAGTGGGTGCATTTATGTTTTGTGGGGTTTGGTGGAGGAATTGATGAATGGGAAGTTGAATTTGTGTAAAAAATTTGAAATTGTGAATGCAGCAAATGGTGGAGATGGAATGCCAGAGATGGGCAAGCAAAGGGATAAACATAATATACCAAATCAGAGAGACTCGAGGGGGCTATAAAGCGGGTGCTCTTAAAGAAGGTCTAAAACGTAGCTATGTGAAACATTGCGAGTACGTGGCAATTTTCGATGCTGATTTTCGTCCAGAACCAGATTTTCTGAGACGTTCTATTCCTTTCTTGGTGGGCAACCCCGACATTGCTCTGGTTCAAGCTCGTTGGAGATTTGGTAAATACTTATTAACCCACTCACCCTAGTAAAATCCATTTCACCAATTCCTAGTACTTGGTTTTTCTTTTTCTTAACACAACTCATAAGTGTCGGTGGCATTTAACATTGTTTGTTTTAATTGGAGAAAATTATATTTATCATGTGGACTTTCACTTTCCACTTTGTCCCGGTTTGACCTGGCTAGCCCACCAAAACAAACCCTTCAATCACGGGTGGGACCACCAAAGAGCCACTGTGAAGGTTGTCCCCTTCACGATCATGTCCCCATTCACAACAGTAAAACAACAAGTGAAAAAAGAGAGTGTCAAGAACAAACAAACAAATAAAAAAAGCTTCACTCTTCCACTCTTGCTGCCAGCTCACATCGTTAGTGCACACACCCAAATATTATATTAATGTGTCAAATTCCATCAGATATCAATTACTTACTGTAAGTTTGAAACTGTGTTTTGTGTAGATTTTCTCCTTAAAAAAGTATATATTTTTCAAGATTTTGTTTTTAAAAAATTATAATATATCAAATTTCATCAGATAATATATCTGTTTTGTGAAAATTTTCTTCTTAAAACTGAAATTATATATTTTCTCACAATTTTGTTCTTAAAAACATTAATGTGTGTATATTGAAGATTTTTTCTTAAAAACATATCTCACACGATTAATGTGTGTATATTGAAGATTTTTTCTTAAAAACATAGCTCACACAATTAATGTGTGTATATTGAAGATTTTCTTCAGTATATTTTATCATGATTTTCTTCTAAAAAACGGCTAGATAGGTTAAGACAGCTAAATAGGCTAAGAGAGGAAGTTTTAGTCTTTGAACTCTTGGTGACAGCTCACACCCAAATATAATAGTGTGTGATAACCATTGATTTGGGTTGTGCTTCTTCTAAAATGTTGGGTGAAGCAGCTTTTAATTAGTATTTTAGTAAGAGATTTCGAAGGGGGCAATTTGGTGAATTTTAGTGGATCAATCAGGTCTTGGTGCAGTAGTAGTATCTTTTCAGAACTTACCACAACTTACAAAAGCGTGATGATGGGTTAAAAACTGAGAAGAACTCGGTATAAATAAGTTACAAAAATGGTATTCAATCTATCTTTCTTTTTCTGGGGTCTTTAGAGCGACCCACGCAGTCTGACACATTTTCTTTTATGACTCTAGGGGCAACTATTTGGGGAAGAACATAGAACATGGTGGTAGGGGTCAAATTGTCTTTTTCTTAATCCATCCAAACTTCAAAGTTTCCAATCCAGCGAACCTACTTCCCACGTGCCTTTGCAGAATTTTTTGGGTTTAGATAAAAAAAACAAAACATAAAATAAATCACAGTGAGGAGAGTACCATGTGCCTCCAGTGGACCTTACTCTCCCTTGCCGACACTTCTCAAATTCCCCTTCTCTTCTCTTACGTCACCTAAGCTCAAAACATTAATCAAATTAAATAATAAACTTAGTTACTTACAATTTATATATATATGTATACTAGTTGAGTTGTATAATAGTACATTAATATTGCTCATATTATATAGTATGCAACAAGAATTAGAGTTAGTTTATTTAAATGTTACAACTCCACTCACATTCTCAAAGTAAATTAAGTTTAGCAACATTTATTTGCAAAAAATAAAAGAATATTGTGACATGTGCAAGTGTGGGGCCATTGCTGACTTTTGCTCTATTGTCCCTGTGGTCCGCCACAAGATCTCATTGTTGCATTTTTTTACTTGATTCTGTACTGCTACTTATTATCTGTGAAAAAGTTACTTCATTAACAAAGTAAAATCATATGATCATCACAAGTCTAAAACTTTCTTTTACCCTTTTGAGATTGTTACTTCTCCTTTAATCATTTTCACCTTTTAATTATAAAGTTTGCATCAGGAAGGTGTTTTACTAACATGGGTAATTTTTTTTTTTACAGTGAATTCTGATGAGTGTTTGCTGACAAGAATGCAAGAGATGTCCCTGGATTACCATTTCACTGTAGAGCAAGAAGTTGGGTCAGCCACTCATGCTTTCTTCGGTTTCAACGGTAATTCGTTTAACTTCTTTCTACTCTTCTACACTTGTTGACCTTACCTACTTCTGCATGTAGTGTGACACGTGTTACACAGTACATGGTCATAGCATAGGTGATTTATAGGGTAGTGTAGCATGATGATCATTTACTGGAAAAGTTGCTGATTGAGGAGCTTAATGCAGGAACTGCTGGTGTTTGGAGAATAGGTGCTATTAATGAAGCTGGAGGGTGGAAAGACAGAACAACAGTGGAAGATATGGATCTTGCTGTTCGTGCTAGTCTTAGGGGATGGAAATTTTTGTACCTTGGAGACCTCCAGGTGAATCAATGTTCTGTCTACTAGTTAGTATTTCCATAATTAACAATTAACATTTTGGATAATGGAGAATATGGATTATGTGATTATGAACTATTTTCTTATACTAAGTAATTGTACCCTTTTTATAATGGCACTTTATGTAGGCAAAAAGTGAGCTTCCAAGTACTTTGAGAGCCTTTAGATTCCAGCAGCACCGATGGTCTTGTGGTCCTGCTAACTTGTTCCGCAAAATGGTTATGGAGATAGTAAGGAACAAGGTAAGTACTTTTATTCTTTGTTTCTTTGTACTGTATATATTGAGGGGTAAAGAGACAATATGAGTATTTCCTTGTATGTTCTGATGTTTTCTTTTGCAAACATTTCTGCAGAAAGTAAGGTTTTGGAAGAAAGTGTACGTTATATACAGCTTCTTCTTTGTTCGCAAAATCATAGCTCACATGGTCACCTTCTTCTTCTTCTGTGTTGTGATTCCAATCACAATCTTGATCCCTGAGGTTTACGTTCCAATATGGGGAGCTGTTTATATTCCTTCTGTCATCACCATTCTCAATTCAGTTGGAACACCAAGGTACGGTTTGGCCTTGTTTTTAACCTGTTTTTGCCATATATGTCATTGACTTGTAGGCATAGTTAGTCCTTCAATTTGTTCTAAAAGTTGTGTTGTGTTCAACTTTGGCAGGTCCATTCACCTTCTTTTCTATTGGATCCTCTTTGAGAATGTGATGTCTTTGCATCGTACCAAGGCAACATTTATAGGTCTGTTAGAGTATGGGAGGGCTAATGAATGGGTTGTGACTGAAAAACTTGGTGACTCTGTCAACAGCAATACCAAGAATAAAACAGGAGATGCTGCCAAGAAGAATAATGTCAGCAAGGCCCCCAAAAAGACTCGATCCAAATTTGTTGAAAGGTCAGTTTCATAGTTTTATTTTTACTTATTTTTCCTCAGCAAATAATTGTGTTGGCATTTATCATTAGTCATAGCTTCTTGTCGACATCTCCATTGTGAATTTGTGATTCTCAATCATGCACACACTGGCATAATAGAGATGATGAGTTCTAGACTGTGTGGCCAATAGTTCAATGATTGCAAGAAAATAATTTTATAGGTTCCTACTTATTAGTAAATAGCTTTTAGATATTCTTCATTGTAACAGTTAAGATTCTCTTCGGGTAGGTAAACATTTATATGAACTTTTTTAAATGCCATTTTCAAATCAACAGCATGCCATGCCACCCTAATCAAAACGTTTCTGTCACATGCACATGAATATGGCAGAAGAATTTAGAAACCCACATGCCCTTGTCAAGATCTTAGAAAAACCACATCAAAATAATTTTAGCATGAACTCAAAATACTTAATGAAAGAGAAATTATGTCCCTTTTTTCCACCCCATTATTATCTCACTTTATTAATCCAACATATGCCACGTTAGAAGAGAAATCAGAAGGTACTTACTGTCTTGGCCAAATCATACTTTACATTATTGAGAAGTACCATGTGTAGTACTTAAAGGTCTTAAAAGTTTTCTCATAGTAGACCCCTAATTGCAAGGGATATCCTTCTTTTGTAGATAATATTTGGAGTTTTGTTCATCTCTTTTGTCTAATTATGATTTCTTTTCTTGTTTCAACATGAACAGACTTAATTTCCTGGAGCTGGGATTTGCTGCATTCCTCTTCTTCTGTGGATGCTATGATTTTGTGCATGGGAAACACAACTACTTCATCTACCTCTTCCTTCAGACCATAACATTCTCAATTGTGGGATTTGGCTACGTTGGCACCATAGTGTAAAGCTCATTGAGCCAAATTCTAAAGTTACTTAAGTTTCATCAATGTTGTGTCCATATTTTTCTAGTTTCTCCTCAGAAAATACATCATGGGGGGCTGATTTCTTCAAGCAGCAAACGCAGTACCAAAACATCTGCAGCTATTTTAGAGCAAATCATTTTCAACTTCAGAAAGAAATTAAAAGTCCTTTACAAGATATTTCATTGCCATCCATCAAGAAGATACAAATACAGGCAAAGTGCTGTTATTACTAGAATTGCATCACACAGGCTTCAGTGCAGCTATGAAGATGTACCAAAAAGTGCTTAAGTTAGAGCCTTAGACATCAAGTAGACAGTGTGATTTTGTTTGCATAGATTGTTTTGTGAGATTTTATAGTTATATATTTCGTGAGTCCTTTATTTGTTAGGTTTGCTTAGTCTGAGCCAAATAATGTGGTGGATAAAAATGTGCTTCTAATTCATGTTATTTCTCATTTTTTCCCCAAGGAATGAATTTTATTTACCATACATGCAATCATTTGCCACTTTCTTTGACATACTCTTTGTGTGGACAGCTATAGAGTAAAATAAAGTCACCCTTTTAATATTTTACCAATGATTCTTCTCTTTTTCCTCTTTATTACTATAAACAGTTTCTTTAACTTCTTACAAGTTCTAGACTTAAAAGACTATGCACCCTTTGAAATTGGGGTCAAATTTTAAACAAGTACTTCTTTTTTATTCAAAATTTTAAAATTAAAAGAGAGTTGAAGATCATACATTAACTAAGAATAAAAGATATTTCATAGTTTAGAATCTCTGAAACTGTGAAAGTAAGAAACTTGGTTAAAAGAGTGCGAATATTCCTTAGTCACTATAGCTTTCTCCTACCGACACTTCTTCTGCATATGCTCTATGGTTAAGCTCTAATGCATATTTTTATTCACTCACACCTTCATGTTTGATTTTTTTAGAATATAATTTATTGTTTAAAAGCTACAACATATTTGATTTCTTAACCCTCCGACAAGAAAACAAATAATTGAAAAATTCAGACAGCCATTACAACCAGTCATTTTCAATAGTTCAAAAAAAGGAATTCCTTACTGTGTGTGTTTTTTTTTCATTCTTTCCTTTGCACTTATTTAATACATGTCATGCTATGAAGGAAAAGCATGGGATGCTGTATTGCAATTTTTGATAATATCTTTAACCTTTTATAAAAACAAACATTAGGATAAGAGATCACATGCAGTGGTGCATGTGCTGTTTGTTGTGTTCTCTAAACCATGAAGCATAATTTTTTTCACTCACTAGACCTGTGCTTCAACTGACTAATATTCTGAAGCCAGTTGTCTTAATGCAAATGGCTCAATTATAACCCTTTCTCAATATTGCTTCATCATGTTACAATGGCAATGATGTTCTTTTGACAGAATGTATCCTTTTGGGTTTCACCAAGGATTAAAAATAAGCCAAGTAACCCTTTTGGGAATGCTTTCACACCTGATTCTGCTCAATCTTAGTAGTCTGTGATTGTAAGAATCATTAGTTGTCATTTTGGTTACTTCAAGCAAAAGGGTCATTATCCATGTAACTTTTTCACCAATTTTATATCTCTTTAAATTAAGGATTAAATATATTTTTAGTTCACCTACCGTAAAATTGATTTTTTTCTCTAATCTAAATTCTATATCTCATTAATATTTATAGTAAAAATTATTGAAATAAATTCTTACCTGTGTTTCTTTCTTTACGTAACAAACAAATTTTCAGAATAAATAGTAACATCCACATTAGCGATGAGTTAACATAATATTTTAACATCCTAGTCTACATTGAAAATCTGTTTGTTATAAAAAAACTGATAATAACTCATTTCAATAGTTTTCTTAATACATATATCTCTAAAATTTAGAATAATAATAAAAACTAGTAAATTACATAAACATAAAATATATTTAACCCTTAAATTAATTACTCTCTAATAACTTTGTTGGCGTTGCATGAAGACAACCAATATTAGTCCTCAATCCTCATATAATAAGGTGGCTGCAATCAATTAAATTAAGTTTCTTAAGATCATTGTTGGAAGGGACCAACATAATTTTTACCCTTTAGTGTAAAAGGTGTGTCACAATGATTGTCCATTTTTGTATAAAGAAAAGTAGATACTTTCAAGGTAAGATTTTTCTCAAAAGAGTGTCATATGATATAAAACAAAGGTCAAAGTATAACAGCTACATTTTGTTCTTGCATGATATTGATGCTGAAATCAAACACTCTTTCTTCTCAAGGGAATTGTGAGCATTTCGACCATACTAAAAAAGTTTGAAACTCTTGTGTGCAAGTTCAAACAAACTAAAAGAACAATCAATTAGTCTTAAATTACACAAAAGCATACAAAATGACCTCAGAGTGGGATGGAAGCAATAAATGGGCAACAAACAAATAGACACATTTAGTTAAACTTGAGACAAAGTGTTAAAGAGATATAAAATGCAATGTTTGGTAAATAAAGACAAGTATTAATAAGAATTGAATATTATACCTTTCATGTTTGATACATACAGATACAACTCAATCCACGTCTAAAGAAAATATCTACAATATTTAGCACCGCACTCATTTTTTTGGATTTCAAATATTTATATGTTTGGCCACTGATAATTTACTTTTAGACTTTGGATTTTCCGATAATGTTAAGTGGGTGTCTCTTTTTAGATCACCATAGAGGTCCTTAATATTTCTATCTGTTTATAATATTAATTTATGTTTGGTCTAATCAGCTTGTGTTGTTTTAATTATTTAGTTTTAATTTTTTAAAATGTATGATTTTTTTAGTCAGTATTGCAAAAAAAAATAGTTAATAAGGTAAAAAAAAGTAGAAAATGAAAAGTAATGCTGGCTGTGGGGTTCGAACCCACGCGCACTTATGTGATCTTAAGTCTTCCCCCTTAACCACTCGGGCAAACCAGCTTCATATGATATATAAGAAATTTGTATTAATTGACTTCTACATATTTTACTGAACACTTAAAAAGAAATTAATCAGCTCCAAGAGGCATGTGAAAATGTTCCAAAGTGAAGAGTTGTTTCAAGTAACAATAAATAGCCTACATAACTCTTAAACATATATCCACACGTGATGTTCTTATAAAACTGATGACATAAATTAAATGATTATGTTATTATAGTTTAAAATTAATGAATTTGATTAAATCTTCAAAAATCACATTATTGCATCTTAAAAAAATTAGAGAGTAGATTGAGCATTTCATTAGCAGAGGTAAATTGAACTAAATAAATAAATAATACAACTAATACCTTTTCAACATTACAAACCTTTTTATCTAAAAACAATTTAAAGTTCTTTATCTACTAAATTGGTAACCATATATTCAATTTGTAAGATATATTAATTATAATTTCCAGGAAATCTCTATTTCTTGATGTTATATTAATTATTTTCTTAGATGTTTTTCATGTTGAACAATGTGTTATTGGTTGTGTGTGTCTAGAAGTAGTTGAATTTGTTAATTCACTCCTGGTGATGATTTAAGGTCAAATGAATCTTTTTTAAAGAAAGAGAAAATTCAACCGGTTGTCTTACACTTAGTGTATCTTGAAAAGGATTTGAAAAGGTTTGACTTTGCTATCAAGCAAATTCAACCTGTTGATTTTCTGAAAACATTAAAAGAATTCTATTAAGTGACTTTAATTTGTTTTAAATGATTCTAATTGCTTTTGGTTCTTGAATTAAATATTTTGACCATCTAATTGGACTTTAAATAAGTTTTTTTTTACACTCCCGATCATTAACTAAGCAAGAGAGTTTATTCAAAATCAGATTTCAAGATTTCAAAGAGTTTTGGATCTTTCTCAAGTGTGGAAATAATATTGTTTTGTATTCTCTGTACTTTAATATTTGATTGTATCCAAATGTATTACATTCCTTTCTTTCTTACTCATTGTAATTCTATGTGAATTGGTGTTGTGCAGTTTCAAAAGTTGTTATGAAAACTATGTGGTATTTGTCAAAGGTGGTGTATGTTCTTGAAGGGTTCAAGATCCTCACTTTGGTGTATTGTTTATAATCAAGATTTGATTACTTAGTGAATTCTCAGTGGTTGCTGAGGGATGAATGTAGCTCTTGGTAAAGAGTAAACCAATATAAACATTTGTGTTAATCTCTTTATCCTTACTCTCTAAACTGTTTTTGCTTTTATTTTTAACACTGTTTGTATAAACAATCGATTGTTCACAAATACAATTAATTGATTTTCTGCAATCAAACTAAAAACAAAGTCTAATTAGTTGTACAATTTTCTAATTGATTGATTTTTCACTTACTTTCAATTTACCTTCAGCAAAAATCTTTCATAAACAATTCACCCCTCTTATTTAAGACCTACAATTTTAACATTTTATTTCTTTTTTATGTTTTTGTTCCTTTCCATTATTTAGGTATCTTCCATCATTTCTTTCCTTAATTTTTATTTATTCAAAAAATATAAAATCATTAGAAAAATATTATTATTAATTAGTAATAAATATGTGTCGATAAATAATAATAGACATTATTAATGAATATTTAAAAAATAATAATAGACATATTTTTATTAAGGATTACTATATAAGGTTGTGAGTATATTACTTTCAATGTTATAATTTTATGAAAAAACTCAATTTAAAAATTTTAAAAATAAAAATGAGAATGTTTGAAAAACGTACATTATTTAGTAGGTACTTTTGGGGATTGAGGAAAGATAGAATCTATATCGTAGACATTATTTAACTTTTAATGATTTCTGGAATGAATTTGATATCTATTTATAAAAAAAATAAAGGGATTGGATAATTTCTATAAAATAAATAAAAGAAAGTTTAAATTTTTAATGAATTATAAATAAATTATTATATTATTTTTTAGTCAGTCCATTATAATAAAAACAATATTGTCCAATTCATTCATTTCAAACTTAGTAGTAGTCATTGTTTCATGGTGTGCATTGGTCTAACGAAAGCCTAAAAGATATTGTCCATAATTTACAAAATTTTGATCAAATTCCAGTTCAAGTTTAAATAAATCTCCATAATAAATATTCAGATTGAATAAAAAGTAGACAAACTTATTTCACAACCGGTTAAAAACTCAAGAACGTACAAATGCCATTGAGCAAGGCAAAAATTAAATACCGAATTATTAACACTTAAAAAAAAAATGGTGCATATTTTAAAGTATTAATTGTAATTTTAAATTAACAAAGAACAGTTAAAACAAATTATGAGATCTGAAAAATAGACTCAATAAATATTAGAAAAATATAGAGAAAATAAAGACTAGCGTGATTTGTAATGTTGAAGATTAATTTAGTAGAAAGATGAAAACAAATTCGTTTGTTTTAATTCCAGCAAAAGCCTGCAATTAAAAACGGCATCACAAGAGAAAATGAAAAGGTCGCTTTAAAATCTGTGAAGTGATAGGAAATATTTTTTTTGAAATGAAGTTATCACATAAGAATCTCACCATCTACATAAATTATAGAATAAAATGAAATGGCAACACTTCAGAGAATTGAAGTTTTGATGCCGTAAAAGTAAACCAAACATAGTATCCAACATAAACGCTCAGTAGAGTAATTAAAAAGAGGATTTGAAAAATGCAGAAACAACAGGCGCTCATCGATATCAAAAAGAAAATTCCACACCTTGCGTTCATCTTAAGACAACGTTTACCAGCCCTTAGGATAAAATTTGGAACGTACTGAAACTACTCACAGTAATACAAGGGAAAATTACTACATGAGTACATGAAAATGCAATATCACTGACCACCATGCTTAGCCTTCTTATGTTGTTGGAAACCAGCTTCGTTGCTGAAAGACCTAGGCAGCCATAAAATAATCAAGCATAAGTCATAAGATATAAACTTCGTAAAGCTACTATTCAAGGTCTACTACTATTTTTAAAAATACAATCGTACTTTTTACAAGGTCCGCAAGATAGTTGTCCAGCAGAATTGGGAGACTGGCCTTTTGTAGCACTTTTGGGAGTCTTTGCACCTTTCTTCGTAGGATAGGGAGTTGCTACATGTACATTTTTCTTCCCATCTACAACCATTTTTTATCAGAATATTATCAGTGTACAACGGGAAGTTAAATATGAAGAATGCATTAGTCATAAACAATAACTATAAGCATTTACAAATTTCACTAAAGCATGGAGAATATATCTAAAGTAAAATGTATGCTTTGTTATGCCTAATAAAACCTCCATTCAAAATGCATTCATCAATAACACACTAATGTAACAAGCACTAGTATATACGTAGATATATATGAAAAAGAAATTTGGATATGATACCAGTTTTTTCAGGAGTAGCAGTCTTAGCTTTCTTGGAAGAAGGTGGAGATTTTGATGCAGACACATTTGGTCTCTTCTTGCTCTGATCCACCTTCAAAAGGTAAAGTCACATATAAGTTTTGCTCAGAACTCTTCAATTATAATAAAAGACAGTATATCTTGTGACAAGTCAAAAAATACATGCATGATACAGCAGAAAGAAATATCTTACCTTCTTCACAGGGGTCTCTTCATCACTCTCACCAGCCTCGTCGCTGTCGCTATCATCATCCATCTACAATTTTCAATGATGGAAAATTATCACTAAAACCGACAAGAAAAAACAAGAGATTATTTTCATAAAAGACAAAGAAAGAAAGTATTTACTTAACCAAGACTCTTGCATAAACATTAAGGTGCTAAAGAAGAAATCTTTGGAAGCATCAAATTATCTTATACTGTACATTTGGAATGCATCCTGATACCATAGATTTGTTAACATAAAACTGTAAGTTAAAACAATGGTGACTAAAATACCTCATCAGAAGTTCCAGATTCATCATCACTATCAAGGTCATCATCAGATTCGTCAGAATCAGAATCCTCCTCCTCATCTTTCTTCGGATCAACAGTCTTAACTTGTTTTACTGATGCAACTGCCGCAGGAGCAGATTTAGCGGGCTTGGTAACCTTTGCACCTTCAGCTTTTACCACAGGTTTCCCTAAAAGAAGATAACTATTAGCTGTCTACATGGTAATACACACAACTAAACAATATATTTCCCATCTAAGGAAAAATGTACCATTTTCTTGGCCATTTAAGACAAGATCCTCCTCGTCTTCTTCACTATCTGTTCAAATTATACAAAATAAAACCATTATTGAGCAAGCAAATTAAATAACAGAACAGTAAAAACATGTTCAAGAGAAAAAGATGACCCTCACCAGAAAAGTCAGCAACGTTACCCTCGTCACTAATGCCACAGCAACACACAAGTTAAGGAAATGAAAGATGAAGCAGAAATGTAAATGAATTTTAGTAAAAAAAATCCTTATTTCAATACAATGCCAATACAGTCATCACAATAAGAAATTCAAACAAACCATAAACAACAACAAAATAGGTACAAAGGTTTTAAATTATCTATGCAGTCAAAATTTCATAACACTTATTGTTATTGCAGAAAATTGCAGGCAAATTAGGTCTACTGCAGCCACAATTGCAATCACAACCGCAGTAAGTAAAAAAAACTTCAAGCTACAGGCATAACTTTCTTTAAAAAATACCAATATACAGTAATGAATCAAGAGTATAATATGAAGGAAGGATACGTTAGAACTTTGTATCCACAGACAAAGACACTAGCACTTTTCGAAGAGTGCGAAAGCTCGGACTCAGAGTCGAGAACCAAATCCAACGAAAGGTGGGGGATGTCATCCCTTTTAAGGGTTCCCAGAACAATCTTCTTGCCATCAACTTTCAAGTACAGAACCACAGCTTCATTTGCCTTGTCCTTCTTCGCCTCTCCAAGGGCAACCTGGGAAATGTGTATGTATGCACTCACTGGATCCATGGGATCAACCTTCACAGTTTGCCCAACCTTAACCTCAACACCTAAATTTCAAACCAACACATAACATTAACATCACAACGCCAAAAGTATTCACCGATTCCGCAAACCCACACATAAACATCAGCACACAAAACTTTAATCGGCAGATTCAAACAAGAAGAATCGATCAGATTTAGAGTATTGCCAAAATTGAAAGATAAAAAATGAAGAAAACAAAAACATAAGAGAAAAATTTACCCCAAAACTCCATTGGTGAGTCCATTTGCAAGAACGGCGTGCAGAGAAAAAGTAAGAGGAATGAGAGAAAGAGAATGCGAATTAGGAGCGAAATGGGTTTAAGGGTTTAAGAAGTGTATATATATTCACTTCGTTAGGGTTTTAAAGTTCTCCGCGCCTGTTTCTTCTCCCCTTTTTCTTTTTTCCCTTTTTCTTTTTTCTCTTTCTAGAAATATATTTTGGATATTTTCCATATATGTTTATTTTAATATTTCCTAATTTAATATATTATTTTAGTTTTAGTTTTTTTTTTTGTCTTTAATATTTTACAAAAATGTTTATTTTACAATATTTTATCTGCACTTTTTAATATTGAGCGTGATCTTTGTTGTAGAGCGGAGTTATAGATTAAAGTTAGCTAAATCAGTTAATGTTATTATTATTACTATTAGAAAAGGTTTTTTTCATGTAGAAAAGACATTACGTTAATTATTTTCTTCTATTAAAATATTTTACATATTTTTAATTAATAAAAAAACGCAAGTGAAATGATTAAGTTAATTATAATGAACGTATTTTTTATTTTAATAATGACAATTGTTTATATGTTTTTGTTTTTGTTTTATTATGTGGGTGTTTTGATTAAGGTAATTATTGCTATTTTAAAATTAAGGTAATTGTGGTTATTTAAAATTAATACATAGTTTTATTTTATTAATTATGAGGTCTGACATTCTTAAAATAACACTATAGCTGTAAACTCAAAAATAAAAAACAGTCAATAAGTTATAATACTTTTTGTGTATGCAAAAGTTAATTTTACTTTTTGAAAAGTTAGTGTCAATAATTTTTTACCCAAACAGAATTTGACTCGCGGATCCTAATCCAAGATTTAATAAATTAAGTGAAAGATTAAAATTTGGAAAAATTATCTAAAAGTTTTTTAAAAAATAGAAAAAGGAAATACTTTTTTCATAAATTAGATTAAATATAGCTTTAAATAACTTAAATGAGAAAATTTTCACTTATTTTCTCGTGTAAGAATAACAAGAAAAAACTATCAAGATTAAAACCTACGAGGATATAAGGAATTCCCGATTAGGGTTGAGTTTTTTTCTTCTGCGGAGTATTAGGGCCAACTATTTAGGACTTGGTTTAAGCAGTAACGACACCACAAATAGTTTGGGCTTTTAACACTATTTCTAGGCAATTTCTTCCTGCACCATATTAATTCTAACCTGCATCCTATCATTTTTCAAAATTTTCAAAATAATTTAAAAATAAAAAAATAAATTCCGGATAAGAAAATCCAGAGAATAAAATTAAAAATTCATTTCGGATAAATATTTCTGGAATTCAAAAATGTATTCCGATATCTAAATCCGAAATATTTCCAGATAAAAGAATCTGGAAGTAATTTTATTTACACCCTTCTTTTTTTATGGTTATTTTCGTTATTTTTTGAAGGGCATTTTTATCATTTAAATATCAGGTTGGGCGCATGTTGGAATTGATATGGTGCAGGCATTTACGCTATTTCTATTTGTTTAGGACTGCTTCTTACCTCAAATACTAGATGTGAAAATATTTTTTTTTGTTTTTCAATAAAAAAAATTAAAATTTCACACACATTTTTCACATTCTTCTGTCATTTATCTCACTCTGTCACTCCCAATAATATTTACTCTTTTCTTGCATTGGTTTGTCATTGATTAGAGTGTCTTTTGTTTTTTAAAAACATTCTAAATTATATGATTTAAAAGTGTTCTTTGGATCTATAAAATCCTAAAGAAATTTAAAAAAAAAAATATATATATATATTACAAATTACATGATCCGGAAGCTAATCTCGGATTTGAAAATAGTTTTTTGATTATGTAATCCAGAATATATATTTTTAAAAAGTGGTATTCATTCTGGATTACATAATCTGAAAGTTAATCTCATATCCAAAAAGGCTTCCGAATTACATAATCCATAAGTTAATCCTTGATTTGAAAAAAGACTTTTGGATTATGTAATCCAAAATATAAACTACATCACACCATAAACTTCATATATTTTAACTTTTTTGCATAAGGGTATTTTTGGGATACAAAAACTTAAGAGGGTGGCACAAGAATGTATGGCGGTCCAGGAAGAAGCGGTCTCGCTTAGTTTGGGTTGATTGGACTTTTAAATACATTGGACTATTGAATTTGAGCTTATCAAATTCAAAACAAAAATCTTTTATTTATTTAGTTACCGTGATTGAATGAAATATTCTTACCAACATAGGTATATTTGTATTTAAGTCACTCAAAATACAGCTCACCATGTAACATTTTGAAATATTTAATTTGTTGATAATAGTGTTAAATGTGTCATAATATTCCTATACCGTAGATGTGTAACTTCATAAAGTCAACTATGAGATCAATGTAAATATCTATAAAAAAAATCTCTTGAATCGTCGCAGTATAGTCTTTCTAAGAAAGTAAAGAACAATTGGTGTATTTAGACGTAGTGTTTTGTCATGGTACAAAATGACCTTCTAAATGTACAATAGCTAATTAGACCTACATATCATTTGGAGTATTATCAATGGATAAGAAATTCTCACATTGATATAACTATCAATCTATGTTGTTTCCATTGAACCTGGGAAATTCAATGCATGGAAATCTTGTGATACGAGAATAAGGTGTAATTCTTTAAACAACTATTGGATTAAAAAGGGTGGTTTTATTTAAAGAAGATTGTCTAACAAGTGCTTGGACACTTTCTTCCATGGAATCAATCGACTTGCGTTAAAAAGGCCTCACCAATTTAGCTAAGCGAGTGTCTTAGTGTACATAAAGTCTTTCTTTCATTGTCCTTGAAGATAGCAGTGGAGCATGTATTTAGTTTATTTACAAGCAAGTTAAAAATTGTGAAAAAGTTCATAATGTATCGATGTTCATACATCTCCATATTGTGTCATGAAATTATTATGATGGTCAATTATAGGAAGTTATAATATGGGTTAAATTTCAATTAAGAATATAGACAAAGAAGTTAGAGATCGGTGTTATTGAAAAAAGGGTGATGACAAGACTATGAAGCAAATTCATGGTACATTTGTGTAGGCCACATATGGCATTTGCGAATTCAGTTTGTTGTGGCAACACATTTTGGCCAATTTAGATGTGTGATGTGATACATGATTTGATTCCTTTTTGTTGTCATTTGGTGTGATACATGGATTTCATTCCTATTTTCTATGATTTAATCCCTCTTTTTTTTTTTTGTTATTTGTTGTGATACATGGATTCCCTTTTTTTTATTTGGTGTGATACATGGATTTTACTTTGAAATATATTTTGCAACATCCAAATGACAACGGTTAGAAGTGTAGTTGATGAATCGGAATTTGAGAACAATGTTTGAGTCATAATGTCAATTGGTTTTGTGCATTTTAATGATCTGTTCATTTTGGTGGTGTCCATGGTTTACTTATTGGTTATCATATTTAGGCTTCACTACAACATTCTTGTAGAACAAAGTATTTGGGGATTGTTAATAACATGTTAATGGCTAAGCAAAATAGTTGTATTGAAGCAACCCCGTTTCCATGGCTGATGTTGTTGGGCCAAAGAGTTCAAATGAGTTGGACACTGTAGAGGGAGCTTTATTTAAGATGGGTTGATAAGATGAGATGTTTTGTAATAAGGTATAAAGTTGTACCATTTACATTGTTAGAATTTCGTTTAGGTTTGAGTTTGAGGGTAATTGGACAGAAGGTTGATTTGGTAAATGATGATATTAATTGTCGTAGTAGGAGTGTATTTTATAGTAGATATGTGAGTGTACACATGATTTATGATGAACTAATGAGACGTCCATATTATAATAGCGTTGATCAATTTTGTAGGTTGTACATTTTATTATGGTTGTCAAAGTTTCTACTGCCACATAGAATGAGAATCGTGTTTCTAAGATTGTTTAAGATAGTATATAAGGTAAGCGAACTTGGCAAGTATAATCAGAGGAGCCTTGTTTATGAATATTTGATAAGTAGTTTGTGTTGCACTTCGATTTGCATGACCAACAAAGGACATTTATCACATTTCCATATTGTAGGGTGTGTTTACCTGTTGCAGGTAAATCCAAAAGTGTGATTTATACATCATTGGTACAATGTTATGTTAATTGGTTTGTAAATGTGATGATGACTTTGAAATTCAATTGTCATAATGTAGATGTGGCTTTGAAGTATGTGTTATTCCCAAACACAAAGGGGAAAAGTAAGAGAGGTAAATTTCCCCGAAATTTGCATTGAAATGATGTTAAAGTTAGTGAAAGCAAAGTACATCGATTTTGAATACAATTTCGGTGAGTTAAGTGTGTGAATTATATTCTATTTTTTCAATGTTTATTTATTTAATGTGATTGACTCCATTTGAGAATTGCTTATGATTTTGGTGAATAGGTTATTGGTCAACTGATTGTCATAGAGTAAGAGCTTGGTTAGTTGGTTGTCACAGAGTAAAAGCTTGGTCATGATATTGTGAAAGAAGCATTGAAACAAGTGCGACATGTAATGAATAACGAAACAAAATTATAATGTCATGCACATTGTTGCATAAAAAGAAGAATTGACTCGTCGTATTGAAGATCAAAAGTCATTGATTGGGAAGTTAGAGAAAATTATAAACGATTTACAACAAATTTTAATGTGAAGACACAAAGGTGGGACAAATGATATTCCCTCAACAATAGTTGATCCAATTTTAGTGGATGTAACGAAACAACGTACATGGGTGCTTAATCATTGCAACCAAATAGAAGGTGAATTCAATGACAACAACGAAGAGAGTAACATGTACATGCGACAAAAATGTTAACCTAGAATGACCTTAAAGGGTTTTTGTTAGAATATATGGCCTTAAACGAGAGGGGGGTGAATTGTTTAAGAAAGATTATCGCAGACTTTTAACCTTAGAATGAAAATACTTTTAAAGAACCTTGATTAAGGATCCATTTTTTCCAAAACAAACAGCAAAAGCACAAAGCTGGAAAAACAATCGGTTGTTTTAGCGAAACAATTGGTTGTTTATACCAGTTCCAAAATAACAAAACTGAATTAAAGAGATAGGGATAGAGAAATTGTACACAGTTGTTTATACTGGTTCACTCCAAACAAGAGCTACATCCAGTCTTCTGAGAAATCCTGAGGATATCCACTAAGCAATCACCACTTGATCACTTACACCACAACCAAGAGAATGACCTTGAACACCTCAATAAACACACTCTCCTTGGCCAACACTAAGATTGTTGATCTTGAACCCCTCAAGAACACACAGCCAATCTCAGCAAAACACACACATGAATTGTTCAGCAGTTTACAAAGATTACACTTGTTACAGATGAATATCTGAAATCAATACAAGTA
>Ga0123342_1001051_pt1 | contig 46027 bp, 45 predicted proteins | sample Turbeawhitnodule_FD_89960 | JGI IMG/M metagenome (GOLD analysis project Ga0123342, IMG submission 89960) | Root nodule microbial communities of legume samples collected from Mexico - Turtle bean Mexico white nodule | ecosystem: Host-associated > Plants > Roots > Nodule | place: Mexico: Nepantla...
GAGATGTTGCAATTGGTTGTTCTTGATGGAAGAAATCTGCACCTGATTTTATAGTAGAAAGAGAATCAATTTGAATTTAATTTCATTCAATGGGTACCTGATTTTTCAGAGAGAGGACTTGACATTTGAGGAATGTCCTTGTGGCACTTTCACACCCTTTAGACATTGACAAAAACTAATTTTTTCATATTTTGACATGGTGTAACAGGCTAGGGGCAAATATGTACGCTTACCTATTTTTATGGGTGCCAACTCGCCTAGTATGTTCATTTCAATCAAATCTAAGCGAGCATTTAGACCATCATTCATCTTCCTGTTAATGTTAAGAAGTGTACCAATTAAGCTATCACACATTCTTTTGAACATGCATTACATTTATACAATGTATGACTTCTAACCTCGACCAGTACAGAAGATCAAAGAAGATTGATTTTTTCTTCCTAATGTTTGTCACAAATGACTTTTTTTTACTTACTAAAGGTGTGGTCTATGTTATTTACCTTTTCGTAAACCTCAACACTAGTTAATGGAGTTGGTGGACCATTAGTCTCTTGGTGCTCATTAAAGGCTTTTTTTCAACCTTTGATAAGGATGATGACTTCTAAGAAACCTCCGATACCGAAGATATACTATCTTCCTTCCATGTTTCAATTGTTGAGAAGCAGTATCTTCTTCACATATTGGACATGCTTTATGACCCTTAACACTATAACCTGATAAGTTACCATATGCCGGAAAGTCATTGATGAAAGTCATTGATGGTGCAAAATAACATGGCATGGAGCTTGAAAGTTTCATTAGAAAATCCATCAAATACTTCAACACCCTGATCCCACATTAACTTCAAATCTTCAATTAGGGGACTTATATAAACATCTATGTCATTCCCTGGCTGTTTCGAACCAGATATCATCATAGACAACATGTATTTTTGCTTCATGCACAATCCAGGAGGTAAGTTGTAAATAACTAGTAAAACAAGCCATGAACTGTGATTTGTACTCATATTACCAAATGAATTCATTCTGTTTGTAGGTAAACCAAGTTGAATATTTCTTGATTCTTTATCAAACTCTGTAAACTCATCATCAAATTTCTTCCACTGAATATAATCAGCTGGATGCCAGTACATGCCATCACATTTCCTTTCATATGCATGCCATCTAAGATTCTTAGCATCTTTTGGCTTTGCAAACAAACACCTCGTCCTTGGAATGATGGGAAAATACCACATAACCTTCATTAGGGGTTCATGCTTTTCTATCTCTTCAATAGTATCATCATCTTTTTTGTTTCAACTTATAACGTGATAACCCACACCTCGGACAACTTTTCAACAATTCAAAATCATTCCAGTATAATATACAATCATTAGGACATGCATGTATTTTTTTATACTCCATACCCATTGGACAAAGAATCTTTTTGGTCTCATAATTACGATTAGGTAGAGTATTTCCCTCTGGAAGCATATCCTTCAACAACTGAAGTAATTCCTTGAAGCTTTTATTAGTCCATCCATTTATTGCCTTCAAATTCATCAATCTTAACACCGTCAACAATCGTGTGAAGTTAGTTGATCCAGGATACAATGGAGTCTCTGCATCGCTTGACATACTTCCATATCCATGCACTTCTATAAAAGACTCAGCTCCCATATCACATATCACGTCCTCCAATCGATCATCATATACATCATCTTCTACGACATCATCCATGGTGGACCCCACATATTCTTTAGTTACGGAAACGTGGTAAATTTAACAATTCACCATGCCATGTCCAAGTTGTATAAGATTGAAGAAACCCATCACATAGCAGGTGCTCCCTCATTATCTTAACATCTAGTATCCTTCCATTCAAACCGTTAATGCACAGACACTTGATCTTTGCTCCATCATGACCACTATTAATCACGATACGTTGCGCAAATTGTATAAATTCTTCTACTCCTCCTTCGTACTTATCACTTATGCGAACAAAATTAATCCAATTTTGATCCATTATATTTTGGAATAGTCATTCAGGTGTTTTCTAATCAGTGTTCTATCTCATGCATTTGCCAAGGGTCGAACACCCCCAGACTCAATACCAACACGTATCAATTGCCGAGTGTCGAACACCCTCGAACTCAATACAAACACGATAATTCTGTTCTAACCTAAAAGCTTTCATAATATATAGACAAATTATAATAAATACTAAATAATATAAATTTTGAAAAATACAAATTATAATACATAAAAATACATATACATAATTTCTTTGATATGGTTTTATTTTCTTCTGTCAAATGAGCTTTCAAACTGAATTTCTGAAATTTTGCCCAAAACCCTTCTTAAGGATGAAATTCGAGCTAAGGAAAAAGAGTACATCGTTCCTATAAAAAAAAGTGAACAAAATACAAGTTTCAATTGTAATACATCTTAAGGTGAGTGAAATTGCATGTTTTTGGTAAAAGTTGTCATCAAAATTAAATACATATACATCCAAAGTCAGAGCGAATTGCACGAATTGGTGCATGACTTTCTTAAAGCCCTCCATATAGCCTTCTAGGTTGGCCTTTGTTAGCTTGATATTCTCGGTCTTCCGCTTTGATGCGCTCTTCTAAATTTTTTCATTCTCTTCCTTGAGAAGAACAATGCAAGTCTCAATCTCCTTGAACTTATTTCTAGCTTCCTTCGCACTCTTGAGCCTCTTTTTGAGAAGCTCTACCTTCGCCTCCAACATTGAGATTCTGCCTTGGCCTTGAGCAAGTTCAAGTGATTTGGAGAATAGTGCGAGCTTTGATTCCACCTTGTCCCTCAATAAATTTTGCTCTAACTTTTGAACTATGCTCACCATTTTGACATTTTCAACAGTCGCACCCTTCTAATAGTGGATAATGGCCATACTTTGCACCATCATGATCTTCGCTGAGTTGAGATATCCCATAGGGTCGACAACCTCCAGTAGCTCGACACCATATGAGACTGAAAATCTCATACTACCTCTGGCACTAACTTGGTTGGCCTTCATGTTGATGTGCCATAAAGAGTTTGAATTAGGGGTCGATATAGACACATGATCTACTCAGGTTAAGGGGCCACCCTTTCTTTGAACGATCAGCCTAAGAAAAGGTCTCGGTTGTTAGGGAAGTAGGGGAGGAAGAGTAATACATGAAGTAACACATGATTTTAGGATTGCACATTTTTAGAGGTTTTTACTTGGGTTATGAATTTTGATTTAACAAAATATGTTGAGACTCAGTGAAGATTGTAATTTGACACAAACTTAACGAAGTGGTTAAGTAAGTGTGAAGGTTCTTTTCAAAAGAGCAAAAGGAAAAACACAATATAATAAGATGATGATGATGAACATAAATTAAAGTAAGGCAAAGGGAAAGAAAGACCGAATTAAAAGGAAGATAAATGAACAACACATAAAAGAAAATGGGCGTATTAAAGAAAGGAAAATAGAAAAGGAGATAGAGAAGCTTATGGAGTGGAGAAAATGGAGTTGAAACACGCCACTTAGGGGAGAGAGCTACAAGAGGAGTGAAGAGTGAGTTTCCACTTGAAGCAATCTCTGCTTAAGATAAGACTCGGAGAAAAAGGGAAAACACTTAGAAATTCACTCTAACGGAGTTTCTTTACTCAAGTTTCAATGTCTTATTACAAGAGGCAAGGAACTCTATTTATAGATATGAGTGCCTTGGAGAGCAACAGTGAAGGGAGAGGGGAGGCAATGACAAGGTGCATCTAGAATCTAGGTCTAACCTCACTATATCGCACACACGAAAGAAGCTTGTAGAATCTAGTTCAAAGTGAGGCATAGAGGCGACACATGTAGTATTCTTCTAGAAGCTAGGTTAAAAGTGGGTTTTGGCACAAGCCCAATTATGCTAATTAAACCCCACTCTACTGAAATAAAAAGTAAGTTAATAGTTGGTGCTCAGGTCCAATTATAAGGTGATGATGATGAAGGTGGGGAATTTAAAGAACATAAAGGGAAAGAACACAAGATAGAAACCAAATAAGGAAAAAAGAATAGGAATGGAAATGGTACAATGGAACAAAAAGAAAAAAATTAGAGTTAGAGAAAGCTTATGGAGTGGTGGAAGACTCTAAAATGAGTGGTGAAGAGCCGCCACTTGAGGTTTACTACACTCAAGATAAGACCCAAGGATAGGAGACTCGACTCACTAAACACTCTGATAGAGTTTCTTTTCTATTCAATTTTAATGTGTCAAATACATGAGACAAGATACTCTATTTATAGGAGAGAGTGTCTTGGAGAGTAAGATAAAGGGTAGGGTTGTCATTTGTGAGAAACCTTCTAGAAGGTAAGTCAAAGAAAACCTAAACCTAGGTTCACATGTCATGAAAGGTGGGCTTGGCACAAGCCCAAATTACTAAGCACACCCTACTCAAATTACTAAGCACACCCTACTCTTGCTTATTCTTCTATTTGGCACCCCTAAAGTGAGCCCAATTTATTTTACATAAACTTGTCTTGTGAAAATATTAGAAGGAAAAATGATGTGAGTTGAATCAAGCATAGACACCTTAGGAACACAATAAGGAGGCTTAAGGACAGTTCAATGGAGGACATTGCCTTCCAAAATGAAGAGCCAAACTCATAAGAATCATGAGTGCCATATCCTTATACACAAATATAGGGCGGAAATGGAAAGTGTCCCGACCAGTCCTCGGTCCCAGTGACTGACCTCAGACATCGCACACCGATACCTAATGGTGGAAGGGGGCCATGTGAGGTGGGCCCCAGACGCACCTACCAGGGGTTTGGTTAGTCTTTGAGATTGCTATCCTAGGCCTGATGTTGGAGATCGATATCGAACCTCACCAGTGGAGGGAGAAGATTGGACATCAGTCGTCAGGACGTTGTAGAAGGCCACGTACGGTGAGCCCTAGAGTTTTGTTAAGATAACAGTTAAAGACAAGAGATATGTGGGAAGCCTAAGTCACGAGGGATCCAAGCACGTGGTGTGTATGACGCATGAAGGCGCAGCACGTGTGGATAATCCTAGGGGGCGTCAACGCCCATTAGGGTTAGGGTTTCCAAGGAAGCTGCATGCATGACACGTGAATACTTAGGGCACCCACAAAGCAAATGGATCGCTAGAATGTTGTTGGCTAAGGAGATGAGAGCGAATGGGCTGTTGGCAAAGAGTGACTCTTTGCTAGTTACAGGCCAAGTCACAGGGGAGTACCAAGCTAAAGACCCTCCCTCAAATGGCCGCATACCTGGAATATGTCCAGGTCCTGAAGGAGTCGTTCAAAGTGTTCGAGTTAGTCCACGTGCCCAGAGAACAGAATGCCCGAGCTGACTTGCTTGCAAAGTTCGCCAGTTCGGGCAAGGGGGGCAGGCAGAGGACGGTGATTCAGGAGACCTTGAAGACACCTCGAACCACATGGACAATGTGGCAGAAATTCAACAGGTTAGCACATTGGAAGGGACGAGGAGGAGTCATCGGTCACTAATGCAAGAGACAGTGAAAACACCCAGAATAAGCAGGTACCTAGTTGCTGGGGAAATAACGCTGCAAGTTTACCAGGTTGAATCAGGAGAAACCTGGATGATGGCCTACCAACGCTACTTAGCGCTACTTAGCCGATGAAGTACTCCCGTTAGAGCCCGCAGAAGCTCGAAAAATCAAGAAAAATTCGAGCAAGTACACCCTAATCGATGGGAAACTGTTCAAGCACGGATTCACCCATCCTATACTGGTATGCGTAGATGGTGAACAATGCACGCGCATCATGGCAGAACTACACGAAGGGATATGTGGTAGCCACATTGGTGGTCAATCTCTCTCGTCAAAGGCCATTCATGCAGGATATTACTGGCCAACCATGAGGGAAGATTGCACGAGATACGCCCAGCGCTGCAAGTAGTGCCAACAACATGCGGATTGGCACAAGGCGCCCCCAGAGGAGTTGAGATTGATCTACAGCCCATGGCCATTTCATACTTGGGGAATCGATATTCTGGGGCCTTTCCCTTTGGCAGTACGGCAGATGAAGTACCTTGTGGTTGCAATAGAGTATTTCACGAAGTGGATCGAGGCTAAGCCAGTGGCACAAATCACAGCCCATAAAATCCAACACTTCGTATGGAAAAACATAGTGTGCCACTTCGGAATTCCGAAGAGGTTGGTATTTGATAATGGTACCCAGTTTGCAAGCCAGCAATTGGGCAAACTATGCACAGAGCTGGAAGTGAAACAGGTGTTCACATCAATAGAACACCCCTAGACGAACGGACAGGTCGAGTCAGCCAACCGAGTTCTGCTCAGAGGTCTGAAGAGAAGGCTAGACAAAGCCAAGGGGACCTGGGCGAAAGAAGTTCTTAGAATCGTGTGGGCCTACCTCACTACTCCCCAATCCACAACCAGGGAAACACCCTTCAGCTTGGTGTATGGTTCAGACGCAATGATTCTAGTGGAAATCCAGGAGAACTCACCATGTTTCTAGAATTTCGTGGTCAAAGAGTCCAACGAAGAGAGAAAGGTGAACCTGGACCTACTGGATGAAGTGAGGGAGGAAGCAAGGATTAAGGTTGAAGCCTTGAAAAGGAGGGTGGAGTACAAGTACAACTCCAAGCTGAGACCTCGGTAGTTCTAGGTTGCTGACCTGGTGATGAGGAAGGCCCACCCCCTACCAGTTAGAAAGCAAGCTATCTCCCAAGTGGATCGGTTCTTTCAGAGTAACGGAGGCCCTTGGGAATGGAGCATACAGGCTCGAAACATTGGAAGGTGACGCGATCCCTCGTACTTGGAACGTGACCAACCTGAAGTTTTATTTTAGTTAATTTTTGCGTTGTACATGTTTAAGGGGGCACTCTTTTTTCCCTCATAAGGGTTTTTTAACGATGTCACCCGAATAAAATTCCAGTTATTCAGTTAAGAAATGTGCATTGTAGTTAAATGAACCTCTCCCTTGTAGTGATTAAGCCAAGAGCGAAAGTAGTATGGTTCCTGAGTGAACCTCCCTCTTGGGTAAGGTCACCAAGGCCGAGAATAGTATGGTTCGGCAGTAAAAAGAACCTCTCCCTTGATATGATACGCGGAGAGTAGAGGTAGTTTGGTTATCCCAATGAACCCCTCTCGTGTAAGTTCACCATGGGGAAGAACAGTATGGTTCACCGTTGAAACGAACCTCCCCCTTGAAGTAATGCGTCTAGGACGGGAATAATACAATTTAATAGTGAACCTCCCTCTTACGCAAGTTTACCAAGGCCGGGAATAGCATGGTTCAGATGTTGAAACTTGTCCCTTGACTTTGTACAGCAAGGACGAGGTCGGCAAGAGCCGTTCACCCGAGTTAGAGACACCAAGATGGGAGAAGTGTGATTCCATAGGGGACCTCCCTCTTGCGTATTAACTCCAAGGTCGAACAGCATGGCTCACCAGCCAAGTTTACCCTTACCTTCATGATGCAGGATCGAGATCGGAAGGATATGCTTCTCCCTCGTTCAAAAACCAAAGGCATGAACAGGTGTAGTTCACCCATACTACTGGTGGGATATTCTCGTCGATCCAAGGAAGGTAGGGGCGAGATCAGCAAATTGCCCTACTTCGCAAGAAAAAGATCAAGAAAAGAAAGGATTCATCCTCGAACCCAAGACAGACCAGTCAAGAGATTCGCACACACAAGTATAAAGCCCATCGTGCTATCTAAAGGGAAACCTAGGTTGGAAGACGCTGTTAGTTGAAGTCAATGCAAGCAAGTGAAACAGGCAATTAAACAGAAAACAGAGACTCGAAGCATGAATAGTAAAAATAAATGTGCAGAGAAATGCAGAAATCATAAGCAATCCCAGGCAGTTATAAGCATGTTACAAGCAGCAAAATCATAAATGGCAAAGTGATCGGGGAATAAAAATCATACCTTTCGAATGATGAGGTTCGAGGGATTGAGTTTTGGGAGAAAGAGAAGAGAGTGTTTTCCCGCAAATGCCAAGTGAAGGTTCGCGTAAGTAAAAGTGTTGAAATAGTGGTGAGAGCGTAAGGGTTAAAGTGTTTAAACAGTACACGAAGAAGTTCAAGCGCCAACAAGTCTCGGCCATCGATCCCGACATGTGTACGTTGATTAACGAAGAAATGATGAGATGTCACTTCGGTGTACTGTTCACGCCCAGATCCAGTCGCCCAACGCGATCACTTAGTCTCTTCACTGAAACAAGTTACAGTTTGAGACTAGGGGGCTTGTGTCCTGACCAGTCCTCGGTCCTCGGTCCCAATGACTGACCTCAAACATCGCACACCGATACTTGATGGTGGAAGGGGGCCTCGTGAGGACGCACCTACCAGGGGTTTGGTTAGTCTTTGAGATTGCTATCCTAAGCCTGATGTTGGAGATCGATATCGAACCTCACCAGCGGAGGGAGAAGATTGGACATCAGTCGTCAGGACGTTGTAGAGAGCCACGTACGGTGAGCCCTAGAGTTTTGTTAAGATAACAGTTAAAGATAAGAGATATGTGGGAAGCCTAAGTCACGAGGGATCCATGCACGTGGTGTGTATGACGCATGAAGGCGCAACACATTGGATATTCCTCGGGGGCGTCAAGGCCCATTAGGGTTAGGGTTTCCAAGGAAGCTACATGCATGGCACGTGAATACTTAGGACACCCAAGAAGCAGATGGCGCTAGAGAATAGGTGCACAAGTTGGTACCCAACCAGCCACTCTGTCATTCGTTGCACTCCAATTAAGGGAAGTTCATGCGCCAGATACGCTAAGATTCTATGAATAGCGGCAAAAGGGCATTCTCGAAGGAACCCTATTCAGGGGTAACAACACAGAGGTAAACCCTAGTTTCAGCCTATATAAAGGGTGCTAAGAACCCTAGTAAGGTACACAGTTTGTAAGACTGAATCTAATACAAACTCTTGGTGTTTTTTTTCTCTAATACTGACTTGAGCGTCAGAGTGCAAACGGTCGCTAGGGCGCCCATTTGTCTTTGCAGGCGAGAGGTTTCTTGATCAAGAAGTCACGTTTCTCAGGCAAGATCGAAGGGTCGTAGCGGTTGTTAGAGTCAACCGACGGAGCGAGTCAACCGGCAGGAACAAAAAGGACAGCAAGATCAACACATGAACACAAGTAGAAACACAGTATAGAACAATTGAACTGATTAAAAACAACAACTAACACATATGAACTGATTGAAAGGAGAATTAAGTGTTGGAAATAAAAGGAAACACAAGAGAAACAAGAACAAACGGTGGAAATTAAAGAACAACACCTAAAAAGACAAACTACCGATTGGAATTGCTAGAAACATGGAAATGAAGATGGAAGGGTCATTGGGAACAACCTCTCTGCTCATTAGAGGGTTATTCCTGGTGGATGAACTAGAATGTGAAGAAGAAGCCACTAAAGATACATAAGTAAGAGGTCTGAGTGAATAGAAGCAAAGCAAAAGATGATATGCGCAAGCAAGAGCACCAACATAAATAAGGAAAAGCGTAGAAGAAAATGAGTTTGGTTTGATTCTTATAAACGTTTGAAAACACTTCATTTTTTTTCAAATGTAAAACAAGTTCTTTGTTTCCCATGAATAACACGTGCAAAAACGAACTCTAAAGCATTACACTGTCCTAAGGCAATGTGGCAGGTTAGGTGAAACGTCAACTCCTAAATGACGTAATGCCTCAAAGTTATTGAAACTCATTATTAAGTATACATCTCTCTCATTAATGTTTCTCGTTAATTTTTTTAGGTTTTCAAACCATTTCAATTAAGTTATATTTATATAGTCATAATTACATTAAGTTTGACCCATCGAGCTAAGTGAAGGGTCACGAAGTTTAACCTAAAGTTAGTAATGAAAATATTATCTATTTTTTTTATCTTGGCCAAAAATATGACCAGAGCTTAAGTTCAAAATAAAGCCCGATCATCCTATAAACTGAATTTCCGAGCTTAGGGGGCTTTTGTACTACCTAGTACCAAAAAATAATAATATAATATCATCTGCCTTGTAAAGTAGGATAAAACCATTTGCAAATCCAAATAACTTGGATTTCATGAAAATGATTTCTATTGTAACATACTAATCAACCCAATATTTGATAACCACCTAATTGGATATTAACCTAGGCCAAAAATCCTATAAACATAGCTTTATTCTCCAGTGAATATTCACTTAATCTCATTCATTTATTTATTACTATTATTTAACTTATGTTAGGAAGCACATGCCATCATAAACCAAAAAAGTAAACAAACATGGGGGACTAGACCAAACCCATGTAAAGAAAAAAGGAAAAGAAAAGAAAAAACTCCCAAAAGTAGTCTAAGCAATTACATTGGGACCTTAGACAAAACAAAAAACAAAATAAAGAGAAGAAGACAAAGAAATGAACCTTCTCTAAAGCGTTGTACCCATAAAATTAGCAAAAAGAAACAAATGAGTTAATGATTACCGTTTGCATTCAATAATGGTGATAAAATCCTGTGATATTCATGCATGTCACTACCATTACTTTGTTTAGGTTGTCCAGTTTTAAAGGTCTTCTTATTGGCTTTCACTATAGCTTTAGAAGGACGTCTTGATCTCTTAGAGGTTTGAACTTGTTCACCATCTTCACTTAATGATTCCTCCTTATCCATCTTTGTAGCCAAGAACTTAGAGACCAAATTGGTTTCTTCTAAGAAAATACTAAAAAGGTAGATTCAACTTTATTCGTTGCCAAGATGGTTGGACATGACTCTAAAGCCTCTTGATCATCACCTAAAAGAGATTAAAAATAAAATTGCAAGGCCAAATCCTGAGAAACAAATTTAGAAATAACCCATTTGGCAACAACAAACTAAAAACTTGTTGCATTAGTTGCAGACTTAAGTTCAGAGAATGCTTATAAAAGATCATATTTTTTAGAGGCAAGGATCCCTTTTTTTGTAGTAAATCATATGATTCATAGATACTCTCCTAAGATGACATATTAGCAAAAATATCATTCTGAGATCATGAACCAACCCTTCTACAATCAGGTGTCACAACATAAACATTATCAACAACAGAAAATTCTTCAACAAATTTCTTAAACTTTTAACCAACTAGAGATCTAACCTCCTCTTGCCCAACAACAACTTCAACAAAAGTATCATGATCAATAAGAGCTCTCTCAACTCCCACCACCCCTGTACTCTGAACAAGAACATCATATATTTGTGACTCTACCGCAAAATTCTCTTTCTCTGTGACACTACTATTGGAGATAGATGAAGTTTCTTTACAACATGTAAAAGAGTGCGTTTGATGTAGAAAATCGCCTTGAAGCTTATTGTTATGTAATTCATGATCTATATTAGGTTAGAGGTTGTTTAAATATGCCTTTTGCAAGGACAATCAACACACTGGAGGATGGTATTTTTATAAATCAAGCCAAATATTGAAAGGACCTGCTGAGAAAGTTTGAGATGGACCACTGCAAGGCAATCAACACACCAATTTCTACAAGCTATCAACTTGACCAAGACCTTTTTGGAAAACCCTGTTGATCAAACCAGATATAGAGGTTTAATAGGTTCTTTGTTGTACTTAACAACTAGTAGACCTGATATCATGTTTGTTGTATGTATGTGTGCTAGGTTCCAATATTTTCCAAAGGAATCACACCTCAATGTTGCTAAAAGGATTCTGAAATACTTACAAGGAACCAAAGAAGTTGGCCTATGATATCCATGTAATGTATCTTTAAACTTAATTGGTTTTCCAAATTCTGATTTTGCCTATGACCCAAGAACTTACCCACTTCCACCCCGAACCCGCACTTCTCGGGGTTCAGCTTCAACCTATACTTAGCTATTGTTGCAAATAGCTCTTCTAGGTCAGCCACATGTTGATCCCTCTCCTGCAAGGTCACCACCATATCGTCCACGTAGGCCTGCACATTCTGACCTATCATGGGTACAAGGACCCTATCCATCAACCTTTGGTAGGTGGCGCCTGCATTCTTCAACCTAAAGAGCATCACCGTGTAACAATAACAAGACATCTCGGTCATGAACGTTGTCTTGCACTCGTCTCTAGGTGCATCTTAATCTGGTTGTACCCGGAGAAAGAGTCTAAGAAACTGAGCATCCTACAGCCCGAGGAACTGTCCACCAAGGCGTCGATGCTTGGCAAGGGGTACGAGTCCTTCGGGCATTCCTTGTTGAGGTCGGTGAAGTCCACACACATTCTCCACTTCCCGTTGGCCTTCTTCACCAAGACCACGTTGGCCAACCACTCAGGGTATTGGATCTTCCTTATGTGGTCGGCGCTCAACAATTTCTTCGTTTCTTCCTTTATGACCTGTCGCCTCTCTTCATTGAACATCCTTCTTCTCTGGCGAACGGGCTTGACCTTGGGGTCCATGGTGAGGCGGTGACACAGGAAATCTGGGTCTATGCCTGGCATGTCCGAGGCGGACCATGCGAAGGCGTCCAGATGCCATGCTATCACCCCAACAACTTGGTCCTGCTCCGCTCTGCCCAGTGACTTACCAAGCTTGAACGTTTTGCCCCCAATCTGCCTCTCCACGACATCCCCTACGGGCTCGAGTCGCCTCTCCCGGGCGCTCTCTGCACTGGAGATCTCTATACGAGCGTCCCCGTCTCTGCTGGGCGGGCGCTCTGTAACCATGAACACCCCCCTATTGGTCTTGAGGCTATTTTCATAACACCTCTTAGCCTCTTGCTAGTCCGACTTGATGGTTATCACCTTCCCGCTCAAGTCCGACAACTTCATCTTCATGTGGCGTGTTGAGCCTACTGCCCTCAACCTATTCAGAGCTGGTTTCCCCAATAGAATATTATAGGCTGAGGGTGCATTAACCACTAAGTACCTTATTCTCTCTGTGCAGGAGGCGACACCATCTATAAAGGTGGTCCTCAGCTCCAAATGCCCCCGCACCTCCACTTGGTCTCCCGCGAAGCCATACAAGCACCCAACGTAAGGCCTCAGCTGGTCGGGAGACAACTGCAGCATGTTAAAGGTAGACCAAAACATCACATCCACTGAGCTGCCTTGGTCCACTGGCACTTGGTGTACCTTCCTCCCTATGGTTATCACAGAAATCACCACAGGGTCATTGTCATGGGGAATGACGTCTCGAAGATCGGCCTTTGTGAAAGTAAGGTCGACGTCGAGAATGTCATCTGCCACTTGCGCCTCTATTGACATTACTGATTGTGCATACTTCTTGCGTTGAGAAGCAGTGCACCCTCCACCTGAGAAGTCCCCCGAGATGGTGTGGATCTTGTTGTGAACGGGCATCTCACGTCCTTGGTCCTCACCCGATGCTGCTGAGGTCTTAGCTCTCTGTGGCTCCACCAGGTAGTCGTTTAGGAACCCGCTCTTCACTAGCTCGTCCAACTGGTGTCCCAACGCCAAGCAATTGCGTATGGGATGGCCAAACGCTTGGTGAAACTCGCACCAAGCCTCCTTGTGGGGTCCCAGCTTCTTGTCAGTTTTGGGCGGCATGTTCCAACTCATGCACCCAATCTCTAGGACCATCCGCCCTGGGAGTGCCCTAGCTGTTCACGTGCCATGCATGTAGATCACCCCTGGAACGTGACCCTTACGAGTCGTCTCTTTCCCAGTGGCTCTTTGTTTGTGTCACATCTACCGCGTCATCCACACCCCATGCTCCCCCATGATCTAGGCCTCTCCCTTACTGATAACTGGAATGTGGCTTGGAAATCACCTTTTTCGGCCCATCTTTGCTATTTAAGTAGCCGAGGTCCGAGGCCTCCTCGCCCTTCACCTCGATGCCGCCCACACGTCGGCTACTTGCACTTACGTATTTTGCGAGATACTGGCCTGTCCCCCTTGTGCACCCAGCCTCTGGGGCCCCACCATAACTGTGGTCAACGTCGAGGTCTGAGGATTGTCCGGTACACTTTACAGTATTCAAATGTAGACAGAAAATATAAGAATGAATGGAACAAATTACACCTGATACATGAAGGAGAAGTGCTTTTTGTGTTAAATGAGCTGAGAAAATTACGTTTTACACATAGTTTCAAAAGCTTTCAGTAATTGTTTTGAGATCTTTCCTTTGTTTTTGAAAAGGTCTCTAAAAAACTTCAAGTTTCCTTATGCTAATGCTTCTTGGTGAAGAGTTTTTCAAATTCTGTTACAGTTCAGCATCAAGGGTGATCTGTTTCTGGGTTCTTGCATTCCCAACTCAGGTGTTTAGGGTTTAGGGTTTCTAATAGGGTTTAAGGTTTAGGGTGATTTGTTTCTGGGTTCTTGCATTCTGATTAAGTTTCTAAAGATTTGTGATTGGACTTCTTGTTTTGTTTGAATCTTTGTCAATCTCTTTTTCTGCAACTATTGCAGATAAATCTGCTTATGACCAGGTTGTTGTAAAGTTGAAAATTAAACACATTGATTCTAAAACCAATCTGTTTAAATTCCTGGAAGTGTCAGTGTAACAAGAAAAATTAAATATGTTTTACTTCGAATCAATTTGTTCTTTTTGTCAAGTTTTTTGAAAACAGTTTTATTTGAAGAGATTTTTTATAAGTTCAATTCACCCCCTTTTGAACTTAGACACTTATAAACCCAACAACTACTACTTCCTTGAAGGGGCATCATTGATTTTTTTGGTTTGGATAGTCACATGTTTATACTGAACAACATGAGGCTTGGAAAAACCATTAGGCGATTTGGTTTTGTTATTGTGGTTATCATTTAGAAATATCATGCCCTATCATTTTGCATGAAGAGAAAAATGGGACAACTTCTCAAATTCAATAGCTGGAATAAAAGAAAAATCAGGTCTTTCCACAAAAATTTGATTAGACAAGAGATATATAGTATATCAATGTTAACCCTAAACACTCTAGCAAAAAGACCTCTAGCTTTGTTCATGGTGAAATCATCAAAAGAAAGAGAAGTATAATCTCTCTCGTAATAGAGAAAGTTGTTTTAATTTACCAATATTTTAGAAAAAAATCATGAATCATAACAAGATTTAATAGATCTGTTTGTTTATTTAAATCTTTTTATACTTATCTAAGTTTTAACTTAACTTAAACGCAAGTGAATTTTCAATTTATACTTTAGACAACCTTTAAACTTAAGTCATCTAAAAAATAAATTATCTACCTATACAATCCAAGCTTGGCTTCGGTAATAACAAATTTTAATAAATAAATAAAAAGTGTGCATTGAAATGTTAGTATTATCATTATCAGATAACGTCAATGTTTATTAAGCTGAAATATCAACCGATTAAGACGTGTCATGTGGCGTGTGTTGAATAAATGATGACCTATTATTAATTATTTCTTTAATTTTGAACCAATTGATATAAATTAATTGTAATTTAATCAAAAGTTTGGAGTTAGAATACTCGAAAACTAAACTTTGCAGTGTATGGTGGTAGTAATAGATAGACACCTATGAACAATAAGAGATGATTATTAATTTAGTAGAATTAATTAATATTAATATTTTTATTTTCTGTGAGCAGAAGACCAACACGTGTCTGTTTACAGAGCTAGTTTCCAGAGACTGAGGCATTTGTATTGTATTGTTGTTTCTCTTTCCATGTACCATAGCAATAGAAGTGACGGTGGTGACATAAGAAAACAAGAGAAAGCAGAAAGAGGATGGGAAGAGTCTTTGTGATGGAGCTTGAGGGAAGGTCTTATAGATGCAAGTTTTGTAGAACTCACTTGGCCCTTGCAGATGATCTCATTTCAAGGGTACTTTACCTAACCTTATGCTTGCTTTTATGTTATTCTGCCTACGTTTTTGAATCTGTTTCTCAATTAAGAACGCTACCCTTTAGGGCATATTCTATTTTCAGACAACAAATTAATCGTTTTATGGACATTTTCATATGTTGGAATATGAACACTACTTGCCTCATTGAACTGTAACCATAGGTTGTACCATGATTGAAGCTGGATCAGAGTATCTGAATTGAGTTAGGTTATTGTTAATATGAGAATTTTGTGTTGGTAAGTTTTGTTAGTTAAATTATATATGGTTTATGCAATTTTGAAATCAGTCATTGCAGCAATGGATTTTGGGTTGTAGGATGTTTATTGGAATTTTTTCTGTTCTGTACTTGCCTTATTGTTGTGTTTCTTACTCTATCTGCCTGCAAAGTTTGTACTTCTTCTGAACTCAGGTTTTCTGGGGCTTTACCATATTTTGGATCTTAGCCTTAGGTACCCTCTTAGCTATTATATTTCTCCCATGTAATTGTAAGCATTCCCGTTTTGCATCCCCAATTACATCCACAGAAGAATTAAAAAAAATGTCAAACTTATACTGGCTCATCTGATATATGAAAAAAGGCCTATAAATTGCCTTTCGATTGAGTGGGGATGGCATAGTTGCTCAACTACAGTTCAATCCTTGGGCTTTTCAATCCAATTCAGCAATAATTGGGGATCAAAATTATCTACTGGGAAAATAATTGGAGTGTGATGACACATATGTAGTTCTTCCATCAAGCTGTACGTTGTAAAAGACTCAAGGGGGCCTAATCTGTCTGAATTATGAGTTCAGAAATTAGTTATCAAAGGAATAGGCACTAGAGGTTCATGTACCTAGTTTTAGTGTGAACTCACAATATGCCCTTGTAAATTTTGACTGCTTTCTTTGTGCTTTTGTTACCTTGTCCATCTTATTCTATAGGGGTGTCTTTCCATGATATTCATGACTTCATGTTTCATTCGATTAAATATATAGCTCACATATATTTTGTGACGTGGGAAAAGATAAAAAGCTAAATGTATTACTTCTAAAGTCATGCATGATGCCTGTAGAACTGTTTTTGCCAACATAATGCTCTAAGTCTTCAACTGCTTTGCTGGGTTCTTAAATTACTTGTCATATTAATCTTCTATCACCTGTCTTTCAGTCGTTTCATTGCCGGAGGGGAAAAGCATACCTATTCAATAACGTGTGAGTATATCTAAGCTTTTCTTGTATAATCCATTGGTGGTGACTAAGAAATTAAAGTTAATGATAGTGCTGTATCCAGTTTGATAACTGATAAAATGATATATGCCTGATGCTTATTATTTTTTTGTATTCATATTGCTAGATGAAAATTGCCTGCAACATATTCTAATTCTGCTGCATGTTCTGCAAAAGTCAAACCTCTATTGAAATTGCATTATGTAATTTACCAAGAGCATTGTTCTTAGTGTTTTATTTATTTACCTGAAGAAATCCTCAACCTTTTTTGCCATATTAACTGAATTAATTGTAATGCATCCACATCTTTGAAAATCATTTAACATTGAGGCTTTTTGATAGAAACTAAAAGTCACGATAGTAGTCAAGCAGAACTCTAGAAGAAATGGAGCTCAGCAGCTTTCAGTACAGAAAATTTCTCTTAAAAACTAGAAATCAGCAATAAAAACAATGCTGAAATCAGTCAGAGAGGAATGGAGAAAAATGACAAGAAAGTAAAAAAAGAATAGATATTCTGGACTAACGCATATTCTCTGATTTCTCTCATCATCATTCTTATGATTCTCCAATTCTCTTCCCTCTGTCCTGTCGCCAGCTTTCTAGTCTGTTAGGCATCTATCTCTTCCATGGGATATCTCCACTCTACTTTTCTCTCCTTTTATGTATGTAGGTCAATAGCCCTCACATTTCAACTTATTGCACTGCATTAGTTACAATCTTAAAAGAGGAGTGCTAGTACTAGGAGCTACACACTCTAACACACTTTCTACTGCTCCTGGGTTAAAACTTATTTAAAACTATACATTGATGGACAGTTCATTAAATAGGACGTCAAAGTGAAACACTAAAAACGTATGGATTTCTAATTAATTTAAACCAATAGAAGAGAATGTTACAAAAGAGCTTATTCTTAATGAAATAAATGGTTAGAAAGGAGGGTTGAATACAACTTGAAAAACGCTTTGAAAAACTTTTAACAGCATGATATCCTATTAGACACTAATTGGGTTTTGTCTAATAATTTTGAAATACGTTCAAATATATTTTCACAAATGTTGATAAGACAAACAAGGACTTGTACATAAGTAATAGAAAAGAAACCCTTTGTTTTATACTTATTCACCCCAACTTGGGCTATGTCTAGTTCTTCTTTGCCAACGGTAAAAGGCTCCACTAATCAATAAAGATTTCAAGTGTTCCCTATTACTCTTGACTTACAACAAATATACAAAGTCACTTCTGACTATCCCTTTATCTTCCCTTGAGATAAAAGGCGAGTAGACTATGCCACTCTTGGCAATACAATGAAAGTTGCTTAAAGTGTTAACAAGGAAACACTAAAAGAGAGGATACAAAATCTAAGCACTGCTTGCACTAGAGAATAGCTTCACAAAAGTGAAGTATTTACAAGTATAGCCCTCTCTCTAAGTCATTAGCAAACGATCTTTAAACTTAGCACTAGAAGCTGGTGAATCTCTATATAATCAATTTCACATAGATTGTGTATAGAATATTAATTGTTTTTACATGGTTATTCTTATACTTAAAGATGTGTTAAAAAGGACCGTTGTAGCTTGTGCGTTTTTCTTGTCCTTTATGTCAGTGTTTTACAGAACATGATTGACTTTTTGCTGATAGCTTTTGTTGTTATTCTCAACATGCCTAGCGCAGGACACCTTTATCTCACTCTCCTTTGTATTTCAGAGAATACCAAATTGAGCATACATACTTAAAATCCGTTGTGTCAAAATCATCTTCAAGATGTGACTCAACTTGTAATGACTTATAGATGTTCTTCGCATTTGCGAACGCGTCTTGTAATTTCACATGTTAGCTTTGTCTACTCGTGTCTTGTACAAAGCTTTGTTTATTCTTTGCAACATGTTTGTTCTTTTCGGATTTTATGTAGACATCTTCTAACGCTTCATGCTTGTCTTCATGTGTTGCTTCTCTTGACTTTGTTTACTAGTCCTTGTCTATTCCTTCTCTTGACTTTGTCTAGGTTTCAAGTGCATCTTGTGCTTCATGTAGATTTCGTCTACTCTTCGCAAACGTCTGACACTTCTTTGTAGACGGTGTTCAGTTTGCTCTTCTCTTAAACACTTTGTCTTAGCTTCCTATGCATGTGTTTAGTGCTTTGTAAGACTTAGTCTAGTCTGTAGTCTTAAAGACTTATATCACCTGTGATCAAGTTTTTCAAACTCGAGAGTCTACGTAGACTCGTGAGAGTTCCATAAATTTGACTCGCAGACTCATAAGAGTGTACCTTAAATAAAAAAATACTTTAATAATATAATTATTTAAAGTAATTAATTGCACAACACTAAAATAACTACATTTAGTAGTAAATGCCACAAAGTACCCCTAATATTATTACACATATGCAGTCCAACTAAAAAAAAACTATAGCCCAACTAAAAAATAGCCCATATGCACGTGATGCAATTCTTCTTGAGTGTTAGATGGAATTGATGGAAGGCAACAAAAAACTTGTAGGTTTGTGGAGGAAGCACCGAATGGCTATAGAGGTTTAGAGGTTTGGGCGTGAGTTTACAAGGTTCAAGGGCCAAGGAAGAGGCTAGGCCAACTTCCTTGAGTTTCTAAGAATGCAAGAAGCATCATAGAGAGACTTGGATAGAATGTGCTGAAAACTTCAGAAATACAATTTCATATATCAATTCTAAATTTACAAGAGAGGAGTCTCTTATTTAGAGCCTAAGGAAACTCCTAAAATGACTATTAGAGTTCTAAAATACTCTCCATTCATAGCATGCCATGTGGCAATCCTATGTACAAGAAACTCTCCATTCATAAGTTGTCATGTGTCATTGAATGATTGGAGAGTCATGTAGAAGGCACCTAGCTTGCTTCTTTAAGGAGCTTGAAGAGTTATTTCCCATGCAAAGGAAAATGGTGCCCTAAGCATATGTCTTGTTTGGAGAGAATTATATTCCTATTCTAAAGTTGGCTAAAAAATACAAAGCCAGAAAATACTATTCTACTATTTACAAAATTTATACAAGACTAAGGCAAATATTATCTTCTGTATTCTTCCAAGTTGATCCTTTGCTCTTAGTTGAAAAGAATGGTGGCTTTAGTATGGATGGTCCTCCATCAACTTGTTTCACACTAAATGAAAATTTAGACACAAAAAACATAGTATTATTTGTTGTCATCAAAATCATGGGTATCTATTGCAAAACTCCCAGACTTATACTTGCATCTAATCATAGGAAAATGCATCAATCTCTTAACAATTAACATTTCAAAATTATAAATTCCAACACTATAACACATACAAATCGGGATGCTAATTAATTTTTCACTATCTTTTAGATTTTATTTTGCATTGAATTTGGCATTACAGAATAAGTGTTAAATTTATGTTTTGAAAGAATTCTACTGGGGAATATGATTAGCAACAAAAAAAAATTTAATAGTAAAAACATGTTTTAAGGCATTGATACCCTTCCAATTCTTTACGTGAGTTCAAAAATGTTAGGATTCCAAGTGTGAGTTTGTCCCACATTGAGTAGGAATGAGACTGAAAAACAATATATGAGAAAGAAGACTCACATACCCGTAGCCTTAAAATTTTGGGTTGGAAGTGGTGTCTTGACTTTCTTATATGAAATGCTCATGGCTCATTGGTGCCGAATCACCCCAGCATTTTCCCACAGAAAAAATCTAACAAACTGGTGCAGTGAACGTGGATCGAACATGTGAGTGGTTGAATCTTGTACTGTTAGGCTTCTTGTATCGAAAGTCTTCCTGACACAGGGTTTCAGGTAAGCGTATCCTGTTGTGATAGAAACGGCTGTAAAAATGGGTAACTGTTGTTGTTGCTTCTGCGGAAGTACCAATGTGGAAGAAACTCGTACTTAAAGGGGGTGATTCTTAGGATTCCAAGTGTGAGTTTGTCCCACATTGAGTAGGAATGAGTGTGAAGAGTAGTATATAAGTAAAAGACCCACATACCCATTGCCTTAAGGTTTTGTGTTGGAAGTGGTGTCTTGACTTTCTTATATGAAATTTTCATGACTCATTAGTGTTAAATCACCCTAGTGTTTTCCCACATAAAAAAATTAACAAACTGGTGTGGTGAATGTGGATTGAATACGTGAGTGGTTGAATCTTGTATTGTTAGGATTCCTTGTATCCTTCCTCACAAGGGATTTAGGTAAGCGTGTCCCATTGTGATAATAACGGCGGTAAAAGTGGGTAACCACGGTTGCTTGTGCGGAAATACCAATGTGGGAGAAACTCGCACTTGAAGAGGTGATTGTTAGGATTCCAAGTGTGAGTTTGTCCCACATTGAGTAGGAATGAGTTCGAAGAGAAATATATAAGAAAGAAGACCCACATACCATTGTCTTAAGGTTTTGGGTTGAAAGTGGTGTCTTGAGTTTCTTATATGAAATGCTCATGGCTCATTGGTGTCAAGGCATTTTCCCATAGAAAACCCTAACGAAAACCTATATAGTTTAGTTGCTTCATAAAATTGACCCATTGAAGTAACTTTCATGATGGTTTGAATTCTAGCAATATGCTTTGATTGGAAAACTATTTCTTGCTTAATTAGGAGATAATTATTTCGTAATTAAGTGCAGATTTCATTTTCTATTTATTATGACATATTTTATATCTTTTAGTGATTTGATTTGATTTGTATAGTTTTAATTACCTATTATTTCTTTCCTTAATTAGGTTGTAAATAGTCTATAAATTCAAACTATAATCACAATTGTAAACACATTTCAGAAATACAATCCATTTATTTCTTTCAGTTGAAATAAATACATGGAATGTATTTCTGATATGTTTTACAAATGTGATTACAGTCTCAATTTATAGACTATTTACAACCTAATTAAGGAAAGAAATAATAGGTAACGAAAGCAATAAATAATTAGTGATTAAAGTTGTACAAATCAAATCACTAACAAATTTATCCTAATAAATAGAGAATGAAATTTGAACTTAATTACAGAATAATTCTCTTGATTATGCAACACTCCCCCTCAAGTTGGTGAATGTATATCTATCATTCACCAACTTGCAAGTAAGATCTATGAATTGCTTTGTGGGAAGTCCCTTAGTAAACATATCTGCCAATTGGAGTTTTGAAGGGATGTACTCAGTGGCTATAAGACTATTATTCAACTTCTCCTTAGTGAAATGTCGGTCTATCTCTACGTGCTTTGTTCGGTCATGTTGAACTGGATTATGTGCAATACTGATGGTGGACTTATTATCACACACCAAACCCATAGGAGCTTCATATTTTATTTTGAGATCGAGTATGATCTTCATCCATAATAGTTAGTTCACAAACCCCTTGAGCCATTGCTCTAAATTCTACTTTTGCACTTGATCTTGTAACTACATTTTGTTTCTTACTCCTCCATGTCACCAGATTTCCTCCCAGGAACATGCAATAGCTTATGGTGGATCTCCTATCAACAATTGATCTTGCATAGTCAGCATCAGTATATATTTTCATGGATAAGTTTATCCCTCTACTGAATAACAATCCTTTCCCTGAAGAGGCTTTTAAGTATTGAATAATTCTATTTACTGCTTGCAAGTGTCTTTCTCTTGGGTCATGCATGAATTGGCTAACCACACTAATTGCATAAGCTATGTCTGACCTAGTGTGTGATAGATAAATGAGTTTCCCCACAAGTCTTTGATATTGTGTCTTCTCCACCTTTGGATTTTCCTCATCATTCTCAATCCTATGATTTTGCTCTATTGGCACTTCAGTGGTCTTGCAACCCAACTTACCAGTCTCTTTGAGAAGATTATTAAAGTAAAAGAAAGAGTATGGTAAATCCCTTGTGTATATTGAACACATAGGGTTATGTTTATATAGGAAAAGAAACATATGGGTTAAGCCCATTACATAAATATGAAATATCTAACAATATCTATAATATCTCATAATATCTAATTATATCTAATAATATCTAACACTCTCCCTCAAGCTGGTGCATATAGATCATTTGTACCCAGCTTGTTACAAATATAACCAATCCTAGGCCCTCGTAAGGGTTTAGTAAAAATATCTGCTAATTGATTATTTGAATTAACAAACTGAGTTTTGATATCTCCCGATATAATCTTTTCTCCAATGAAATGACAATTAATCTCAATATGTTTGGTCCTTTCATGAAAAACTGGATTTGAGCTAATATGAAGAGCAATCTGATTATCGAGTTGAACGAAATAGATGGAATGTATTTCTGATTTGTTTTATAAATGTGATTACATTCTCTATTTATAGACTGTTTTACAACCTAATTTAGGAAAGAAATAATAGGTAATGAAAGCTAGAAATAATGGGTGTTTAAAGTTGTACAAACCAAATCAAATCAAATCACTAACAAATTTGTCCTAATAAATATAGAATGGAATCTGCATAATAATAATAATAAATCAACAACTTTAAAACCAAGAGGGCATTGCATGTAAATAGTTTCATCCAATACACCATTTAAAAAAAACATTATTTACGTCTAGGTGTAACCGGTTTGATAACGGAGAAGTTTCATGAAAACCAACAAGACAACCTTTATACTTGTTTAGAGAGCCATCAATATTTTCCTTGACTCTGAAAATTCACTTACAACAATAGCTTGTCTTGTAGAAGGAAGAGAAATCAAAGTCCACGTGTTATTGTTAATTAACGCATCATATTCTCATAACAGTGTACCAGTTATGATCTTTTGGAACCATTTTAACATTTTTAGGCTCAGAATGTGCTATAAGAACAATAGGGTGTATCATCTTTTGCAGTTAACTATATTTAGACCTAGTTTGCATGGATGAGTATTGATAGGAAGACCAAGGTTGAGTAGTGAGAGCTTCATAATTAATATGAGAAGCAAATTGAGTGGAAGAAATGTTCTCAAAATGAGAAACACTAAGGTTAAATTTAGTGCCATAAAAGGAAATAGTAAAATCAATATTATTATTGGAAGAAACAAGAGGAATGAAACTAAAAACAGAGGAAAACTAAAGTTGACGTTACTAATGTCCTTGATGGAAAATAACTTAGTTTAGGGAAACCTGTGTTAATTAAAGATAAAATCTTTGGAGATGAACATTTATACCCTTTATGAGATGGAAAATGGCTAAGAAAAATGCTCACATGAGATCGGAAATCAAATTTGTATTTGTTGTAAGATCTAAGACAAGGAAAACAAGCACAACCAAAAGTCTTTAAGGATAGAAAATCAAGAGAAACCTTAAAGAGAATATAATAAGGTATTTGGAACTAAAGAGAGGTTGTACGAAGTCTATAAATAAGGTCGATAGAAATAGTGAAGGCATGATGAACCCATATCTTTAGAGGAAGAGAAATATGACCAAGTAAAATAAGGCCAATCTCAACATGTTTGTGTTTCCTTTTAACAACTCTATTATGATGATGAGTATTAGGATAAATTGGGTTGAGTTCCTATGTCTGCATCAAAGTTGTAGATATCTTTATCAAAGTTGTCCCGCATCCTCACAAACCGTTCCTACCCAACCAATTGATGCTTATGGATCAATTAAATAAATTTGAGTGGATATTAGTCATGGATCAGGTCATGGACCCCTTATTATTGTTTCCCTTTATTTGATGAATAGAATCTTCCTGATAGTTACGTATTTCAGTTTTTAGCTTATACAAATCAGGAATTATATTTAATTGTCATTTAGAACTGTAATCGAGTATTTGCTATTTATAGAAGAGAATACAATAGAAGAAGGCAAACAGCCAAAAATTATTTGACAGAGAAGACGCACAATTTGGCACTGTTTTGCCTTGATCTTATTTGACATGTTATTTTCCTACAAACAACATTAAATATCTAACCGTCTCTCTTTGATAGTTGTGGTTTTAGATGACACTTATAAATCTATTTGTTGTTTGCATTATAAGTAAATAAAGTTTGGGAATGTTGGTTTGTCATTATTAGTTGAAAATACCACTAGACCTGAGTAATCGATACTGATGATGGGTATGTTTATGTTTGGGGACTATGATCCAGTGTCAACTTCACACTTGGAACACCAGAAGAAAGGATGATGCTTTCAGGATTACATACTGTGGCAGATATCTTTTGCTGTAGCTGTGGTCAAATTATTGGCTGGAAATACGTAATACTCTTCTCTTACCCTCTTTGGTGGATTTCATAATCAGGAATCACTGGTCCAGAATTTTTAATTTATAGACATAGCTTCATTACAATACACCATCACTGTAAAATTAATTTTACACTGTTATCCAGTTACAAAGTACTGCTGATATGAGATAGTCATTGTAAAAATCCACAAACTGAACTCATTTTGTTTGTGATTGATTATATATATATAATATATATATATATATATATATATATGTATATATGTATATATAATATATATATATATATATGTATATATGTATGTATGTATATATATAGTTGTTAGCTTGGCACACGACTTAAATTTAGTATTCTCTTTCAGGAATCTGCACACGAGAAGAGTCAAAAGTATAAAGAAGGGAAGTTTGTTCTTGAAAGGTATGTATATCTTCCCATTGGGTGTTGTAAATTGGTTAAGGGAATTTGGTTGCACTTTTGTTATGGTGTTTATACTAACTTTTCTTATCCTGTCTATGAATATACAACAGAGGAAGGATAGTTGATGAAGTTGATTTCTCTACTGAATTCTACATCGACAGTCGTGGCTGCATGAGTGATGGTGATGAGGCTTAAACATGTGCTGCTGGACTTGTTGGATCAGAAGAAAAAATACACTACTTCTGTATATGATCAACAATAAAGGTGACCCTTGAAAAATGTTCAAAACTAGTGAGGTTTATTTTGTTTTTTATTTACATGTGGTATATATATGAGAACGAGAGTTGTGTTATATGAGAATGAGAGTTGTTAATGGTGTGTAAATTGTGGAGAAAGAAAAAGATGAAACGTGGTAGTCTCTGTGCAAAATACTTGGAAAGAACTTGGCTCTTTACTTGGTGTCACTATGGACCTCTTCAAAGAAATTATATTTTAGTAAAATAATATTTTGAATTTTTCTTTAAGAAGAAAAAGATTGACATGATAATTTGGTTGCAATGATTAAAAGTAACTAATTATAAAAAGAAATAGTTAAGGAGTCAACATCAAAATTCACTATAAGAGATGAAAAGAATCAAACCTAAAAGTACATGAGAATGTGGTGTTAATTTTTTTTAATCTCTTATCTATTTTATGTATATATCAACTCTTACTACCATATTGGCGGGAAGAATGTCATTTCATAAGTTGACACGTGAACATCTTGAAAATTTAAATTAACATTATTAAGAAAATGTCCCTTAATATATTTGTAGAATAAAATCAAGTTGGATGGAATTTGACATATTTGAAATTTAAATCAATTAACTTACATAAAAATTAGGTGGTTCAAATTTTTCAAGAAAATTGATTCAATTTGAACTTAATTATTTAAAAAAAAAAACTAGACACTAGTGTGTATATATATGTACAGGCCAGACCTCGGTCATCGACTTGAGAGAAAGACATCGGACATCGGTGGTCTGATTGCCACGTAAGCTGGGCCCCACAAATAGTATGAGTTAACACCCAGATACTAAAAAGACCCAAGTCACGAGAGGATCATGGGGTGTGTATGGTACATTCGGGTACGGCACAAACAAGTGTTTTCTAGAGGCGTTAAGGTCCATTAGGGTTAGGGTTTCCAGGAAAAGACTGCATGCATGTCACGTGAATACTTAGGGCACCCTCATAACAGATGATGTCGCAACATTGGTACATGAGTAGATACCTTCGCGGCTACGTTGTTAGGTCTATGTACTCTAGGAAAGGGAAGTCCAATGCACTAGATTACACTAAGATTGTGTAATAGCGGCGCAAGGACATTCTCGCAGGAATCCTAAGCCCACTAAGAGACGTGGGAGCATCACATAAGTAACCTTAGATACAACCTATAAAAAGAAGGGTAAAAACCCTAGCAAGATACGCCGTTTCTAAGATTGAAACTGCTTTACACACACTATTGTTTCTTTAGCCCTTACTGACTTGAGCGTCGGAGTGCAAACGGCCGTAGGGGCGCCCTTTTGTCTTTCAGGTGAAGCGTTATGCAACCTAGGGAAGTTCGACTGAAGGAGGAGACAGGTGGGGCCTGAGGCTGCCGTTCGAGTCAACCGGCAACCAAGTCAACCGGCAAGAACATTTGACGTCCACCTAAAACTAGATCTCATTCGCAATCGTGTTGAGAGCCACCAGCAACATGAGGAGCACGAGGCAAGGATCCGTTGCATCCTCAGGAGGGGACAACGTCACCATGCAACAACTCATGGAGACCATACGCACTCTTCAGAAGGCGGTAGTAGTGTCTAGAGTCGACCAGGATCGCTTCCAGGTTGATTTGGCCACATCACAAGCGAACAATGAAGAGTTGCAAATAACCAATGAGGAACTGCGCAAGAATTTGCATAACATAGGAGAACGCACTGTGGATGAGCGAGCCCCGCCGCTACCAGTTAGGGCTCGCCCCATGCCATTCTCTTAGGTGATCATGGACACTGTGATACCCGCCACGTCCATGGGCCCGAAGGCCACCTTCACAGGTGTAGAAGACCTAGAGGCGCATATCACAGTGTTCCACACCAGATGATGCTTTCAGAAGGCTCTAATGTTGTGTACTGTAAGCTATTCATGGACACGCTGGCAGGCGCAGCGTTGGACTGGTTCGTCAGTCTCCCTGACAGACACATCACTTCATTCGATCAATTCTCAACGTTGCTCAGAGAATAGTACATTGTCAACAGGGTTCCCCCTCCAATCTCTTACGATATCTTTAACGTAAGGCAATACCAGAGAGAGTCCTTGAAAGAGTTCTTGAACAGGTTTGAAGTACAAGTGGTGAAACTACATACCAAGGACGAAGCCATGACGGTGCACGCCTTCACCAAAGGAGTGATGCCAAGACCCTTCAGCGCTCGCAAATAAGATGTTGCCCAAAGACATTTTGCGAGATCAGGCGTCGAGCTGTGGCACACATCGTTGTAGAGGACCGAGTCATAGAAAAATACGGTAGTGTTTTCCCTATCCGACCTCGGGGAACAGGTCGTCCTTAGCCCATGAGGGTATATGAGGCTGCGACAGAGAAGAAGACCCCAGGAGCATAGCCGTCGTACGAAGCAAGGAAGCCCCAAATCAGGACACGCACGAGAGAGAACACCCCACCCAGACACAATTTTTGGGTGGACCTTAAGCATTTGGTGCGAGTTCCACCAAGCCATTGGCCATAACCTACGCAGCTGTCCGGCATTAGGATTCCAGTTGGATGAACTGGTAAGAGGCGGTTTTTTGAAAGACTACCTACAAGAGCCGCAGGGACCCTGACGACAGCGGCCCCAACAGGAGATCAGGGGCACGAGGTGCCCATCCATGGAGAAATCAACACCATCGTGGGAGGATTCTCTGGAAGAGGGTGTACCGCTTCCCAGCGTAAAAAGTACATCAAAGGAGTGATGACAGTGGAAGGGCAGAGATCAGACCAGACGCCCGAGCCCGACCTCGTCTTCACCAAAACTGACTTGCAGGATGTGGTCCCACATGACAATGATCCCGTGGTGATCTCAGTGGTGACAACAGGAAGAAAGGTGCATCGCGTCCTAGTAGATCAAGGAAGCTCAGCCAACGTGATGTTTTGGTCGACCTTCAACAAGCTGCAGTTGTCTCCCGACCAGTTGATGCCTTACGTTGGCTGCCTATACGATTTCGTAGGAGACCAGGTGGAAGTGCGGGGGCACATAGAGTTGAAGACGACCTTCACAGATGGCGCAGCGTCCCGCACCGCCAACATTTTTAACCTATAACATTCTTTTGGGCAGACTTGCTTTGAAAATGATTAAAGCAGTAGCCTCGTCGAGGCACATGAAGATGAAGTTGCCTTCCCTTGAAGGAGCTGTGATCACCATGAAATCTAATCAGAAGGAGGCCAAGAGGTGCTACAAGAACAACCTCAAGACAAAAAGAGGAGTGTGCTCAGTCACCACCCAACCTCCAAGGGAAAAAGGGGTCACCCTCTCGAGATCACCCGGGAGAGAAGACCCGAGTCTGCAGAGGAAGTGTTGGAGAGGGAGATCAGGGGTAAGAAGTTCAAGCTTGGCAGATCTTTGGGCCAAGAAGCACAGGACCAAATTGCCGAGGTCATAGCACAGCACATGGATGCTTTCGCATGGTCAACCTCAGACATGCCCGGCATCGACCCCGATTTCTCGTGCCATCGCATCACCATGGATCCAAAGTTTCGACCTGTCCGCTAGAGACGAAGAAAGTTCAACGATGATAAGTGACAGGTCTTCAGAGAAGAGACCCAGAAGCTGTTGAGCACTGGCCACATCAGGGAGATACAATACCCAGAGTGGCTGGCGAACATAGTGTTGGCCAAGAAGGCCAGCGGGAAGTGGAGGATGTGTGTGGATTTCACAGATCTTAATAAAGCTTGTCCCAATGACTCCTACCCGCTGCCCAGCATCGACGCCCTGGTAGACAACGCCTAAGGGTGTAGGCTCCTTAGCTTCCTGGATGCTTTCTCGGGGTACAACCAGATCCGCATGCATCCAAGGGATGAATGCAAGACAACATTCATGATGGATCTCTCCTGCTACTATTATAAAGCGATGCCCTTCGGACTCAAAAATGCAGGGGCGACCTACCAGCGGCTGATGGACAAAGTGCTTACGCCTATGATAGGGCGAAATGTCCAGGCGTACGTGGACGACATGGTGGTCACCTCCTAGGTGTGAGACCAACACGTCGTTGATTTGGAAGAGCTATTTACTACAATAGTTAAATACAAGTTGAAGTTGAACCCTGAAAAGTGTGTGTTTGGGCAGGCCAGGTTTATGCTAACTTTGTAGTAGAGCTCTCCTCAGCAGCCACGCACCAAGAAGGAGCAGATTTCAGGTGGGTCCTCTCCGTAGATGGGTCCTCTAACCAACAGGGAAGCGGGGTTGGTGTCATCTTGGAAGGACCGAATGGGTTGCTGATCGACCAGGCCCTGCGATTTGCTTTCAAGGCCAGTAATAACCAGGCGGAGTATGAGGCCCTAATAGCTGGAATGCTGCTAGCAAAGAAGATGGGGGGCGAAGAGTTTGTTAACAAAGAGTGACTCCCTGTTGGTAACAGGGCAGGTTATAGGAGAGTACCAGGCCAAGGACCCCTAGATGGTCGCATACCTACAGTGTGCCCGAGAACAGAATGCCTGAGCTGACTTACTAGCAAAGCTCGCCAGTTCAGACAAGGGGGGCAGACAGAGGAAAGTCATATAAGAGACCCTGAGGACACCTCGAACCACCACAGACGACACAGCGAAAGTCCAGCAGATAAGCACCTCAGAAGGTGTTAAGAGAAGTCATCGGTTGTTGGCTCAAGAAACCTTGAAGACACCCAGAATAAGCACATACGCGTTACCAGGGGAAGACTCAATACAAGTCTGCCTAGTTGAAGGAGACAAGACAAGGATGACCCCCTACCAAAGCTACTTGGCTGACGAGATACTCCCGCTGGAACCCGCAGAGGTGAGAGTAGTCAAGAAGAATTCGAGCAGATACACCCTGATCGATGGGAATTTGTTCAGACATGGTTTCACTCACCCCAACCTGATATGTGTAAGTGGTGAGCAATGCACGCGCATTATGGTAGAACTTCACGAAGGGATATGCGAGAATCACATCGATGGCCGAACTCTCTCGTCGAAGACTGTTCGCGCAGGATATTACTAACCAACCATGAGGGAAGACTGCACGAGGTATGCACAACGGTGCAAGCAGTGCCAGCAACACCCAGAAAAGCTAAGATCGATTTATAGCCCATGGCTGTTTCATACCTGGGGAATCGATATTCTGGGGCTTTTTCCTTTAGCAGTGCGGCAGATGAAGTACCTTGTGGTTGCCATTGAGTACTTCACAAAGTGGATAGAGGTTAAACCAGTGGTGCAGATCACAACTCACAAGGTCCAACACTTTGTGTGGAAAAATATAGTATGCCGCTTTGGAGTCCCAAAACGGTTGGTGTCTGATAATGGCACCCAGTTTGCTAGCCAACAGCTGGGCATAAAGCAGGTGTTAGCATCCGTCGAACATCCCCAGACGAACGGGCAGGTCGAGTCTGCCAACAGAGTTCTGCTTAGAGGTCTGAAGAAAAGGCTGGAAAAAGCCAAGGGGACCTGGGCAGAAGAAGTTCCTAGAATTGTGTGGGCTTACCACACCACTCCCCAGTCCACTACCAAAAAAACGTCCTTTAGCTTGGTGTACGATTCAGACGCGATGATTCCTGTAGAGATCCAGGAGAGCTCAACACGTTTTCAGAACTTCGTGGCCGAAGAATCCAACGAAGAAAGAAAGGTGAACCTGGATCTATTGGACGAAGTCAGGGAGGAAGCAAGAATCAAGGCCAAAACCTTGAAGAGAAAGGTGAAGTACAGGTACAACTCCAAGCTAAGACCTCAGCAGTTCCAGGTCGCCGACTTGGTGATGCGGAAAGCCCACTCATACCAATTAGAAAACAAGTTGTCTCCCAAGTGTACTGGTCCCTTCCGTATGACAGAGGCCCTTGGGAATGGAGCATGTAGGCTCGAGACCTTAGAAGGTGGAGCAATCCCACGTGGATCGTGACCAACCTTAAGTTTTATTTCAGTTAAGATTATTGCATTGTACACAGTTTTAGGGGACACTCTTTTTCTCTTATAAGGGTTTTTTAATGAGGTCACCCAATAAAATTTCAGTTAATCAGTTAAAGAGAAGTATTTTGTACAATGCAGTTAATGAACCTCTCCCTAGGGTTAGAAACCTCAAGACTGGGAATGGTATGGTTCTTTGTGAGACTCCCTCTTGAGTAAGAACACCAGGGTCGGGAACAGTATGGTTTAATAGTTAAAATCCTCCCCTACCTTTGTACAGTTAAGGCGAGGTCAGTAAAATGAACCTCTCCTTTGGTTTGATACTCCAAGATTGGAAATAGTATGGTTCTTCGTGAGCCTCCCTCTTGGGTGAGTTCACCAAAAGCTGAGAGCAGTATGGTTCGACAGTTAAAATCCTCCCCTACCTTTGTACAGTTAGGGCGAGGTCAGCGAAACGAACCTCCCCTTGGTTTGATACATCAAGATTGGGAATAGTATGGTTCCTAAGTGAGCCTCCCTCTTGTGTGAGTTCACCAAGGCTGAGAATAGTAGGGTTCACCAGAGAAACCCTCTATACGACAAGGACGAGGTCAGTAAAATGAGCACATCCCTTGGGTTAGAAACACCAAGACTGGGAATAGCATGGTTCTTAGTAAGCCTCCCTCTTGTGTGGGAATGCCAAGATCGAGAGCAGCATGGTTCACAGTCAAAGGTCTCCCTTGTCTTGTAAGACAAGGTTGAGAATGGTGTGGTACCTAGTTAAAGGTCTCCCTTGTCCTATGGGCCAAGATCGAGAGCAGCACCTCCCTTACCTTTGTTTGGCAAAGGATGGGGCGAAAAAGGAATTCGAATGGAGCACTGTTTTTACCCTAAAACAACAAGGAGAGGATAAAGTTAAGCGAGTGGTAAAGAAGCGTGCTACCTAAGTAATGAAGGCCCTAAAGTGTTGTTAGACTAAGCAAACAAAGCAGTTAACGACAAAAAGAAAGCAAGTTAAGAACAAAGCAGATTTCATAAACAGGTATATATACAAGTTACTAAAATTGTTCACGGATCAGTTAAGTTACAACAAGGAGAAAGCTACTCCTGGGCGTCGCCCATCAACGACTCTCTTGGTCAATCTCGTTTGAGATAGGTCCACCCGCAGGATGCACGCAGGCAACCTGGGCCATGGCATCCTCAAACCCAGCACCATAAGCCCCAATCCTCGTTGATCTGACTGAAGAGTGCGGACTAGCTCTCGCTCCAGTTGGCCAAGACGCACCTCCTGTTGGGTCGCCCTTTCCTCCAACCTGGTCATCTTGGCCTGCGTCTCCTCAACCTTCTCCTCCTGCAACTCAATAACCTCATTGCAGAGAGACAAGACCTTCGAATGAGCGCTCAGGGCCTCCTGGGACTTTTCGAACAGGAGCCTCTTTGTCTCTTTGTCAATTTGGCGAAGGTCTGCCAGATCCAGATACAATGCAGTTTCGCGCTGAGTGAGCTTCTTGATTTGGAGCGCATCTTGACTTGCTGCCTCCCTCAGCTTCAACATCTCAGCCCTCAGTTCCTGCACTTGGGTCGAGGCTTGATTGGATGCGACGAGGAAAGCCCCAAGACCTCTGGCTGCATGCCCTCGTAGGGGGTTTTCGCCTAGGCTCTCCATCATCTCCCGATCTCGGAAGGTTTGAAGAACCTCTTGGAGAAAGGCAAGCAGCTCAGCAGCGGAAGGCGCGCCAGAGTCACCTCTAGGGGCACTTTCCCCCCGCCTTTGTGTACCACCAAGTCACGAGGAGAAGAGGCGCTTGGAGGATTTTCTCTGAAGGAAGAGGCGCAGCCATCTGAGGCTGAGTGCACTGGGACCGCGACATCAGCGCCCTTTTTCCTCTTAAAGACGAGGCCAGAGCAAGTGTCCTCGTCCCCAGATGCAGTGGCCTCAATCGCCCCCTTTTGCCTAAGATCCGTAGGGCTTGGAGCAAAAATAGCCACAGTGGCGACACCAGCAGGGGCCGCGACATCGATATCAGATGGGCCAACACTGGCTTTGCGTTTGGCGGCTGCCTCAGCTAGCATCCTCCTCTTCTCCGCGTTTATCACCATGTCTGCACGAAAAAGCAACAAGGCATAAGAAAGTAAACCAACATAGTGTGCAAGTAAGTAAAAGCAAAAACAGGAAAGGATACCAATATAGCCCTTGAGATGTTTGGGGCTATAGTCCAACTTGGTCAGTTCAGTAGTGTTAAACACCACTCCCAAGCTTGAAAGGAGCTAGCACACCTCTGGTCGGGCGAGGACTAGACTTCTAGGCTTCTTGAGTCCTGTTTTCTCTGGGAACCCGTCCAGCAAGGTAAGATCATGCTTGCTGCAGCATATCTTAAAGAACTTCCCTTTAAAGCCCTTGTAAAACAGTTGGAAGAGGGTTAGAAGGACTCTCCCTACCACTCTATTGAAGCTCATCCATAGCTTCTTTCCAGGACTCTTCGCCTCGAAGAAGTAGAGGAAGACATCCACAGATGGCGTATGGCCAAGGTGGTTGCAGAGAATGGCAAAGGCCCAGCTGTTAGGGTGCAACTGGGCAGGGACCACGTTGATTTCGGTCAGAAGAGCGCGCTCAAACCCTGTGAATGAGAGGCGAAGCTTGAGCCTCTTGAAAACGGTTGCGTACATAAAGAAGAAAGGTTCCTCGGGGTCTGCGCGGTCATCGACGCACACGAGCTCACCCTCCTTACAGAGTAGCACCTTCACGTATACGCCGTGCACCTCCCGAACACGCGGAACTTCTCATTAGCCTCGCCCTCCTTGTACGCTCTTATATCCTTGAAGGAGAGGATTTTGGAGGTCTCTACTAAAAGGCTATCAAGAGCCCAACGATATAAGGATTGGTAGTCAATGGAAGGAGGAGGGTTCGAGGTGGTTTTCGTTCGAGCCATCTTAAGAGAGGAAGCTAGAGGAGAATAAGAGAAAAAGAAAAGGAGAAAAAACGAAGGTTTAGAGGGGGACGATGGTATGCCTCCGAAACCCAAAAAACAGAGGGTGCGCAAAAGTGAAAAAGAGCAGAAAACATAAAGTGCAGAATGTAAACAGTCCTATAACAGTTATAGCATGTTATGAACATCGAAATCATAAAGCAAGGGCAATCGGGGGAATAAAAATCATACCTTTGAATAAATTAGGGTTCGAAGGTTGAAAGGTTCGAAGAGGAAGAGAGAGCGTTTTGAGAGTATGAAATGCTTGAGAAATGCAAAGTAATGAAACAGTGAAAGAGCTAAGGGGTTCTGAAAGGTTTAATGTATACGAAGAAGCGGAGGTAGCAATGGGTCTTAACCGTTGATCTTGCCACGTGTATGCTGTTTAAAAAAGTATGGTGAGACGTCACTTCGGTGCACTATTCACATCCTGTCACCCAGTGCCACGTAGGTCGCCTCGGGCGATCACTTAAAGCCTCTTCGCTGAAATAAGTTACAGCTCGAGACTGAGTGGAGGGCTTGTGTAATGTGAGTTGAATCAAGCATAGACACTTTAGGAACACAATAAAGAGGGTTAAAGACAGTTCAACGGAGGACATTGCCTTCCAAATGAAGAGTCAAACTCATAAGAATCATGAGTATGCAAACTGGAATGTGAAATTTAAACCACTGGAAATTCAAGATGTTATCTCAAAATAGGCACTGAATCACTCAAAAACAGTGTGCCAATTAATTGTGGTAAATTTTTCAAAATCACTGCCGCGTCACCGTATTTTCCGCACCAGAATTGCACACTGTACGTATTTGATTTATCATTTTTTTGTATTTTGAATTTTGATACACTTATTTTTTTCACTCTTTTATAACACTTCAAAATACTAAAATCCAGAGTTTCAAAATTTTCTCCAACAAAATTAAATTTCATAAGCAATTTCAGTCAGCACAAAAACTGGAAAACAGAGAAAGCTATGCTGGAATTAAAAAAACAGAATTAAGAGACTTCAAAGACACAAAAAAATTGATGTATAGAACTTGTATAGAAATAATACACAAGCATGAACTCAAAACTAAAAAGAAAATGCACCAAAGGATCAAAAAAACAGAAAAAGAAAAATGCACTCAAGGAAAAATCAAGCAACCAAAATTAGCAAAAAAAAGTACTACAAAGAAGTGATGACATTATAGGAGAAACAAGACATGACAAAACATATATGGATTAAAAAAGAAAAAATGACTCAAACACAATGAATTTGTAACAAGAAAACAACAAGAAAGACTCAATTAAAGAAAAAAAAACAGAATAGCTAACACAAAAACAGAATTAAAGTGTCAATCAACTAAAAAAAAAATTTGCATACAACCATAACTCTAGATACCACATAATGTGAGTTGAATCAAGCATTGACACTTTAGGAACACAATAAGGAGGCTTAAGGACAGTTCAATGGAGGACACTGCCTTCCAAATGAAGAGCCAAACTGATAAGAATCATGAGTGCCATATCCTTATGCACAAATATAGGGCGAAAATGGAAAGGAAAACAAGATCAACACATCAACACAAGTAGAAACACAATATAGAACAATTAAATTAATTAAAAAAAACTAACACATATGACCCGATTGAAAGGCGAATTAAGTGTTGGAAATAAAAGGAAACACAAGAGAAGCAAAAATAATCGGTGGAAAATGAAGAACAACACAAAAGGAACAAAAACAACCGATTGGAATTGCTAAAACATGATTCTAAATGGAAATAGAAATGGAATGAAGAAGGAAATTATTTGGATGAAGACTTGAAGGAGATGGACACGCCACTTGGATGGTGAAAGGTCCAAGATGAGTGCTAGTTGCCGCCACTTGAAGCCCTCCAAAGCTCATAAGATAAGACTTAGTGAAGGAGATCAAATCTCTCACAATTCTCTCTCAGTTTGAGTAGAGTTTCCTTTCTTCAATTTCTAAATTCTGAATTTACAAGAGCATGGCCTCTCTATCTATAGTAGAAGAGGGCTGAAAATAAAAAGACACAATTCAAATACAAGAGTTCAAATTTGGTGCCAAAAATCAAGTCACATGAGAAGTGTGACTTGCTTTCCTACTTTGGCACCTCCTAAACCATATCTACACCTACTATTTTTGTCATATGGAAGGTGTGACTTGTTTTGTACATTAGTACCCTTTATTTAATATGTATACCTCTTTTTTAAAATTCTACTAAAACTACACAAAAGTAATTACAAAAAAAGTCATCAAATGATGCTAATTTATTTAATGCTTGTGCCCTTGCTCTTATTATCTTCTGAGGCATGATGGATGTTCATGTGTTGGCTTGGGCCTCAGATTGGGCTTGGGCCTCCATATTAAAAACACTAATAGGAAGAACTTCAAGTGTTGTGGTCCTTGACCATTCCTCCTATGGCATCTTTAAATGCTTGTTGAGATGACCCTTCAAGTATAGCATTATTGGTCATCTTCATGTATTTTTTATTCTCATCATTGTGTACAGGCCAGACCTCGGTCATCGGCTTGAGAGAAAGACATCGGACATCGAACATTGGTGGTCTGATAGTAATGATGGGCCACGTAAGTTGTGCCCCACAAATAGTATAAGTTAACATGAGTTAACACCCAGATACCAAAAATACCTAAGTCACGAGAGGATCATGCATGGGGTGTGTATGGTACATTCGGGTACGACACAAGCAAGTGTTCCCTAGAGGCGCTAAGGCCCATTAGGGTTAGGGTTTTCAGGGAAAGACTGCATGCATGGCACGTGAATACTTAGGGCACCCTCATAACAGATGATGCAGCAGCGCTAGTACATGAGTAGGTACCTTGGCGGCTACACTGTTAGGGCTATGCACTCCAGGAAAGGGAAGTCCAATGCGCCAGATTACACTAAGATTGTGTAATAGCGGCGCAAGGATATTCTCACAGGAACCCTAAGCCCACTAAGAGAAGTGGGAGCATCACATAAGTAACCCTAGATACAACCTATAAAAAGGGGGGGTAAGAACCTTAACAATGTACACCGTTTCTAAAACTGAAACTGCTTTACACACACTATTGTTTCTTTAGCCCTTACTGACTTGAGCGTCAGGGCACCCTTTTGTCTTTCAGGTGAAGCGTTCTCAACCTTGGGAAGTTCGAATGAAGAAGGAGACAGACGAGGCCTGAGGCTGCCGTTCGAGTCAACCGGCGAGAAAAATATATATATATATATATATATATATATATATATATATTATAGATGTAGGGGTAAATAAGATGGTTAAAACCAAAATGTTCTTATAACAAATAATAATAATATAGGATAAAAATGTTGATTAAAGTATATAAATTCGGGGTGATTAAAGCTCAACCTTGTTTATGTGTGTTTAAGTAGATTTTATTGTATTTTTTTTTTCATTAAGTATTATGATTCAAGACATCTTCAAGAAAATATTATAAAAACCTATTACGTTTTTAAATCAGTTGTTTCAGGTTTTAATTTATACTTAAATTGAAGCTTTGTGTCTTTAGTAAAGTTTTTTAACAGGTTGATTTATCGTTTTAACGCTTTGAAAATACTAAAGTCTTTTAATAATTTAAAAGTGAAATATTTTGTATTTGACATTAAGACTTTAATATTTAATGTTTTTGCTTTTTTTTGTTTAATGAGATCAACTAGTTATTTTAATAAATAAATGGAGTGTTTTAAGTTGATTTCTTTTGTTAAATGAAAACAGTTAGTTATTTCAAACAATCAATTAAATGTTTTTAACAAATTTCTATTATGTTTTTCAATATGATTTTAGTTGAATCAACTGTTTTCATTAAATAGAAAAAAATATTTTGTCAAACATTAAAACCTATATAAAGGTGGTTTCTGAACATTGTAACAAAATTCTTAAAAGAAAACAAATTGCAAAAGAGTCTTTGAGTTCTTGGAGATTATTTTTATCTTGGATTATTTTGTCGTGTGAAGAAGCTTTTCTTGAGATTGTAATTTGTTGTGTTCATACTCTATAAAAGACTCAAGTGCTTTCATTTCACTCTTACTTGTATTATGTTCTTAGGCAGATCTAGATAGGGTTTCTGGTTTTTTTGTTGTGTTTGTGAGAGTTTGTTTTTCTTGAAGGGTTCAAGGAACAAAGCTCTTGTGTGTAGTTTTTGTGTAATCTTTGATTATGTGTTTAGTGAAATCTTAGTGTGTTCACTGAGGACTAGATGTAACTTTTAGTTAACAGTGAACTAGTATAAATTCTTTATGTGATTCTCTTTATCTCTATCCTTTTAGTGTATTGTTGTTTTCTAGATAGTCTCTCTTTATCTCTATCCTTTTAGTGTATTGTTGTTTTCTAGATAGTAATTCAATTGCTTAAATAAACGTAACAACTGGTTTATATTCTGTTTTTATGTTTGCCTTTTGTTTTTGCAATCGATTGAATAATAATTTTTGTTGGTTGATTTTTATGAAATTTTCAATCTGACTAAATAATTATGAAAATTGCAAAAATCTCTTGAAAACAATTCACCCCTATCTTGTTTTTGAGTCATATATTCTAACAATTTTTTTTTAATGAATAGGGGACTAGAAAAATAGTAGGTTGAGACATGCACATCATTATCCGTAAAGAGAAATTGAGTGCAACGAAAGATCTTCGAATTTTATGAACACCGATATTTTCAAAAAATAATATAAAACAAAAGACAAGTAAAAGTAACGATCCATTAAAGTTTAACAATAAAATTAAAATAATTTTTTTTAAATTATACTAATATTTCCAACAACTTCCTACACAATTTAAAATAAATAAAACTTTTGCAAAATATATTATTTTTAAAAAACAAAATATCATACTTCGTAAGAAAACTTCTCCAGTTTGGTTTAGAGCCTTATACATAATACTTATAAACTTCCATCCAAGAAAATGTAGAGACTTAATTGTCTTGAGTTATATCCCCTTTAATCGAATTTTAGTAAATAACACTTACAATATTAATGTTCATTTTAGATTTTGATGAGTGGTTGGACATTGCGACCTTGTGTATGTATCTTGTTTTTTAGTGTCACTTAGAGACTTATTCATGTCTCATAATGATGGTCCCACATTACATTCACTAGGATTAAAGGGTGGTTTGTGATTCATACCTCTACAATAATTGTCATTGGGTTTGTTAAGAAGTATTTTAAAAATTAAGTACAATAATGTATATACATCAACCTCATTACCGTCACAATTTATAGTACATATAGCCATAGAATGAAAAACAACATGATTCAAATTCCTTATTACCAATGAACTCCCTTCCATGGGATCATTATTCATGTGGAGATGGGTGTCCATTATTGCAACTAATTTATGGGCTTTAGTTCCATTCCCTTTGACAACTTAATACTTGTTGACGCATCAACCATGTGGTAAGCGGATACATAATGTTTTATTTTTAACTTGACAAAGTTAAAAGAAATAACATCATAAGCAATCAAGTATATAATAGATTTGTGTCTCACTCTCAAAAGCCTTTTTTTCATTAGATTTTTGCTTAAAAATTTAGATATAGTAACTTGTAGCATTAAAAAACCTTGTTCAAGAATAACTAATAAAACTTGTTGATCAAGAACTGGATGTAGTATGGATTATCAAATGAACCAGTGTAAAAATATATTGTGTAAATGTTTATTAACTCCCATCTTTTTATATTGCATATTATTAATTTGTAACTAATAAAAAAGGGAGTTATGTGAAAACATACTTTGAAAGATAATTTAGATAATGTGTTTATCAACTTTAAGTTGTGTACCCTAAACCCCCTTATCGGATTTGAACCGATGACTTACGTCTTACCATGGCGTTACTCTACCACTGAGTTAAAAGGGACCTTTTTCTTTCAATTCCTAAATAAGGAACTAGCATGACTAATAGATCTATTTGTTACTGTGAAATTTTTGAATTAGATTGTGCTACTTTGAAATCAAATGGTGTTTTTCGTCGCAGTCCAAGGGGTTGGTTTACTTTTGGGCATGCTTCATTTGCTCTGCTATTCTTTTTCGGGCACATTTGGCATGATGATTCCTTGTCAAATGTATTTCTTTAGAAAACTTGTTTGATAATGTGTTTGTCCAATATTAAACTTCGTTTGTTTGTGCTTATGTGCCTATCAAATGAAGCTTTGTGAAAAGCTTTAAAAAATCATAAAACACAATTCAATCATCATTTCTTTTCTTGTGTTGTTTACCTGTTTTCCACAAACTTAAAGACAAAGAAATATCTCTTTTGTGTTATTTATTTTTCCACTTGTGATTGTTCATCTTTGTGTTCAATGTTTCAATATTTTATCTATGTTAAAGCAACAAAGATTCAATCTTTCTTCTAATAAAGCATTCTCTTCTTGAAGAAATGTCAAAACTCAAAAAAGAAGTATTTGACATAGAGAATTATTTCATCTCATGTGGATGGGACAAGTTTCTGAACACAATCATTACATACTTTCAGAACACCTACGCGTTTTTATGAGGATATGCTAAAGAAATTAAAAAGGGTTTTGAAAAATAAAGAGAAAAAGTGTTCGTGGACAACTCTCCAATCATCATTTCCAATACATGTAGATGCAAAGAAAAATGAAGACTCTTTAGCAAGAACAAAAGAGAAGTTAGCTCTAAAGAGATAATTATTGAAAAGATCATATATGAGGAAAATCAATTAAGAAGAGCATGATGTTGCCATCTGAAAAAAGTTATAAAGTTGAACAAGTATTGTTTGGAAAATTCATCCCTCAAGATAGATGCATGCATGTCCTTTACAACTAATAAGGACTTTGATTCTTCATTTGCTACAGTAATAACATCTATGGGTTGGACCTACATAACAAAGTACAAAGGAAATTTTGAATGCAAGGATCTTAATGAGTACATAAATGAAAATGATCTTTATTTGCTTTAATAAATAAAAATGCTTGATTGCAATTCTAAAATATAATTTACTTTGATTGTAGTTTTTGGAAGACAAGCTAGTAATAAATAAATTGAAGTCATCTAAGAAAATTAAGGCCCATGAGATTCTAAGCACTAAGAAGGGAGAAAATACTAGACATGGAAATGTGACATTAGCATGAAAAACGTAACAAAAACATGAGAAGTATGAACAACCTATTTTAATCTTTATAATCTCAACATCTTGGAGTTGTGAGAAAAGTTAAGACTAATTACTATGTTAAAAAGACTTGCGTTGTAAAGCTTTGAGAAACTCATCAAATAGTACTTATGTGTATTGCTTGGAAAGGTTAATAAAAGGAACACTTGTGTTGAAGCTTAGAGAAGCTTGTCAAACAGGACTCGTGTGGATAACTTGAAAAGGCTAATAAGAAAAACAATTATATTGTAAAGTTTGGAAAGACTTGTCAAATAATATTAGTGTTGAAAATCATAATTGACTTTGAACAATACTTGTTTTTTTTGGGTTATGACTCACCTTTTCCGTTTTCTTGTCATAATTGGGAGGTTACTTACCGTTGACAATTAATTGAAATTATTGGGAGGTTACTTACCGTTCATAATTAGAGTTCATAATTACCGTTGACAAACTATAAATTTTTTTCAGTCTAGAGTTCTCAGAAAACTCAGGGTCTTAAACCCCTTTTATAGACATTCCTTCAACAATTTTCATCAATTAGAATATTACTTCAACAATAAGAATATAATTCAACAGCAAGAATATAATCTCAACAGCAAGAATATTTCATTAATGTGTACCTTTATTTTATGGTTACAAGTAGAACATTATCTTTAGCTGTTCATTTCTACTAAATTTTAGAATGATATCTATACTTAACTAATTCGATTATTCCTCCATTATTTTAATTATCTTTTTAATACGGACTTCCACCTGTCTGGGCTGACCTCTTGATGCATCATTGGGCTAATCATTTATCTTGGGTCGAGCTAGGTGCCTCCCCAAATTGACCTGTCCAACCGAGCTAACACATTTAAGTGCTCAGGTCGGAGCCTCGAGCACGTCCGATCAGTACACAATCCCCCAACCTCGAGCCGAGCATGGCGAGGCGAAAAGGCTTATTTGTGCTTCGTATTTCCATTGTTTATTCATGGCGTTGATAGCTTTGCATATAAATGCATGCCAAAGGTACCTTATCAAATAAATTTGCTTTGCATACTAAGCGTAGCATAGTTAAACAGATTGCGAATTGTTAACCTGAGTTTATAAGAAGCGTATAAGGCGACAAGAATAACTCTTAGCAAACAAACTAGGTCTTTGATGGGTGGTCCCCTTCAGGGTCATCTGAATTGCTCGTTGCTTCAGCATTGTGTAACATGCATTATTGGTTAACTTGACGTTCATAATAAGCAGCTTACCGGGAAGCCTCACCTTATGGTTTCGCTGAAATGGTATGTCGATGTCGACATAATCGGGGTAGTCCGAACCTAGGTTCGACTAAGCGATGAGTATAACGGTATGTAAAAGGGTAACTTAATCTGCTCTGAATTAGTCCAACCTTATAGTGCAGATAATTCGGGTAACTGTAACTGTTCCGAGTTAGGCCGTCTTATGGGTGCGACTAATCGAAGTAACTGTTTCGAGTTAAGTTGTCTCACAGTGCAAGCTATTTACAACCTCACTTGTTCGGCTAACCGAGTTACGTCTTACCATGTGTTTGTTGTTTACCATCATAGTGCGCCTACTCGGCTAATAGAGTTACGTCTTACCATGCCCATTTATTTACCAATGCAATGCGCCTACTCGGATAACCGAGTTATGTGTTACCATGCCTTATTGTTTACCAATGTAGTGCGCCTACTCGGCTAATGGAGTTACGTCTTACGATGCCTTATTGTTTACCAATGCAGTGCGCCTACTCGGCTAACCGAGTTACGTCTTACCATGCCTTATTGTTTACCAATGTTGTGCACCTACTCGGCTAACCGAGTTACATCTTACCATGCCTTATTGCTTGTCAATGAAGTGCACCTACTCGGCTAACCGAGTTACATCTTACCATGCCTTATTACTTGCTAATGCAGTGCGCCTCCACAGCTAACCGAGTTACGTCTTACCATGCCTCATTGCTTGGCAATGCAGTGCGTCTACTCGGCTAATCGAGTTAAGTCTTACCATGCCTCATTGCTTACCAATGTAGTTGGCCTACTCGGCTAACCAAGTTACATTTTACTATGCCTACTTAGACAGCTACGACTGCCTGAGTTAAATCATCTTCGCAGGCGCCTACTCGAGTAACAACATCTGTTCCGAGTTAGGTCGTCTTACCATGCCTGCTTGGAAAGCTACGACTGCCTGAGTTAAACCATCTTTGTAGGGCGCCTAACAACATCTGTTCCGAGTTAGGTCGTCTTACCATGCCTACTTGGGTAACTACGTCTGCTCCAAGTTAAATTGTCTCGCAGGGCGCCTACTCAGGTAACAATGTCTGTTCCAAGTTAAGTCCATGCCTACTCGGACAAATGCTCCGAGTTAAATAATCTCGCAGGATGCCTACTTGGGTAACAATGTTTGTTCCAAGTTAATTCATCTCATAAGGCGCCTATACTCGGGTAACTATGTCTATTCCGAGTTAGTTCGTCTTACCATGAGCCTGCTCGAATAACTACATTGTATGAATATATGCACAAATGCTTTGCCATGCAAATTGACTTCACATTTTAGACATAGCGTAACTAACATAGTATGATGTGGTTAGCCCACATGAGATTGTAATGTTTGAACATGCAAAATTTTTTTGCCAATTGAGCTGACCTTACACCCTGAACATAGTAGGATTAACATATCATGATCTTGCTAACTTGGGTGAGACGAAATTCATAAAGTAATGAAACTAGCTCTTAACACAAAGACTAACCTTTTGATGATCGACAACCTTCTAATTGGCTGAGCAGTCTACCATTTCAACTTAACTTGTACCCTCATTTGTCTTGACATTTCCAACATGGTTTATTTCATGAGTTAGGAAAGGGGTACGATGCCATAAATTTTACTGGGATGATCTAAGCTCGGACTTGGTCGGACGATGAACTTTGTAGCTGCATCTATTCCGAGGTAGGTCGTCTTACCATGTGCTAGTTCGTATGACCACACCTGTTCCAAGTCAATTCGTCTCACAGGGCGCCTATACTCAGATAACTTTGTTTGTTTCGAGTTAGATCGCCTATACTCAGATAATTTCGTTCATTCTGAGTTAGGTCGTTTTACCATGTGCTAAATCAGATAATTCATCTCATAGGGCGCCTATACTCAGATAATTTCGTTCACTCCGAGTTAGGTTGTCTTACCATGTGCTAAATCGGATAATTCATCTCACAGGGCGCCTATACTCGGATAATTTTATTCACTTTGAGTTAGGTCATCTTACCATGTGCTAGATCGGATAACTTGTTTAAATCAATTCATTACTTGGTGACTTCATTAAAAAACCCTTTTTAAGGGAAAAAGAGCGTCACCAAAGGAAACAAAGAAATTTTAAAATGTCTAAAAACACATTATAAATAAATTTCTTGACTGAAATAGAACTTTAGTCTTGCCGCATTCCACGTTCGTGGGATGGTTTCACCGCCTAGAGTTTCTAGCCGATAAGCTCCGTTGCCCAACACTTCCATGATCCTGTAAGTATAAAAGTTTGTACTGCATTTTACTGGCGAGCTTCAATAGGACATCGACATAATCATTCGTCATTCTCGACGCATGAGTTATGAAAAATTTGTCAAAGTGTTTGATCTTCGTTGCATATATCTCTTTTTCTTTTGCCATAAAGTTAAAATCGAAATATCTGCTATGAATAGTAATGTTTATTGGAACAATGATTGCACACTTTGAACTAGTACACCAGGTAAGCTCCCAGTAAGGAGAGGTGGGTCACCAATGGACGCGCTTAAATACCAAGTCTTTCCTTGCTAGAACTTTCCTAGACTTGAACTTTTACACTACTACGTTTTATATCCAATACAAGAATAATAATGATGATGATAATAATATCACAACAAATTTAAATGATAATAAACATTTGTGTTGTCTTCAGAATAACATGATAACGAATTTACATATATTTGTTATTTTCATAATAATATGATAACAAATTTAAATAATAACAATTATATCTTTCATCTTCAGAATAATATCACAAGAGACTTAAAGATAATAATTAATCATTTATGTTATCTTCAGAATAACATGATAACATATTTACATATATATGTTATTTTCATAATAATATGATAACAAATCTAAATAATAACAATTATATTTTTCATCTTTAGAATAATATCACAACAGACTTAAAGATAATAATTAATCATTTATGTTATCTTTAGAATAACATGATAACAAATTTACATATATCTGCGATTTTCATAATAATATGATAACAAATTTAAATAACAATTATATCTTTTATCTTCAGAATAATATCACAACAGACTTAAAGATAATAATTAATCATTTATGTTATCTTCAA
>Ga0123342_1001052_pt1 | contig 46018 bp, 54 predicted proteins | sample Turbeawhitnodule_FD_89960 | JGI IMG/M metagenome (GOLD analysis project Ga0123342, IMG submission 89960) | Root nodule microbial communities of legume samples collected from Mexico - Turtle bean Mexico white nodule | ecosystem: Host-associated > Plants > Roots > Nodule | place: Mexico: Nepantla...
AGGCAATAGATATTGGTTAGTACCTAGTTTTTTTTTTTGTAGTTTTTTTTTTTTTTTTTTCTCTTTATAAGGAGAAGCTGTAAAATTAAGGACAATATTTTCTATAAGAGAAATGGCGGGTAAATAAGTAGCTTCTAAACAGCTTCACATTTAGGCCTCCTTATCTTGAACTAATCAGCATAGGACAAAGAAGCAGGTTTTAATTTTAAAGGAGCTTTCAAACTATAATGGTCAAACAGATTTTTATTTTAAGCTTTTCTTTAGAACTTTAACTTTAAGGAGCATTTAAGAAGGGATTAACCTGACAGTATGAACTTGTTTGGCGTTGAAACCTAAGCTAAATAGAGTAAATCCCAGTAAGTGGTAGGCCGATAGCAGGTTTCTGACTTTACATTGAGCTTGCGTTGACAAACTGTATTGTTTTATTTTTACTATTTTTTTAAGGTCTAACCTTGGTAGCCATTTTTATGCATGATACATTTGACTAGATTTCTTTTTTTCTTAAGGAATTGTCTGAAGAAACACTTGTGAGAAGTCCTGATTTGGGGGGCATTATTCTTGCATCCTACCACTCTGAAAGAATGAAATTATCAGAAACATTTGATGATCAAGTTGCTGGAAATGAAGTCAGAAAAAGCCAACTCATTAATACAAATACAGGTCAAATGGATTTGTTTTGCGCCAAAAGTGAAGCCAAGGTGCAAGAAGTGCTGCTCCCCTTCTAATCAATTTAAACTTATTGTATGTATCAGTTAGCATTTTACTTTTAATTTTAGACAAGGTTTTTAGTGCATATTTTTCTTAAATTGTGCAGAAAGAAAATGAATTTGTCAAAGAAAAAGATGTTAGCCCAGATGATTTTAGACCTGCAATTGACATCAGTAGGAAGAAAACGGGTCCACATTCCATTTTAGATACTTCACAACAACAAAAACGAGGAAAATTCAATTTAGACAAAGATCTATGTGATTTTGCTCCAACAGCTGCACAAAGAGACGACAACAAAGAACCCAAGGTTGCTCCAGATGAAGATTTGAAGCCTCTGAATTTCCCTTTGCAAGTTGTTTATCCTAAAACATTATGTATCACTGATACAGAATTATGCTCCTTTAAAGATAGCAATGGTAATAATTCTGGACTAGTGCTCAACATTGAAAACACCACCCCTTATTAATGCTGAAAATTCTGCATTGATTTCACTGATAGGGATGCATACCAAGAGTGCACTGTATGCTGGGTTACAGCTGATGGATGAAGGTGAAGGGGAAGAACATGAACAAGACCTTAAATCCCAACTTACTACTAACCTCAGAAAGTCCAACATGCTTTTACCTTCAAAGCTAAAAGCTTCGGAAAAGCAGAAACTGGAACTAGGGGCATTATCTTCCAGAGAACCATTTGACAGTTGTACGGAAGTTATTCCAAGTACATCTATAATTGTATCAACCAAGAGGCAGCGAAGATCCAAATCCTGTACTGATGTTACCATTTTAAATGAGCCAATGAACCGGAAGATTACTACTAGAGGGACAGTGCAACCAGACAAGCATGAGACTGAAGGTCGTGCTATTGTTCTTTACGATAGTAAATTTTCTGAATTACAAAAGAAACGAAGAGTTACAAAGTTGCCTATCACCGTGGACATACAAAATTCAAGTGTTAATTTAGACGTACCAAATTCAGAGGGGGTTTCTTTGGACAACAAAAACCAGTTAGCTCCTCATACTAACAAGTCACATTCCTTGGTGGATTCCCATGATGAGACCTCATCTTTGAATAGCTTGACATTGACTGATTTGAGGGCCATGGCAAAGGAACACAATGTAAGAAAGTACTATAAGCTTCGAAAAGTAGATTTGGTTGAACAATTAGCTCAGCGACTCAGTAGTTGCGGAACTTAATGGTGTTAACCCATTTCTGTTCTGCCTTACTCTTTTGGGTTTCTCTTGGTTGGTTTGGACCAGGGCTTCTCTGGAATTTGATATAGGATTCTGACGTAGTTATGAATGATACATAGTCATAAAAAATGGTTTTTGTGACAGGATATTGTACAGCCTATAGATAGAATTCTTAAGGTACTTTGTAAATGAAAGGAAGTATAGGTTTTCTTCCTTGAAGCTGGTTACTCCTGTAGGAGACTTAAAACTTAACGTTATGCACCATTCACGTGCTGCTGAGATCGAGTGTAGTTGCCTGTTCCTATTCATATTAAGTTTGAATCATTATCCCAGACTCCAAAGGAAAGAAGTAACTGTAATTATTGTCAAAGCTCTAATCTAACATTAGATTTAGTAACTAAAACTGCAAAAGAATCAGATCTGGCCATGGTCTTTAACAACATCAATTTTCAAAAAGTATTTTTTCTCAAACATTAACCTCCTTACCTGTATCTCGCTGTGTTAGATTCAGGCAACTTCGATTGTCGGTGCTCCATCACTCTTTATTATCTCCAACGTAAAGAAAGGGATGATGCTATACGCAAAAACACTAATGCTTATTAAGTAAGCAAGGAACTCAGGTTTCCAAATGAAGATAGTGGAACTAGATTATCTTGGATAATTTATATTAAGTAAGCAAGGAACTCAGGTTTCCAAATGAAGATAGTGGAACTAGATTATCTTGGATAATTTATATGGTGGTTAGAGGTTTTGGAAATAGAATAGATATGTTATATATAAGAGTGAAGGAATATATTATTCAACCTGTCTTATTCCTCAATAGCAGAGATCCATATATACACCATATCATTCCTCAATAGCAGAGATCCATATATACACCATATACTAGAATCATACACATTCTTTTCTAACTTAGCATCCTATAATTACGTTTCTAATTATAAATAAAATTGATATTACAAAATATGCTAATATACATTATATATTACCCATTAATAGTGATTGTATTCTGATTATTCTCTCTATCACAAATTTATTCTATTATGATTATTCTCTCTATCACAAAGTAATTATATTCGTTAATACCCTCAAGGTGTTGCATGTAAGTCTTGAATTCCCAACTTGACTAGGATGGCCCCAAACTTTTTAGCACCAAGAGCTTTGGTGAAGATATCAGCTAGTTGCGTATGTGTGGGCACATATGATGGAAGAAGACGCTTGTGAATGATTTCATCTCGAACAAGGTGGCAGTCAACTTCAATGTGTTTGGTGTGTTCGTGGAAGACCGAATTTTTAGAAATGTGAAGCGCCGCTTGACTATCGCAGTAAAGACGAATTGGATCAGGATGAGGGACATGAAGAGAAACGAGAATGTCTTTAATCCACTTTAATTCTCGGGTGGTCTTAGCCATTGAACGATATTCAACCTCAGTAGAAGAGGCAAAAACCGTTTTGTTGTTTCTGGGTTTTCCAAGAGATTGGGGAAGTGTCGAGTTGAATAAACCACCTCGTGAGAGATTTTCGTGTCAGAGGACAACTTGCCCAATTAGAATCACACCACCCGTTGTAAGTTGTTCTCTCGAGGTAGGAGTATGCCTTGTCCAGGATGCCCCTTTAAATATCAAACAACACGAAGAACAGCTTGTCAATGCTCGGAGCGTGGATTTTGCATAAATTGAGATAAACTTGGACACAGTAGGTAAGGTAAGGTCGAGTGAAACACATATAAATTAACCTCCCAACAAGTCTACAATAAGTAGCAGGGTCAGAAAGAAAAGAACCGATAGCAGATCCCAATTTGTGATTTTTTTCACATGGTGTGGTGGCGGGCTTTGCACCCAACAATCCGACTTCAGTAATTATATCTAAGGCATATTTCCTTTGACAAAGGAAGATTCCGTTGGGGGAGCGAGCAACTTCAATCCCAAAAAGTACTTGAGGTGGCCTAAATCTTTCATAGGAAAGCATTGATTTAAGTAGCTTTTAAAACATTAGATGATAGTGCCATTATACCCTGGAATCACAAGATCATAAACCAGCACAACCAATTGTATGTCATTATTATTGAGAGTAAATAGGGAATGATCCTTTTGTGATTGTTGAAACCCGTAATGAGTTAAAGCAGAAGATAATTTAACAAACCAACACATGGGGGTCTGTCGGAGGCCATAAAGAGACTTTTGAAGCTTGCACACTGCCCCTGGTTGAGATTCTTGGAAGCCAGGAGGGAGTTTCATATAAACCTCATCATCAAGATCGCCATGGAGAAACACATTGTGAACGTCCATCTGATGAAGCTCCCAATCTTTTGCGGTTGCTTGGCTAGAGTTTTGCGAATGGTTACCATATTGCGACAGGAGAAAATGTCTCGTTGTAATCCAAACCCTCCACTTGATGATTGCCAAGAATTACCAATCGAGCCTTGAATCTTTCAATTGTTCCATCAAAGTTGTATTTGATTTTGTAGATCCACTTACACCCAAGTGCCTTCTTTCCTAGAGGGAGAGGGGTGAGTTTCCAGGTTTCATTGAGGACCGCTTGACCAAAAGACATGGGTTCCTGTTCTGTGTGCAAAGAGGCAAGAAAACTTTGGTGGTGGTTAGAAAAGGAATCACAATTCACAAAATCATGTATAGGATACGACACACGTGAGGATTTTGTTGGAGAAGGTGACTGGATAGAGGGGCTCGATGGTATCGTGGTGGCGGCGACAAAATCGCGCAACTGGATTGAAGGCGTCTTCGCATGGTGCCCTCACCCAAGAGGAACCATGACCGTCGTTGGTGGTGAAGAAGTAGACGACGCAGTTTCCTTCGTACACGACGGTGGGTCTGTGCTCGAGTCTTCTGCGTGCAGATCGGAGATGCTGACAATAGGGTCGCAGTCGTCTGTGAGGGCAATACCCCTCCTGTCTTGGATGGGAGATGCAATAGGTTGGTTGACTGTGCATTCAACTGGGTTTGAGGAGGCAACGTCATGACGGAGGTGTGAGCCAACGTCATTTTCTAAAGGCTCTTCAACAATTAGATCATGCAATGGTGGCTCAAGAAGTGTAATGACCTTCTTTTGGACTTCAAAATATGAAAATTCATTTTCTATAAAACGTACATCACGAGAGACAAAGAAAATTTCTGTGTCCAAATCAAATAGTTTCCATCCTTTTTGCTCAAATGGATACCCGACAAACACACATTTCCGGCTATGACTATCAAATTTATCCCGCTGTCTATTTTGATTGTGAGCATAACATAATGAGCCAAATACCCGTAAGTGCGCGTAATTGGGTACACATCCATGGATCACTTCAGAGGGAGATTTTCCTTTGAGAATGGAGGATGGCTTGAGATTGATTAAGTAGCCCGCAATCAAAACACATTCCCCCCAAAATTTAATAGGAAGATTGCCTTGAAACCGTAATGATCGAGCAACATTTAGAATATGTCGATGCTTGCGTTCTATGTGCCTATTTTGTTGCGGGGTCCCGACACAGGAAGTTTGGTGAAGAATACATTGCTTAATGAAATATTGTTTTAGACACATGAATTCGGTTCCATTGTCAGAGCGAACTATTTTAACATACTTGTTGTATTGGCGCTCAACGAGTGTAAACAAAAATTTCAAAGTCACTGATACCTCTATTTTTTCCTTTAACAAATAAATTCAAACTGCTCGTGAGCAATTATCCACAATTGTCAAAAAATATGAAGCACCATAGGAAGAGGGAGTTTTATAAAGACCCTACAAGTCACAATGGATTAAATAAAAAACATTCAAAGCTTGATGATCACTCAAGAAAAACTTGTCTCTTGTTTGTTTTGATTTTTCAAAAATTTCACAAACTTTATTCAACTCATCACGAGTACATTTCCCACTTATATCAGGAAGCATTTCCACAATTTTAAATGACGCATGTCCTAATCTCTGGTGCCAAAGTTTTAGTTGATTTTCCATCTTGACATGACATGCTTGAGCCTTGCGTACCCCACGATACCAATAGAGCTCATCTTTCCATTCACCTGCTCCAATCAGCGTCCTCGAAGTGCGATCCTGCATAATACACATTTTATCAGTGAATGTTACAACACAATTTTCTTCATCCGTCAATTGAGGTAGTGAAAGTAAATTGCATTTTAATTTGGGAACATGAAGGACATTTTTCAATTCAAGTCCTTCTTCAAGAGTCATTGTTCCTTGCTTGCAAGCTAGAACACGTTCACCATCGGGAAACCCCATGGGGCACCCTTATATAGTTTCTTTTTCACACAAATTTTCCAGAGATCCGGTCATATGATTGGATGCCCCACTGTCAATAATCCACAAATCCCAAATGCTCTTACCAGTCATTTTCTCTTATTCATTTGATTTTTGCTTGTTGATCATATCAACCAGTACCTTCCATTGTTCATTGGTCAAACCTGCCATCTCAAGTTTCTTGTTTTTATTGTTGGTTTGACTGTTGCTTCCACTAGCATGTGCCACATTTGCACGTGCTAGATTACCTTTCTTCCTCATCCCTTAATGTCCTTTGTCGTTCCATTTTCCTTCATTTTTGGTCTGTCACCCATCATTCGGGATATCCGATTAGTTGGAAGCATCCTTTCATGTCGTGAGCATTTTTACCGCAATGAGTGCATGTCATTGATTTTTCTGCAGTATCTTCGTGCCCTTTTTCTTTGTAGTTGGCCTGCATCGCGAGACACACAACCAACCCCTTTCTTATGTGGATTTGGCCATCATTCTCACTCTTTCTTCTTGTATCAACATTGCGTATATGCGGTTCAGAGACGACAATGGGCTTGAGGCCAAAATGTTTGATCTCACTATCCCGTAACTTGCATAGTCCAACCCCATAAGGAGTTGATGAACCTTCTCCTCCTCCCTTCATTTTTCCAAATGAATCCCACACTTGCATCCATCACATGTACATGATGGAATTTTGTCACTGTTAGCAAGCTCATCCCAAAGAACCTTCAATTTTCCAAAGTAAGTTGCCACCATCATTCCTTCCTGCTTGCACCTTGACAAGTCCGACCTTAGTTGCTGAATTCTAGGTCCATTCACAACCGAGAATCTTTCTTTAATGTCTTCCCACAAGTTATGTGCAGTCTCAACATAAGCTATTGTGGATCGTAAGCTTGGTTCAATGGTGTTTAGAATCCAAGAGACGATCATGGACTGCACGGTCCACCAGTCTTAAGATCGGGTGCCCCATCCTTTGGTTGGATGTGTGTTCCATTGATAAATCCCCATTTCCTCCGAGCACGAAGCGAGATCTTCACTGCTCTTGCCCATTCGTCGTAATTTTCACCACGCAATTGGACTTGCGTGATTATGTTTCCAAGGTTGTCACTCGCGTTGAGATCATATGGTGAGTAGGTCTTCTTAGCACCTTTTTCGTGCTTTGGTTTGACTGCTATGGTTGTGCAGCGTTGCCTTTGTTTTGTGATTGTCAGGCATTAGAGCTTTCTGGTCTGATACCATGAAGGAATATATTATTCAACCAGTCTTATTCCTCAATAGTAGAGATCCATATATACACCCCATATATACACCATATCAGTAGAATCATACACATTCTTTCCTAACTTAGCATCCTATAATTACGTTCCTAATTATAGATAAAATTGATATTACAAAATATGTTAATATACATGATATATATTACCCATGAATAGTAATTGTATCATGATTATTCTCTCTATCACAAATTGATTCTGATTATTCTCTTTATCACAAAGTAATTATATCCGTTAATAAAGAGTTTATTTTGTTTTATTTATGTATTTTATATATAGAATAAAATGTAATAAAATATTAAATATTTATAATATCTTAATTTTATAGTTCTAAATAATAGATAAATATATTTTTATGTTTTTTAAAAGATATTTTAAATATTTCTTAAAAACTAATTAAAATAAAAAAATATTAAGTAAATATTTTCAATATTTTTTCTTGTTTTAATATTTGTTTACTTGAATTTTAAATTTAATTACTCTTCTTCCTCTTTATTTGTTTATAGTACTCGTCTTTCTTTATTTTTTCTCCGGATGATATCTTTATTTAATTTGGCATTTTTAATTATAGTTCTTCTTTTATCAATCTCATCTTTTTTTGTCTATTGTGTATTCTATGGTAGTAACATTAAACCTTTGATAGATGTTATAATGTAATTCTTTATCCACTTTTTGCTCTCTTCAAGATATATTTATATTGTGATTTTTGTGATTTTGATTTTTCTTTTGCATTTGTAGCAAACTTATTTTTCATCAAATTTAAAGAAAAAAATTATAAATTTTGAATGTTTTCAAGTTATTAACATCTTTAATCACACAAAGTTTGTTTTCAAAAGACACTAGCTAAACTTTCTCTAACACCTTGAGGAACACTTAACAAATTTTTAGTATCTTAGAAATATAGAACACATAAAAAAGTATTAACATCTGAATAAATTTTAATTACAATTGTTCGTGTATCTTTCACAACAAGTTGTTCTCCATTCCCAATTCTTACTTTAGAAATATCATATTTGTTGAGCTCTTTGAAATAGTCATTTGGTTTGTACAACCACTACCTATAACTTAACCTTTTGTAGATTTGTTGGTTGTAACACATGATATCACAAGAAGTAGTTTTTCTTTTGGTTTCTTCTCTACAATCTTGACATTTTCTCGAGATGTTGGGATTTGTATATCTTTTTTACATGTATCAATTGATCACATTTGTGGCATTTTGCATATGGTCTCCATGAATACTTGTTGCATTGGTGATTATTTTTGTAATATGGACAAAACATGTGTTATTGTTTTGATTGTATTAGTTATTTTTGCAGTTCTTGACTTTAAAAACACTTTCACCAATAAGAAGTAAAGTGTCTTCATCCACACAATTTTTTCTAATTAATTTTCATTGCTCTTGTGCTTGCAAGACATGTATGACTCTTGTCAAAATAGTTGTAGAGAGATCTTGATGTGAGTTGATTTTAAGATTGTTCATTTTATGGTGTGACACTTTACTTAGATTGTGATTTTTAAGCAAGAATATGGTGAGAACTCTATGAAGATCCCCACTGGACACGAACTTAACCAAGTGGTTAAGTAAGTGTGAAGGTTCACTTCACAAAAGGAAAAGACAATTATAAGGTGAAAACGATGCTAGATGGTGCGAAATTAAGAACAAGGAAAAGAAACCAAATAGAATTGCCGAATGGAGACAAGGAAAACCAAACAAGATCATAATACAAAAAGTAAAAATGGAATGACAATGGAAGAATAGATGGAGGAAGGAGAAAGCTTATGTGATGGATTTGAGAAGTGGAACACGCCACTTAGAGTGTGATTGGCCTCTAAGATAAGTGATGATAACCTCTACTTGAGAGTTCTCAATACTCACAAGATAAGACCTAAATGCTAAGAAGAATTCAAACCTCACTAACACCTCACACAATTTGTGCAGAGTAACTTTTCTTCTATTAATTTCAACTTCTAAAATACAATGGGTAGGCCTCCTATTTATAGGGGAAGGAGCCTTGGAAAACAAGTAAGAGGGGTAAGATGGGAAAATGGAAAAAAGGGGTTGCCTTAGGGTTTGACTAAGTCAATCCCGTATCCTAGGCTTGTCCTTCTAGAAACTAGGTCAAAATGTCTTCCTAAAAGACTAAGAACAAGCTAAAATGATACCTACACCCCCTATTATGCTAAAGACACCTTATTCTAGCATATATTTTAAAGTGAGCCCAAATTATTTACAAACATATTCTATTTTTTAAGAAGACCAAAAGAAAGAACTTATGATATTTTGGTTTATAGTTTCTTCTTCTTTTGTTGATTCTTTCTCAAGGCTTGGTGGAGCTTGACTTTGTATCTTGAGATGACTGACCCTTTTGGGAAGTGTTTGTTGGATTCTTAGTCATCTCTCGGTTTGTATCAAATCTTTTATGTTTTTCAATGAAGTAAATAAATGCTTTGTACCACAATGCACTATTTCATTATCTGCGATCTAAATTCCCTTATCAAATTTAACAATCTTATACCTTGAATCTTCTCACTTCCTTCCTATTCTCCTTTCAAATCATTCAAAATTTATTTGATTTTAGAATCATGATCCTAGCGTGCATCATGATCCTAACAAGCATCATTTGCGAAACACTAACAAACAAACATGATTTTGCGTTTGTCTTCTTTGTCTTTTTTTTTTTTTTTGCATTTGATGGTCATGGTGGGTTTCTTAGGCAACGAATCAACGATGTAATCATCTTCCACAACTTACAAAAATCTAGTAATTATATAAGTAAGTTTGCACCATCAAAAAGTAAAATAAAAACTTGTGAGAATTTTCGTTCTCCTTCCATTCTAAAGGTGCGTAAGAATAATTATTCTTGATACCACTATTGAGATTTTGGGTTTTAAAAATATATTTTGGAAATAGAAGAGATAAGTTATATGGAGGAACTTGTATTTATTTTATTCATAAACTCTATAGAGTAAAATGTAACAAAATATCAAATATTTACAATATCTCAATCTAAATTTTCCAAATCTAAATAATAAATAAATATATTTTGATCTTTGTATAAAAGATATTTCTAAAAAACTAAAAGATGTTTTAAAAATTAATTTAAATAAAAAAATATTAAACAAATATTTTCAACAAATGCTAGTATAAATATGAAGGTTGTATCCCAATTAAGTTGATTTAGGAAAGTGTTGGAATTTAGCAACCATATAATTAATAGGATAATTAATCTGGATATATTTCTAACGTGATCCTAATAAATGGTCGATTTTAATATGATAACATCAACCTAATTTGACATAGATGAGATCCAATTATAATTGTAATATATAAATAAGATGTAAATTTACTTATTGATAATATCAAAATTATTTAGAATATATTTTAACCATATTTGATGCAACTATTCTCTTAATGTTATCTTTTCTTTCTTTTTAATAGAAATGGTTCTCTCTCGTACACACATTTAAAGTGAATGATGCACTTCAAAAGATAAAGTATAAGCTAAAACAAATGCTTAAATATTTCAGATTCACACAGGAAGGGGAATAATCCTCTTGTTTGGGGTTTGAAAATGCATGGGAAGGGAAAGGAACCCAAGGGTTGTTCTCCTCAAATATACAATTTTGGTAATCCAAAATTGAGGTGGAATTTGGAGAAATAAAGTAAACATATTACATTCCATTCAAGGCATAATTTAACCTCTAAACAAAATTTGGTTCTACTCCTTTCCCAAATTAATCTTCCAAACAAGAAGAAAGCAACCTCTGTTTCATTCCTTCCATTCCATTCCATTAATCAAAAATAAAAATAATCCAAAAACAGTGTTTCTCTCATTTTGGCCACAATGTTGCAGTGCCCATTAGGCAGTAGTGAATTCTCAGCTAAGTTTGGTCCATAAAGATAAACTCTTGTTGGGTAAGTGTAGTGTTTTTGGGACAAATCAGTAGAATTGCATAGGGGATTATATTTGAACATATATACATGCAACTTTGTAAAGCAAAATCCTTCAGAAACAATACATTCATGCTCATGAAAATATTCCCTTCCACAAGTGCTTCCCATATATGGTTGCCTCCACATTGGCTTTTGCCAAAGAGAAAACAATCAGGACTGTCCAAGAAGTGAAGGCTTGTAGAAAACATGGCTTTGTGCAATCTCAATTCGTTCGCGAGGATCATTCAAATTTTCATCCCTCAATGCTTTTAGAATAGCTTGTGATGATTGTTCCCTGAGAAATACATCAAGCACCACAAGCAATTCAAACTTATTTCGTAAGTTGGCAAGATGATAGAGATTAGCAAATATAGTACTTGGAGTTGGGAATGTTCAAAGCTAACTAGCATAATGTAAGAAAACAGACTACCAAGGCTTGAGTCAATCATTGCAGGATTTTACCTTGATATCAAAATTTTGTAGAGTGTCTTCAAGATGGGACAAAGCTCCACAGGAGCAACAGGCTTGTTTTCTTCAGGATGCAACACATTCAGGCTAGATTGGCTCAGAAGTTCAAAGAATGCTTCCACTGCAGACACACCCTGGAAATAAATGGAAGGGATAGCATTTTGTTTAGTTATTGGAATTTGATTGAAGGAAAAAACATGACTCAGGAGAAATACACAAGGATGATTTCTATTTCTTATGTAAATGATATTAGTTCCAACTCTGGTGTGGCATCTATGAGGACAAGAAGTGAAAAGTGTGGCTTATGTCAAGTAAAAATTGGAACATCATATTCATCAACCCATCTAAGAATAACCACATAAACCTTTGAAAATGAAGCATATACATACATAGCGTTGTTGTGTTGTGTTTTGTCCTTACGAGTTAAAAACAAACACTCCTACTAAACTATGAATACAAGTGCAATGATGCAAACCAGCAACCCCTGGCACAGGATGCTGCTAAATTATCTGTGGTGCGTTATCATTTTTATATGTATGTAATTATTGAACTTTCACATTTTAAAGATGCAATTGGAACTCCTCAAGAACGTAGCATGAGTTTGGAAGAAACTAGGACAAGAAAAAAATTACAAAATATACCTGAATCATTCCTTTGCCACTAATGCTGTCACCCATGTCTGGTCTTAATTGACCCTTAGCCAACATTTGACCATACCAAGCGTTACGGCCTTTCAACAAGGTTACATAAGTGTCAGCCAGTAAGGGGCCTGCAAGTTTCTCAGGTTCTTCAGCCAACAAGTGAGTGATGAATATCATTTCTGATGTGCAGTGTGCAAAGTACACAGATTTGCTTGTGGCACTCTCATTGGTAAGGGCAGCTACCATTCCTGACAATATTCAAAATGAAAACAGGATATATAGATTGCAGATCAGAAAGCAAGTGTAGGACATGGGAATTCTTATTATAAAATGAGGCAGTTAAACCCTTTTCTTTTCCAAGTTAATGCCAACTAGAGCTAGTCTCTACAGCATGTGAAAACACATAAATGCCTTGATTTGTATCATGAAACTTAATCTATATACCTAGATATGTTCCATGCATGGAAAAAATCGTATGACTATTTGTCATTGATGCTTCCTTTTCTATTTTCTTTAGATTGTAGAATCTTTTTGAGATAATGTGCATTAGTATGTGTGAAATAGGAAGAGAAGCAACTTGTCAAATAGACAACATTACACGAACCAAAACATGATGATATGGACTACTTCCAGTTTGATATTAGATGTAAAGTGATAACAATTATGATTAGAAACTTACCAGCTCCAATTGCATAGACGTTTTTCAAACCACCCATGACCTCATGTGTGACAAGGTCACTGTTATCCCAGACAATAAATTGTGGCTGTCGTAAAAACTTGGCCAGATGTTTTCTCCATTTCTCGGCTCCACATATTCTTGCATTGGCATACTCCTTGTTGTAGATTTCTGAGGCAATATTTGGACCCCCAAGATAGAGTATGTTCTCCATTGGCACTCTAGCTGTCAAGTTTGCAGTGCAGAGAGTAGTGAATCAGTGAAGAACTCAAATATTATTGCATAGTAAGAAAGAAGGCTATGACCTATGATAATACAATATCAGATGAAGGAAAAAAAGAGTAACTGCTAGAAAACAAGGATGTGAAGTAATAACTTAGCATGAATTTTTTTGCTTAGCATCAAATTCTGGGTTAAAAATAGATGTAATTCGGCAAGAGAATTATCACAATTGATCTGTAACATGCTCGGCATGAATATGAACAATATAGACTTTGTAAATTGAATGTGTTAAGAACAACTCCCAAGATTATTGATAAAATTTCATAGTTACTAACATGAAAGATTAACTATAACAATACTGACTAAAAAGATAGAAGTTACTCATTAAGCATACAAAAAACGCATATTTGTAGATGTTTCATATCGGAAGTAAAAAAATAAAATAATAATGAGATCCTGACACGTATAAAGGTGTTGCTTCCACTCATCTTCACCTTCATACAAACGACTTGTATCATCCCTTCTATTTCTCTCAACCATACTAATTGCAGCATCAACTTAATTTACTAAAAATTGAAGATTCTGAGCAACTTTAATTTGTAGGCTTAAAAGGAAAATTAAACATTACAGTTATTTTATTCCTCATCAAGATTTCATGAGATGATTCATTCCCATAAATTGATGAGTTCTCACTGATAATGAAGCATGTTTGGATTAGATTCTTCTTCAAGATTATATCTGCTTGATAGAAAACATTGCTGGTGTTACTATTCAAATGTGTTCGTTTTATAAATACAACTAATTTTGTAATTACTTCGACTCACTTCTTACCCTTTTTCTAATTTTGTTATAAAATGTTATATTAAATAAGTCAATCAAAATAACCTATCTTAGAACCACTTTTTACCTAACATATTCAAATATAAAACTTTGTTTCACATGATCAATTATAACATTGATAGATAATTAATTAATTTAGTTCCCACAACTCTCTGAAGGCACACTAAATTAGAACAAGTGACCAAAATGTAAGCATCACACTGTTTTTGGTTATTCATCCTGGCAAAGGCATGATGCAGATACTTATTTTTTACTCATTAGAAAGAAGTAAAAAATGTACAGAGAAAAGGTAACAAAGAAAGGGTCTTACTTGCTTGGTTAATCATCTTTGTGGGAGTAATAATATGTGGCAGAGGGTCCAATGCAGCCTCTATACCCTTTGACAAAGAGATAATTATAGGCACTGTGATTCTCTCGTTCCAATACTTACTAATCTCTTCAAAGATCTCACGTGTTTCTGTAGAAGGCAAACCATTGACCACAATATCAGCATCCCAAACAGCTTCCTGCAAGTTTGTGACCACCTTCAAAGGACAAAGTGGGGTATCAATCATGTTCAAGCAAAAACCATCTTTGAGAATTTCATCAGCAAAGAGGGTCCTGTCACCAAGCCTTGCCTCCACATATTTCAGATATGCACAACGCCTGATCAACCTCCTCAACACATCTTCCCTTGAGTTGATGACCTCAAAGAGATGTTCAGCAGTGCCTCTATCCACTGCCCTTCCTGCTCTTCTCCATATCCTGATCTGTATCTTGTCCCTGAATTGCCCATAAGTGTCTTGTAGCAAAGCTGCAAAAACACTGCCCCAAGCACCAGCTCCAACACTCACAATTCTCAGAGGATCACCATCAGCTTTCCCAATGAGCCTCCTCAAATCATCAAGCTTCTCCTCCACCCCATTACAAGTCTGACCACCAACACTTCCATTTGAGTATGCATTATGAACCACTCCCATTATGCTTCCCTCTATGCTCTATAGGACCAACAAGTCTTGAAAAAACAACCAGGGATGACTTATGAACTTCAATAACTCAGACTCTTATATAACCTCAATCTTATGCACCCACTTTCCCCTTACCGACCAATGAATACTTTTCTATTTACCATAAGAATTGACTTAGCAAAACATACAGCAATGGAAAATCAAATCCTTTTGGTGGGTGTTGCTTGACCAAAGCTGAACATTAATTTTGGTCTGAGCAAAATTTTCTAACCAGAAAATTAAGCCTATCCTACTCTAAAATTAATTGAAGCATGCAATGCATGAAACCTTGCTTACTTATATACACACATAGACACAAAGTAGTGCTCTTCAATTTTTCTTCTAGTTTTGAAGAATGGCACGTGGGAAGCCAAGAGAATAGGTATGAGGGATGGGGGAAAAAACCAAACACCATCAAACTTTGTTTTCTCCGTCTCTTGTTAGTTGATCTACCCAACTATAAGACGCGGTTGTGTCAATATAAAACCAAACTTTCGTGCTGGTAACTACAAACTTATGGTCCTACACTGCTGGGTTGATTTACTTCAACTCATTCATCTCATGACCCCACTTTTTTCTTTTTTCATTCCTACCTTTCTATTGCTACAACTTGTACACTAAAACCAAATAGCATATCAAAAATAAATTTTGTAATAGAAATTACACCAAAATACATTTTAGTTTATCCTATACTTTTTAAAAATAAAAAGTACTTAAATATCTCGAAATTAATACGCTAGATCTAATTAGTTTTTCTATTAGTTTATTATACTAATCTAGTCAACTTAATAGCACGTATAAATATATAAAAAATGTTAAATGTTTGTCACATCAATTGAAATTAATACTACTAATATAAAAAATCAACAGAATGATCAATTTATGGAACTAAATTAAGACTAAAAAAATAAGATAAAAATTATTTTTTGGTTTTATTCAAGACAAAGTTGCTCAAAACAAAATTAAGTAGTAAACATTAACGCTTCCCTTCATGCAAGTTCAAACGTTTTGAGAAGTATCTCTTATGTTTTAAGCACTAATGAATCCATTTGTATTGGTGTAATTTATATAACATCCAAAAGATGCATAAGGCAACTCTAATGGGAGTTGTTCTTTCACCTGAATTCAAATTGGTAATTGTAGCAACCACGTACTCCTGAATCTAATTAGTTACTAACTAATTAGTCTATTTAATAATTTAAAATTCGTCTCCATTAACATGATTTTTATATACTGAATGAGATTCGAAATTAAGGAAAAAAAATTTGATAGGGTTGAAAGGAGAGTGTAGCCTTTTGGTTTTGGTGATGTGAGATGGATAAACAGGTGTAATGAAGATTGATTTGGTGTATGATATTAATGTGGAGTGATTTTGAGAAGGGTGGCACCCATATGAAAGTATTGGCATTAAAAGTGTTTGGGTGAGGCCAACTTCCCCAACGGTAATTAATATTAATTAGTATATGACTTTCCTCAAATCTTCATGTGAACTCTCCTTCCCAATCTTTGAATATGACATATACTCATACTTTTTGTCCTTTTTTGGTGTTACCGGACACACATTTAATGTTCTGTTTCTTATGTCTCTCTGCCTATGTTTGAGCTCCTCTTTTTTAAATTATTCATGTTCATCAATTTCTTCTTAGATGGACCATTTTTAGCCTCTGGATAAATGTAATTAGATTCAGGTATAACTAATTCTCAAGTACTATGCCACTTCAATTTAGGTGATCCAATTGATATTCATAATTAATGTTCACGTGATTATCTCTCTTTGATGTGAATGTTTGTGTTAGTTTAGAGATGAGGTGTTCCTTTGATTTATCAATGAAGTTAGACTATATTTAAGTTGGATTAATTAGTTCAATTTTTTTATCAATAATATATATTTATGTGTATAAGACGAATTTAAATAATATAAATTTATAATTTTAAAAAATCTTAGAAGTGTTTTGGTAGGTCTCAATATAATCTCATATTTTTTAGGGGTTTGAGACTAATAACAATTTATATTCATATTTCTACTTTAACTTTTCAAGGTGTCTTTTAAGGGTAAAATTGTGACGGAGCTTTAAATTTCAAAACAGACAATACATCAAGATGTGGTGATTGATAAAATATTAGACATTTTTTTATTTACTATTTTTTATTTTTTCTGATTGGGCCTGCTCATATGTAATATGAGTTTGTATGTATTTTAGTCTAGTTAGTATCTCTGCACCCCCATGTATCTCAGGCTCTTTTTTACTCTTTTCGAATGCAATTGAATAATATTCAAATTCTACACAAGGGTTTCCTCTCTTCTCTGTTCTTCTCTCTGTTTCACTGTTCCCCCCCTGAAGCACCCAATTTTCCCCTCTTCTTATTTCTGTAATTGTCCTGGTATCCTGCAATATGGTATCAAAGCTCTATTACGTGCACTACGATCCCTCCTTCATTCTTAATGTCTTGTTCTTCCGCAATTCTTTTTCGATTTTTCTCTCTTTTTGATTAACGAGTTTTTCTCTTTTGCAGTTTTAAAGCTTTGGTTTCAATGGCTACGAAAAACCCCAATCAAAACGAAAACCCTAACCTTAACCAAAACAAGAACTCTACTCAAAGTGACAATCTCGCTCAGAATTTCTTGTATTTGCACCCGAGTGAAAACCCTGCGACCCCTCTCGTATCTCCTGTTCTCGATTCGCCAAATTACCACTTTTGGAGTCGCTTGGTCATCACTGCGCTAAGTGCAAAGAACAAGTTAGAGTTTATCAAAGGTGTGATACCTTAACCCTTTGAATTGGATCCCACCTTCGCGTCTTGGATGCGCTACAATAACATGGTGGCGTCTTGGCTTGTGCATTCGGTTTCTGTCTCCATACGCAAAAGCATCATATGGATGGAAAATGCACTGGATGTCTGGAATGACCTTAAAGCTCGCTTCTCACAAGGTGATTTGTCTCGTATTTCTGACCTTTCAAATAGAGGCATCTTCTCTCAATTAAGATGATCTTTTTGTTACTGATTATTTCACCAAACTTAGGGTCATCTGGGATGAGTTAGATAATTTTAGACCTGATCATGTTTTCACCTATAATGGTTCTTCTGTTATTGCCCAAAGAAAAAGAGAGGATCAGGCCATGCAATTTTTGCGTGGCCTCATGATCAGTACAATAACATAAAGGCCCATGTTCTTCTCATGGAGCATGTCCCTTCTATTACTAAGATTTTTTCTCTAGTTGTTCAACAAGAACGACAATTTAACAGTAGTGTTTTAGTTGCTCATGTCAATAACAATAATTCTATTATTCATACCAATGTCAATTTTGTCACCTATTCTTTTTGTGGAAAGCTGGGTCATAATGAAACTGTATGTTTCAAGAAAAATGGCTATCCTAACCAAGATGAAAAAGGGTCAAGATCTAGCGACAATAATAAAAGGGTTTGTACTTACTGTAACAAGAATGGGCACACTGTGGATGTCTACTATAAGAAGCATGGATACCCCCCGGGGTATAGATTTCAAAATAGTAATTTTTCTCATGGCAATATTATTGCTCAAGAAGACATTGCTGGTGGCCAATATCATAATAAAAATATTGGTAGTGGTGACTTCCGTATTAACCAAAGTCAGTTCAAAATCCTTTCAGATTTTTTGAAGAATGTAAGTGTCTCAAACAGTCAAGCACAAGTGAACCAGATTGGTTCCATTTTTGTCGATCCTAAGGATCAAAATTATGCTATAACAAGTAATCAGAATAGATTTCAAAATTTTATCTTCAATAAGCATGCTTGGATTCTAGATTCTGGTGCAACAGATCATGTTTGTTTTGACATATCTAATTTTACATCATATATATTAAACCCATTATTATTAAAATTCCTAACGGAAATTTTGTCACTGCCTCCTACTCTGGTACAGTCTTTTTCAACAATAAATTTGTTTTGAAAAATGTTTTATATGTGCCAAATTTTTCTTTTAATTTGATTTCTATATCTCCATTGACCACATCACTTAAATGTGAGCTTATTTTCTCTTCAGTTGAGTGTTTGATATAGAATTCCATAACCAAAGACAAGATTGGTACAGTTGATGTTGTGGCTGGTCTATATGTCTTCAACTAAGTTGACAAAAATGTTCTAAGTTATACTACAAAACAAACAAATATCTGGCACCTCAGAATGGGTCATCCTTCAGAAGAAAGGTTAAAATTTCTGCAAACCTATTACCCTAATATTCATATTGATAAAGATTTCATTTGTGACGTTTGTCATCAAGCAAAACAAAGAAAACTTTATTTTTTCCCTTAGTGATACTAGAACTGCTCAACCTTTTGAATTACTTCATATTGACATTTGGGGTCCTTGTTCTGTTGTTTCAATGCTTGGTCATAATTTTTTCTTACTATAGTAGATGATTTTACTAGGTATACCTGGATTTTTCCTATGCATAATAAATCTGAAGTCAGGGCTAATGTTACCAATTTTATAACCTATGCTGAAAATCAGTTTTCTACCAAAGTTAAAATTATTCGCACTGAAAATGGCATTGAGTTTTCCATGCATGATTTATTTGCATCCAAAGGCATTATACATCAAACTACTTGTATTGAGACACCCGAACAAAATGGCATTATTGAGAGAAAACATCAACACCTCTTGAATGTCACTCGGGCTTTACTTTTTCATTCTAGTATTCTTGCTATATTTTGGTGTTTTAGTGTGCAACATGCTGCTTTTTTTTATTAATTGTATGCCTACTCCGTTGCTTAATAATGCTTCTCCCTATGAAAAATTATACAAAAAATTGTGTGATATTTATCATCTGCGTGTTTTTGGATGTTTATGTTACTCTTCTACCATTTTTGCTCATAGAAAAAAACTGGACAACCGTGTTGTTTCTGGTGTTTTTCTCGGTTTTAAACCTAATACAAAAGGTTTCCTCTTTTTAAACCTCAAAAATCAAAAAATAGATTTATCCAGAAATGTTGTTTTTCATGAGAATTGTTTTCCTAATCACTCCAAGCATGTACAAAACAATGATTGAAATAGTCTATCTTTGCCTATTCCCGATCATTATGCCCATACTTATGATGATCTTGATATGCAATCTGAAAATAATGTTCATGATGTTTTACTTGATAACACTTTTGAAACTAATGTTGAGATTGAACAAAGTGATAATGTTACTGTTTCTCCTAGAAGATCAACTCGCAGCAGATTACAAGACTTTGAGGTATCCAATATCAGTAATAATACAGTAAGTACTAAGTACCCAATTAATTCCTTTTTAAATTACAATTCTTTGTCTGATAATTTCGAACATACAATCATGTTGATTTCATCTACCGAGGAGCCTCAAAACTATGAGGAAGCTATCGTGCACCCATATTGGGTCCAAGCAACGAAGGAAGAACTTAAGGCACTTGAAGATAATAAAACCTGGTCCATAATCGAGCTCCCTCCAGGGAAAATTGCCACTGGGGGTATAAAATTAAACACAAGGTTGATGGCCCTACTGAATGTTACAAAGCCCGTTTGGTAGCAAAGAGGTACACCCAAATCGAGGATCTTGATTTTCTACATACCTTTGCTCTTGTAGCAAAGTTAACTACTCTTAGGCTGCTTCTTGCCTTGACACCAACTAACAACTGGACACTAAAGCAACTTGATGTCAACAATGTTTTTCTACATGGGGAGTTAGATGAAGAAATATACATGGTTCTGCCTCCAAGACTTCACTCTTTATCTACAAACCTGGTTTGTCGCCTCAGAAAGTCACTTTATGGCCTCAAACAAGCAGGAAGGCAATTGTATGCTAAGCTTTCAATTTTTGTAATTTCTCACAAATATAATATTTCCACTGTTGCACTCTTTGTTTTTGAAACATGATGACAAATAGACCATGGAAATCCTTGTCTATGTGGATGACATTGTCCTCACCGGGAACAACCCCATGGAGATATCCAATATAACAAATCTGTTGAACAATTTCTTCCACATCAAAAATCTGGATGACTTAACCTATTTTCTGGGCATTGAAGTAGCATGCAATGACACTGGCATCCACTTAAGTCAAAGAAAGTACGCCCTGGATTTACTCAAAGACGTTGGAATGCTTGGTTGTGCTTCTGTGTGTTGAAAATGAAGTTTTGATGCCTCCAAATCCATGAAGACAACTTGAAGACTTTGTTGTTGTGTTTAGGGTTTAGTTCTAGGTAGTTTAGAATTTGCTAGATACACTCTTAATCAAATTCACAACTGAATCAATCTGGTTTTAAAAAGAAAAACGTTTTTCAAAGCTAAGTGAAAAACAACCTGTTGATTTCTCGTTTTAATTGGTTGTTTTTCCCTCACAGCCTGTGTGAAGGGTTTTTGAACTTTTTTGGTTTTTGTTGGCTTAACTGTTAAACCAATTCAACCGGATAAATTGACAATTCAACCGGATAAATTGACATTTCAACCGGTTATTTTTTAATTTCTTAACAACTTTTCATAAATCTGTTATATTTGTTTTCAATTATTTATAAACTATTTTGGCTCATATTTAACTAATTAAAACGGGTAGTTTGATGAGCTATAAAGCTGGGGTTACCCTTCCTATTTCAAGAGAGAGAAAAGTGATTGAGAATACATTTTTGTGAAAGTTTGGATTCAAGAAAGCAAGATTGTCTTGAGCTATGCTTTGGTTAAAAAGTGGATTAGGAGTAACTGTGATTTCCTGTAATAAGGTGTAATATGTTCCATATTCTCTTGTAATTGTTTTTCAGTTTTAATACTTGTAATATGTGTATCTATAAAGTCAGAGGGTTGTTTTTATTGTGTGTGTTAGAAATCAAAAAGGGTGTGTGTTCTTGAGTGGTCAAGATCACCTCTTTATGGTTGTGGTGTGTTGTAATCTGTTGTTGGATACCTAGTGGAATACCTAATGGTTTGCTGGGGACTGGATGTAGCTCTGGTAAGGAGTGAACCAATATAATTGTTTGTGTGATCTTCTCTCTCTCACTCATTTAAAATCTGTTTGACTTGTGATTTCATCTCTGCTGCCATAAACAATCGGTTAAATCGTATTTTCAACCGATTGTTTTTCTGATAACAGTTTTAATAAATTTGTTTTCTTGGTTGATCTGATTCTTTGATCTGTAAATCATCATTAATCTTCATTCTTAGCCAGTATTTGCGAAAAAAATTCTTTAAACAATTCACCCCCTCTTGTTAAGGTCATTAATTCTAACATTGTGCATACACGTATGCTTCACACATCAAAATTATCAGCAACCAAAGGTGTTCCTCTTGACAAGGAAGTCACTACATATAGGCATCTCATTGGATGTCTCATCTATCTAACAAATACCCGGCTTAATATTGCTTTCTCGGTAAATCACCTCAGCCAATTCGTCTCCAAACCGACAAATGAGCATCATCAGGCAGCCATGCGTGTTCTTCGATATCTGAATAATGCTCCTGGAACAGGTATATTCTTTTATAGCCAAACTTCCATTCAATTAAAAGTCTATAGTGATTCTGATTGGGCAACTTGTCCCGAAACTAGAAAATATATAATTGGTTTTTCTGTTTATTTGGGGAATCTCTCATCTATTGGAAATCTAAAAAACAACAAACCATATAAGGAAGTTCATCTAAAACCGAGTATTGTGCCCTAGCTGCCTCTACCTATGAGATCCAGTGGATCACATACCTGCTAGATGATCTTCACATACCTGCTAGCCATCTTTGCTTTACTATGACAATTAAGCTGCAATTCAGATTGTAAACAACCAAGTGTTCCATGAAAGGACAAAGCATATCGAAATCGACTGCCATGTGGTGAGGGAAAAACTCAATGCTGGACTTCTTAAACTTCTGCCAATATCATCCTCTCTTCAAGCTGCATATTTATTCACCAAACCTCTTCCTACAACCCAGTTCAACACTCTGCTTTCCAAGTTGGGAATGAGAAACATATACTCCCAGTTTGAGGGGGGCTTATAAAATATTAGACATTTTTTATTTACTGTTTTTATTTTTTCTGATTGGGCCTATATGTAATATGGGCCTGCTCATATGTAATATGAGCCTGTATGTATTTTAGTCTAGTTAGTATCTCTGTACCCCCATGTATATCAGACTCTTTTTTACTCTTTTCGAATGCAATTGAATAATATTCAGATTCTACACGAGAGTTTCCTCTATTCTTTGTTCTTCTCTCTGTTTCATTGTTCCTCCCAAATCACCAAAATTTCCCCTCTTCTTATTTTTGTAATTGTCTCTGGTATCTTGCAATAGTAATTGACTCTAGTGATACTATCTCAAAACCAAAACAAGCCCCCAATCGAGAAATAATTGATGTGAAACTATATTGTCCGCTTTGGAGTTGAAAGCTTCGTTACGATGTTGTTCTTAAAAGACGTCTCTGGTTAAGAGAGGAAGGTATATATAAATATGTCATTGACATCAACTCCTGAATGATGTGATACTATATTAGACATAGATGATTATATTAAATATTGACATGAACTTTGATCTCAATTGCTAATTAACTACTACAGGAAAATCCCTCACAAAAATAGAAATTTTTATCGTACATTTTCTAAAATAAGGACAAACACCTTTACACATAATGTAAAACATAGCAACAATATGCAATAATATAATGAGAATTAATGACCAATCTTAATATACTTATTAAAATTAAATTTTTCCATATAATATGACAAACTCTTTGTGTTAGAAGGTTGATTGAAGGAAACAACTTTATCTTGCATCTCGAGAAATCTTTGATATCTGATTTTGAACGAATCTTTTTGGAAGACGGGCATTCCCTGTAAACATAGAGTAAGCACATGGATATTTAATTTAAGTATGATGTATGTATTGTCTGATACTTGGTGCGCATTACAAATGGTGTATGATTTGCAGCATACACTTGATGAAATTACATATATGAGTGTCGAGTGGGGCCAATTGCATGAGATATTGACAAGATCTCTAGAGCATTAATAAATATCGGGAATGTGCATGACCTAGTAAGGATAAAAAACGAATAAGAAATGTGGGAAATCATTAGCACAATCTAAGTATTTTTGGTTCATAGCTTATTATATGTTAAGTTTCTCAATTTAGAAATTGTTCATTACATCTTAGATGAGACTCATGATTTTCTTCTTTATTTCTATTGCCTTTTGCAATATGTGAAAGATTGTTGTGAATTTTGAATATTACAAAAAGTATATAGTTACATGTTGCCTAGATTACACACTCTCAAAATATTTATATATCAAGCTACTCCTTACACTCCTAAATTGAGTAGTAAACCAAGTGAGCCTTGTGCACATAAATTTGTAGACCTCATTTGATGTTATTAAACTATACAAAAAAAAAAAAAAAGTTATTGTTGTTCATGCAACTTATATCAAGGTTTCCATGTGTAAACATGTACCAGCTACTTTTTGTAATTTTTTATGGTTTTTCTCACTTGTTATGGGGGAAAGCTAATGTTCCACCCCTTTATACTTTAATCACAGTTATGATCGTTCTAGTTATTTTATTTTTCACCTTCATAGACTATCACATCCACCATCATGCTCAATAAAACCTTTGTCTTGTATATATTATGCACTTTGGTGTATAGAATATTTCATCAACTGTACTTAATTTACTTAACATTATTTGTTAGTGATACCTTCGATTATATCCATACTCGGATATGAACTTGTGTTTCATGGCCTCACACCTGGTCGAAACTATTTCTATAAGCCAGTAATGTATATTACATTATATAATATGATTATCAACACCAAACATCAAACAAGTTAAGTTTTAATTAAAAATAGTAAAGAAAGATTTTGATGCAGTATCTTCGGTTGTTTGGACAACAAGCACATGCAAAATGCACTACATTTAATCATTATAGGAAAGATAAACGATAACATATTTAATGTGTTTGGAAGAGTTTACTTCAAATTTTTTGCGGAGATGATTGAGAGATCTCATGAAAAATAGTTAAAGATATATCTATGAAAGCTATTTTAACTTATTTCAATAAACTCTTTACGCTTTTAGTTTTTGGAAGTAATACCAGTATGGCTGGTATGAACTGGCTTGAACTACTGAGGGTTATTTTTTTGCAGACAAAAACCCACCAGAAATTTAATATGATTGCAGTTAAGATCAATAATTTTGACAGTTTCAAAGAATTTGTATCCATTTTTTTCTAGCCACCTTTAGAAAAGAAAAGATTGACATGCTTTTAAATGATCTAAAACAACCCTACACTGCTAATTTCAATACAATCTTTTTGTAACTTATATTTATATATTATAAGAAATAGCTGAGATTGGTCAATCACCTCCACATCCTTGCAGTTGCAGAGATGATGATTAATAGCCTTATTTAATAAAACGGGAAATTAAAGCTGATTTACAAGCATTCACTGTATGGAGATTATTTGAACAAGTTTGGTCCTTTTGTGAAATACTAAAAGATGGAGTACAGAGGTGATCTCTACATCACTACTGATAATGAGATTGATACTCTTCAAGCTTAGCATTTATCCACCACCGGCTTCTAAGTTTGATCAATCCCACAACTAGTTGATACAGATTAATTGAACAAGTTATTTTTAAACTTGGTAAAGAGAGATTCAAATCATGGTATATTAATCATGCGGCGGACTTACAAGAGTGGCAAGCAAGATCATGGTATATATTAAACATTTGAAATAAATATTGGCTGTGGCGCACAAAAAATCAACTCGAGTAAGGATGGCCCAATCTGTACAAACTATCAGTATATCGTTAAGGACTAATATATACAACCTGAACCTAGGATATACAGCTTCGTCTGTCTTGACTCAACTTTGCCACCAGTATTTGCAGTTAGACTTGAACCAAGAAATTGGGAACTAGGAACTGTTGATCAACAAGAGAGCCAATGTAGCAGTCTCCCCAAAAATGTCAATCCACAGGGCTGGAAATATGCGAGACATTAGTTACAAAATCTTCAGTTGTCTTGGCCGGATTCTGCTTTAGAACTTCCGGCATTAAAATCACGTGGAGGTGGAAATTGGTTCTGCTCTGGGACAATGGTAGCAGTCCCAGTAAAAGCATCTTCAACGTTCACGTTCTTCTTTACCCTCTTCGGTCTCTTGGGCTTCTGACCCACTGGATCGACATCCTCCAATTCGCTGTCCATGGGTGCAGTACTAAATTCACTCATCTTTTGAGAATTCTTTGGCTTGTGTTTATCCGACGCAGCTTTTCTCTACACAAAAACAGTATTATGTTACCAAGTTAAACATAACAATCAAAATACAAAAAATATTTGGATTCCAAGAACATGAGTACACCCAAAATTTCAAGTCACTCAAATTCACATAAATGATCAAACTAACAAAAGTATAAGAGATTTTAAAAATTCACCGTGTTGGAAAGAGATGTTCTTTTGCGTATGAACCCACTGTCATGGATAACACGATCGATTAATGGTCAATTAGTTTTATTGAAAATAATTGTCTATCTTTTTTTCTATCAAGGTAGATTGAAGAGTTAAGGGTTAACTAGTTTTAAGGATAGTTAGTTTGTGACATTTGTACATTGCATATAAATAGACTACTCTTTCAAAATTATTGCATCCTTGTTCTGCTCGAAAGGTAAGGAGACTAATAATCAACAACTCAACAAAAAACACTGAAATTTCCCACTTCGACTACTAAATTTCCTTTCAAACAACAGTACAGTAATATATAGATAAACTTATTGCAACGGAATTTACCCAAAGAACAACTTTTATCACATGAGTTTCCAGCTTTCTTTTCAGGCAAAAACATTTACATAAAAAGCAAGCAAAAGTGTGATCAACCACATGCAACGGATAATTCCATTCTAATAAGAAACTACAAACTTCTAATATAAATTAACAATTTTCTTTATCATGCAACGATCTGAAATGAGTATCTAGAATTTTGTAAACAATAAATTAGAGATATAGTCAATCAGCATCATCAACAACAAAAAAGCCTCATTAGAGGTCAAATCCTCTCCAAAAAGTAAATAGAAGCCTTATCATTGATACCTTTTTATTACTGGACTTTGAACCCTCCGGATCCACGGCAGGATCAAAATCTGAAGTACCCTGAGCTGCAGAGTTTGTTAGATCTTCTAGTGATGCATCACCATCTTCATTTACCCTAATGCCTCTCATAGGTTGTTTTTTCTTTTGCTTATCCTTTACCTGGAAGGATAAGTAATGAAGGATAAGAAAGGTCAAACAATCAGAAAACTTTTCAAAATTGTTCCAAGGTTTAAGGAACTTTTTCTAAAAGTGTTTCATTTAGTTAGTCAGAGGAATATTAAATACTTAGTAAAATAATGAAGTTTGGTAAGCAGATTCACAACCAACCTGGATAGGGATCTCCTTTAATTTCTGCTCCAACTGAGCATCATCTAGAAGCAAAGATACAACATCCTCGGGAGCTAAAAGATCACCACCGACAGATCCACCAGTCATGACAAGGTTCTGTACAGTACTTTTCTGACTCGCTCTAAGAAGAATCTTCTCTTCAACTGTCTCTTTACATATAAGTCGGTAAACAGTAACCTACAAGTTCAAAAATACCTCAAAAATCAGTAAAGCACTTGCAAACTAAAAAGGAGTAGGTTTAATGTCTGAGAAAGAAAAAATGTGCATGAACCAGAGAAAGGCAAAGCATCAATTCCAGATATGCAATGAAGGAAAATCCAGAGACCAATTGTTGATATTCACAAAAAATATGTTAAGATTAACATCGTAGAACAAGTGATTTGAGGGAGAAGTTGGTGTGAGAGGTGGAACTAACATCTTTTGTCTGGCCCAAACGATGAGCTCGGTCCATTGCCTGAAGATCCAAGGTTGGATTCCAATCACTCTCGTAAAATATGACTGTGTCAGCAGCTGTCAAGTTGATACCTAACCCACCAGCTCTTGTACTCAGTAAGAACACAAAAATATCATTCCTGCAACAAATTAATAAGAAATATCAAAAACATATCTATAATCAAAGTAAGTAATGATAAGTAGTCGAGCTAGAGTACAATACAAAAAGATTACAAATAAATTAGAAGACATTACCTATGCTGAAAGTCTCTGACCATGTCTCTACGATCCTGGATAGTGGATGATCCATCAAGTCTAAAATACTTATATTTTCTATAGTTCATGTAGTCCTGAAGATGATTGAATTAGAAGTCAGCATATATAAAAAAGTACTCGAGTGTTAAAGGACAAGAGGAACGCTTATGTTCATGTCCTCTGTATACTGATCTTGGCAGGAATATTTCCATTTAATCACATAAAATTTGAACTTTACCTAGAAATCCAGGTTCCCAACTTTCTAAAAACATAATTGAACCCAAGTCATCTAATACCTTTAGGAAAATAAAAACAAACATACGTGTATACACACAAAACATGCAACTTCTAGGTCTCCTCATAAGTTGATTTGAGTTGTAATCACTACATTTAAAGCAAATAAACTTGTGCTTAAGGGTTATAGTAGTAACTAATTTTGTTCATTCACTTACCCATGTTTCACATCTTTGATTTGGACATCTCAGAAATATACAATCCTGGATTTTTATATTTATTTACACAATCAATATCAAAAGTGGATCATTATAAAATGTTGAAAGTACCTCCAAAATATTCAACATTTTGGTCATCTGAGCAAACAAGAGAACACGATGATTTCCTGCTCTTAAGCGTTTTAGTAATATATCAAGTGTTTGGAGCTTTCCAGAGTCCTATAAGAAAATTATGTAAATTAGATGATCTATTCAAGATGAAAGTTGAGAGAAAAGAGGAAATTTCATGAGCTAGAGAATGAACAAAACTAAAAGCATCACTTACAGTGAGCAATTTTGAAGGGTCAAAATTACGCATTGGTGGACAAGTTCCAAAAATGCTGTGTGTTAACTGAAGAGCAGGGTGAGAAACAGGTAGTTCAGAATCTATCTCTTGAATTAAATGGTGAGGAGCATCTGGCTTTCTAGGCCCATTGTAATCAGATGTACGCGCAAATCCCAGAAACAACCTCTTAACCAAGGGATCATGTAATTCTTCAATCATTTTATAGTAGAAGTTTCTATTTGAGCAGTGAAGACCAATCTATGAAGACAGAAAGAAAAAAAATGGTCAATAATCAATTATCATTCTATTTAAAAAGAAAATAAAAACAAGGCAACAAATTTGGGAAAATCATAAATAAAGAGCAGATAATAGAAAAACGTAACATACTGGGGGAGCTCTACTTTGTGGGATATATGTGTAAGCAGAGTGAACAAGCCTAGCGTTTGATAACAGCCTATCTTCATGTGGGACAATCAAGGCCTCAAAAGGAGCATGGCTGGGCCCAGTTTGCAATTTTTCCTGCAGAAACTGAGCCTCAGATCTCGTTGGCACCAGTAACATTCGTGTAACCGTTCTAACTTTTTCTTTCTCAAGGTAACTACAGTCTGGATCATCATCTATGGTCTCCGTTAGAAAGTCTACAGCTTCATCAATGAATTTACGTTCCCTTCTAGTAATAGAAAATAATAGTCTCTCCACAAAAGTAGCAGTAGCCAGAAACATCACCTCTTGTGGAGACAAATCCATCAAATGGGTAAAACCTAGGTTTCCACTTTTACTGTAAGTGTCTTCTGAGAATACAGATCGAAAAACATTTTCTGGTCTAAAAATACTAAAATGTTTGTGAAAAGATTCTCTGGAGACACCACCACCAACAGCTGATCTGAAAGTCTCTGAATTTTGTATAATTTCTTCATAGACAAGTTTTGGCATCTGAAAAATCATTGGGAATTGTAACAAAAGTAAAAAAGAATTAAAGGAAGCATAGTTGACATTAAATAGCAGAAGCAACTAATTGTAGGGAAAAGAAAAAACCCTAATCGAAAGAAGAAAAACCAATATCATCATGACATGGGATATTGAAAATACTTCTTTTTTAAACAATAAAAATGCAACAGGTGCCATGCTTATCAAGTTTTACCATTAAGGCAGCAACTCATAACACGTGGAATCCACTAACCTTTTCATTAGAGCATTAATTTATCCTCTATCTTCCCTCAGTTCTACATTATTTGTTTCTTTCTATATACATTTTCTCACATTAAAAAGATATAGCATCACTTTAACCTTCTATATCCTCTTTCCTTCTTCTCAAATCTCAACCTTGAGTCAACCAGTGTCAGTGTTACTGTCTAATACCATTAAAAAACCCTCTTTATAATAACAACCACTTATTATAGACCATAAAAGTTACCAACTCAATAACAGGGTATAAACTAAAAAACACACTAAAATTTCAATTGCTGGCCTTCTAAATGAATAAGAAACTGAACTGTGGCAACATTTCAACAAGGTCCAGAGTCCTGAATGAATTTGCATGTATCATAAAATTGTTCATGGATCAAATTAGCTTTTAATTCTAAACTAGAGCATCAAAGATAGTTTCAGCCGTACAAAACCAAATATAATACAATATGAAAATTTCCTACAGTTAACACATGATCTAACAGAAATGGAGAGACCTAATTCTTAAGGAACCAATGTGGCCAAGTTTGCAACAATACACAACAAAATAAATTGAATGTTTTGACCGAGTAAATAAGGCATGATGAGGAAATACCTCATATGATATGGGGTTGTGACCACCAGAATAATAAACATCCTCCAATTCCCCAAATGGAGGAGGTGGAAGGGAATTTGGAATCTCTGCAAAGTAAAGGTATGTGCTTCCCTCACTCCTTTCAAACAACTCTGGATGGTTGCAAACCTATCATATGTGCAAGAGTAATATTTTTTACAGCCTCACTTGGTGGAAAAAAAAATCCTTATTTCAAAATGAATTAATACAAAACTAGTTTTAAAAATTATGAACAACGAGAAAAGAAAGCCAGAAATACTATGGATTGTCTACCTTCCTTAGTTGAATAACAATGTTCATTAAATTCAGAATTCTCTTCTCATTGAGCTGCCCACGGTTACTGTCAAACAATTCAGCAAGAGAGATCTTGTTCTTAATTGCTTGATAAAAAGCCTGCTGCCGAGAACTCAGCTTACAATGCACAGTAACCTCAGTTTTTCTAGTCAGCTCAGAAACCACATCCTTTTTAACACGCCGCAGCATGAAAGGCTTTAGAATTGAATGCTGTTAGGAGAAGCAATAATTAGAGCTCAAACATAAGGATTTAAAATGATGTAAAAATAAGTTATAAAAGGCAGTTAGCACAATAATAAAATAAGAGTCACCACATAACAAATCCTGCTGTAATTTTAATCATCATATCCCAGTTTTAACAGAATTCTATAAATTGTGAATATAACAATTCCTAAAAAATTTAACACACAACCATAAAGATAAGAGCTTGATGAATGCCATCAACAACTTCCCCTATTGTGAAACACCAAGCAATTACCCTACATTCCAAAAAATAGGCTATTTATATGCCCATAAAAGTTCTAGTTGTTCGTAAAAAAACAGTATAATGTAAATTATATAATAACACATCCTAACCATCTCATCATGACTATCAACAAGAAACTTACCAATCGATTAAGTTGGTGCTCATTCAAAGTACCTCCATGTTCTGCATGGTTCTCAATTCTGACATGGGTAGATCATAAAAGATTGTTAGACCATAGTTAAATACCCACCTAACATATCCAAGGACTTTAAGGTGGAATATATACCCTTTAGAAAACCACTCATTAAACTGCTCGTGGCTGTCAAATAAAGTTGGCATGATGAAGTGAAGAAGAGCCCATAACTCAGCCATGTTATTCTGAATGGGTGTACCAGTCAGCAGTAGGCGATTCCGACAATTAAAACTAAGAAGTGTCTTCCATCTTATACTGTCAAACAAAAGAAATTAAAAGGGAAATCATAATGCGTTAATACAACTTCTTCACTGACCACATAATCAACACAATACATGCAAAATTGGTGAAGATACAATCCCTAAAAATTGCAAAATATAAAATAATTAACCATATTTTTCAGTTAAAAGGATGGAATAATGATCAATTAACAATAAATTTCATTGACTAATGCACCACACAAACCTTGTTGAACTTTTGATTGCCTGGGCTTCATCTAAGACCATATACTGCCATTTCACACGACGAAAATACTTCTCATCAGATACTAATAGCTGATAGCTTGTGATGAGAATGTGAAATTTAGCTTCCCTGGTAAAACAATTACAATACAAAAAAGAATGAAAATTAAAGACCAAACAAATAGATTACAATGGAACTTATAATGGTAGCTGAGGGACAAAACATAGATTAGATCAATCACACAGTCCCAAAGGTTGCAAAACAAGATGATTCTATGCAGATGAGTAGTGTATCCATAATGACCAAATCTTTCTATACTTACTAAAACAAAAGGGATTCCACCATTGACATCCATTTTTTACTCAGTTAAAAAACCAATTGTTTTGTTTAACAATAACTTAAAAGTGAGAAAACCATTATTCCATGTCAAAAAGCTCAAGTTTTAATGAACTTCAAAATTTACATTGTATAATACAGTTCTACACCAGCTTTTTTTTAGTTTTCAAATTTCAATTAAATATAGTTGAAATTTTGCAAAAGAAATTAACATTACCTACGGTAAAGATCCTTTGGGTTAATACTTTTCCTAAGTACTGTCCGTTCTGAAAGTCCGCCCCAATATGGAAGTCTTTTCAGTTCCGGGCAGAAGCGCTCAAGTTCCTCATTCCAATTATTTAATACTGAAGCGGGTGCAACAACCAAAAAAGGTCCCCATATGTTTTTTTCCTGATAAGGACAATAAGGTTACAATAAAGTCCCACAATAATGTACAAAAAAAGGTGAATGAATAGCTACCTCAGCTAAATGGGCCAAGAATGCCATGGCCTGAATTGTCTTTCCAAGTCCCATTTCATCCGCCAGAATACCATTTAAACCCTGAAAGTAACCAAAATCCTTCAAATTAACAACCAAATGAAATAAATCATACTTTATCAAGGATTGCTCGAACCTGTTCATAACAATTTACAAGCCACTGAAGACCCTTTAGCTGATATTCCTTAAGAACCCCTTTAAATAATTCAGGTGTCCGAACCGTGGATGCCACTGGCATGGTAGAGCTGCAACACAACAATCCAAAACCTCGATTCAAATGAATACAATAATGCTTAACACATCCCTCAACATTATCCAGATGAATATCAAGAAAGACCTGCATGTACAGATCCATGCAGTACAGAAGTACATTTACACGGCAACCGATAAAGATAGAAGAAACTTACGGGGTTTGCAAATCAATATTACTTGCTCCAGCAACATCTGGTGGAAGTGACTCTGTTTCACCAGCTTGGCGCAGCCTCAAGCATTCAGTGTCAAAAGCACTTGTCAAACTTCTCTGCTTAAAAACTGCTTCTTGTGCAGCCTTCAAAGCTTCCCTCTTCAATTCAGCCTCTTCAGGATCTTCCTCCTCATCAGGCTTAGCATCTGAAGAGTCATCAACCATTGCATCTTGATCATTTGCATCTTCATCTACGTTGGGTAAAGTTTCTGAAGATAGTAAGTTTGACTTGTTCTGCATAAAGTGACTGTACAGCTCAGTTTGTTGTATAAGAAAATTAAGCCTTTGTTGTTGCCTCTTTGCCTCTCGAAGCTCCTGTTCACGCCTCAAAGCTTCTGCGGCTTCTTTTTCCTCCCTCTTCCTCACTTCTGTCTGTCAAGGAATGAGATAAAATATTTACAGCATATCCAAGTCTAATGTACAAGTTACAAATGAACACTAGCACAACATATTTAGATTCAAAAAATAAATCCAGGTACATGTTGCCATATCTGCATGTCTCTACCAAATGGACCACCCATTTTTATATAAAGTGTCAAGACCAACAACGTGGTCTCATTGATATCAATTTTAAAATATCCCAATTCATCTTCAGTATCCCAAATGGACAAAAAACATCTAAATTCAGTATTAGACCCAAAATTAAATAATTTGGTTTGAAAGAACTATACAGTAGCGCCTTCATCAATCATTATCACTACATGCAAAATACAGTGACATCATTCCAATGGTAAGAGATTACAAGACTATTATCCATTAGACAAACCGACATCAATCAAATGCAAACAGATACACAAGTGGGTAAAAACTAGTCTTGACTATGATCCATGAAACCTGATTTTAAAGGTGAAGGTAGTGTGCAAGGGAGGTATGCAGCCATCATGACACACAAAAGTCCCCACAATCAATAAACTTCTTGATATCCATGTCCTTCCAGTGTTCAATATTCAACATCCGAAAATCAATCAATTTCAGGAAGGAATTAAAATATACCATCTCTTTATCTATTCGTTTCCAGAACAGCAACATGTCTCTAGCTAGTTTCCGGGTGCGCATTCCGGCTGCCCTTGTCAATTTCAGGGATCTACTAACTTTCATTCTAACCTGAAAGAGAAAAAGGTCCAGATAAGTTAATGTAGACAAAGTTCCATGTACAAAGCCTACCATCAAAATCTTTAGACTAGACAGCAAGACTCTAGGTACACTACAAATCAATACAAAAATATAACAGACAGGAAATGTATAAAAGGAGTGCAATAAGGGACCATGCCTCTCTTTGACAAGTCTCTGAGACCCTCTTGGCATCAATGAGCTGCTTTCGATGAAAAGTAGTGAAGTTCCTATGATGCTTTGGTATGTCCCTTCTCACAATATTTACCCAAATCTTACCACATCGTTCTATTTCCTCCTTCTCTATCAAAGCAGGGTCCTTTTTCACTTTTTGTTTCTTAGGTAGGCTTCTTTCAATGATCTAAAACAGTCCAAAGACAAAGCTAAATGATAAAAAGAAATAGACGGAGAGTATAAAGGGAAAAACATTTTCATGTTATATGATAGATACCTCATAGGTGTCACCTTTCTCCAAAACTTTCACATAATAAACCTGCAATACACCACCCTCGGACAAAATAGATCGCCTAATGCTTCCTGCTGCCCCCTCTGGAATGGAGGAATTCAAACCAGCATCAGACACTTTCAGACTGAACGTATGAGCAGAATTTGAAGCTCCCATGAGCTTCAACCGTGCCTGCAGTGATTCAAATTGGGGTAATGCTTCCCCCATGCCGGCTCGGTTTCTATTCCCAAATCTTTTATCAGCAGCCATAATTTCAGCCAATGAACCCAAATCCAAGGTGCCTTTTAAGTAAAAATCCTCAACATGGATATCGGAGAAGCTTGGGAGGTTCAGAGCTCCAGCCAACTTATCATAGATTGGAGGAATCCTGTAAATGATTCCATCCCCAATATCCAAAGATGCAGGTTCATACACAATCCTGAAAGGGGTTCACAAACGCAAGGTAAATTTCATCTTAAACAATGATTCATGATTCCAAAACTCAAACACCATAAAAAGGCAAACCTATCAGCAGTGCCATATGGTGGCGTGAAATCTGCATCACGGTAGTTTCCTGGTTTCTGGGAACTCGAATCATTCATCCATTCTGATGTAGTCTCGACAGCATGTAATCCTCCCCTGCGCTCATTCCCCGACTTTCGAGCTTTCAACCCTGTGCTGCTTTTCACAGGTGGAACAGAAGCTTGATTTTGGGCAGGACTACTCATCGTATCCTTATACCTCCTCTTGTATTTCTGAATATGCTCTCCCAACATTGATCGATATCGCTCTTCTGTCATGTGTGTCTCATAAAAACCGCTCCTATCCTCATTGTCACTGTTTAGAGACCACCTCCTCTTCTTTAACAAACTCAACTCCCTTCCATGCACATTCCCATTACTGTGATTTGCAATCCCCCCACCTACTCATGAAAGTATCACAAAGATACAGAACACACTTATATTCAAGTCTCAACTCTCAAAGCAACAAGCAAAACAACCACTCACTAGCCAAACAGTAATATCTACAATACTGAAAATCCAAGTAACAGTGTCTCATATAAACAGAAAAAAAATATTGAAATAGTGTCTACCTTGGCTGCCTCTGCTCTCATCCTGACTACTATTCCCATAATAATCAAAATCATCATCTTGTTGTGGAAGTTGAAAGTTCACCAAAGACTACAAAACAATGCAGTCAGAAACAGCAGAAGAAAAAATACCAAAATCCTCAAATTTCTTTTTTTGAAAGAAAATGCAAACTGTTAAAATCAAATTCAAATAAATTCCCACAAGTAAATCATAAGAAACCCCGGAAAAGGCTAATTAGGACAGAAACGGTGAGAAGAAGCGCAAAGGTTTCCCTCGAAGAAGATAACTGGTACCGACCTCGAGATTGAAAAGAGTGGAGTAAGGGAGTGAATCTTTCGATTTCGGTCTGTGATCCATGTGGTGCGACGCGACTACTTTGAGAACGAAGGAACCCTAGTTTTTGGACGAAGCATGAGAAGAAGATGAAGAAGAAGAAGAAGCGTAGCCCTAAAAGAAAAAAGGGGAACGGAGTGGTGCGCAGGATAAGGCGAGGGAAAGAGACGAGAAAGAAAGAGTATCGAGAATGGAAGCACTGACGTTGACTAACGTGCGCTGGACAGGTGACACTAATGCTAAAGTGCGCTTACCTGTGTGTTACGATTGACGGTGGGATTTTCCCGTGTCTAGACGGCGAGAAGAAACGGAAGGGAGATGGAATTATCTATATAAAAAAAAAACCGTACATTAGCAACATTAAATGTAAATATTTTCTTAGTGAAACTAAATATTTAATTTGCAATATCAATAAACTAATTCCTTTTTTTCATATATTTTAATATATGTGTACTCTAATATAATAATAATTTTTTTCATTATGTATTTTAATATATTTTCCTTTTTTAGTAGTACGATATTACCATTTTAATACATATAATTGAAAGAAAAATAATTTTTCACAAAATCTTATAAAAACTTATATCATTGAGTTGTGAATTTAAAATATAATAAAACTAAAATTGGATTAGTAAAAAATATTTGAAGAATTTCGGACTCCCTCAACTAAACATGATTTTTTGAATGGTTCTTAATTTGTATATATCTATAAATAAATATATCTATAAAGTTACATTTCTTATTTTACGTACTCTTTATTTCTTTTCGTACGCATGATAAAAAAATATGACTAGTTTTATTGTGATTTATAATATACATCAATTATTTTCTTTATATATGGAATTATTTATTAATTTTTAAGTAAATTTAAGTTTATTATTGAAAGTAATATAATTATATCAACTTATTAAATAATTAGCATTTGTTCGTAAGTGAAAGCACGGTTAGGATGTATAAACCTTTTTTTACTTTATTGAAAATCTGAAGTTTAAAAAGTTTGTTTTCCATGTTTTATATACTTTTAAAATTTAAAATTGTAAAAAAAATAAGAGGGACAGAGAGTGTTTTATTATTATTTTTAATTCTGAATATTTAAATATTGTAATTATTTTTTACGACTAACTTGCTTTAAGAAAAACTAATATAAATTTTTATATTTTTAAATTAATTTTTTAAGTAGTATAATTTTCTTATTTTTTAAATATATACTTATTTCTCTCTTTTCTAACAAAACGTAATATACTAATTCTTCCTCATTATAAGAGTTTATTTTCTTAAATAAATAAAACATTAAATTTTTAATTATAAAATAAAATATTTTAGTTTAATAGTAGAAATAATTTAATTTTATAATGTTATTTATGAATTATTATTTAAAAAAACTGAGTTAAAATATCTTTAGAACACTAGTTGAGAAATTTTAAAAAAATATTATAAATCCAATGAAACCCCATTGATGCATCACATATGAGCACATTCATACCTCTGCTGGTTAACAATTAGTAACAACTGGTTTCATAAAGAAGTTTTACAAATTAATACAAAAGTGTTGCTCTTCTTTAACACCTTATTTGTCTAAAGTGAATAAAGAAAAAAAATATTATTTAAGTGATTGAAAATAGAAAAAGAAGGAAGTGATTTTATGAATTAGTTTATTGAAATGGGTAAAAAAAGAGTTACACCATTTTATAACATTTAGATACCATTTTCATTCACTTAACACCTAAAAATTATAATATTTTATTTCAAAAAGCAGTTGTAGAGTTTACTGATAGAGTGTGAAGAAAACTTTATTCTAAAGATAATATATATCATTCCAGATGCTTCACCCTGCTCTCATCATCTATCCTTCAGGCTTCATCTCCATTCCTTCATATCTTCATACAAATATCTAAGTAGTCTTTGCATTTTCCTTAGCTCTGTATAACCAAACTTCTCTTCCATTAACTTCCTGTGTAGGTCTTGCATTGTCCTCATATTCCTATGGAAAAAATGTGACTTAGATAAGGATTGTAGTGGTACTTGCATGCTCATTTGTTCCTTGTTAAAAAGTCAACAGTTTCTAAGTATATGATAATCCATAATTAGATGAGAATGTTAAAAAGTCTTGAAATATTTGTGGATTTTAATTAAATTAAAGAACAGTTGGTTTAGGAATTTGCTTTTGAGAAATCTATAGTTGGTGCTTAGTTACTTACATGATGAAGAGCTGCTTTCAATGCTCTCAACTGCTCCCTTGAGACTGTCCTCACCTGTGATAAACATGCAATATGAGTTTACAAAAGGGTGTTTAGTACAAACCAGTCTACACTAGTTAGTTACAAAAAATCATGTGAAAGTACAGAACCTTCTTGACTATTGTCCAAACAACACCTTCAGTGCATGGTGGAGTTGTAAGAGAACCAACATATCTGTAGTACTTTCTGCTTCCAAATTTGATGATTCCTGGGTTAATCACTCCTAAATCTAGGTCCTTGTCCCCAAGTGATTTTAAGTCCTTCAGAAGCTGCCCAAAAGTTGGGATTAATCACTCATGCACAATACACAATCATTTCCAGCACAAATTAAATTCCATTTGATATTAACAGGATCACAAATGAGGCAAAGTTATCTTAAAATTTAAAGGGAGAGAACTATGTGCACTTAATTTATATATTTGTACACATTCATTTCATCTGCATAACACAGGTATGAGTGATCTATACTCTGTACAAGCATGTATGTATAAATATATTCACAAACAATTGCAAACCTTTGAAAGCAAGCGATCTGGACGACCAATTTTATACCATATTCCAATAACAGCAGTCTCTCCTTTAGAGTTTTGATGGACTGCATGCAGTTCCAAGTCAAACCTACAAAACAAACAGAAGAATCATGTCAATGCAATCCTGAAGAGGTTCACCACCACTACATCAGGCACTCAGAGTAGCTAAATGAAAAAGGGCAAACTCACTTCCTTCCATTCAACGTGTGCTCTGAAGGTGTGTGCCAATGACATTGAATCAGTTTGTAGTAAGTTCCATTTATGTTAAGCTGCCCTGCATTCCCATTCCATTGCATCTGTCAAAACATGAAGCACAAATATTAGTTCATCATGCAAATGTGTCAGGTTTTGAGAAAGTATTGATTTGTATAGGTAAGATAAGTATTAATAAAATGTGTACTTTAAGTCTAATTTAATCTTATAAAATTGGTTTATAAGGTGAAGTTTCCGACCACTTATACATATATTATACATAAATGAAACATTATGTAACTTCCTTATCTTTAGTTTGATCATATCTCCACCAAGGATTTCTATATATGACTAGAAAAACTTTCTCCTAGTTAATAAGTTGGTATTAAACTAAAACAGTGAGAGGTATTTTAACTTAACAGAGATCTCAGACTAAAAGATTAAATCTATTAGATACTTATGAAAGAAATATCTGTTAGATATTCAAAACAAGAATGAATTATATAATGACAATCTCAAACTTACTTCAAAATATTAAAATATCTATCACTTCACTTGGAAATCAAACTTAGTCTCAAATCAATTTTGTAAAGGGTGATCCCAATACTCAAGTGTGTGTGGTGGTTTAATGGCTCACCATGATGGCATGACCAGTATTCTTTAGGACAGCAGGAGCTGGTTGGTAATCTTTTTGAAGTTTACCCAATTGAGGAAATTCCTGCACCCTTTTGTCAAGGATATCAATGGGAGATTGTAGTTTTCCATTCCCACACACTTTCCATTTTGGGTTGATACGCCACCAATTCTTTGGCCCTTTGCTACTCTCTTCTTTGTAGGTATATTCCTCATCTGTTCATATAAGGAAGAAGCCAAGGACAATTTCAATAAACAAAAATGAGCCATTATTAAGGATTCCAGTTGTTATTCTTTATCACTGATTTTAGGAATTGGACCACAATATTAGAAAAGACTAAAAATGTTCCAAGAAATGTAAACAGGTTGTTCCTTTCCCTGCTTTCAGTATTTTTCTATTTAAACAATGAAGGGTGAGTAAGTTGAGTGAGAATAAAAAAAATTGGTAACAGAAGATAACATAAAAAAGTGGGAAAATCCTAGGGGGGGAAAGTATATAGCTTCACAAATATGGGAAGAGAATATTTATTTATGATGTGAACTCATAAAATGTAAATGAAAAGAAATAGTCATTTGGTGGTGACTCTCAGAAAGTTGTAAAAGTATTATTAAGGCTCATTAACATAAAAGAAATGTAAATGTAAAGCGTTTTCTTTTGATGTTTCTTCCTTAATTCTAATCCACATTTTATAAGCCAATGGTAAAAGAAAACCAAAAGGAATAAAAAAATCAACTATAGGAGAAACAAATGTTGTCCTATGAATGCTGCAAAGGACAAAGTTCATTCCAGTTAATTAGTAAGAAATCAACAACCAGGTTATATATATCATATGCATTCATTTGGAAAAAGAAGGGAAATCATACTTCAACTACTAGAGAAATTAAGTTTTATTGAAACAAATGCTTATAAAAAGATTGTGCACATAACAGCTTTCAGAACACAAACACAAAAACTGGCAAAACATGATGCTGTGAGGAACAGAAAGATAAAGATATTACTAATATCCCAGGTTATCTTTGCCAAATGATGTATAACAACAATGATACCTTCTCATTCTGATAACATGAAAAAGAAAAAGAAAAAATCAAAGGTGTTGTTAATCACAATACATGTAAATGATTCATACCAACTTTAGCTAATGCAAGAAAGGAAGAAGAGAGAATGAACAGGAACAGGAGAACAGAAAAAAAGTTGAGATTGGTGTGGAGATTCATTGTGCTTGACTATTGGTCTTAAGGTGATGTAATAGTCATGAACACCAATTGCATGTCCATGTATGCATGTTGGTGTGTGCCTCTCTCTATATATATGTGAGTGGATGCTCCTGAGACTTTGAAAATTTACTAGAATATGTGGTGGCTCTTCTCATTCATGGCTTGTTAAAAATGTGACAACTTTTCACCTTATAGAATGGAGAAACCAAATGGTGAATTAGTTAATCAATGCTATATTAATCTTAGTTAATAAGTTAAAAATTGATATATTGGTTTTTTTAATCTGTAACTGTTGTGTTGGTTTAATCTTCTGAAACGCACAAACCATAAGGTTTTTCATTTAATTAGTTATTAAAAATAATATTTATTATTATTTATTAACCAGATCACTTGTTAACACGTAATATAATGTATCACTTCATTATCAATGACCAATATTTAATAAATTAAGTCCAAAAAAAAATTCTGTAGCACTGATGAATCATGTGATAAAAAAATATATAGACAAAATTTTACTTGCTTACTTTTTTTATTAATTGAAAATTTATTACATTCATATGATCTTTTTCAGTTGTTATAGTATAAAATAAAAGAATTTTATAAAAAAAATTGAAAGTAATGAAGTATTAAAAATTAATTTTTCAACAATTGAAACACGTTAAAATTAAGAATTTTTGACCAAAAACACATTCAGAGCATTTATTTCTTCCAATAGAATATTATATTAAATATTTACCAAAACAGCATATTATTTTAAATAATTACCCAAATAGTACTGTTTGATGTAGGAGTTCAGAGTTTGTTTCCATTCTGAACTTGATTTTTTTTAATTTAAAAATAACGGAAAGATAAATTTAAAATTTTATAATAAAATATTATCTTTAAATAAATATTTTTTTTAAATAAATATTTTGAATAACATTGTAAAAATATACATTTTAAAAAATACAAGTTTAGAAAGATAATTTTAAAATTTTAGAATAAAAATATTATCTTTAAATAAATATTTTGATTAACATTGTAAATATATATATATATATATATATATATATATATATAAATTAAGGAATAATGTTCTGTATAAAAAAATTATAAACTATTACTTTTCTTTGAATAACTATTTTAAAAAATAATTAATACATTAAAAAATAATGAATACATTTATAAATATTTTAATTATTATATTTATTATTCCCAAATCAATAATTTAAATTATATAAAACATTTTCCACTATATTTTAAAAAAATCCCTTTTTCTATACAATTTTCAAACCAAATTTTCAAAAATAAATTATTTCAAATTTATAAATGTTAATTTGGTTAACAAATTTTTCTTATTTACGTATTTTTTAAATAATTATTGCTTAAAATATATGTTTTTGTAAATAATCTTTTTATAAATTATTATAAATACTATATAATTATTTTTCTAAATAACTTTATAAGAAATTATTTTTCAAACCATTTTTTTAAATAATTATTTTTAAAAGCTAAAAAATTATCAGTTATCTTTTATCCTTTTTTAAATAAATAAAAAATCAAATTTAAAATAAAACTGAATTCTGAACTGCTATAATAAACCATGCTATTTGAATAATTTTTTGACACAATATATTATTTAGGTAAATATTTCACACAATATTCTATTAAAAGAAGTAAAGGAGCCAAATATAATATTTGGGTGAAAATTTCTTAAAATTACTCTATGGAAAAATTTCACTAATCCAATATGAGAAACTTTATTTCATAATGTTATATGCACATGTGTTATTAATAAGTAAGTCAATGACTAGATAAAAAAGTTAAACTTTATTAAATATTTGCATATAAAAATTATGTTCAAAATATATATAAATTAAATTAAAAGAAAAAATAAATAAAAATGGACACTTTGCAAGAAACAATTAAAAAATTTATTTAAATAACTTTTTTTTAAAATTGTTGGGGATAGCTCCTTAATATAGTGGGAGACCATAACTAAAGAATATTGGTAATTGATCTATTGAGTATATTCAATGATGGATATTTCAAAGTCTTGGAATTGTATCTCTCGTGAAGACTTTGAAGTTCAACTTAACATGTTGAAGACAGTGATTTCAAGGTATCTTGAAAAAGTGACAAACATTCTTTATCCATTATCTCTTTATGAAGAAGCATTCATCTCATTCTCTATATAAAGGGTACCCGTGAGAAAGAAAAATGCAAGCAAGGGGGAAATATATATAGAGAGTAAATAAGAGAATAGATATACATCATAGTGTGAGATTAGAAATCTTACTGAGATGCTAAAGATACTTTGTATTCCTCCCTTCTTGGATGAGATTAAGTGGTATTCTTACAAGGTGAACGAAACAAATATTGTAATCTTACTTTCATAGAAAAAATATTTTCTGAACTAGGTTCCGTGGTTTTTACTTCTCAACTTGAAAAAGTTTTTCAAGTTAAAATTTTCGATTATTATTTTATTTTTTATTATTTCTTTATTGTCAAGTGTCGAGTTTTTACCAAAAAAAAAGAATTAGTTATAATTTTAAAGAGAAGAATTAGTTATAACTTTTTCAATATGGAAGAAAAGAATCTTGCTTCAAGTTAACCATTAACTTTTTGTGAAAAAAGAAAGAAGCTATTATGATGATACTTTGATTAAATTTTAATTAAGCATCTATATATAGGGTGTTTGCTAATTTCTTATATTCTTGCATTAGGAATGTTTTTCTTCTTCTTGGCTTCAATTAGGTGCAAGAAGAAGACAAAAAAATATATATGCCATACACTGATTTTGCTTAAAGTTTGAGCTACCATTCACTTCTATTTTAATTTACCCTTCATCAATATGTTTTTTTTATATCATCAGCAATATTATTTCATAAACTTTTACTTAAAACAAGAAAATCACATGTTTTTATTTACATTGTTGGAACATCTAGGTTTATCCATAAACTTTTACAGGAAAAAAGGTAAGTAATCATTCTTAAAAAGTATTTGAGAAATTGGTAATAATTTTTGTTTTGTGTTATCATAATAAGTCATTAAGTTTCATACATGTTCGTTTACTTAAAAAATAGTTTCTCTTTTTTATTTTTGGATTTTTTTTTTACTTAAATTAAGTATACATGTTTTTTTTAATTCTATATTTTTTTTAGTTTATTAACTTATAATACAATTCAATATTATAACATCTAAATATCTAATAACAAAATAACACATTTCAAACAATAAATGCATGTACAATAATATGTTTTCTTAATAGGTTTTTCATTTTTTCAAACAAATCACAAAAACTCTAAACTTTCTTTTCATACTCTTTACCAATACTATGAACATTTGTTCAACTTTCATCATAATTACATATTAGTTTAAAATTATTTATATAATACCTGAATTTTAAAAAAACTATTCATTTAGAATTAAATGAATTTACTCAATATCAAAATTCAATCGAATTTAAATACTGAATACTTTGTTACTCTCTGTATGGTATGATATAGTTATGTAAAAGATGAGAAAGAGAATTAAAATTGGAAAGAGAAATTGGAGACAAGGGATAAGAAAAGAGCATGCAAACTGAAAAACTCCCGAAAGAAAAAAAGAAAAAAAATGAGAAAATTAATAGCCTTGGCCCAGTTCAGGTTCTTACAAATATAGTTAAGAACTTGGCAATTACTTCCTGCACCTGAACCTGATCAATGTGAAACACGTTTTTGGATTTGGATTTGGATTTGGATTTTCAGAATATTTTTCTGAGTTCTAGAAATATTTTTTCAGAATATGTTTCTAGATTTTCTTTTTCATAATGTATTTTTTACATTTTGACATTTTTTTAATGAGATTTTAATTTTCTAATTCTATTTTAAAATTTTATTTTCCAAACATAATAATCTACTTCAAATTTGTTTGTCTGGAATGTAATTTTAAAATTTTGAATTTTCAGTTCAAATAAAAGATAATTTTGGAAAAGGAATTGGGTGTAGAAGCTACATAAGACTTTGCCAAGGACTTTAGAAAACAATGTTTTCCAATTAGTTTTTATTTAAAAAAAAAACATGAAAAGCAAACTTAAAAAAGAAAACTGAAATTCAAATTATGTTAGGAGTGCTTCTTCCTGCACCTCCATCCCTTCTTCAGCCACCCCCATACACTTTTAAAATTCCAAAATTGTCCTTCAGTAAAAAAAGATAAAAATAGAAAATTTGTTTTACCTTTCTTCGCATAGTGAAAACGAAGGTGTTTGGTCCTTGGTGTTTGGTTCTTGGTGCTTGCCGGTGGTGATAGTGGTGCTTGTGGTGGTAACCGTGGTGGTGGTGCTGTTGCTGTGGTGGGTGGTCTTCACGGCTCGTATTCTCCGTTCGTAGGTAAGTCTTCGTGCTTTAAACACTTATTTCTCCGGATTGGGTTAATTCGCTAAATCACCGGGTTGTATAATCCGTGCAATGAACTTCATGTTATCCACCCCTATAATCCGGAATGTTTTTACAATCCGTAAGACAACATTAAAGTGTTTCGGATTAGTTAAACCGGGGGTAAACCGGATCCAGAAGAAACATACTCACTTTTCCGGATTGTGTAATCCGGTACGAAATGAACTATGGATTACGTAATTCGGAAGTCATTTTAGAACTTTAAATATGACTTATGGATTATGTAATCCGGAATGCAATTTGCTGTTTTAATTTGACTTATGGATTAAACAATCCGGAAG